>Ga0070737_10002402_pt1 | contig 22584 bp, 21 predicted proteins | sample Coa_R1_10_FD_66438 | JGI IMG/M metagenome (GOLD analysis project Ga0070737, IMG submission 66438) | Surface soil microbial communities from Centralia Pennsylvania, which are recovering from an underground coalmine fire - Coalmine... | ecosystem: Environmental > Terrestrial > Soil > Unclassified...
CTGCGCAGCCGTCGCCTGGCGCGAGACCGATGGCCGCGCCGGACGCGATTGATAGACCAGCCCCATCTGCGACGGCTGCGCATAGGCGCGGCTCTCCAGCGCACTGTTGGAGCGATGCAGCCAACCTGATCCCCTCCGGGCGATTTGTTCGTGCTGGTCATCGTTGAGAAAGTTTGAACTCCGGCGATCCGTGGGAGCCATGCGGGCGCCAGATTGCTGCGCCTGCGGGCCACGGCTCTGTAGCGACGATGGGAAGGGCGTGGAGGGCGAGGATTGAAAGGCGACCTCTGGCACAATGCCCGTCTGACCATCCAATCCCTCATCGGCGTCTGGGGGAACCCAGGCGTCTTGAATTTCGTCGTCTTCATCGGCATAGCTGGCCTGGCTGGCATACCCCGGCGCGCTGGCCTGGCTGACCACATTCGGCGGCCCATACTGGCTTGCGAGCGAGGCGCCGGAAAACTGCCCAGGCCCCGCAGCAAATGGCGCAGGGCTGGCGGGCGGCGGCGCAGATGGGGCAGCAGACTCATTGGCAAAGGGATTGACCGCGTAGGGTTGATCGAACGGCGACTGCTCGAGTTCCGCTGCAAAGGGGTTGGCGCCTACCGGGTGCGCGAAGGGACTGTTTTCCCAGCCGGGCGCGCCTGCCGCCGAAGCCACCGACGACCCCGGACTGGGCAGCGGCGAGAGCGGGGACGCATAGAGCGGCGGCAGATTCGGGTAGGGATGTGCCTGTTGCTGATGTGCTCCCCACGGTTGCGCGCCTGGCACAGACGCCCCCATTGGAGGAACCGAGGGCATTGATGACATAGGCGGGACAGACGGCATGGAGGGATTGAATGGCGAGGCCACATAAGGCGCTGGGTTAGCCGATCCCCATTGCTGGCCGAGCGGCTGCCCAAATTGCCCCGCCTGCTGAGGCGCAGGATACCCCTGATACCCAGATGTTACAAATGGGTTGGCTCCTGGCGCCCCTACGGGCACGCCACCAAACTGCGCGCCGCCAAACGGGCTGGCGGCCTGCGCCGAGGGAACCAGCGGGAGCGAAAATGGCGCGGGCGCGCCCAACGCCGAGCCAATTGGCGGGATAGGCGCGCCAGGGGGCAGCGAGGCTCCAACACCGGGAAGGACGCCGTTCAGGGGAATGCGCTGGCGCACGCCTTCGACGATGCGCGGCAATTCATGGGCGCTACGAATCTCGACATCGGCGATGGCACGGGCGGAAGTCTCGAACTCAAGGTCATAGGCGCTGGCGGGCGAGATATAGCGGAAGGTCATCACCTGCAAGGCGCGCCCGCGTCGTTGCGCGTCCAGCGCCACCCAAAACTCGCGGCGCCCTGCCGTTGCGGCGCCCAGGTCAACCAACACCAGCGAGACGAAACTTTTGCCCAGCAGATCGAAGAGTTCGACAGGCGTGCGCGCAGCGCGCACATCGTAGCCAGCCATGCGGATTTGTGACAGCAGCGGCACGGCGATACTATCGTCGCGCTCAAACAGCGCAATCAGCGGCGCAGAACCCACATCACCCTGGTTCCCCGCATCAACTCCCCGCATCCGTATCTGCGCCATAAGCGTCTCTCGCCCCCTCAATCAGCTCTCTCGCGGCTCTCTCTCAAACATCCGCAGGCAATCAGGTGATGGGTATTCGTCCGTCCAGGCGACTTTGGCTGTATGAACTACTATAGCATATCGTCGTCGCATGTCCAGAGGGTACAGCCACCCAATTGTCCTGTTTGGGAACAGATAGACTGATCTACCGATCAGCCGTCAACCTCCGCAGGGCGCGCGCCGATGATTGCCTGCGCGACGAGGTTGACGCCAAAGTGATAGGCCAGTTCGCGCTCATCTGCCCCCTGCAAGACGAGTAGATCACAGCGTTTGCCCACTTCCAGGCTGCCCACCTCGTCTGCCAGCCCAAGCGCACGCGCGCCGCCAAGCGTGGCCGCCGTCAGCGCCTCGGCCAGCGTCAGGCCCATCGCGCTCACCGCCAGCGCAATCATCATCTGCATGCTTTCACAGTACGACGTACCGGGGTTGAAATCAGTCGCCAATGCGATAGAAAGGCCATGCTCAAGCAACCGCCGCCCCGAAGGATAGGACGCGCTCAGGCTGAACGAGCAGCCCGGCAGCAGCACACCCACCACACCTGCCCCTGCCAGCGCGTCAAGCTCTTCATCTGAGGCGTAGTCAAGATGATCCGCCGAGGTCGCGCCAAGCTCCGCCGCAAGTGATGCGCCGCCCGACGGGCCAAGCTGGTTGGCATGCAGTTTCAACGCATAACCAAGCTCGCATGCGCGCGTGAGGATGCGTCGCGCCTCATCCACCGTGAAGGCCCCCTGCTCACAGAACACATCGCAGAAGCGCGCCCGCCCGACAAACGCGGGCAGCATCTCATCGCAGACCAGCGTCACATAGCCTGCGCGGCCAGCCTGTGCCGGGCTGGCGCCACGATATTCCGGCGGCAGGGTATGCGCGCCAAGAAACGTTGGGATCACCTGGGGCAAGCCGGGCTGCCGCGCGAGATCGGCCATCACATCGAGCGTGCGCCCTTCGCTGGCGAGGTCAAGGCCATAGCCAGTCTTGCCCTCAACGGTGGTTGTTCCCTGCCTGGCGAAGCTGCGTAGCCGCGCCAGGCCAAGCGCATACAACTCCTCGGCGCTGGCGGCGCGGGTAGCGCGCACCGTGCTGAGGATGCCGCGCCCTTGCCTGCCAAGCTCCTCGTAGGAGACGCCCGCATGGCGCAGGTGAAACTCTTCGGCGCGGTCGCCAGCGAAGATGAAATGGGTATGCGCGTCAACAAACCCAGGCAGCACAGCCCGCCCACCCGCAGCGTATCGCTGGCTTGTTGGGATAGCGGCAAGGTCTATGGCGCCAGCCAGCGCCTCCTCAGACCCCACCCAGACGATGTGCCCATCACGCGCGGCCACCGCCCCCCGCTCAATGATCCCTAGCGGATTCTCTGTTGTGGGCGCGGCGAGCGTGACGAGGCGGCTCGCGCCTGTCAACACCCAATCCGCATGGATGAGTCTGTTATCCGCAGTTGTGTTGCTTGCCATATCCAACACTGGCTTTCACTTTCCTTGGCATGCTTCTGGTACACCTAGGCTCAGAGTGGTAGATTGAGGATGTGCTTGACGATATGCTCCACCTTATCAAGGTCTGCCGCCAAATACCTGCCCGCGTGGGTCATGGTCTGTACCTGCTGAGAGAGTTGCACATGGTGAGAGTTCTGCTCGTCAAACTTTGGTACATGCAGGTACTCGACGACACTGGCTCCAAGGCTAAGCTGCGCAGCATATGCCGATATTGCCTCAGCTACCATTGGCGCATTCAGAATGCCTGTCAGGTATGCTGCCTCGGCTTCGGTCTGGAGTGGTACGAAGTATAGTTTATGGTCGGGAACGGCGACTTTGTCTCCTAAAACTGGATCATGAACGGCGCCAATGTAGGCAGCGCTAAACGCCTCGCCCATCTCTTTCCAGAGCACTTTAAAAGGCGCAAACGTATATTCCCCTGTGCTCCATAGTGACCAAAATGGCCGTGAGGGCTGAAAGCGCCTGTAGCTTGACCGATTACGAAGTATACCCTCGAATCGAGAAAGGTACCGGTATGTGTTCGGGGCGTTGACCGGAAGCTCAGGGTCGCCGTGCATGCCCGATTGTGGCACAATGACTCGATATGCTGGATCGGGTTGAACGCTAAACGCCTTTAAGCCACGACCTCTCAGAAGCGGGTACAAGTACCTCGTCTCGATCACCTCCCGCACGAGCGGCAATTCTTGCTTGCGCCCAAGTGATGGATCATTGGTGATAACGCATTTATCAGGCTGTGTTGTCGGCGTAGCTTTGACAAAAAAGGCGCCGTTACAATCAGTTGTCACACCTTTTCTGGCTCGGTATGAGCGCTCACCATTACGGAACAGATGTGTCCAAACTGCATGCTGCGCTAGGGTTCCTTTTAACCAAGGTCCGGCGTCGGAGCCTGGCACAGGAGCAGCAAACAGATCGTCATACCTCGCTTCTTCTGAAAATTGGCTCGCGCTTTCGAATGGTTTCCGAGGTCCCAGCCACTTCCGATAGGGTACTGGATATTCAGTTGTATCGCCCTTTACCAGCACTAAAAGCGCCGGGTGGTTGGTTACTCCCTCGAACGGCGCAATTGCTGCAAAATCCTCCACGCGTACAACCTGCATATCAATATCGCGGTCATTGATGCGCCACCGCCGGAAGCCCTGGCTTGACTCGTTGGAGAACACAGAGCCTGTTATGAAAAAGGCTAAAGCGCCTCTATGCTGCACATACTTCTCGACAGCAACGTAGGTAATCACCGTGGAAATGTCAGACTCAATACCCCCCACCCACCGATCCGTACTAAATACACCTAGCTCAAGACAGCGCTGTTTGATGAAGGCTGCGTAATCAGGTGGAAGATGGCTCCACTTGACCCACGGTGGGTTCCCCACAACGTACTCGGACGGATTCAAAGCGCCTGCGGCGAACCTATCCGCAAGAATGGCGCACCAAATGCCGTTCCAACCGTGATCGTGGAGTTCTTTGAGCGTTGCAGTTGTGTCACTGATAGCCCGGAGATCGTCGTCGCTCAACGCTGGAACAACCTTGCTCACCGCACGAACCACAGCCTCTATGGGCTGCTCAGCTTCGATCAAGTCGCGCATGCGAGCCATCACATCAAAATATGCGTGGTGGTGTACCAGTTTTTGCGGAATGGAGAAACGCTTAACGCCTAGCTCAGTCTGCAAGCTATGCTCGTAACACTCTCCGATCAGTTCAGCCGGATTGATTGCATCTGCAAGGTAAATGGGCAACCGAACAGGACGCGCGGGATCCAGTCGTTTAGCAAGAAAGACAACCAGGGCCGCGCGCGCCGCCAGGACAGCCAGTGGGTTAAGATCCATCCCGGCCAACCCGTCCAGCAACTCACCGGCGGTTGTCTTTGAATTTGCTGTCATCAAGCGACGTTTTAGCCCCTCCAACACAAACGTCCCTGATCCAACCGTTGGGTCTATTAACCCTCTCGCCGGATCCCACCCTACTAAGTCAAGCGCATACGCCGCCAGCCAGTCTGGTGTGTAAAATTCTCCAAGCGCATGACGTACCGCCCGAGGCACAAAGCTCATATACAATCCTTTGAAGAGGTCACGAGTCGAGTCGGGCGACTTGCGAGTGATGTCAAAACTTACAGCTGAGAGTCGGTCAATAATATGTGCTATCGGCGAAGCAAACCTGTCCCAATATTCGTGCTCAGCGTACCAGGAGAAGAAATCACCATTCAGCATATTGCTGATGCCTGCGCCTGCAAACAGTTGGCCACTTTCCAATGCCCAGATACGTTGATAGATGGGCACGGTGACGTTCGAAATATCTTCCGAAACGCTTGGCAGAGCCAGGGCAGCAACGAATTTCGCTATCAGGGCAATATATGAGTTAAGCGCGAATAAGTATGCCGCCGTATCCTGCTCATAGTGAGCCTTGTGGCGTAGACCTTGCTCCCTCAGAAGGTTTTTGAGCGCGTCAGATTGTACACCGATCACTTGACCAAAGAGCCGCTTCCATTCGGTGAAGAGCAGTTTTGCCTTAGTGGTCTCTGGCATGGAGGCAGCGTCAAGAATGGCTTGGAAGAAGTGTGGAAGCAAAGCACTCCCCAGCATCGAGTCCGGCCCAACGAGAGCACTTAGTAACTGAGGATGCACCAATGGCATTCCATTCTCATGGAGGTGAGTGAGCAGCCGTTTTGCTTGCGTGTCATCGAACAGAGCAATCGCCCCCCATTGAAAACCCTCAGTGGTGTACGCGCCAAACCCAATATGGGATCCGTCCCACGCCACCAGCGTATACTCACGAATTGGTCTACCTTCTTCGGCAGAGAGGAGTATTGCGTATTCTTCAGCTTGTTGCTTTGCGTGGCGCAACTCCGCGCCCGACCTTCCCCTGAAAGAGTGTGGCGGTTCGTATTCGATAATGACAGCTCCATGGGAAGCATCAGCAAAACGCACATTACCATCCGCCCTCTTGAGAGTTCTATCAAGTTGGAACGGCGTCCATGGGATTGACAGCGCGGCACAAGCTGCCTCTAAACAGTTCTCTATCTCATGCCGAAGGCTCGCCTCGTTTGGAGAGCTGGCTGTGGCGCTTCCGACTCCCGTCACGAGTGCTCTTGCCTGTTTTTCCATTTCTTGTACATCAACCTGCAACACCGTAACCTCTGTCTTTCCCATGCCTTATCGCTGCTCATCACTATAGGATACCTAACCTATAGGACATTGTAAATAGCTCTGGAAGCATCGAGGACATCCTGGACGCCTATCCATTCCTGTCCGAGGAAGATAGAGGAAGATATGAGAGCGGTCTTTGCTTTCGCCGCCCATCAGGCTGACCACGAACAGATCACGGCGTGATCAGCACATCTATTGGATACTGCATGCCGGTGATCACGCTGACGACCGAATCGCTTTGCGTTGAGATCACACTGAGCGTTTTGCCATACTGCTGCGCAACCACCACATAGCGGCCATCCGGTGTGACCGCCAGCCCATGCGGATAGCCGCTGACCGTTACCGTTCCCGCAATGGCAGGGATGTCAGGCTGGGTAATATTCACGATGCTGACGCTGTGGCTTACCCCATTGGCGACATACAGCGTATGACCATCCGGCGAACGCGCGATCAGCGCCGGATGTAGGCCAATGGCAAGTGAGGCAATCACCGTATTCGTAAGGGTATTGATTGCATAGAGGCGGCTGAGGAAGTTATCGGCGGCATAAACATCCCGCCCATCCGGGCTGATCGCCACGCCATAGGGATGCGCGCCAGTCGGCAAGGGGATCGTCGCGGCGATGCGCTCGTTTGCCGTATCAATCGCAATGATGCTTCCCGCGTCGTAGCAGGCCACATAAGCGTAGCGGCCATCGGGCGAAAGCACAATGCCATGCGGGCCAGCCGGAGTGGCAATCGTCTTCTCCACCGTCCAGGTCGCCGTATCAATTACCGAAACGCTCGACCCTTGAAAATCCGTCACGAAGATGCGCTTACCATCGAGCGTGTTCACCATATGCGCGGGGAATGAGCCAACCGTCACCCGCTTCGGCGCGCCAAGCGCCGCGCCGTTGAAGGGATACGCCAGCAGTTGGTTGTCAGCCACGTCGGTCGCATAGAGCCAATGCCTATCGGTCGAAAGTCCCAATCCGTGCACGCTTGCCGCATTGTGATACGTGCGCACGCCTAGCTCGGCGACATTGCCACTCGCGAGATCGGTCACAAAGATGTGATAGGGCGCCAACTGAGCAGGCCGCGCGATGACCGAAAGGTTCGATGCAGGCGTCTGCGCCGCTTGCGTGGGATCACCCCCTCCGCTGCTACAGGCGGCCAGCGCCAACACGCACGCCAGCAACGCCACCATGAAGAGACGCCAGATAGGGCTGTTCGCGTATCCACTTCCAGGTTGTCGCCACATCCCTCTATCACCTCCCTGGGCCACATGCTACATTTTGCGTATCCCCCCCATTGTAGCGAAGCGTGGCGCATCCTCCAACCGGCAGCGTACTTTCGGGCGGCATGGGCCGCGCGCATATTCACCAGGTGATATGCTACTATGACGTGAGGAGCCTACTACAGCAAGGACACGATCACCATGCTCGGACTCCCCATCAATGACGCGGCCAACCAGCTGTATGCGCTGGCCCACCATCTGGCAGATACACACCAAACGGCGATCCTGACGGAAAACGGACGCCTGGAAGTTGCTATGCTCCCGTGGGAGATGTATGAAACGCTGCTCGATCTGGTTCACCTGTCGACCGATCCCCATGAGTTGTTACGCCTGCCTGAGCCGGAGTGACATCAGGCGCTAGCCATTGCGGCGCTGCTGGCCGAGCGCCACTACCACACCGACCCGGCGCTAACCGACCACGAAGCCTTCGCAGAGGAGCGAGGGAAGCAAAGCGATGACCTCTACGCCGATTGGGAATGATTCAGAAGCGCATGCAACACAGCCTATGTCACAGCGCGGCGAGATCTGGATGGTGCGCTTCGATCTATCAGTAGGCGCAGAGATACAACAGAGATACAAAAGCTACGCCCGGCGGTCGTTGTGAGCGTCGCAGCGGTAGGGCGTCTCCCGCTGCGCATTGTCACGCCGATCACCGAGTGGAAGCCAGCGTACGCGCGTGTTCCCTGGTTTGTCTACCTCGACGCTTCAGCAGGGCATGGCCTTGACAAAGATTCGGGCGCAGACGCCTTTCAAGTGAAAACGGTCGCACTCTCGCGTTTCACACATCGCATCGGCGCGCTCTCCACACAAGAACTACGGCGGCTCGTCGCCGCCATTGCTCTGTGCATCGGCTACGAGCCGCCAGAGGAGGGTGAGCCAGCAACAGAAGCATGAGCGACAGGCAAGGTAATTGCCGAGCGCACGAAGTCGAGCGCCTGAGCGAGCCGTCGCTCCGCATGGCGGCGATCCCACCAACCGACCTCGTTGGGGCCAAGCTCAAGCGTCACCAGCCCATCGTAGCCGTCGCGCGCCAGCGACGCCAGAAACGGACGCAACGCCAGCATGCCCTCGCCGGGCATATGGTGGGTCAGCGCCTCCCCGTCGCGCCAGACCACATCGCTCAGGTGAATGTTGCGCAGCACAGGCCGCACGATCTCATAGCAGGCCAGCAAATCCTCGCCATTTGCGCCTGCATGACAGGTATCGAACGTGATTGCGCATCCGCGCGCCTGCGCGAAGCGGGTCAGCGTCGTCAGGTCATCGAGATAGTAGCGTTTGCGCGGGCGGCGTTTCTTATACTGGCTGCTCTCGATGCCAATGGCGACCTCGCCCTGGCCTGCCGCCAGCCCGGCGCGCAACGCCGCCGTATACTGCCCGGCGCGTGGAGTATGCTCGCCAATGAGAAAGCGCGTATGTACGACGCACACACCCGCGCCAAGCATGCGCGCTGCCCCTACCGCCCGTGGAATCGCCCGCTGAAGGGTGCGCGGCCAGCCAGGGAACGGCAGCAGCGGAGGGTGAACGCTCAACACGCGCACACCCATCCGCTCGGATTGCATGCGAAGCGCATGCGCGCCTTTCAGCAGATATTCTATGCCTAGCGCCGCCTCGATGCCGTCGAAGCCAACATCACGCGCCAGGGCAAGGCTGTAGGCAAAGGGGTGATGGTAAAACGTTCCCGTCGAAAAACTGATCCGCATCTGTGTGGTGGCTTTCTGCTCACAGGGCTACCAGAGGTGTTCTCACCTCCTTTTCCGTGATACTATACCCCAGGGAATAGTCATCGTCGTCGCAGATAGTCTGCCTGGGTATATCGGGTATCGCGCCCAAGAGACAGGAATGGGATCGTTCGCGCATGAGCCGCACAGAGCATACGCCGCCACAGTCGCCACACAGGGGCGCGTCGGCGTCATCTTCGGATGAAGGCAATCAACGCCGTGCGCATGCTGTGCATACCATGCGGACTATGCGGAGCGCCTCCATTGCCTCGCTGGAGGTTGCCGTGCTGGCGCTCATCCTGATCGCCGTGCGACGCATCTCGGTCGCCATCTGGCGGTTGCCCAACGGCGATGTCTTTGAGTACCACAGTTACGCCTTGGCCTTCTGGACACAGTATCCCCTGTTTCGCTCGTTTCCTGTGGAATATCCTCCGCTAGCCATCGTTCCCTTCTCGCTGACGCTTGTTCCTCCCCTTGCCGATTACCAGTCCGTCTTCACCTATTGGATGGGCGCGTTTGTGCTGCTGGGCTATCTTGGCGTGCGCCGGTTCGCGGGCAGGCGACGCGCGCTTGCCTATTTCGTCTATCTGGTGATTGGTGCGGCGGCCACCGTCCTCGAACGCTTCGACATCTTTCCGGCGCTGGTGACGCTTGCGGCGCTCTGGGCAGCCCAGCGGCGGCGCTACACCGAGGCGTATCTGCTGCTGGCAGTGGGCGTGTTGCTCAAGCTCTATCCTATCTTTCTGCTGCCGCTGGTAGCCATCGAGCAATGGCGAACGATTGGCGCTCCCAACATGCTACAAGTGTTCGCCCAGGTGCCAGCGGCGCGATCAATTGCCGGTTTGCCCGCGCGGCTGAGAGCGGCTATCGCGGCAGTGTGGCGCTCACAGGAGGCGTGGCGCGTGGCCGAGGGGATGGCGGTGGGGCTTGGTGGCGTCGCGGTCGGCTTTCTTGTGGCGCTGGCGCTAAATCCGGCGGGCGCGCTGACCGGCTTTACCTATGCCAACAATCGCCCGCTCCAGGTCGAATCTACTCCTGCCACGTTGCTCTGGCTGGGCACGCTGGTCGGCATTCCCGCGCACGCCGATTTCTCGTTTGTCTCGCTCAACTACGTCGGCCCGCTCGATGTCATTCTCAAGCCACTCTCGGCGGCGGCGCTTGTCGCGGGCTGCCTGTGGTCGTACTGGCGGCAGGCGCTCGGCAAGTTGACCATCGGCCAGGCGTTCATCGCATGCCTGTGCGCCGTGCTGGTGACGAACAAAATCTTTAGTCCGCAGTATCTCATCTGGGTCGTCCCGTTCGTCGCGGCGGAAGAGGGGGTTGATCTCGTCTGGTTGATCATCTGCGCGCTCACCACAACCATCTTTCCCTATCTCTACGGACTGCGCAATCCCATCCAGACTGTCACCTTTGGCTGGCAGTTCATGCCAACCGTTGCGCTACGTAACCTGCTGCTGCTCTATGTCACCATTCGTGCGCTCACTCGCTCCAACGCGCCCGCGCCCGCTACGGCAAGTGACTCTCAGCCAGCCTTGCCTGCCTTCGCCGCGCCACCAACTGCGTCAGAGACCACGCCAGATGAGCAGATACATGGTAAAATACAAACAGATGAGACTATGCCACTACCACTGGAGTACGCCGAGCGCCCGGATATGCGGATCGCGCCAACAGGCCCAATATTGAGTGATCTTGAGTAATGAACGCGACTGATGAAGGATAATCCCCATGAGCAGAGCCAGCGCTATCAACAGTGTGCTGACCGTCTCGCGCGACCGTAGCCGCCTGTTTGCCATTCTGGCCCCCCTCACCTGGGCGGTGGTCGTCGGGCTGCCCATGATCGTCTCGTTTTGGCTGGGACGTCCGCTGCAAGGAACGCCGCTGTTGGGGGTTATCGCCTGGCTGGCGTTTTTGCGCGTGGCGCGCTGGCTCTCGCCCGCCGCACGCGCCGACGCGCTGATACGCCGTGGGCGCTACGCCGAGGCGCTGTCACTCTGCGAGCAATCGCTCAACGTGCGCGGCGAGGGCGCGTGGCTGGGGTCACGTCGCCTCGTGTGGCTGAACCGCCATACTACCATTTTGCTGGCGCTGGGCCAGTGGGACACCGCGCTCGACGCAGCGTTGGAAGCCATGCGCGCCTCGCCAGACCCCGAAACCATCGCCAACTGCGCACAGGCGTTGCTACGACTCAACCGCTATGACGAGGCGGTTCAGGCGGCGCGGCTGGCGCTCGACCTCACCCGCGAGCGGTCGGTGAACGCGCTGGCGACGATGGCGTCGGTGATGCTGGCGCGTGGCATGCCCGCCGAGGCGGAGGCGCTGGCGCGCGCGGGCCTCACCGATGTTGGCTCGCTCCTGCCGCTGGCGCATCCCATGAGCCATATGCTCTGCCTGACGACGCTGGCGCGCGCTGAGCGCGCACAGAAGTTACTCGACGAGGCTGACGCGCGGCTGGCCGAGATGCAAAAGATCGCCCGCCACAACGCGACACTGCGGGCGATGGCGCTGATCGAAGAAGCGGCAAGCAGCATGCTTACCCAGGATGAGGAGGGGAATGTTATCTCCCAGGACGACCTGACGACGCGGGCGCAGGTCTTCAAGCTGCTTGCCGAGGCGTATGACATCGCGCCGTACTATACATTGTGGTATATCAGCCAGCCGGGGACATTTGAGACCGTGCGTGAGGATGCACGGCTGGCGCCCGCATTGAAACTGGCGAAGGAAGAATACGAGCGGCTTGCCAATACTGCCCCCGATGCGGAGCGGGTGAAACAGGCGGTGGCGGTGGCGCAGCGCAACGGGCGAAAGCGCCCTGCACGACAGGCAAATCAGGCGGCGCTTGGCGCACAGGCGATCACGCTGGCGGCGACGCTTGTGCTGCTGCTGCTCTGGATGTGGCGTTTCTTCATCATTGCGTCATGATCTCTTCAAAACAGTTCGATTCGGTTGACAAAGGACGAAGTGTCCTGGCAGTAGCGCAACAGAACGGGAAACAATAGAGTTGGCGTCAATTGGTTCTTATGTTTACACGGCGCAATGACGCCCTGGTGATCTCGGTGGCCCCATATAGCCCAGGCGGACGCAGGAACACATAGTCATCGTGATTATGGGTAAAAGATTATGGGTAAAAATGGTAAGACTGCGCTGTTGGGCCGCAAGAAATACCAATGCGTCGTGAGCGCCTTTGTGGCCACTATCAAGCCAATGGATAGCCTGATAACTCTGCGCGACAAGCGCCTGAAGCAGATCGCGTCCAATGCCTTCATCAACAAGCAGCGAAGCCATCGCTTAGATGTCCCCTTCGCTGTTTTGCGCCAGCCACGCAAAATACTCCTCAACGGTTCGCAACGGTGGAGTATCATTAGCAGCATCAGGTTGCGAATTTGTGATGATTCGCGCGTCGAAAATAGCCTTATGTTCTAGATAGTATTGCTTGGCAGCCTCCCACTCGGCAGGATCAAGCTGATAATCGGCGATCACTGCGGCGTCGTTATAGTGGCGCGTGATCCAATCGCCGACCACGTTCCAAATGGGGTAACCGCTTTGTACGCGCACATTATCCACAGTCCCCGGTCGCTGATGAGCAGATGTGGATCAAGCGATTTCTTTCTCGGTTGAGATGTTTGGGTGGTATCCATCTTATTGCCTTCGTCGCTTTCGCTGAGATAGCGTTTTGGTGGGAATTATATGCCAAGATACAAGAAACCTGAGGCGCTTACTGCGCTGCTTCCCCCGCTTGCAATTTGGCTATCTCCTCCTCTGTGAGCAACCGCGACGCGCCGGGCGCCAGCCCATCAAGCATGAGCGGCCCCACGCGCGTGCGAATCAGCCGCCGAACGGGATGGCCCACTGCATCAAACATACGGCGCGCCTGGCGATTGCGCCCCTCATGCAGTTCCAGCCCTACCCAGGTCAGCTCGCCCGCCGGTTCGATGATCCATGCGCGGGCAGGCGCAGTCGGGCGCGTATCGCCTTCCAGCATGACGCCGCGTTCCAGTCGCCGCAATGCCTGGACGGATGGCCTGCCCTCCACCAGCGCCTCGTATTCCTTCGTCAGCTCATAGCGTGGATGCGTCAGCCGGAGCGCCAGGTCGCCATCGTTTGTCAGCAACAACACCCCCTCGGTGTCGCGATCCAGCCGCCCAACGGGATAGACCCGCTCGGCCACCCACTGCGCCGGAAGCAGATCGAGCACGGTACGGCGTCCTTCAGGGTCGTGCGCCGTCGTCACAGTGTTCAGCGGTTTGTTGAGCATGATAGTGATCGCCGTCTCGGTTGGGCGCGCCAGCCGTCCATTCACGCGCACCTCATCTGTTTCAGGATTGACGCGCGTCCCCAACTCGCGCACGATCTCGCCATTCACCGTGATGGCCCCCGCCAGGATCAACTCTTCTGCGCGTCGGCGCGAGGCGATGCGGGCGCGCGCAAGATACTTTTGCAGGCGTTCACCCTGGTTTTTCTCAGCGTCGCCCTGCTCCCGGGCGTTCCTTCTCTGTGGATGATAGTGAGTAGGCATAGCGGGTTCCTCAGTTCTTGGGTGGTCAAGCGAATAATCACGCCTGAGCCTGCTGTGCTGCGCCACGTTCTGATGATAGCTCAAAGTCAGCTCTGGCCAGCGTATACTCCACGTCGTCGCCATCCCAGACCATCTGCTCAGCTTCGTCGGGCGCGATGTAATATGTTCCGAGGGCCATCAGGTCGGCGAGAGTCGGGCGAAACGTGCGCGTCAGCGTCATGCCAAGTTTCTCCATCACCCGCCGCGAGGCAAGGTTGTCCTGATACGTCGTTGCAGTCACGCGCACGGCGCCATAGCTCTCGAATCCCTTACGGATCAACGCCCGCGCGCCCTCGGTGGCGTAGCCCTTGCCCCAGGCGGCCCGCCGCAGCCGATAGCCCAGCGAGAGCACATCCGGCGCGGCGTCATCCTCAGGATGCAAGCCAAACCAGCCGAGGAAGTCGCCGGTTGATTTCTCAATGGCTGCCCAGAAGCCCAACCCATTGGAGCGATCATAGTAGCTCATAAAGCGCGGAAGAACCTCCTGCGCAATCATCTCACGCGGGGTCGGCGCGCCACCGCTGAGATAGCGCATCACCTCAGGATCGCTATCCAACGCATACAGGTTGTCTACATCATCCAGGGTGAGCCGCCGCAGGATCAACCGCTCAGTCTCAAGAAACACCATCATCGCTCACCTCGTTGCATACGCGCATGCTCAGGCGGGCCGCCGATCCGGCAGGGACGCAAAGCGCCTATGCGGCCAGTACGACGCGAATACTCTGCGGAGAGGCGCGCTTCGAGCGCAACCAGACTTGCCTGCCGCACGAGGACAAGCGCATTGCCGCCAAACCCCGCGCCCATCATTCGCGCACCAAGCACACCAGGCGTTTCCCGCGCGATCTCCACCACAACGTCGAGTTCCCGGCAGCTTACCTCGTAATCGTCGCGCAGGCTGGCGTGCGAGGCGTACAAGAGCGCGCCAAGCGCCTCGCCGTCGCCAGCGCGCAGCGCCTCCGCCGCCGCGAGCGTTCGCGCGTTCTCGCTCACCACATGCCGCGCCCGCCGCAGCAACACCTCGGACAGCGCGTCGCCATGCCGGGCAAGGTCATCGCTGGTGATGTCGCGCAGCGAACTGACCTCGCGCCCCAGCGTTTCGGCCTGAAGGATCGACGCCAGAAGAGCGACCGCCTCCTCACACTGGGCACGGCGTTCGTTGTAGCCCGATGTCGCCAGCGTATGTGGCACGCGCGTATCAAAGACCGCCAGCGCAAGGTCGGGCAGATTCACAGGCACGTACTCATATGCCAGCGAGCGGCAGTCCAGCAGAATAGCGTGTCCTGGTCGCCCCAGGCACGACGCCGCCTGATCCATGATGCCTACCCGCACACCCACGCTGCGTTGCTCGGCGCGCTGGCAAAGATGCGCCACCGTCAGCGGGGGCAGGCCACGCGCGCCCAATGCCTGGGCAAACGTCGCAGCAGCCACCTCCAGCGCCGCCGATGAGCTCAGACCACCACCAACGGGAATATTGCCGCCTATCGCCGCGCTGAACCCTGCCGCATAGTTCATCGGCGGCAAGGCGTCAAGCTCCATCAATTCGCGCCAGACGCCACGAATGAACCGCGCCCAGTAGGGAAGCGCCGCCTGCTGTGTATCGTCAGCCAGCGCGTCCGCCGCGAGCGAGAAGCTGGCCATGCGCTGGTGATGCAGCGAATAGAGACGCGCGATGGGCATGTTGGAGGGCCGCCCTGCCAGCGCGATCACACGGTCGAGCGCAACAGGCAAGACCCAGCCCAGGTTGTAATCGGTATGCTCACCAATCAGGTTGGCGCGCCCCGCCGCCCAGGCGACCCAGAGCGGGGCGCTCTTGCGCGCGTGGTCGCCAGCCGCCAGGTATCGCCAGTAGCCGTTCTTCGCGGAGCGCGCGGGCGCTGGCATGTGAAGCTGAAACGCATGTTGAGAGTTTGGCATTGGCGCCTCTGCCTCTCACAAATCTATTCCATTATCATATCAACGCTCGTAGCTCGGCGGCCTTCGCTTCGGGCAGCGAGTCATTCAGCCAGAAATCCCACGCCATCTCGCTGCTGGCCGCCAGTTTGAGCTTGCCCGGCGCGCGTCCCACCGGCAAGAGTTCGAGATGCAGGTGAAAGCGTTCGTCGGCAAGCTGGTGGATTGCCAGCATATAGGGCATCGGCGCCTGAAAGACGACATTATATGCCCGCACAATGCGCAACAGCGCATCGCTCAGTTCGGTCGCCATCGGGCCACCCAACGGAAAGCCGGTGATCGCGCTCATATGTTGGCGCGCCACAAGCTGAACCTGATAGGGATAGCGCGCAAACGCTGGAACAAAGCCAACCCAATGGGCGCCAACAAACACACGCCGCTCTCCATCCGCCTCATCACGCGCAGCCACACAAAACGGACACACTTCACCATTGGTCGCCGCCCGCTCGATGGCCACCATCTCGCGCGCCAGCGTATCAGGGATGACCGACAACGCATAGGTCTGGCCGTGCGGGTGGGTCTGCGTCTGACCGATGGCCGCGCCGCTCGTCTCCCAGGTCATCACACAGGGATATATCGGAGCCAGTTCGGCATAGATCCGCTGCCAGAGGCCAATCACCAGCGTCACCTCAGGAACGCTCAGTTCGGCGAACGTGCGATCATGCTGCCGACTGTAGATCAGGAGATAGCACTCGCCTGTCGGCGGACGAAACGCCGGAAAGTCGTTGGGACGAATCCACGCCTGCGCCCAGGTGGGAATCCTCTCCGACGTGAGATCGGCGCAAAAGGCGCACTCGGTCGCGCCCTCGCGCCGTTGCATCCGCCCAGGCGCCTGCGCCAGATACTCCCCCCGCAGCGGATCCCACACCAGCCGCGCCGTGTCCGGCTCAGTCCCGCTTTCGCGGATTACAGCAATTGGCGGGACAGGAATGTCGCCCGGCTCGTTTTCCATGTTCACTCCTGCCCTCTTTGCCAGATAGCGCCTGAGGTTCCCCTTCCCATCGCTGGGAAAGGGTCAGGGGGTTAGGTCTGTCTAGTGGCTAAGATCGTTGATCGCCGTCAACAATTGTGTATCCCCCGATTGCTGCACCTGTTTCGCCGTCAGATTCTCGGACTGCGCGACGAGCGGCGTCAGCGGCGTGACCGTGCCGGGGAGCTTCACCTGCTGGTCGGGCACAAAGCCATGATGGTAAATGGATTGCCCGTTAGGCAGGTAGAACTCCGCAAGGCCCAGCAGCAACACCGAGCCATCGGCCAGCGGCAGGGGATAGAGCACAGTACCGGTGCCAAACGTCGTCTGGCCGACCACATGCACGCTGGGGCGATCCACCGCGATGGCGCCCGTTGTAATCTCCGCTGCGCTGGCCGTGCCGTTATCCACCAGAATCACCAATGGAATGTTGGTCGCCAGCCCACCCTGGTTGACGGGGTAATCTTGCTCAGTGGTGCGTGTCTTGACGATCAGTACGTTCTCGCCCGACTTATAGGGGATGAATTCGCTCGCCACGTCAACAGCCTGATCAAGCAGTCCACCTGGGTTGCCACGCAGATCAAAGATGATGCCCGTGACATGCCTGTTTATCGCATCCTGGATGGCGCTGCGCAGGTCTGAATCTGCGGTTGTAGTGAACTGTGTCAACTGGATGTCTACCAGCGTCGTGCCGGGGATGTAGAACGTCTCAACGGTCGGCACAGTGAACTGCCCACGACGAAGCGTGACGGGAAACGTCTTATGGGTACTTGGCCGCGTGATGGTCAACGTGAAACGATTCGTGCCGGTCGCGCGAATCAGCGCGCCCACCTGATCTACCGACATGCCCTTGGTGGATTGCCCATTGACGGCGTCAATCTGGTCGCCAGCCTTCAGCCCTGCCTTAGCGGCGTTGGAGTTGGGATAGACAATCTCAATCGTGATGGGCGTCGAGCCGCCTCCGCCGAGAGAGACGCCGATGCCCTCGTTCGGGCCGTTGTTCAACGACTGATTCTCTGCGGCGTACTCTTCGGGCGTCTCGAAGCGGCTGTGGCCGGTATCGCCGAGCGAATTGGTCATCGCACTGATGGCATCATAGGCCATCTGCTTCTTATTGATCGCGCTGGTGACGACATACTGCTGGGTGATGTCTTGCCACGCCTGATGAATCAGCAACTCATTGGGGTCTGAGATGTAGCGATCCTGATTGACGGCGGCGTTGCTAAACCAGCCAGCGCCAAAGGCAATCGCCACCAGCACGGCGGTAATGACCATCTGAGTGAGGAGGCTATTGGCCCGCTGGCGACGTATTGCAATGATTTCCGCAGCAATGCGATGAGCTGCGTTAGGGTCTTGCGTTCCCTCTGTTGGGTTTGTCAGCATTGTATGTTACCTTCCGTGGGCGTCCTCGTAACACCAAAATACCAAAACAAGAATACGCCGCCAATCGGCGCGCCATCACGCTGTTCTGCGTGGGCCGACGCCTGAACGCAGGGCAGCCCTCAGCTTTGTATATGGTATGACCGTGCGCCAAATCACGTCAAGCCAATCGGCCCGGCCCCTAGATAACCTTCGGGCACTTCGCCGCAAGCACGCACTGATCACAGAGTGGCTTGCGACTCTGGCAGACAGCTCGCCCATGATAGATCAGCAAGTGCGAGAACAGTACCCACATCTCCTTGGGAACAAGCTGCGTCAATTGTTGTTCGATGACCACGGGGTCTTCGCTGATGGTGAATCCCATGCGGCGCGCAAGCCGCCCAACATGCGTATCCACTGCCATGCCCTCAATAATCCCATAGGCGTTGCCCAGCACGACGTTTGCTGTTTTGCGCGCCGCCCCCGGCAGCGCAGCCACCTCGGCCAGCGTGCGTGGAACCTCGCCGTTGTATCTGCTCACCAGGATAGTCGCCATCGCGCGGATGTTCTTCGCCTTGTTGCGATAAAAAACGATCTGCTTGATGTCGGCTTCCAGTTCGCTGGGGTCGGCGTTGGCGTAGTCGGCAGCGGTAGGGTATTTCTTGAAGAGCGTTTTCGTCACCATGTTCACACGCTCATCCGTGCATTGCGCCGCCAGAATGGTCGCCACCAGCAATTGCAGCGGCGTCTCAAACTCAAGCGAACAATGCGCGTCGGGATATTGCTGGCGGAGCGCGTCGGTGATCTCCGCCATGCGGGCACGCTGCTCTTCCTGGCTCTCTGGCTGGCGCTGGGCGGGTGGAGTTGGCTGTGTAGTAGCTGTAGCTGCGGATGGCGCGGTAGCTTTGGCGTTGCGAGTGGCGCGGGTGGTAGGCATGCTTTTCCTCGTTTCTTCGGGATGCTTCGGCGCTATGAACAGGGCGGAGCGTCAGGCGCATGAGTGAGCCATGAGTGAGCCATGAGTGAGCCATGGGTGAACACGGAGTCTTCTATCATCAAGTGATGATCACGGCGATATAGCCGCGATAACTCCATCCAATCCCCTTCGCATAGTCTCCAATAGTATAGGTTCCCGGCGCACTGTTGGGAACGGTAAGTGTCCAGGCAGCGCGTCCTGTAGCGTCGGTAGTGACAGGGGACGGCCACTGCGTGAGCAGCGGCGGCCCGAAGTGGCTGTCAGCCTGGAGGGAGCACAGCAGCCCGGCGACTGGCGTTTGCCCATCATCGCGCGTAGCCACCACCACCACCTGCATCGTCTGGCCGGGGGCTGCGCTCTTTGGCGTGACGCTGATATTCAGGATGAACTGGCCCGTCACCTGAGAGGGCGCCTGGGTGGCGGTTGGGCTGGCGACAGACGTGCGTGGCGTGGGCGAGGGAGCGCCACGCCCAACCAGGATGATGGAGGGCGAGGTAATGACCAGGCGAGTCAGCGCGCCTGCCATCAGCCCACTGACCACAAAGAGAATCAACAGGGCGGCGATCACTGCGCCTGAAAGAGGACGTCGCACAGACATTTCACCTTTGATTTGCAAGGACTTTTCAAGCGGCAAGCAGGTGTTGGCGCCGCATCTGCGGGATGCCTACCGTCGCCCACGCCACGCGCGTCCGCTCATTCGAGGCTACATAAGACCAGGAGCGTTGTCGCGTAGCGCCAGCGGTGTAACCAGTATTGTAAAAAGAAACGAGCGGAAGCGCCACGGAGGTAGTCCCTCTGGGCGCCTCATTGGCAGGAAGGAGTCGCCGGGAACGCCGGGCGCCACGATACGATGATGAGAAACGCAGGGGGATTTTGTGAATTGCCCTGGGAAGGTTGACATTCTTGACTGGCGTGGGTTACACTTGGTAGCAATACAAGATAACCACCTCATACCAGCGACGTCATTTTCCGCCGCTTCTCACCCGGTTTATCCATCGCTCATTCATCACACAACTCAACGTCTCCCGTAGTCAGTCAGTCAGTCGGTCAGTCAGTCACAAGTGTACACAATCGTACACAACAAGGTCTATCAGGCGGGTTGGCGCCAGGGACGAGATCGAACCCGTTTCCTGGCCTAGCGTAGAGGAGAAAGCGTCAATGGGTGTCTTGCGAGTATTGTCACATCATGGAGATGATCGCATCGTATGGGATCGTTCCGCCGCCGAGCAGGGCGATCTCGATGCGCAGGCCGCCATTCGCGAAGCGGAACGTATTTTCGCCGAGCAACGGATGCGCGGGGCGACCGCAGTCAAAGTGGCGCCGGATCGACCGGCTGAACGCATCGAACGATTCGACCCCGCCGCCGAAGAGATCGTGATGATCCCACGAGTAGTGGGAGGCTGACGCTCTCAATGCTCTATATGGCGAATATCGTAGCAGGCTCCATCATCACCGTGATACTGCTGATGTTGCTGCTCAAATTCGTCGGGCTGTTCGCCGATACGCCGTTCTTTCGAACGCGCGTCTGGCCACAGTTGCGGCTCCATCCCTGGTGGCCCGCGCCCGCCGAGCGCACAGCAGAAACGTTGTTGCGCCATTTGCTCGGCCAGGAGCAATATCTTACGTTGTGCATGAACGGCTACCTGGATGTTCCCAGCCCTTCTATACCGGGTCGTATCTATCGAATACCTCGCGGGCCGGGGCAGGTGCAGGTGATCGAGCACAATGAGTTGCGTGAGCGCCTGTGCGTGCAACCGGCGTCAAACGGCTTACCCGATGCGGACGTGGTGCTCATGCACAAGCTGCTCATCGAGTCCGATGAACGCGCCTATCTGCTGACGGCAAACCACTTCCCGCGCGCCATCTGGTATTAGTCGGCCTGGGTCTATCCGGCTCCTAGTGGCTCCCCTGACATGGGGAGCTTTTTTTGTCTTAAAACTGATTCTCCTTTCCAACAGCCCTACCGCAGGAGCGCCGCTCGCCACTGAATACACTCGCTGGTGTCCTCTCTTTGTCGCCGATGAGAATCCACTCTTGACAATCACTCCTCTCCGTGGTATGGTTAGTTACATGAATAGCTAACCACATAAGTGAAGAGGCGATGGAGCATTTTATAGACGATAGCCGCCCAATCTTTATACAGATTGCCGAGCGGATCGAAAACGACATTATCGCAGGAGAACTGGGCGAAGAATCGCAGGTTCCTTCCACGAATCAGTTCGCATCGTTCTACCAGATCAATCCGGCGACGGCGGCAAAGGGCGTAAACCTGCTGGTAGACCAGGGCATTCTTTACAAAAGGCGCGGGCTTGGCATCTATGTGGCTTCAGGAGCACGCGCCCGCCTGTTGGAAAAGCATCGCGAAAAGTTTTTCGAGCAATACGTTAAGACGATGCTCCAGGAAGCCGAAAAGTTGGGCATTACGAGAGAGGCATTGATCGAGATGATCCACCAGGAGGTCAAAGTGTCATGAGTAAGATAGTCGAGGTGAGAGACCTGACCAAGTCCTTTGGCCATGTCACTGCCGTCAATCAGGTGAGCTTCTCTGTCGAAGCGGAGAAAGTCTACGGGCTGCTGGGGCGCAATGGCGCTGGCAAAACGACAGTCATGCAGATTATCACTGCGCAGCTTTTCGACTATAGCGGCGAGGTAAAGGTATTTGGGGAAGCGCCCTATGAAAACAGCCATGTGCTGAGCCGGGTCTGCTTCGTCAAGGACACGCAGAAATATCCCAATTCCTATCGGGTGTGCGACGTGTTTCATCAGGCCGCGCTGTTCTTCCCTGAATGGGATCGCAAGTACGCCCTTGCCCTGGCCGAAGAGTTTCGCTTGCCGTTGAACCGGCGGATGAAGGCGCTGTCAAGAGGGATGCTCTCCGCAGCAGGCGCCATCGTTGGCCTTGCCAGCCGCGCGCCGCTGACCATCTTCGATGAACCCTACCTGGGCCTGGACGCCATCGCCAGGGGCCTTTTTTATCATCGGCTGCTCGAAGATTGCGCCGAACATCCGCGCACAATCATCCTGTCCACACATCTGATCGATGAGGTCAGTCGGCTGTTGGAGCATATTCTCGTCCTCGACCAGGGCAAGTTGATCCTTGATGATGAGGCCGAGGCGCTGCGTGGACGGGCGTTTACCGTCGTCGGCCCGGCGGCCAAAGTTGACAATTATACGGTTGACAAGAAAACGCTCAACCGCGAACTGTTGGGCGGCCTGGCGTCGACCACCGTCATGAGCGATGGGAATGGAGAAGACCGTCAGCATGCTGAGGCGCTCGGCCTGGAAGTCGCCCCAGTCTCGTTGCAGCACTTGATCGCCTATCTGACTGGCGAACCACCCGCAAGAAAGGCGGTGGGAGTTCGATGAACCGTATCACAAGCGTCATGGCTATGCACGTCAGGGATCGGGGAACTTGGTTTACGATCCCATTGAGCGTTTTGGGCGCTGGCTTCGCCATGTACTCTGGCTATGGGTACCGCGCTCAGCGCCGCCTGGGCGATCTTGCTGGGATTGCTGTCGTTCATCGAGGCGAATGTGATCGAGAACTGGGGTAT
>Ga0070737_10002405_pt1 | contig 22572 bp, 19 predicted proteins | sample Coa_R1_10_FD_66438 | JGI IMG/M metagenome (GOLD analysis project Ga0070737, IMG submission 66438) | Surface soil microbial communities from Centralia Pennsylvania, which are recovering from an underground coalmine fire - Coalmine... | ecosystem: Environmental > Terrestrial > Soil > Unclassified...
CCGAGCACGGCGAACTTGACCCCCGCGGTGTGCAGCAGCCCGGCGATGGCCTTGGTGGTCTTCTTGGCCCGGTCCTCCAGCGCGCCCGCGCAGCCGACCCAGAACAGGTACTCGACGTCGGCGGGGATCTTCCCGTCCAGGACGGGGACCTCGAAGTCAAGCTCGGTGATCCACTCAAGCCGCTTGTCCGCAGGGGAGCCCCACGGGTTGCCCCGCCGTTCCAGGTTGCTGAGCATCGTGGTCGCCTCCTGCGGGAAGGCGGATTCGACGAGGACCTGGTGACGGCGCATCCCGTTGATGTGGTCGATGTGCTCGATGTCGACCGGGCACTCCTCCACGCACGCTCCGCAGTTGGTGCACGCCCACAGCACTTCGGGATCGATGACGCCGTTTTCCGCCGCGGTGCCGACCAGCGGCCGCTCCGCCTCGGCCAGCACGTCCGCGGCGAGGTTGACCCGGTCCTCTTCCCTGGCCAGCAGCCAGGGGGCCTTGGCGAACGCGTGGTCGCGCAGGTCCAGGATGACCTGCTTGGGGCTCAGCGGCTTGCCGGTGGCCCAGGCCGGGCACTGCGACTGGCAGCGGCCGCACTCGGTGCAGGTGCCCAGGTCGAGCATGCCCTTCCAGGTCAGGTCCTCGATCTTCCCGATCCCGAAGGTATCGGTGTCGGGGTCGGCCTCCTCGAAGTCCAGCACCTTCCCGCCGGATCGCATCGGCTCCAGCGGGCCGAGCGCGTCAGGACGGCGGGAAAACAGGACGTTGAGCGGCGCGAGGCCGATGTGCAGGTGCTTGGAATAGGTCACGATCACCAGGAAGGCGAGAATCACCGCGAGCTGCGCCAGGATGAACACGGCCTCCAGGACGCTGTTGACCCCGTAGCCCAGGGGGTGCAGCCACTTGCCCATCACCCAGGACGCGAACGGCCACGCCCCGTCGTTCTCGTACGGAAACACCCCGGTGTTCTCCTGCGCCCCCCGGTAGACCAGCAGGGTCGCGATGACGAGGAAGATCATCGCCAGCACCAGCCAGGCGGCGCGGGTGTGCGAGCCGAAGAACCGCGAGCGGCGCCCCTCCCGGTGCGGGTCGTTCCGCAGCCGGATGACGGTAAAGGCGATGATGCCGGCCAGGACGCCCACGGCGGACAGGTCCTCGATGAACCCCAGCGCGGCCGACTGCCCGATCCCCGGGATGGAGAACGTCCGCTGGAACAGGGCGCCGTAAGCCTCGATGATCGTCAGCAGCAGCACGATGAAGCCCCAGAACGTCGCCACGTGCGCCGCACCCGGGATGCTCCACTTCAGCAGCTTCCGCTGCCCGATCACCTCCGTCAGCTGCGTCTTGGCCTCGCGGCCCAGGTGCCGCCTGGCGTACTCCAGCCGCTCGGGTGCCGGCTGGCCGGAGAAGGCCAGCCGCTTCAGCCGCCACAAGCGCCGCCCTGCGGCCGCGAACGCCATCGCCGTCAGCGCCAGGCCGATGACCATGCGCAAGACCATGGAAGCTCCTCATCTGTTCGCCTGCTCAGCCGTCGCCGACAGTGAGCTCAGGCGACATACTTATTGCGTATTGACGGCGCTTAGCCGGGCCGATCTTGCCGTTAATCAGCTAGATATTTATACTAATAGTATGGCGCATCGCGGTCTACTCGGCCAGCCATCCGTCCTCGACCTGCTCGACCTTGAACCCATCGAGGAGAACCTGTACCGGTCCTGCGTGCTGCAGGACCGGCCGTGGCCGCTCTACGGCGGCCAGGTCGCGGCACAGGCTCTGTACGCGGCCGGGTCAACCGTTTCTGGCGGCAGGCTGCCGCACTCACTGCACGGCTACTTCCTGCGCAGCGGCAGCGCGGCGCGGCCGACCGTCTTCCAGGTGTACCGGGACCGCGACGGCCGGTCGTTCTCCGCCAGGCGCGTGGTGGCCATCCAGGACGGCGAGGTCATCTTCAACATGTCGGCGTCGTTCGCCGTGCCAAGGCCCGGGGCCGAGCGGGACGCCGATCCGGCGCCCGTTGTCCCGGCACCGGACCTGCTTCCCGCTGACATCCACCCCTACCATGTGTCCGTGGAGACACGGCCGGCTGGTGAGGACCAGTTCGGCCTGCGGGTGCCCACCCGGTTCTGGTGCCGGTGCACGATACCGCTTCCCGACGACGATCTGCTGCATGCCTGCGTACTGACCTACATGTCCGACGTGTCCACCGGCCTGATCCCCTTTGAGGGTGAAGACGCGGAGACCGGCGCGAGCCTGGACCACGCCGTTTGGCTTCACCGGAGGGCACGGCTGGATGACTGGGTGCTGATCGACTTGGTGCCGCGCGCCGTGGCGGGCGGCCGCGGCTGGTACACCGGCGCCTTCTACGGCACCGACGGGAGTCATATCGCGAGCATCGCGCAAGAAGCGCTCTTCGCAGGCCGCAACCGTCTGACGAACACCAGCACGTGAGCAGGATTAACGCGTGAAGCTGAGGCCAGGGACCTGGCTGCGCAGCCAGGTGGACACCACCGAGGTCACCGTCGTTCGTCCCGGTGCCGCCGACGTGGTGGCCGCCTGCGGCGGCCACCCGGTGATCGACGTCCAGGCGTCGCCGGGCGCCGGGATTGCCCCGGTCGGTGAGCCGGGCGAGAGCACCAAGCTCGGCAAGCCCTACACGGCCGCCGAGGACGCCGGCCTCGAGCTGCTCGCCATCAAGCCAGGGACCTGGTGCCTGACCGGGGACGGCGTCCCGGTCAGGCTCAAGGAGGCCATGCCCCCGCCGGCCAGCGACTGAGTCGGCGAGTTACCGACGGACGTTCAGACTTGAGGAGGGCGGCGCATGCGTGATGCGTTGTCGTAGAGGCGGTTCGGACCCCGGCCGGCAAGCGCAGGGGGGCGCTGTCCGGGGTGCATCCTGCTGCTTTGTCCGCTTTGGCGCTGTCCGCCGGCTGGCCGTTGAGCGTGCCGGGCACGACGGTGGACAGGCAGTTCGGGTCCTCGCAGCAGCCGGTGCGCTTCGCCGCTGCCGGCGTGAAGTCGATGGGCCGGTGCCGATGACGGGCGTCGTCGGGCTAATGACCAGCCTGGTCCATCACATGATGGACAACGGCATCCGCTACGGCCTGCAGACCAGGTGCGAGGGCGGCGGCCAGGCCAACGCCACCATCCTCGAACTGCTCTAGGGTCATGGCCGGTCAGATCCAGGAGGCGGGCTGGCTGCGCCCGTACGACGAGTCCGGCACGACGGTGACGCCGGGCGGGGGCCGTAGCTTCCGGTGGATCCCGGCGTCGGTTCCCGCGCTGTTCGCTGACCTGGCCGAGATGCGGCCAGACACCGATGCCGTCATCGACCTCGGGGCCCGCCCCAGCGGGCGTGACGGCTCGCCTGCCGATCCCGCCGGCCGGCTCAGCTACGCGCGGCTCTGGGAGCGCGCGCTGCGGGTCGCCGGCGGCTTCGCGGCACGCGGGGTGCGACCAGGGGACCGGGTCGCGATCAGGCTGCCGAACGGCGCGGACTGGTGCCTTGCGTTCCTCGGCGCCCTGGCGGCGGGCGCGGTCGCGGTTCCGGTCAACACGCGGTTCACCGACGCCGAGGTCGGCTTCGTGGTCGGCGACTGCGGGGCCAGGTTCGTGATCGGGCCAGACGATCAGCTTCCTGACGGACCGCCCCTCCTGAGGGAGTGCGCCCCTGACAGCCTTGGCGCCCTGTTTTACACAAGCGGCACGACCGGCCGCCCCAAGGGCGCGATGCTGACCCACCGCGCGATGGTTTCCGCGGCGGAATCGGCCCGCCGGGGGCTTGAGCTGTCCGCGCTGCCGGAAGACGACCTCAGGAACCTCGTGCCCGCCCCGCTCTTCCACGTGATGGGCAGCCTCGTCCAGTGGCTGCCCACCTGCCTGGCCGCGGGGACCACGGTGCTGATGCCGGCGTTCGACGCGGGGGAGTGGCTGCGCGTGATCGAGGCGGAGCGGATCTCGGTGCTCACCGCCGTGCCGGCTATGTACTGGCTGGCGATGCGCAGGCCCGAGTTCGCCGCGACGAACCTGGGCAGCGTGCGCCGGGTCGGCTACGGCGCGGCCCCCACCCCGCCGGCGCAAGTCTCCCGGCTGATGAAGGCGTTCCCGGCGGCGAAGCTCTGCCCCGGTTACGGCCTCACCGAGACCGGCGGCATCGTCAGCGGGCTGCCGCACGAATACGCCCTTAGCCACGCCGACGCGGTCGGCTTCGCGATGCCGGCGACTGACATCGCGCTTGCCTCCGCGGGACCCGACGGGGCGGGCGAGCTCCTGGTGCGCGGCCCGCAGCTGATGTCGGGCTACTGGAACCGCCCGGAGGCGACCGCGCGGGCCCTGTCCGGCGGCTGGCTGCACACCGGCGACATCGCCAGGATTACCGGCGACGGCGCCGTCAAGCTGCTCGATCGCCGCGACGACGTGGTCAACCGGGGCGGCGAGAACGTCTACTGCGCCGAGGTCGAGAACGCCCTGGCCGCCCATCCCGCCGTCGCCGAGGTCGCGGTCGTCGGAGTCCCCGATGACGCGCTCGGCCGTAAGGTCGCCGCCGCCGTGGTCCCGCTCGTTGGCGCCGAGGTCACCCCCGCCGAGCTGGTCGCTTTCGCCCGCGCCGCGCTGGCCGACTTCAAGGTTCCCCAGTACATCAGCGTCCGTCGTGACCCGCTGCCCCGGAACGCAGGCGGCAAGGTCATCAAGCCAGCCCTCCGCGACGAAACCTCCTGGGGCCCCGCCCTCTGGTTATGGTGATGGGCTTATGGTGCGGGGCGGGTGCGCCGTAGTCTGGGGGCTCTCAGGCTGGCGGGAGCTCAGCGTGCCGGGCGTCATGAACCCGTGCGTCACACGGCTAAGCCGTGTGACGCACGGTGTATGCGCCATTACAAGGAAGAAATGTTCTTACCGGGTGCCGGTGAGCTGTCGGCGGAGCTCGTGCTTGAGCACCTTGCCCATGGCGTTGCGCGGTAGCGCGTCGCGGACCTGGAGCTGCTCGGGGATCTTATAGGAGGCCAGGCCGCGCTCCTTGCAGTGCACCGCCAGGTCCGGGAGCGTGACCGGCGGGGCGCCGTCCGCCAGGACCACGATCGCGCAGCACCGCTCGCCGGTGCGCGGGTCGGGCAGGCCGATCACGGCGACGTCAGCGATCCCAGGGTGGCTGATGAGGACGTTCTCGATCTCGACCGCGGAGATGTTTTCGGCGTTGCGCAAGATGATGTCCTTGATCCGGCCGGTCACCCGGACGTAACCCCCGGAGTCCACGCTGCCGAGATCACCGGTGCGGAAAAACCCGGCGTCGTCGAACGCGCCGGCGTTGAGGCTCTCGTCGAGGTAGCCGCTGAACATCTGCGGTGCCTTCAGCCTCAGCTCACCCTCCTGCCCGGGCGCGCACTCGGTGCCGGTCACCGGGTCGGTGACGCGGATGGTCACCCCCGGCGCCGCCACGCCATTGGTCTCCAGCATCGCCACCTCCGGGTCGCCGGGGGAGGCGAAGGTGGCCATCGGGCACTCGGTGAGGCCCCAGCCGGACAGCACGCCGGTGCCGCCGAGCCGCTCGATGACCTGACGGCTGATCTCCGGCGGCATCGGGGCACCGCCGTTCGCGGAGAACCGCAGCCGGGGGAAGAGGCGCTGATCGCCGTGCGCGGCCTGGGCCGCCAGGAAGCCGTGGAAGAAGGGCGCGGCGGACCCAAGGATCGTGGCGCCGTTCTCCGCGATGAAACGGGACGAGGCGATCGGGTCGAACGATGAACACAGCAGCGCCGTGAAACCGGACCGCAGCTGCGCCGTCACTACGGCGGCGCCGCCGATGTGCGTGATCGGGAACACGATCGGGTAGACGTCGTCGCCGGTCATGCCCAGGTTGTCGAGGAGCGCGGCGGCGCTGGCCGTGATGGAGCGGTCCGTGTGCCTGATGCCCTTGGGTGCCGCTGTGGAACCTGACGAGTAGTAGATCCAGGAGACGTCGGCCGGGTCGTGGTCTGTCGGCGGCAGGGCGGCGGGGCTCTCGGGCAGCGCGAACTGGCTCGCATCCGGCGCGGACGGCAGGTCGCAGACGACGATCCGCGCCGTGGTTCCCGCGAGCAGCCGCCTGGCCATCGCCTCGTGATCGAACCCCCGCCAGCGCGCGGGTACGATGGCCAGGTCCGGGCGGACCTGGCTGACGATCACCCGCACCTCCGCCTCGCGCAGGACCGGCAGGATCGGGTTCTGCGCCGCGCCGAGCCTGGCGAGTGCTGCCATCAGCACCACGGCCTCGGCGCACGTGGGCAGCTGCCAGCTGACCGCCGTGCCGGGGCCGATGCCCTGGTCGCGCAGCGCCGCGGCGACCCGTTCCGCGCGCTCGGCGTACTCGGCGAAGGTCAGCGACCTGCCGAGGTCGTCGCGGAGCATCACCGCGTCCGGGCTTGCCGCCGCCCTGCTGGCGACCAACCGCCACCACGTCGTGACCTGGTCCTGCACCCTGGCCTCCGGAGCGCTCTTCCAGAAAAAGAGCTTACCAATTAAACTTATTGAAGTTGTTAACGCTTATAATGACGCCGCCGCGGCCTATGCGCAAGGTGCCCGGCCGTACGGCGCTGGCGAGGAGGCCCCGGGGTATGCGATTTCCGCTGAGCCTGAACCTGACCGGCTGGTTCCAGGTCGGCTGGTCGGCCGACATCGGCATCGGGGACGTGGTGCCGATGACCTACTTCGGCGAGGACCTAGTCGCGTATCGCGGGCTTGACGGAGTGCTCCGCGTGCACGACGCGCACTGCCAGCACCTCGGCGCGAGCCTCGCCCATGGCGGGTGCGTGGTCAAGGAAGGCATCCAGTGCCCGTTCCACGGGTGGGTGTGGGCGCCCGACGGGCGGAACGTCCACATCCCGTACCAGGATCGCGTGAACAAGGCCCGCCGGGTGCGGCCGTGGCACGTCCTCGAGCGGAATGAGTCCGTCTACCTCTGGCATGACGCCGCCGGGCGCGAGCCGATGTGGGGGGTCCCCGACGCGCTGCGGGACTTGGGACCGCACGTGGCGGCGCGGACGTTCCACCCGGCGCTGCCCGCCGGGCGCGAGCATTACAAGAACCTCCATGTGCACCCGCAGGCGTTCGCCGAGAACGCGGTCGACCCCCATCACTTCCGCTTCGTGCACAAGACCCCGATCAGCCCCGTGGTCCTGTCTGAGCAGGCCGACGGCCCGATCTGGCGCGCCCGGGTGGGCTTCGGCAACCGCTGGGTGTCCGACCCCGCGCGCGACCCGGACGAGAACGACACCCTGAACACGCTGATCATCTACATGGCCGGCCTCGGCCTCACCTTCAACGCCGAGCAGCTCAGGGGCGGGATGCGGGTCATTTCCATCGGGGTCACCCCCGTCGACGATGAGACGACGGAGATATTCGCCACGTACTGGGCGGACGAGGTGGCGGCCGACTCCGTGCCCGGCCATTACGAGGGCCGGATCACCGAGGCGAAGCGGGCTCTTCCCGACGACATCAAGATATGGGAACACCAGATCTACCTGGAGCCGCCTGGCCTGGCCACCTCGGAGGCGGCGGCCTTCAGGAAGCTGCGCCGGTGGGCAACCCAGTTCTACCCCGAATCACGGCCCGCTCCGGATGGCGCGGCCGCCGCCGGACACGGCACGGCGGAAGTGAACGAGTTCGAATGAGCCAGCCCGGCGAGCCGCCGACAGTTCGCGCCGAGCGCGCCGGCCGGCTGCTGACGATCACGCTTGACCGTCCCGGCCAGGCGAACGCCCTGGACATGTCAACGGCATGCCAGCTGCGGGACGCCGTCCGCCTGATCGGCGACGGTGTGGGATGCGTGCTGCTGGCTGGCGCCGGCGCGAACTTCTGCGTCGGCGGGGACGTGCGCGCGTTTGCCGCGGCGCCAGAGCCGGGCAAGTTTCTCGGCGAGCTCGCCTCCGTCGTCCATGACGCGGTCCTCGGCCTGGCCGAGGGGCCCGCGCCGGTCGTCGCCGCCGTCAACGGCTGGGCGGCCGGCGCGGGCATGAGCCTGGCCGCGTGCGCTGACATCACGCTGGCGGCGGAGTCCGCACGCTTCCGCAGCGCCTACTCCGCGCTCGGCCTGACCCCTGACTGCGGCCTGACCTGGACGCTGCCCCGCCTGGTTGGCCGTGCGCGAGCCGCCGACCTGATGCTCACCAACCGGTCTGTCGGCGCCGCCGAGGCGGCAGCCATCGGCCTGGCCGCCCGGGTGGTGGCCGACGACTCGCTCCTCGCCGAGGCGCAGACGCTCGCCGCCGGGCTGGCGTCAGGGCCGACCGCGGCCTTCGGCCGGATCAAGAAGCTGCTCGACGCGAGCGACCGGTCCGCGCTGGCGGACCAGCTTGACGCGGAGGCAGCGTCGATCGCCGCATGTGCCGACCACCCCGAGGGTCGCGCCGGGATCGCCGCCTTCACCGTAGGCCGCAAACCCGTCTTCCGCTGACGCACCCGCGGCCGTCGCGCAATCGGCCTTTTCGTCTTCGGGGGCCGTTATGGCGGCTGTTCAGGACGGCAGGCTGATGTCGGCTGCGGCGAGTACCGCCGCAGTCTCCTCCCCGACCGTGGTGCCGCGGGCCGGCCGCTCCGAAGCCGGGCAGGTGCCCGGCCAGTCGGAAAAACCGCGTACCACCCGCAGCTTGCCCGCCACGGGATCGGTGACGATGTGCGAGAACTCGTTCTCGGCCAAGAACGGGTCGGCGAGCTCCCCGGCGCGCGGCAGCACGGGGCAGGCCGGGACCTGGCGCGCGGCCAGCTCCGCGACCCAGGCCTGGACGGGCCGCTCCGCCAGCGCGCCGGCCAGCCGGTCTGCCAGCGTGTCGTTGTCAAGCGTGCCCCACTCGGGGTGGCCCACCGCCGACAGCAGCTCCGCGGCGTGGGCCGGCGTCGTGGCGGCGACTGCCAGCCATCCGTCGGCCGCCTGGTAATAACGCCTGACAGCGCTGGGCCCGGGGAAGTCGGTCCCGCCGGCCTGTGCCGTCGGCCGCCCGGCGAACGTGGTCAGCTCCCCGGACTGCAAGAACAGCGAGGACCCGGCGAGCGACGCGGTGACATGCTGGCCACGTCCCGTCCGGGCCCGGGCGAACAGGGCGGCGAGGATGCCAAGCGCCGCCAGTGCGGCCGTGGCGACGTCGTGGACGGGCGCGACCGACGCGACCGGCTCGCCGGCCCCGCCCTGGGCGAGCATCATGCCGCTGCGCGCCTGCATGACCGGGTCGAACCCCGGCAGGTCGGCGAACGGACCGGTGCGCCCGTAGGCGGAGACAGAGCAGCGGACGAGCCGGGGGAAGGCTGCGGCGAGCACCCCGTCGCCAAGCCCGAGCCGGCTCATGCTGCTGGCCCGCAGGTTGTCGACCAGCACGTCGGTGTCGGCGAGCAGGCGCAGCAGCACGCTGCGCTCGTCAGGCTTGCGCAGATCGAGTGCGGCGGCACGCTTGCGCTGGTTGACCGCCGTGTACGAGGCCGAGTACACCCGGTACGGGTCTCCTCCGGCCGGCTCGACCTTGACGACGTCGGCGCCGAAGTCGGCGAGCAGCGTGCTGGCGAACGGTCCCGCCATGAACGTGCTCATATCGAGCACGCGTATCCGCGCCAGCGGCAGGTCCGCCGCCGGGCCGCCGGATGCGCTGCCCGCGGCGGACGCGCTGCCCGCGGCGAGCCAGAGCGATGACGCGGCCGCCACGTGCTCAGCGGACGGCAGATGGCGCACGCGGCCGGGGGTGGCGGACAGCGTGACGCAGACGCCGGGCATGACCACGCGCCCCAGGCCGGGGTGGTCGGCCTCAAACCGGGCGCCGATGGCGGCTACCGGCTCGCTTGCCAGCCATTCCTCGCGGCTGGCGACGGGCGCGGCCGGGATCCCGGCGTCGGCGAGCAGTCGCAGCCAGGCGTCGCGCGGGCGGGCGGCGAACGATTCCGCGAGCTCAGCGCCCACGGCGGCGCCCACGCCGGGGCGGAGCAGGTTCATGAACTCGCCCGCCACGTCCTCGCGGACCAGGATGTCCATCCGGTCGAGAACCTCCAGGGCGCGGAAGAAGAAGCCGGGTGTCAGCGCGGCAAGATAGAGCCAGCCGCCGTCGCTGCCGCGGTAGGCGCGGTAGTTCGGCGCCCCTGGCGCTCGCTTGCCCGCCGACAGGATCGCCGTCCCGTCCCCGGCTGTCATCATCATGGAAGCCTGGCTGGCCGCGATCGCGTGCAGCCCGCTCACGATCACGCGGCGGCCCGGGCCGTCATCGCCGCGCCCTACGAGCGCCGCCGCGGCCGCGGCGGCGCCGACCGCGCCCTGGATGTAGCTGACGAGGGGAATCACCGGCGCGACCGGCCTGTCCGCCACGGCGGGAAAGTGGTCGGCGAACCCCCCGATCGCCGCGAGCAGCAGCGGATCGTCCGGCAGGTCACGCCACCGGCCGCGGACGGCATAGGGCGGCAGCCAGGCATGCACCAGCCGGGGACTGGCCGCAAGCGCGTCCGCTGGGTTCGCCCAGTGCCCGGCCATCTCGGCCGGCCGCAGGTCCGTTAGCAACACGTCTGCGGCGGCCGCGAGCCGTCGCAGCTCACCGGTGCCCGTGCCGTGCAGTGGCGTCAGCACCTTGCCCCGGTCCCAGCACAGCCCGCCAGGATCGCGTTCGGTGTCCGGCCGGTCGTCGCTGGCCCGGACCACGTCCGCCCCGAGGTCGGCGAGCAGCATCCCGGCGGTGCGCCCGGCGATGCCCCGGGTCAGCTCAAGGATCCGCACCCCCGCGAACGGCCCGGCTGCGGACGGTGGAACGGCGGTTGAGAGTTCGCTCATGAATGCCCCGGTCCGGCAGAAAGAGTCTATTCAGATAACTGTTTTTACCATAGACTGCCGGTGCCAGACAGCACCCATGCGAAGGGCCGCCGATGAACGTCCTCCTCCCCGGCGCGCCGCTGCCAGCCCTGGTCTAGCGAGGGCCGGCAGCGGTGGAAAGCTGGTCCGCCACGGTCGTCGCCGCCTACCGCGGTTCGGACCGTCCCGCCGTCATCGGCGCGGACCGGACGGTAACTGGTAGCGGCCTGCTCGCCGCCGCGGCGGGCGCGGCTGACTGGCTCGAGTCCCTCGGGCTGCCGGACGGGACGCCGCTGCCCGCCCTGGTCACCACGAACGCGGACACGCTCGCGATGCTGCTGGCCGGCGCGGCGGTCGGCCACCCGCTCGCGCCACTCGGCCCACGGCTTACCGCACCCGAGCTCAGCGGCGCGGTCGGCGGCCTCGGCGCCCAGGTGCTGCTGTACGAGCCCGCGTTCGCCGCCCCGGCAGCCAAGCTTGCGCGGGCCACCGGCGTCCGGCCCATCCCGGTGACCCGCCTTCCCGACGGCTCGGACATCGCCCGGCTGGCGGTCCCGGGCGCGGACTCGGTGGCCGCTTACCTGCACACCGGCGGCACGACCGGCGCGCCTAAGCGGGTGCCGCTGACCCAGCGGGTGCTGTCGCGTCGCGGCGCGGTGCTTGCCGGGCTGACCGGGATGGACGGCCCGGACGCGGTGTACGCGACCGGCTCGCCAGTCCACCACATCGGCGGCCTTGGCAACACCCTCGCCGCCCTGTCGGCCGGGGCCGCCGTGGTAGCCACCGCGTCATTCAGCGTCGACTGGTGGCGCGGCCTGAAGGAGCATGCCGTCACGCATGCCCTTCTGGTGCCATCCATGATCGAGATGCTGCTGGCCGAGGGAGCGCTTGACGCGGTGCCGCTGCGCACCCTGATCTACGGCGCCTCGCCCATCCGCCCGGAAACCCTGCGCCGGGTGCTCGGCCTGCTGCCCGGGGTCCAGATGGTGAACCTGTTCGGCCAGACAGAAGGCAGCCCGATCACCTGCCTCACGCCTGCCGACCACGCCCTTGCCAGCGCGGGCAGGCCCGCGCTTCTCCAGTCTGTAGGCCGCCCGGTGCCCGGCCTCGACTTGCGGATCGACGCGCCGGACGAGACCGGCGCCGGCGAAGTCCTGGCCCGCGCCGGTCACCTGAGCCTGCCCGGCCCGGACGGCTGGCTGCGTACCGGCGATATCGGCCGCCAGGACGCCGACGGCTACCTCTACCTGGTGGGGCGTACCCACGACCGCGTCGTCCGGGGCGGCGAGAACGTGTACCCGGCCGAGGTGGAGCAGGTACTCCAGCGCCACCCGGGCGTTGCCGCCGCCGGGGTGGTAGGCGTCCCCGACGAACGCCTCGGCCAGACGATCGCCGCGTTCGTGGTCCCGTCCGACGCCAGCCACCCGCCAGATGCGGGCGACCTGCGCCGGTATGCACGGGAGCGCCTCGCCGGGTTCAAAGTCCCGGCATTCTGGTATACGGTCGGCGCCCTGCCGCGCTCGGCAGTCGGCAAGCTCCTCCGCCGTGAGCTTGCGACCTGGCACGAGCGGGCGGTGGCGGGTGAGCCCGCGGTCGGCAGCCCGCCGCAGTAGCCCCAGGCGACTGGCAGCTTCACACCCCCGCGGAACGCCCAGGGTGCAGTCGGCTGACGGCCTCCCGCGTTCGGGTATCCATTCCCCGCTAGGGCGGGCGCAGATAAACGGGGTCGTCGGCGATGAACGTTGCCGCGACAAGGCCGGAGCCGGGCGAGCGCGCCGCCTCGGCCGGCGGAACGCGCGGCACGACGAGATCAGCCGGGTGGCCCGGGGCGATCACCCGGGCGTTGCGGGGTCGGCTCGCACGGCCGTTCCGGCCTGGCCGGTTACCCGCGCCAGCCGGTCACTCACCGCGGCGAGCATGGCGAGTACCGGTGCAGGCGAAGTCGCCGGAGCGGCACGAGGGTCGCCGGTCAGCGCCATCGCACCGGGCGCGGCCCAGTCAAGCACGGGACATCGTGGAGCACGATCCATTACCGCTGCTAGTTCCCTTCCGTTAACAAGCGGTACGACATATAGTGTAATAATTAATCTTCTTCTGGCATCTGAGCTGAAGGAAAGCACCTGCGGGCGTCGCCGCGCCCCCGGAGGCGATGCCGCGGACAGGAAGGCACCGGTTAGGAGTATTACCATGCCACTGCAGCCCTGGATGAAGCTCATCTCCGTCGACGACCACTTGGTCGAGCACCCGCTGGTATGGCAGGACAGACTGCCTGACAAGTACAAGGAACGCGGCCCGCGCATCGTTGAGACCCCCCGTGAGGGGCTGCCGCCCATCCAGTCCTGGCGCTACGAGGACCGGAGCTACCCGTACATCGGGCTCAACGCGGTCGCTGGAAAGCGGCCCGAGGAGTACGGCCTGGAGCCGGTGCGCTACGACGAGATGATCCCGGGGTGCTACGACCCCCGGGCGCGCGTCGCGGACATGGACATCGACGGGGTCGAGGCCATGATGTGCTTCCCGTCCTTTCCCCGCTTCTGCGGCACCGTCTTCCTTGAGGCCGATGACAAGGACCTCGCGCTGCTGTGCGTGCAGGCGTACAACGACTACGTGCTCGACGAGTGGGCCGCCACCGCGCCCGGGCGGCTCATCCCCATCGTCATTCTCCCGCTCTGGGACGCGCGGCTATGCGTGGCGGAGATCTACCGTACCCACGCCAAGGGTGCTAAGGGCATCACGTTCCCCGACCTGCCGCACGCGCTCGGGCTGCCGTCCCTGCACACCGACTACTGGGACCCGGTCCTGTCCGCCGCGGAGGAGACCGGCATGCCGCTGATGGCTCACTTCGGGAGCGGCGGCCACACGTCCATCCCGCAGGTCGCCAAGGACGCGCCGTTTGCGGTGATGATCAACCTGATGGGCACCAACAGCATGCACGCCATGGCCGACTGGCTGTTCTCCCCGGCGCTGCACAAGCACTCCAAGCTCAAGATCGGCCTGTCGGAGGGCGGCATCGGCTGGATTCCCTACCTCGTCGAGCGAGCCGACTACGTCTGGCGCAAGCACCGCTACTACCAGAACATCAACCAGGACGTCCCGCCGTCCGAGCTGTTCAAGCGGCACTTTCACGGCTGCTTCATCGAGGACGACTTCGGCCTGTCCGCCCGCCATCTGATCGGCGTCGAGCGGATCACCTGGGAGTGCGACTACCCGCACTCGGACTCGTTCTGGCCAGGCAGCCGCAAGCGCGCCGCTGAGGCGCTCGCGAACGTCCCCGACGACGAGGTGCACCAGATCGTCGAGCTGAACGCGCGGAAGTTCTACAACCTCACGGAAACCCCCGCGGGCACACCGCCAGCGGAAGCGCCAGCACTGGCACCGGCGCGCGAGGGGTGACGATGGACACGGGCAAGCGGATCGCGGCGGACGACTGGACCGACCAGGACCTGCTCACGAAGGACGAGGCGCGCGAGCGGCTGGCGAACGAGATTGAGTCGGAGTCCGCCGCCCTGGCGTCTCTTGGCGCTGACCCCCGGGCGCAGGCTGAGGCCCAGTTGCGCGAACGCCGGCTGTCCGCGCTGAAGATCGCCATCTCGCGCCTTTAGCCAGGAGGTCGGCCCGCGCAGGGGTGGCCGTCACGTACGGCGGCCACCCCTGCGGGTGGACGACGGGCACAACAAACAGTGCAATAATTTACCGTGAACATAACTTGGCAAGGGGACGGCGGTATGGTCAGCCCAGGGCGTCAGGCGCCGCGCACGTCGGCCAACGGCGCCGGTCGGCATGTCCGCGTGCCGAAGGCCGCTGAGTTCGTCGCCGCAGACCTTCGCCGCCAGATCATCAGCGGCGAGCTTGCCGAGGGAGACGCCCTGCCGCCGGAATCGGACCTGATGATGCGGTTCGGGGTCTCCCGCCCCACGCTGAGAGAAGCGTTCCGCGTGCTTGAGTCGGAGAACCTGATCACCATCCGCCGGGGTGCCAGGGGCGGGGCACGCGTCCAGCCGCCGGACCGCGAGGTCGCCGCCCGCTACGCGGCCTTCACGCTGGAGTACCGGGGTGTGACGCTGCGGGACGTCTACGACGCCAGGACCGCCCTTGAGGTGCCGAGCGTCGGCAAGCTCGCCCTCGGCCGCACGGACGCGGATCTTGACGTTCTCGAAGCGGCGCTGAACGCACAGGAGGCCGTGACCGACGACGCGCGCGAGGCGATCAAGCTGCACGGCGACTTCCACACGCTCCTCGTGCGCCTAGCGGGCAACCAGACGCTGACGCTGCTGAATGAGATGCTGCACGACATCGTCGAGGCGGCGAACACGTCCCTCCAGGCAGCCAACGACTCTGCCGTCCGGAGCGCCAGGGAGTCCACCAACAAGACCCATCGCCGGGTGGTCGAGCACATCAGGACGCGCGACCAGCGCCGCGCCGAGAACCTGTGGCGGCGTCACCTGCGCGAGGCCCAGGGCTATCTGCTCGGCGAGGACGTCGTCTCGACGGTAACCGACCTCCTGCACTGAGGCACTCTCGCCGCCGAGCCCGTCACGGTCGTCAGGCCTGCAGCGACACCCAGCCGGCCCCGTCGGAGCTGCGCCGCGCGGCGTCGATGACCTGCTGCACCACAAGCCCGTCACGCAGCGTAGGCACGCGAGGCGCGAGATCGCTCCCACTGCCCGCCGCCGAGCCGCGCAGCGAAGGCAGCCACCGCTCAAGCATGAGGGCAAGCGCCCGGATCGGCGCGCTCCGCCGCCCGGTCGCCGGGATGGCGGAGGGGTTGCTGACGGCCGCGTCGCCGAGGGCAAGCTCGCGCAGGCCGTCCTCACCGGCTCGCCCGGCTCGTACCATTCCGCCGAACACCGTCCCGTCGATCTCCGCGGTCCCGTCGCTCCCGAAGGCCTCGAACCGGTACCTGGAGCCGGTGTGCAGCCCCACGGTGGTCAGGCTGATCGACGCTCGCACCCCGGAAGGCCACCGGAGCAGCAGGGAGGCGGTGTCGTCCGCGTCTGCCGCGAAGACCGACCCGTCGGACCGTGTCCGCACCGGTACCGTCGCGCGCACGTCCGCGCACACCGCGCCGGGAACGCCGAACAGACAGTACAGGTAGTCGATGTCGTGCGAGGCCATGCCGAGCAGGTAACCGCCTCCGTCGGCGAGCTTGTACATCCACTGGGACATCAGCGGCCGGACGGGGTGAAAGTAGTCCGCCGCGATGGTGACCCGCGCGAAATAAGGCGAGCCGAGCAGTCCCTCGCTGACCTGGCGCCAGACCGCCAGCTTCTCCCGGCCCCACCGGTTCTCGAAGCAGACCGCCGTGGCCACCCCGGCCGCGTCCGCCGCGTCGGCCATCTCGGCGGCCTGGCCGGTGTCGAGGGCGACCGGCTTCTCGCACAATACGTGCTTGCCCGCGCTGATGGCGCCGAGCACCTGCTCTCGGTGCAGGTTGGTGGGCGTGCACACGGAGATGACGTCGAGGTCGGGCCGGCGGACGAACCGCTCCCAGTCGGTGGACACGTCCCCGATGCCCAGTCGCGCGCCCGCCTCCGCCACCCGCTGCGCGTGCCGGGAGCACAGCGCCGCGACCTCATAGCCGCCCGCCGCGCGGAACGCGGGTACCTGCACCATGGAGCCCCAGCCGACACCGATGACCCCCACGCGAAGCTGATCCGTCATAGGGAGAGCCTAATCAGTAAAATAAATAAAACACAACAGGGGGAGCGGTTCCGTGCTTCGCCCGGCACCCAAGCCCGGCACCGGGCGTCAGGAGAGCACGTCGAGGACGGTCTCGTCCGGGTCGGAGATCATGTACTCGCTGACCGAGCGAAGATGCTGCCGCCAGAGGGCGACGGCTTTGTCGGACGCCTTGGCCCGGATGAACTCGACGACCTTGGCGTGCGCGCGCTGCGCGGCGCGGGCGCTCTCCTCGGAGTGCTCGTCTACGGCATGGCCGCGCAGGAACGACTGGTTATGCAGCTCGATGATCGACAAGAGCATCTCAAGCAGCACGGTCATGGTCTGGTTGTCGGCCAGCTCAATCAGCAGGCGGTGGAACTGGAGCTCGTACTTCTCCGCGTAGGCAACCGGATCGGCAAGCGACGTCACGCTCTCGGCGACGGCGGCGTCGAGTCTGCGCAGGTCGTCGGCGGAGCGCTTCCGCGTGAGCATGTCGACGGAGGCGGCTTCCAGGTGCGTGCGTGCCTCGTAGAGGTCGGCCAGCGTGGTGCCGCGATACTGGAGCAGCGCTCCGGCGTAGCGCCCGGCCGCGCCGACGTCGGGCACGAGCACGTGCGCGCCGCCGCGCGCGCCGCGCTTGATCTGGATGATGTGCTCAGACTCCAGGATCCGGAAGGCCTCGCGCAGGGTCGGCCTGGAGATGCCGAACTGTTCCATCAGCGCGGTCTCCGGCGGAAGCGCGTCGCCTTCCCGCAGTTCGCCGGTCACGATCCGCCGTCGCAGCTGCGCGGCGACAAGTTCACCCGCCTTCGGGACCCGCACCTGCGTTGACTTGAACGTCGTGGACATCATTCCCCGTCGTCTCTGCTACCTGAGGATCCTGTGCTCTTGAAGGTTCCTAGGATCCATGCTATTGATCATGGAAGTTGACTCATTTAAATTGTACCCGTTTCGCTGCCGTGAACCTGTCAGCGCTTTTCCGTCGCGTGCTGCGGATATTAACTCCCCCGGCAGCCGCATGTAGCCTGGGAGGAGCCCCGGGGCCAGGAGAGCGCGGTCACGCAGCCCGGGCGATTAGCTTGCCGGAATTCCGCCCCGCAAGAACTGCGGATCGGTGGCGGCGGAAGCCGCCTGGATTCCTGACGCACGGGCGCGGATGGCGCGCGCCTGCCGGATCACCGGCTCGTCAACCATGCGTCCCTCGAAGCTGAAGACGCCTGGCTGCGTTGCCGCGGCGGCCAGCACGCGGTCGGCCCAGGAGACCTCATCCTCGGTGGGGCGGTACGCGGCGCGCACCACGGGCACCTGGGACGGGTGAATGCAGGCCTTCGCGCCGAAGCCGGTTCCGGCCGCGTCGGCCGCCTCGACGGCCAGCCCGTCCAAGTCGTTGATCGCGAGATACACGGAGTCGATCGCGAGCTTGCCTGCGGCGCCCGCGGCGAGCAGGACGGCAGAGCGGGCATGCCGCGCGACGTCCCGGAAGGTGCCGTCCTCGAATCGGCTGGACCGGCCGCCGAGCGCTGCGAGGAGGTCCTCAGCACCCCACATCAGCCCGGTCACGGCGGGTGAGTCGGCGATCTGGGCCGCGTTGAGCACCCCGCGCGGCGTCTCGACCAGCGCGGTCACCTCCAGCCCTGCCAGCGTGGCGGTCTGCTCAGGACGCTCGGTCTTGGAGAGCATCACGCGGAAGTACCCGGCTTGCCGCAGCGCCTCGAGGTCGGCAGCGTGGTCGTCCGTACCGTGCGCGTTGATGCGCACGACGCTGCGGTTCGGGTCGAGCCGCACCTCGCGCAGCGCCCGACGGGCGGCGGGGCGGTCTGCCGACGCGACACCATCCTCTAGGTCGAGGATCACCACGTCGGCGGCAGCCGCGGCCTTCGCGAAGCGATCAGGCCGGTCCGCGGGACAGAAAAGCCAGGCCACATCCCCGGTCACGCGCCCTCCCGCCTGGTACTAGCCATAGCATGTCGGTGATCGCCCCGAACGCGGCGCACCGATACCTGCCGTGCCGCAGTCGTCGCCAGTGCGCCGTCCTGTCTCCCGTGGTGTGCTCAAACGTGACAATACCAGCGGCCCGGCTCAATGCGACCTTGCCCCCGCCTCCCGGCCGCAGATTCCCGATCCCGGCTGAGAACCAGTGAGGGGAACGATCGTGCCCGGGCATTTCCAGGAGACTGCGTCTGGCCTCTGGGACGCGGCATGGCTGGCCGGCATGTGCGGCGGGCCAGAGGGAAACCGGGGATACAGCTTGTGGACGCGCCCGCCGCCCGGCGGGGGTATCAGCAGGCCGGGCAGCCCCGGTCAGGCCGAGCGGAGCTCCGGGGCGATCTCGGTAGCGTAGCGGGCGATCGAGTCCTCCACCATGGCACTGGGCAGGCCGCCCCAGTCGACCTGGGCGAAGATCCGGTTGATGCCAAGGGCCCGCTTTGCCGCGAGCAGCTTGCCGGTGATCTCGGCGGCCGATCCGATCATGATCGCGCCGTCCGGCCCGGTGCCGGCCTCGAACGCGGCGCGGCTGACAGTGAAGCCCCGGCCTCCCGGTGTCTTGGGCCGCAGGTACTCGTGGTAGTAGGGGTATACGTCGCGGGCGGATCTGCCGTCGGCCCCGGCGAAGAAGTGCGTGGAAATCGCGAGCCGCAGGGAGTCCGCGTGCCCGGCGCGCTCGCCGGCCGCCCGGTACCGGTCGGCGAGCGGCTTGAGGTGCGCGAGAGTGCCGCTGATGTAACCCAGGACCACCGGGAGCCCGAGCCGCCCGGCGCGCTCGGCGCTGTCGGCCGACCCGCCGACGCCGATCCACACCGGCAGCGGGTCCTGGGCCGCCCGCGGCGCCACGAACGCGCCGTTGAGTCCGGGGCGGAAGCGCCCGCGCCACGTCACCTTCTCGCTTGACCGGATGTCGAGCAGCAGCCTGAGCTTCTCGGCGAAGAGCGCGTCGTTCCATGGTCCGTTCTCCGTGTGTCACAGGGTGCTGTAGAGCCGTTCCGCCTGGTCGCGGGAGGTGTACAACTCCCAGTAGAGTTCGGCGATGGTGCCTGGCTGGGTTTCCGGGCCGCCCGATCCGATCCAGGTCGCCAGCGGGACGTGCGCCGCGTACACGCCCTTGTCCGCCAGGGCCGCGTTGAGGGCCAGCACGTAGTTGCGCAGCCCGGCGGCGCCGATGCCGATGTTGCCCATCTGCGGGAAGGGCAGCAGCGACGACGCGCCGGTGGTGAACAGCAGGGTGCCGCTGCCCCGCTCGAGCATGCGCGGGAGCACCGCCTGGGCGGCGGTGATGCCGCCGTAGACGTAGTACTCGACCTGCGGCTGGATGTTCTCCACGGTCACCTGGGTCACGTCCACTCGGGCCAGGCCTGTTGCCGCGCCGCCCGGGGCGGGCGAGTACTCGAGCACGTCGATGCCGCCGAGCCGTTCTCCGGCCGTGGCGAGCGCCGCCCGCAGCGACGCCCGGTCAAGGACATCGCCGGTGAACCCGGCTGCCTCGATGCCGTCTTCCGCCAGGCGGGCGGCCAGGTCGTCGAGCCTGTCCCTGCCGCGGGAGACCAGGGCGACTCTGAACCCTTCGCGGCCGAACCGGCGCGCGATCGCGAGGCCAAGCCCCGGGCCCGCGCCGACGATGGCGATGGTGGGCATGACAAGCCCTCCTTACTCAGATGATCCGGCCGGGGTGCCCCCATGCCGCCGCCGGGCGTCCGCCGGCGGCCAGGCGCGGCTGGCGGCGGGGAAGCGGCCCCGTCCGTTCTGGATGATGGAATTTTTCTCCGCGCGGCCTGGGCCGCCGCGGTTAACCGCGGCGTGCCGTCCGGGACTGGGAGCGGCCGGCGGCCGGCCGCGGTGATGATGCCGTAGACGTGGTCAAGGCCGAGCCGGATCACGAGCCGCCGGCGGGCGATCATCTCGGCGAAAAACGTGTCCTCGTCCTGCGGCCCGTAGAACGCCGAATGGACTTCGAGCAGTTCCCTGCATGCCTCATCGCCCGGCCTGGCGGCGGCCTTGGTGAGCGTAGCGTGCCCCTCGGCGACGGCGTAGGCCCAGAAGCTGTCACCGCTGACATGCAGCACGGCACGCGGATCCCTGACCAGGTTGCGGGCCTTCAGGCGGTCGGCGGTGGTGGAGATGCGCACTGCGGCACCGTCAGGGTCAGGGACGTACAGAACGTTGGACAGCTGGGGCAGGCCGTTTCGCTTGATCGTGCTCAGCACGCCCTCACGGCCGGCCGCGATCAGTGCCCGTAGTTCGGTCTCGGTGGTCATCAGCGGCCAGCGGCCCCGTCCGCTACGGGCGAGGGCTCCGGCGAGGCGGCGTCTGGCTGGGGCGGCACGGCCCGCAGCAGCATGGTCAGGTTGGCCGCAGCCCCCGCGACGGCACCAGCCACGATGAGCCCGGTGAGGACCCGGGGCAGCCGCAGCCCGGTCAGGCCGTCGATTGAGTAGCGTCCCGGGCCCGTGGCGGCCAGGGCGAGCGCGGCGGCGAGGTTCGTCGCCGGGAGTTCGTAGCCCCGGTTAGCGGCGAACGGCCCGTTGGCGCGGTGCGTGGCGCTGGCTACGGCCATGGTCCCGGCGATCGCCACCGGTCCTGCGGGGCTGACGAGCCCCGCTATCGTCAGCACCCCGCCGCCGAGTTCGGATAGCCCGGCCGCGGCGGCGGTCACCCGGCCCGGGCGCAGGCCCAGCCGGTCGAACGCGGCCGCCGTCGGCCCGAGGCCGTGCCCGCCGAGGGTCCCGAACAGCTTCTGCGCGCCATGCGCGGCGAGGTAACCCCCGAGCACGGCGCGGCTGGCCAGCAGCGTGATGTCTCGCATGCCCATTGTTAGCAGTAGCTTCCTTTCTGCGCTCTTCGCGCTCAGCGCCCCGGAAATACGGCTTCCGGCTGCGGTGCGGGGCTCACCGCAGATCCGGTCCATAGTTCTCGGCAGGTACAGAGTTCCTATTGGGAACCGTGTAAGCCTAAGGCATCGCGGCTCGGGTGGGTAAGCTGGGGCGAGCGGGCATTTTGAGGGAACCTGCTATGCTCTGTGAGCCTGAGTTCCCTGGAGGTAACTATGGAGTCGGCCGCCGCCCTCCCGGAGATTCCCGGCTGCCAGGGCCGCGAGGTGCTCGGGCGCATCGGCGACAAGTGGTCCCTCTACGTCATCCATCTCCTCGGCGGCGGGACCAGGCGGTTCAGCGAGCTTCGCCGCCAGATCGGCGGCATCACCCCGCGCATGCTGACCGTCACCATACGCTCCCTCGAGCGTGACGGCCTGATCTCGCGCACCGTGTACCCGGTTGTGCCGCCCCGGGTGGAGTACGCGCTCACCCCGCTGGGGGAGTCCCTGCTCCAGGCCGCCACGGCGCTCCTGCTGTGGGCCGACGCCCACGCCGCCGATCTCGGCGCCGCCCGCGCTCGCTACGACGAGGCGGCCGGGGGGAAGCACGATGCTGCCCCTGGTGCCGTTGTATCGGGATCGTGATCCCGCTACGAACCGCCCGGACGTCTGCAGAGCCGTGACCCGCTACCGCTGACTGCTTTGCCGGTCGGCTGGGCCGTCCATCAGGCGCCGCAGGTGCGGCAGCAGCGTGTCAATGTCCTGCCGGCCGCTGAACGCGACGATGGCGGCGCCGACTCGCCGGGGCCGCCTATCCAGGCGGCGATGAACTCGCGGAACAGCCGCTGGTAGCGGGCAACGCTGACGATCTCCCTGTCGGGGAGCGCGGGCACGGTGCTCGTCAGCGCGTAACGGCGTCGTGCGAGGTCCCCCTCGGCGAGGTAGTGCAGCGGGACACGCCAGACCGCGCCAGTTCCAGGTCGGCCAGACCGGCAAGACCGTCTCCCCGCAGCTGTACGTCGCCGTCGGCATCTCCGGGGCGATCGAGCACCGGGCCGGCATGCAGACTTCTGAGACGATCCTCGCGATCGACAAGGACCCGGAGGCCCCGGTCTTCGAGATCGCCGACTTCGGCGTCGTCGGCGACCTGTTCTCCGTCGTCCCGCAGCTCATTGACGAGATCGCCAGGCACCGGGGGACGCTGGCCCGCAGCGCCTGCACGTACCCGATGGCGTCCTTCTCACCGCCCGCCATTACCACGAAGTCGGTGACGGCGGGGAAGCGGACCGCGCCGCCAGCGCACGGCCGGGCGCGCTGGCGGCCGAGGTCAGTGAGC
>Ga0070737_10002408_pt1 | contig 22559 bp, 20 predicted proteins | sample Coa_R1_10_FD_66438 | JGI IMG/M metagenome (GOLD analysis project Ga0070737, IMG submission 66438) | Surface soil microbial communities from Centralia Pennsylvania, which are recovering from an underground coalmine fire - Coalmine... | ecosystem: Environmental > Terrestrial > Soil > Unclassified...
AGTCCTGGTTGGCGGTGGTGCCGAGCACGGCATGGCCCAGCCAGGGATTGGCGGTTAGTGCCGATGTGTTCGCCGCCGATGCACGTGTCCGCGAGGTGGTGTTGGAAGCCCTGGACCGCCACTTCACCGAAGTCACACTGTGGGACGACAATTGGCCGTTGACCGTGGGGCGGCGGACGACCACAGTCCAGCATGTGCTGAGCGGGGCGGCGCGGGCGTTCAAGGCTCATGCGTTGGCAGCCGCCGGGATCTCCGGCCAGCCGGTCGGCCGCACAGAGACGTTGCTAAGCGACATGAAGCCGGGTTTGCCGGTGGAATCCGAGCTGGTCCCGCTGCACTGATGGCGGAGTTCTGCTACGACCCCTTCGACCCGATCGCGCTGCTGCCACGCTGATGTGGCGGTACTACCTGGGCCAAACACAGCCGTCGCCGGATTCGGTGCCTGCTCGATGCCGTCAATTCAGCGGTATGCCAGCGACTTTCATCAGCTGCCCCGAGGTCGACCCACTTCGCGACGAGGCGTTCGACTATCCGCTGCGGCGTCCGCTCGGCCCGCCTAGAAGGTGATCAGCTGCCGGACGGCAGTGCCGTCGGCGAGGCGGTCCATCGCGTCGTTGATCTCGTCGAGAGCGATCGTCGAGGAGACCAGCGACTCCACCGGCAGCCGGCCCGATCGCCAGAGCCGCACGAAACGGGGAATGTCGCGGCTGGGCACCGCGGAACCGAGGTAGCTGCCGATCAGCGCGCGGCCTTCTACGACAAGTCCTAACGGCGACAAGCTAATCCGAGCCTCCGGTGGCGTCAGCCCCACGGTGATTGTCCGCCCGCCCGCGGCGGTTAGCTCGATCGCCGTCTGCAACGCGGCGGCGTGGCCGGCAGCCTCGACCACCACGGCCGCCTTGACGCCGGCCTCAGTGGCCTGCTGCGGGGTGTAGGTCTCGTGGGCGCCGACGGCGCGGGCGGCAGCGAGCTTGTCCGGCAGTGGGTCGACCCCGACCACCCGAACGTCGTTGTGCGCCAGCGCGGTCAGCACGGCAGCCATACCCACGCCGCCGAGCCCGACGACGGCGACCGTCTGGTGCGGTCGCGGTCTACCGACGTTGAGGACAGCGCCGCCACCGGTCAGCACCGCGCAGCCGAGCAGTGCGGCAACGTTGGGCGGAACATCGGGGTCGACCGGCACCGCGCTGGCGCGGTTGACCACGGCCTGTGTTGCAAAGCCCGATACGCCGAGATGGTGATACACCGGGCAACCATCCCGGCTAAGCCGCATCCCGCCGCCGAGCAAGGTCCCGGCCGCGTTGGCGGCGCTGCCCGGTTCGCACGGGGTGACCCCTTCGGTCGCGCACGCCGGGCAGCAGCCGCAGCGCGGCACAAACGCCATCACCACCCGCTGGCCGACCGCCAGATCGTCAACCCCGGCACCGACCTGCTCGATGAGCCCGGCGGCCTCGTGACCGAGCAGCATGGGCACCGGTCGCACCCGGGTGCCGTCGACCACCGACAGGTCGGAATGGCACACCCCGGCCGCTTCGATGCGGACCCGCAGCTCGCCCGCGGCGGGCGGCGCCAAATCCAGCTCCACCACATTGATGGGTCGTGAGCGGGCGTAGGGACGCGGGAGGCCGATTCGCTCCAGCACCGCGCCCCGGATGCGAAACATGTTGGAATACAACCATGACATCGGTTCCGCCTACGCCGGACAACCTCACCAGCCGTGAATTTCCCGTGCTGTGGCCGGTGCTCACCCGATGGGCCGACAACGACATGTTCGGCCATCTCAACAATGCCGTCTACTACCAGCTGTTCGACACCGCGATCAATGGATGGATCAACACCAACGTCGAGGTCGATCCGGTCAGCGCGCCTGCGCAGGGCATCGTCGCCGAATCCGGCTGTCGCTACTTCTCCGAGCTGCACTTTCCGGAGCGGCTCGTCGTCGGGCTGGCGGTAACTCGGCTCGGGCGCACCAGCGTCACCTACCGCCTCGGCCTGTTTCGCGCCGCCGAGGAACTCACCGCCAACGAGGCGCAGACAATCGCCGCGCTGGGGCATTGGGTGCACGTCTACGTCGATCGGGCCACCCGCAAACCGGTACCGATCCCCGACGCTATTCGGGCGCTGTTGTCGACGGCCTGCGTCGGTTAACCGTCCGGGGCTTCCACGTATGCTCAGCCAATGCCGTTTGTGAGCAAGACAGTCGAAGTTGCCGCCGACGCCGCCTCAATCATGGCCATCGTCGCCGACTTTGAGTCCTACCCACAGTGGAACGAGGAGATTAAGGGCCTTTGGGTGCTGGCCCGCTACGACGACGGGCGGCCCAGCCAGCTGCGCCTGGACATGGCTTGGCAGGGCATTGAGGGCACCTACATCCAGGCCGTGTACTACCCGGGTCCCACCCAGATTCAGACCGTCATGCAGCAGGGCGACCATTTCACCAAGCACGAGCAGTTATTCAGCGTGGTGGAGATGGGCCCGACGTCGCTGCTGACCGTCGACATGGACGTCGAGACCGAGGTGTCGGTGCCCAAGCCGATGGTGAAGAAAATGGTCAACGACGTGCTGGATTATCTGGCGGAGAATCTCAAACGGCGCGCTGAGCAGCTGGCCGCCAGCTCCTGATCAGCTCCAGATTCCGGCGCGTTCCAGCTTCTGGATCAGTCGCCGTGCACCGTCGGTGAACTGCCAGGTGGTGTGCTTGAGGACGGCGGGTTTGTCGCGGCCACGCAGCGCGCTGATGAGCTGGCGGTGATTGGCCACCGCGGCAGCACCCCAGTCCGGGTCGGCGGCATAGACCAATGCCGGCATGTAGCGGGCGGCATGCAGCAGAAAAAAGGCCAGTTTGATCCGGCCGGTTGCTTGGTTAAAGACGCGGTGGAAGGCGAACTCCGCGGACGCGATCGCTTCGGCGTCCCCGGAGCCGACGGCTGCGGCGAGCTCTTCGTTGAGGCGTTCGAGCTCGTCGATTTCGGCGTCGGTGATCAGATCGGTGGCCGTGGCGGCCAGTTCTTGGGCGATCGTTGCCTGCAGCCAGAAAATGTCGTGGATGTCTTGGCGGGTCAGCGGCAACACGACATGGCCACGGTGCGGTTCCAGCCGGACCATGCCCTCGCCGCGGAGCTTGAGCAGCGCTTCGCGCACCGGCGTCACGCTGACACCCAGCCGGGCCGCTGTCTCGTCCAGCCGGATGAACGTCCCCGGACGCAGCGTGCCGGACATGATCGCGGCACGTAGATGTCCCGCGACCTCGTCAGACAACTGCGACCGGCGCACTGGGCGCCAGCTTCGGGGCGGTCCGGAACGAGATCCGGCTACGGAGGCGGAAAGGGGTGCGTTCACCTGGGCTTCTGAGGACTTGTCTTCATGACCGTCAAGCCATAATGTGACCCACACAACACCATGTTTGATCAAATATCAACTCGGCGCCCGCCGCGAGCGACGAGGAAGGGACATCGTTAGTTGACCGCGCTGATGACGGGCCAGACGGCCACCTCCACCGAGCAGCCCTACCTCTCTCGACGGCAGAACTGGGTCAACCAGCTTGAGCGGCATGCGTTGATGCAGCCGCATGCGCCGGCGTTGAGATTCTTGGGCAAGACGCTGACCTGGCTGGAGTTGCGGCACCGTGTCGCCGCGCTGGCCGGTGCGCTGAGCCGGCGCGGGGTCGGCTTCGGCGATCGGGTGATGATCCTGATGCTCAACCGCACCGAGTTCATCGAGGCGGTCCTGGCCGCCAACATGATCGGCGCGATCGCGGTACCGGTGAACTTTCGGCTCACGCCCACCGAGCTGGCCTTTCTGGTCGCCGACTGCCAGCCGCGCGTCATGATCACCGAGCCGGTGCTGGCGACGGTGGCGACCGCCGTCCGGGACAAGGAGCCGGGCCTGGGCACGATCGTCGTCGCCGGCGGCGCCACCGAAGACGGCCTGCTGGGTTACGAAGACCTGGTGACCGAGGGCGACGCACGACACCAACCGGTCGACGTCCCCAACGACGCGCCCGCGCTGATCATGTACACCTCGGGAACGACCGGCCGGCCGAAAGGCGCGGTGCTGACCCACACCAATCTGACCGGGCAGACGATGACGGCGCTCTACACCCACGGCGTCGACCTCAACAACGACGTCGGTTTCATCGGTGTGCCGCTGTTTCACATCGCCGGGCTCGGCAACATGCTGACCCCGATGTTGCTCGGCATCCCCACCGTGATCCACCCCCTCGGGGCGTTCGACCCGGGGCAGCTGCTGGATGTGCTGGCGGCCGAAAAGGTCACCGGTATCTTCCTGGTGCCCGCCCAGTGGCAGGCGGTGTGCGCCGAACAGCAGGCCAACCCGCGCGAGCTTCGGTTGCGGGTGATTTCCTGGGGCGCGGCGCCAGCGTCGGACACGCTGTTGCGGCAAATGTCGGAGACCTTCCCCGGTGCCCAAATCCTCGCGGCATTCGGCCAGACCGAGATGTCACCGGTCACCTGCATGCTGCTCGGTGAGGACGCCATCAGAAAGCGCGGGTCGGCCGGCAGGGTTATCCCGACCGTTGCCGCCCGGGTGGTCGACGACAACATGAACGACGTCCCCGTCGGCGAGGTCGGCGAAATCGTCTATCGCGCGCCAACATTGATGAGCGGCTACTGGAACAACCCGGAAGCGACCGCGGAAGCGTTCGCCGGCGGATGGTTCCATTCCGGTGACCTGGTGCGCATGGATGACGAGGGCTACGTCTGGGTGGTCGACCGCAAAAAGGACATGATCATCTCTGGTGGCGAAAACATCTATTGCGCGGAAGTGGAAAACGTCCTGGCCAGTCACCCCGCCATCGTTGAAGTTGCCGTCATCGGCCGGGCTCACCAGAAGTGGGGCGAAGTGCCCATCGCGGTCGCCGCGGTCAGCCGAGACGACCTGCGGCTCGAAGATATTGAGGAATTCCTCGACGGTCGGCTGGCGCGATACAAGCATCCGAAGGGCCTGGAAATAGTGGACGCACTGCCGCGTAACCCGGCCGGCAAGGTGCTCAAGACCGAGTTGCGCCGCCGGTACGGCGCCGCGGCACAGCCCGACCCGGACGCCGAAAAGAGCTGTCCTACAGCCGGAACAGAAAATTGACAGTGATGGCAATTTCACTCTGGCTGCGACGGAAGGTCAATTGTGCGGATTGCGGTGTACGCGCCGCGAGCCATCGGGTACAGTCCTGTGGTCTCTCTTACTACCTGTGAGTAGGGAGGCGGCGGTCACACACCGGGGTCGGGGCAAGGAGGAGGCGTGCGACATCAACCGCCGCTACACCTGGGAGCTCGCGGTTTGATTGTGAGGGGGCAGCAGTGACGACGACGCAGCCGCGGCTCACCGAGTATGTCCGCGATCAACTGGGTCCGCCGATCACCCTCGTCGGTGGCTTTTTCCGGATGTGTGTGCTGACCGGCAAGGCGTTATTTCGGGTCCCGTTCCAGTGGCGTGAGTTCATCCTGCAGTGCTGGTTCATCATGCGGGTCGGAATCTTGCCGACGATCGCGGTGTCGATCCCGCTCACCGTGCTCCTCACGTTCACACTCAACGTGCTATTGGCCCAGGCCGGGGCCGCCGACATCTCCGGGGCGGGCGCGGCGATCGGTGCGGTCACCCAACTGGGTCCGCTCACCACGGTGTTGGTGGTGGCCGGTGCGGGGTCGACAGCCATCTGCGCCGACTTGGGTGCGCGCACCATCCGCGAAGAGATCGACGCGATGGAGGTCCTCGGCATCGACCCGATCCATCGGCTGGTGGTCCCCCGCGTCCTCGCCGCGACCGTGGTTGCCACGCTGCTCAACGGCCTGGTGGTCATGGTGGGTCTGGTCGGCGGCTACATCTTTGGTGTCTACTTGCAGAACGTGTCCGGGGGCGCCTACCTCACCTCGCTGACTCTGATCACCGGCTTGCCGGAGGTTGTCATCGCGACCGTCAAGGCGGCGGTGTTCGGACTGATCGCCGGGCTGGTCGGCTGCTACCGGGGCCTGACCGTGCGCGGCGGCTCCAAGGGCCTGGGCACCGCGGTCAACGAAACCGTGGTGTTGTGCGTGGTCGCCTTATACGCGGTCAACGTCATCCTGACCACCATCGGTGTCCGTTTCGGAACAGGGCGCTGACATGTCGACGATCCAGGTATTGCGCGCCCGCTTCCCGCGAGCAACGGCCAATCTCAGCCGTTACGGCGGTGCCGCCGGTCGCGAACTAGGCCGGGTCGGACAAATGGCCTGGTTTGCGGTGGAAGGCGCCATGGGGTTTGCCTGGGCGCTGCGTCATTACCGCCGGGAGGTGCTGCGGCTGATCGCCGAGATCGGCATGGGCACCGGCGCCATGGCTGTCGTCGGCGGCACGGTCGCGATCGTTGCCTTCGTGACCCTGTCCGGTAGTTCGCTGGTGGCCATCCAGGGTTACGCGTCGCTGGGCTACATCGGTTTCGACGTGTTCACCGGGTTTTTCGCCGCGCTGATCAACGTGCGCATCGCCGCCCCGGTCGTGACCGGTGTCGCGCTGGCGGCCACGGTCGGCGCCGGTGCGACGGCGGAGCTGGGTGCCATGCGGATCAGTGAGGAGATCGACGCGCTGGAGGTGATGGGCATCAAGTCGATCGCCTATCTGGTGTCCACCCGCGCCATGGCCGGCCTGATCGTGATTGTCCCGCTGTATGCGGCGGCGATGCTGATGTCGTTCGTCTCCCCGCAGCTCGTCACCACGGTCTTGTACGGCCAGCCCTCGGGCACCTACGACCACTATTTCCGGTCATTCCTGCGTCCCGAGGACGTGCTGTGGTCGTTCGTGGAGGCCGTGATCATCGCCGGGCTGGTCATGCTCACCCACTGCTACTACGGCTACACCGCCAGCGGCGGCCCGGTCGGCGTGGGTGAAGCGGTCGGCCGATCGATGCGGTTCTCGCTGGTCTCGGTCCAGGTCGTTGCCCTGTTTGCCGCGTTGGCGCTCTACGGCGTCAACCCGAACTTCAACCTGACGATGTAGCCGCCATGACGACACCGCGAGGGAAAATCAACCCGATCCGCACCCCGCCGTACAAGACGGCGGGGGTGGTGGCGTTGGTACTGGGCCTGTTGATCACGGCGTTGGTGTACTGGCAGTTTCGGGGCAATTTCACACCGAAAACCCCGCTGACGATGCTGTCCTCCCGCGCGGGTCTGGTGATGGATCCCGGGGCACCGGTCACCTACAACGGTGTCCAGATCGGGCGGGTGGGCAGCATTTCCGAAGTCAAGCATGACGGCAAGCCGGCAGCGAAGTTTATCCTCGACGTTAATCCCAAGTACATCAAGCTGATTCCGGCCAACGTGGACGCCAGTATCAAGGCGACTACTGTGTTCGGCAACAAGTATGTGGCGCTGACATCGCCGAAAAATCCTAGTCCGCAACGGATCACGCCGCATGATGTCATTGACGCGACATCGGTGACGACGGAAATCAACACGTTGTTCCAGACGATTACCTCGATCTCGGAAAAAGTGGATCCGGTCAAGGTCAACCTGACGCTGAGCGGGGCCGCGGAAGCGTTGAACGGGCTGGGGGAGAAGTTCGGTCAGTCACTCGTTAAGGCAAACGCCGTCCTTGACGACGTGAATCCGCAGCAGCCGCAGGTTCGTCACGACATTCAGCAGTTGGCCGCCCTCGGCGATGTGTACGCCAACGCGGCACCGGACCTGTTCGACTTCCTCAACAATGCGGTGATCACGGCGCGCACACTGCACCGTCAGGAAAAGGATCTGGACGCGGCGTTGCTGGCGGCGACCGGCTTCGGCAACACCGGTGAAGACATCTTCCGCAGGGGTGGGCCGTATCTGGAGCGGGGGGCGGCCGATCTGGTTCCCACCGCCAAGCTGCTCGACACCTACAGCCCCGAAATCTACTGCACCATCCGCAACTATCACGACGTCGAACCCAAGGTCTATCAAGGGACCGGTGGCCGCGGCGGGTACGCGCTGCGAACCGAGACCGAGGCGCTGTCCGGGCTGGGGTTCGTGCTGACACCGGCGGGGTTGACGGCCACCGTGCTCACCCAGGGATTAGCCGGGATAGCCGGACTGATCGGTGGCGCGCCGAACCCCTATATCTATCCGGAGAATCTGCCCCGGGTGAACGCTCATGGTGGACCGGGCGGCGCGCCGGGCTGCTGGCAGACCATCACCCGGGATTTCTGGCCCGCCCCCATGCTGGTGATGGATACCGGCAACAGCGTTGCACCGTACAACCACATCGACGTCGGCTCGCCATACGCCATCGAGTACGTCTGGGGCCGTCAAGTAGGAGACAACACGATCAACCCATGAAAATCACCGGTACCGCTGTCAGGCTCGGCATCATCGCGGTGGTGCTGCTGCTGTTCACCGCGCTGATCGTCGTGGTTTTCGGTCAGATGCGCTTCGACCGGACCAACAGCTATTCCGCGGAGTTCAGCAATGCCAGCGGGCTGCGCAACGGCCAGTTCGTCCGCGCCTCAGGAGTGGAGGTCGGCAAGGTCAAAAATGTGCAGCTGGTTGACGGCGGCCGGCGGGTACGGGTCGACTTCACGGTGGAGCGCGACCTGCCGCTGTATCAGTCCACGACCGCGCAGATCCGCTATCAGGATCTGATCGGCAACCGCTACGTCGAGCTCAAGCGGGGCCAGGGCGAAGGGGCTGACCGGATTCTGCCACCGGGAGGATTCATCCCGCTGTCGCGGACGTCGCCGGCGCTGGATCTCGACGCGCTGATCGGGGGTTTCCGGCCACTGTTTCGGGCGCTGGATCCGGAAAAGGTGAACACCATCGCATCGGCCATCATCACCGTGTTCCAGGGTCAAGGCGGGACCATCAACGACATCCTCGACCAGACCGCACAATTGACGTCCCATATCGCCGAGCGCGATCAGGCGATCGGCGAGGTGATCAAGAACTTGAACAGTGTCCTGGACTCCACGGCGAAGCATCGTCGGGAGTTCGACCAAACCCTCGACAACTTCGAGAAACTGATCAGCGGGCTGAAAAACCATGCCGATCCATTGGCTGCCGGGACCGCCAATATCAGCAACGCCGCCGGAACGGTCGCCGACCTGCTGGCCGACAATCGCGCTCTGCTGCACAAGGAGCTGAACTACCTGCAGGCCGTTCAGCAACCGATCATCGATGAACGCGATCAGTACGACGACCAGATCCGCAGGACACCGATCGCGTTGAACCAAATCGGGCGCGCCATCGGCCTTTACGGAGACTGGGTGAACTTCTACGCCTGCGACATCACGATCAAGTGGAATGGGCTCCAGCCCGGCGGCCCGGTGCGCACGGTCCGCATTTGGCAGCAGCCGACGGGCAGGTGCACGCCGCAATGAGAACGCTCGAACCCCCCAACCGGCTGCGCATCGGGCTCATGGGCCTGGTGGTGGTGCTGATGATCGTGGCCTTCGGTCAAACCATGACCAGCGTGCCCATGCTGTTCGCCCAGCCGAGCTACTACGGTCAGTTTGCCGACACCGGCCAACTGAACAAGGGTGACAAAGTACGCATCGCCGGCGTCAACGTCGGTGTTGTGCAGGGGCTCAAGATCGACGGCGATCATGTCGTGATCAAGTTCTCGACCGGAAGCAACACCATCGGCACCGAAAGCCGGCTGGCCATCAAGACCGACACCATCCTCGGCAAGAAGGTCCTCGAAATCGAGCCGCGCGGCACTCAGTCGCTGCGGCCAAACGGGGTGTTGCCACTGGGCCAAAGCACGACCCCGTATCAGATTTACGACGCTTTCTTCGACGTGACGAGGGCGGCAGCCGGATGGGACATCGATACCGTCAAGCGGTCGCTGAACGTGTTGTCGCAAACGATCGACCAGACCTACCCCCACCTGAGTCCCCTGCTTGACGGCGTCGCCAAACTCTCCGACACCGTCGGCAAGCGCGACGAGGAGGTCAAACACCTTCTCGCGCAAGCCAACAAGGTGGCCAGCGTGCTGGGCGACCGCAGCCAACAGGTCGATCGGCTGCTGGTCAACGCAAAGGCTCTGCTTGTTGCGTTCAACGAGCGCAGCCGGGCTATTAGCGCACTGCTGGGCAATGTGTCGTATTTCTCGCTTCAGGTGAAGGGGCTCATCAACGACAACCCGAACCTGAACCACGTCTTGGAGCAGTTGCGCATTGTCAGCGACTTGCTGGTCGCCCGCAAAGATGACCTGGCGCAAGCACTTTCGACGATCGGCAAGTTCGTCGCGTCTATTAACGAGTCCATCGCGTCCGGACCCTACTTCAAGGTGATCCTGGCCAACTTGCTGCCGTACTGGATTCTGCAGCCCTGGGTCGATGCCGCGTTCAAGAAACGCGGCATCGACCCCGAGGAGTTCTGGCGCAATGCCGGGCTGCCCGCATTCCGCTTCCCCGATCCGAACGGCACCCGTTTGCCCAACGGCGCTCCGCCGCCCGCGCCGCCGGTATTGGAGGGCACACCCGACCATCCGGGACCGGCCGTTCCACCCGGATCGCCGTGTTCATACACGCCGACTCCCGATCTCCTGCCGCGGCCGTGGAACCCGTTGCCGTGTGCGGGCATTAACCAAAACCAAGGCCCGTTCGGCCCGCTGGGGGGTCCGGAGTTGGCCCCGCCCGACGTGATGTCGTCGCCGCCGAACCCGAATGGGCTACCGCCGACACCGGGCATCCCGATCGCCGGACGGCCCGGGGAGGTGCCTCCTGACGTACCAGGCACCGCGGTGCCGCTGCCGCCGAATGCGCCGCCGGGAGCGCGTAGCGAGCCGCCCAACGCACCTGTGGCGGGCCCGGCTCCGGCCAATCCCGCGGCGGCACCGCCGCCAGCGCCACTGGCTCCCGGGCCGCCGGCGCCGCCCGGACCCGGACAGCAGCTGCCCGCACCTTTCATCCCGCCCGGCGTTCTGGGAAGCCAGCCCGGTGGCGGCGGAGGAAGCTTGGGAGGTAGCCAAAGTTGAGCTCGATCTTCGATATCCGCAACCTGCGACTGCCCAGATTGTCGCGCGCATCGGTGATCATCGGGTCGCTGGTGGTGGTGCTGGCTCTGGTCGCTTTCTTCGTCGGCCGGGAGCTCTACCAGAAGCTGACCAACAACACCGTGGTGGCCTACTTCACCGAGACGAATGGTCTTTATTCCGGGGACAAGGTCCAGATCATGGGTGTGCGGGTGGGTTCGATCGACAAGATCGAACCTGCCGGTGACAAGATGAAGGTGACTTTTCACTACAGCAACAAGTACAAGGTGCCCGCGAACGCGCAGGCGGTGATCCTTAACCCGACCCTGGTGGCGGCCCGGAATATCCAGTTGACTCCGCCGTACCGAGGCGGTCCGGTGCTGCCCGATGGTGCGGTGATCCCGATCGAGCGCACCCAGGTGCCAACCGAGTGGGACCAGCTGCGTAACAGTGTAACCAACATCATTTCCAAACTCGGTCCCACGAAAGAGCAGCCGAAAGGGCCTTTCGGCGATGTCATCGAATCGTTCGCCGACGGGCTGGCCGGCAAGGGCAAGCAGATCAACACCACATTCGACAGCCTGTCGCGAGCATTGACCGCGCTGAACGAAGGTCGTGGTGACTTCTTCGCGGTTTTGCGCAGTCTGGCGCTTTTCGTCAACGCCCTGCACCAGGACGACCAGCAGTTCGTGGCGTTGAACAAGAATCTGGCCCAGTTCACCAACAACTTGGTCGGCTCCGATCGAGACCTGGCCAACGCGATTCAGCAGTTCGACAGCCTGCTTGCGACTTTGCGGCCGTTCTTAGAGAAGAACCGCGAGGTGTTGACACACGATGTCAACAACCTCGCGACCGCCACCACCACGCTGGTGCAGCCCGACCCGCTGAATGGGTTGGAGAGCGGCTTGCATGTTTTGCCGACGGCGGCCGCCAACATCAACCAGATCTACCACCCGGCGCACGGCGCTGTGGTCGCCGTCGCGGCGATCCAAAACTTCGCTAACCCAATGCAGTTCATCTGCAGCGCGATTCAGGCCGGCAGCCGAGCCGGCTATCAGGAGTCCGCCGAGCTGTGTGCGCAGTACTTGGCGCCGATTCTCGATGCAATCAAGTTCAACTACCTGCCCTTTGGCCTGAACCTCTTCAGCACCGCAGCGACATTGCCCAAGGAGGTGGCCTACTCCGAGCCGCGGCTTCAGCCCCCGAACGGCTACAAGGACACCACGGTCCCGGGTATCTGGGTGCCGGACACGCCATTATCACACCGAAATACCCAGCAGGGCTGGGTCGTCGCGCCCGGCATGCAAGGCGCCCAGGTGGGACCGATCACCGCGGGCCTGATGACTCCGGAGTCACTGGCCGAACTCATGGGAGGACCCGACATCGCACCTCCACAATCCGGGCTGCAGACACCGCCTGGGCCGCCGAACGCGTATGACGAGTACCCGGTGTTGCCGCCCATCGGGGTGCAGGCGCCGCAAGTGCCGATCCCGCCACCGGCGCCGGGACCGGGTGTGGTCCCTGGCCCCGTGCCACCGACACCTGCGCCGGTGTCGGCACCCGCGCCGGGCGGTCCGCCGCTGCCCGCTGAGGCAGGAGCGGGCCAGTGAGCGCGGCCCGCGCGGTGGGCTGGGTCCGGCACCGGCTGTGGCAGGCGCTAGCGGTGCTGATGGTCACATTGCTGCTGAGCTCCTGTGGCTGGCGCGGAATCGCGAATGTGGCGATACCCGGCGGCCCCGGCACCGGCCCCGGCTCCTACACGATTTATGTGCAAATGCCAGAAACCCTGGCGCTCAATAACAACAGCCGCGTATTGGTGGCCGACGTATTTGTCGGGTCGGTGCGGGCGATCAAGTTGAAAAACTGGGTCGCTACGCTGACGCTGAGTCTGGACAAGGGCATCAAGCTACCAAAAAACGCGACCGCGAAGATTGGGCAGACCAGCCTGCTGGGCTCTCAGCATGTGGAGCTGGCATCACCGCCCAACCCGTCGCCAGAACTGCTCCAGAACGGCGACACCATTCCCTTGAAGAATTCGTCCGCATACCCCACGATTGAGCAAACTCTGGCCAGCCTGGCCCTAATCCTGCGTGGTGGCGGTGTCCCCAACCTCGAGGTGCTGCAGAACGAGATTTACAACATCGTCCACGGGCGGGCCGACCAGATCCGTGGTCTGCTCGGCAAGCTCGACACCTTCACCCGCCAGGTCAACGAGCAGCGCTATGACATCACCCACGCGATCGATTCCACCAACCGGCTGCTGGCCTACGTGGGTCCACGCTCAGATGTGGTCGATCGGGTGCTGACCGAATTCCCGCCGCTGATCAAGCATTTCAACGAAAAACAAGAGTTGCTCATCAACGCGACCGACGCGGTTGGTCGGCTCAGCCGCGAAGCAGACAGGTACCTATCCGGCACCCGGCCCAATCTGCATCAGGATCTGCAGTCGCTGCAATGCCCGTTGCGGGAACTCGCTCGTGCCGCACCGGATCTGCGCGGAGCGCTCAAGCTGATCCTTACCCAACCCTTCGACATCGACAGCGTGCCGAAGTTGCTGCGAGGCGACTATATGAACGTGTCGCTGGAGTTGGACCTGACCCTTTCCGCCGTCGACAACGCGTTTCTCACCGGCACGGGGTTCTCCGGTGCGCTGCGTGCACTCGAGCAATCGTATGGCCGCGATCCCGAAACGATGATCCCGGACGTGCGGTACACGCCGAACCCGAATGACGCGCCCGGCGGGCCGCTGGTCGAAAGGGCGGATAGGCAATGCTGACGCAATTCCTCAGACGGCAGCTGATCCTGTTCGGTGTTCTGACGGTGATCGCGATTGTCGCGCTGGGCTGGTATTACCTGCGTCTTCCCAGTGTGGCAGGTATCGGTCAGTACACCTTGAAGGCGGATCTGCCTTCGTCCGGCGGTCTGTATCGGACCTCCAATGTCACCTATCGCGGTATCACCATCGGCAAGGTCACCGATGTGCAGCCCACCGAAACCGGTGCCCAGGCAACGATGAGCATCGACAGCCGTTACAAGATACCGATCGACGCGACAGCCAACGTGCATTCGGTATCGGCCGTTGGTGAGCAGTATCTGGACCTGGTGTCTGCCGGCAACCCGGGCAAGTACTTCTCGCCCGGACAAACCATTACCAAGGGCACCGTGCCCAGCGAGATCGGGCCGGCGCTTGACACCGCCAACCGCGGGCTGGCGGTCCTGCCGAAGGACAAGATCAGTTCGTTACTCGACGAAACAGCGCAAGCAGTCGGCGGATTGGGTCCAGCGCTGCAACGGCTGACTGACGCAACTCAGGCGATTACCAGCGACTTCAACACCAATATCCGCGACGTCAACGACATCATCCAACACTCCGGGCCGATCCTGGAAAGTCAGGTGAACTCTGGTAATGCCATCGAGCGCTGGGCCCGCAACCTGAACAACCTGGGTGCGCAGGCCACGGCAAACGACCAGCACCTGCAAAGCATCCTGAACCAGGGAGCGCCGACCGCCGATCTGGTTAACGCGGTGTTCAGCGATGTCCGCGAGTCGTTACCGCAAACGCTGGCGAATCTGGAAATCGTGCTGGAGATGCTCAAGCGCTACAACAAGGGCGTCGAGCAGTTGGTCGTGTTCCTGCCGCAGGGCGCCTCGATTGCGCAGGCGGTCGCCGCCCCCTACGAGCGCGACGGGCGTCTCGCTCTCGACCTGGCACTGTCGATCAACCAACCGCCGCCGTGTCTGACCGGGTTCCTTCCGGCATCGGAATGGCGGTCGCCCGCGGACACCAGCCTGCTGCCATTGCCGGCGGGCACATACTGCAAGATTCCGAAAGAAACCCCGGCCAACGTGGTGCGCGGGTCTCGCAATATTCCATGTGTCGACGTGCCGGGGAAGCGCGCGGCAACACCACGGGACTGCCGTGACCCCAAGCCCTACGTGCCGCTGGGGACCAACCCGTGGTACGGCGACCCGAACCAGATCAAGAACTGCCCCGCACCCGGTGCTCGGTGCGACCAGCCGATCAACCCGGGCCAGGTGATACCCGCGCCGACCATCAACACCGGTCTCAATCCGGCACCCGCCGACCGTGTGGCGGGGACACCGCCGCCGATCAGCGATCCACTGCAACGGCCCGGATCGGGTACGGTGCAATGCAACGGACAGCAACCCAACCCCTGCGTCTACACTCCCAGCGGGCCTCCCACGGCAATCTACAGTCCGCAAAGCGGTGAACTGGTAGGGCCCGATGGTGTCAAATACGCCGTCGAAAACTCGAGCAAAACAGGAGACGACGGATGGAAGGAGATGCTGGCGCCAGCCGGCTGAACCCCGCCGATGCGGACGACTCGTCGTTTTCGGAGGTGACGGCCGAGGATTCGGCAGAATCCGAGGTCGGAGCCGACCAGGCTGATCGCGAGGTGACGGCCGAGGATTCGGCAGAATCCGAGGTCGGAGCCGACCAGGCTGATCGCGAGGTGACGGCCGAGGATTCGGAGGCCAAGCCCGATGGCGAGGCGCATTGGCGGGGCGCAGAGCCAAGCCCGTCGCGTTTGGATCGCCGTTGGTTTATCGGCAGCGCCGCAGCGCTTCTGCTGCTGGCCGGCGGAGTCGGCACCGGTGGCTATTTCGCGCTGCGTGCGCATCAGCACAGTCGTAACCTCGCCCGCGACGACGCTGCGGCCATTCAGGCTGCGAAGGAATGTGTTTCGGCGACGCAGGCACCGGATACCGCTGCGATGGCCGAGAGTGCGCGGAAGATCATCGAGTGCTCCACCGGTGATTTCGGCGCGCAAGCGGCGTTGTACAGCGGCCTGCTCGTCGATGCGTATCAGGCCGCAAATGCCCGCGTCCAGGTTTCGGACATGCGCGCGGCGGTGGAACGCAACAACAACGACGGTTCGATCGATGTGTTGGTGGCGCTGCGCGTCAAGGTGACCAACGCTGAAGCCAAAGGACAGGAAAGTGGTTATCGCCTGCGGGTCAAGATGGCATCCGATGAGGGGCGGTACAAGATTTCCAAACTCGAACAGGTGACCAAGTGACCGCAGTCGCCGACGCCACGGCGACCACCCTGGCCATCGACGTCGATCCACGGGATCGCCTGGCGCCGTGGCACCTTCGCGCTGCTGCGTTTGCGGTGGACGTAATGCCGGGTGTGGCGGTCTTGGTCACCATGGCGTTGGTCGCGCTGAGTGTGCCGCTGCGCAGCACCCCTTGGTGGATGTGTGTTTCGGTCATCGGCCTCGTCTTCATGCTCATGGCGGTCAATCGGTCATTGCTGCCGACGGTCACCGGTTGGAGCTTAGGCCGTGCGCTGTGTGGTATTGCAGTGGTGCGAAACGACGGCGCAGCCGTCGGGCCGTGGCGGCTGCTGCTCAGAGATCTGGCGCACCTGCTGGACACCGGGTCGGTGTTGGTGGGTTGGCTTTGGCCACTGTGGGATCCGCGACGGCGTACGTTCGCAGACCTGCTGGTGCGCACGGAAGTGCGGGGGGTCGATCCGGAGCGGCGGCCGAGCAAGATCAGGCAGCTGACCGGGGTCGCGGTGTTGCTTGCGGCGCTGCTGTGCCTGGTGGGCACTGTGGTGGACTACTGGGTGGTGTACCGCGACGACCACACGCTTGACCAGGTCCGCAAGCAGGTTGCGCTGCAAGGACCGAAGATGGTCGCGGAGATGCTGACCTACGATCCCAAAACCCTGCAAAGTGACTTCGAGCATGCCCGGTCGTTGACGACCGATAAATACCGCGAACAACTCGCCACCCAGCAGCAAGCGGTGCAGAAGGGCAAACCGGTCACCAACCAGTACTGGGTCGCCAACAGCTCGATACGATCGGTTTCTCCTGACCATGCAACGATGCTGTTGTTTATGCAGGGGCAGCGCGGTGTGCCACCTGGTGAGCGGTACATCAGCGCGACCGTCCGGGTGACTTTCGCGAAGGGTTCCGACGCCCGTTGGCGCGTCGACGACCTGACAGTGCTGACCAAACCCGCGCCGGTGGGTCGCGGAAAATGAGCCCGCGCCGCAAGTTTGGTCCCGATGACCGACCACTGCTGGTCGCGCCTACTGCGAAGCGGCCGCGGCGGTTGGCGTCGCGGCTTAGGCCGCGGGTGCTGGTAGCGGAGTTCCGAGCGGGTTTGCGGTCACGGCGATGGGGATTGGCACTTGCTACAACGGTGGCCGTCGTGACCATGGTGACCGCGATTTCGGCATGCGCTCTCATGCTTGTCTCGCACGAATCTCAGCGGCGGATCGCGACCAAAGAAGCGGCGGTGCTAACGTACGTCAGTTCGTTTATGACGCAGTTCACGTCCGTTGATCCATTCCACGCCAATGACTATGTCGATCGCGTGTTAGCCCAAGCCACAGGAGATTTCGCAAAGCAATACCAAGACAAGGAGAACGAGGTCCTCGTCCAGGTCGCCCGAGGTGAACCGACCAAAGGCACGGTGCTCGACGCCGGCGTCGAAAGGTGGACCGACGATGGCAGCGCCACTGTGCTGGTTGCCGTCGATGTCACCTCGAAGTCCCCGGACGGCAAACAGGTGTTCGAGAACGCTACACGGTGGGTGGCGACGGCGAGGCAGGAAGGGAACCAGTGGAAGATCAGCAACCTCGTGCAGGTGATGTGACGGGGCATAAGCCGTCACATCGCATGCCCCGGCGCTGGGGGCGTCGGCGCCGGGCCCGAATGGCGGCCGACGCAGTGAGACCCGGCGGCATCGACGAAAATTCGGCGACAGGTACCGTCACCGAGGGCGAGGTTGAACCCGAGCCTGTCGAGACCGATGCTCCGAACCTCGAAGCTGCCACCGGGAAATCCGACGCCGGTGTCACCGAGAGCTCCGAAACTGGCAGCGCGGCAACCGAGTCTGCTGGAAGCGGCGGTGGCGAGGAACCGAACGCAGACGCCGACGCCAACGACGCAGCCGACACTTCCGACGAGCCTGACGCCCGCGCCGGGCGTCCGGCCGGCAGGAGACTCGTCATCGCGGTCGGTGTGGCGGCCGCGTTGTTCGTGGGCTCCGCGGCGTTCGCCGGGGCTACTGTGCAGCCTTATCTCGCCGATCGGGCCAATGTCGCCACCAAGCTCAAGATCGCGCGCACCGCAGCAGATGCCATCACGACGCTGTGGACTTACACCCCGGACAACATGGACACGTTGGCTGATCGGGCGGCGAACTACCTCAGCGGTGATTTCGAGGCGCAGTACCGCAAATTCGTCGACGGGATTGCTCCGACCAACAAGCAGGCAAAGGTAACCAACAACACCCAGGTGACCGGGGTAGCCGTGGAATCGCTTGCGGGGCCCGAAGCCATCGCGATCGTGTACACCAACACAACCTCGACCAGCCCCCTGACCAAAGGTATTCCGTCGCTGAAGTACCTGTCCTACCGGCTGTTCATGAAGCGCGCGCAGGGACGCTGGCTGGTGAACCGGATGACGACAATCACCTCGCTGGACTTGACACCACGGCTGTAACGCTTGGACGCCATGGCCGTTGCCTCGCCGGTATCCGATCGGTTGACGGTTGCCGCGCTGCTGCTGTTGACGTTTGCAACCGGAATTGTCGACGCGATCAGTGTCCTGGTTCTCGGCCATGTGTTCGTCGCCAATATGACCGGGAACGTGATTTTCCTGGGATTTTGGTTCGTTCCTTCCGGCGTCGACCTGACCGCGGCGGTGGTGGCCTTCGGCGGATTTCTGGCCGGCGCCGTTATCGGCGGCCGACTGGCGCGACACCTCGGTCGGCGGGCGCGGCTATGGCTGGCCACGGCTCTGGGCACCGAAGTCGCGACGCTGGCAGTGCTGTCGATTCTGGCCGGGGCGGGGGCGTTGGACTATCGCAACAACACCAAGCTCATCCTGATCGCCGGGCTGGGCCTGACGTTCGGTGTGCAAAACGCTACAGCCCGCCAATTCGGCATTCAGGAGCTCACCACCACTGTGCTCACCTCGACGATCGTCGGCCTCGGTTTCGACAGCAGGCTGGCCGGCGGAACCGGACATCGTGAAAAGCTACGATACAGCGTCGTTTTCACGATGTGCGCCGGCGCGGTGCTCGGTGCGACGCTATCGCGAATCACCGTGGCGCCGGTGATTGCCGTGGCCGCCCTGGCGGTGCTAGCCAGCCTGCTGATGTTCGGCTTAGGGCCGACACCAGACAGCTGAGAGATGCTTGTGCGCGTTCGATTGCCCGCTCCGGGCCGAACCGCATGCGATGCATGGCGCCACCAGGCTTCTTGCCATCCCGGCGGGTCCGGGACGGTCGTCATGTAGTAGTTAGCTGGTAGCCACCCACCGAAAATTCACAGGAACCAGAATTCGGCCGGTTATCGAGCCGGTTCGATACCGCCGGCTTAAGGCTGATTCCAGGCAGTGTGTCCTTAGACTTTTAGCTATGACGTCTGTGCCTAATACCGAATCCGGCGATCCCAGGGCTTCGTTGCGGCCCGAGGATTACCTGGACGCCAATGGTGACATCGCGTTGCCCGCTGGCGTCAACCTGATGTCTCTTCTCGAACGCAATATCGCCGAGTTCGGTGATTTCGTCGCCTACCGGTACCTGGACTACGCCCATTCGGTTGAGGGGCAGGCCGTTGAGTTGACCTGGGCCCAACTCGGCATCCGGGTGCAGGCCGTCAGCGCGCGCCTGCGGCAGGTGACAGCGCCTGGTGACCGGGTGGCGGTCCTGGCCCCGCAGGGGCTCGACTACATCGCCGGATTCTTCGCGGCGATCAGGGCGGGGAACATCGCGGTGCCGTTGTTCGCGCCGGAGCTGCCCGGCCACGCCGAACGTCTCGATGCGGTGCTCGGCGATGCGCAGCCCACCGTCGTGTTGACGACCGCCTCGGCGAGCGAAGCTGTTCACGCTTTTTTGCGGAAGCTCGCGCCCGCCGACAGACCGCGGGTAATCGCGATCGATCACCTACCCGACGCGGTGGGCGAGGCGTCGGTTCCCGCACCGTTCGACACCGACGATGTGGCCTACTTGCAGTACACGTCGGGCTCGACGCGCACCCCGACCGGGGTGGAGATAACCCATCGCGCTGCCGGGACCAACCTGCTGCAGATGATCCTGTCGCTCGGTCTTGACCCCGAGACCCGCGGGGTCAGCTGGTTGCCTCTCTACCACGACATGGGCCTGATGATGATCGGCTTTCCGGTACTTTACGGCGGGCATGTCACGCTCATGTCGCCAATGGCGTTTATCCGTCGGCCGTTGCGGTGGATGCGCGCATTAGCGGCCGAGTCGCGGCAGTGCCGGGTGGTGACAGCCGCCCCGAACTTCGCGTTCGAATTGGTGGCGCAGCGTGGTCTTCCTGCGATGGATGAGCGACTCGATCTGAGCAACGTCGTTCTGATCAACGGCTCCGAACCGGTCAGCATGGACTCGATGAGGAAGTTCACCAAGGCGTTCGAGCCCTACGGATTGGCAACAAGCGCGATCAAACCGTCGTATGGGATGGCCGAGGCGACCCTGTTCGTCTCGACCATCGGCCCCGGCGTCGAACCAACGGCCACCTACCTCGACCGTGAGCAATTGGCGGCCGGCCACGCGGTGCGTGTCCCCGCGGATGACCCGCATGCGATGCCGCTCGTCTCGTGCGGGCGGATTTCCCGCAGCCAGTGGGGTGTCATCGTCAATCCCGACACCGGCGAGGAACTGCCCGACGGTGAGGTCGGCGAGATCTGGCTTCACGGCGACAATATCGGCCGCGGCTACTGGGCGCGTCCGCAAGAAACCAGGCTGGCGTTCGCCAACACACTGCGCTCCCGACTCCCGGAGGGCAGCCACGCCGACGGCGCGCCGCTCGACGCCAGCTGGCTGCGGACCGGTGATCTGGGCGTTTACCTCGACGGTGAGCTCTATATCACCGGACGCATCAAGGATCTGGTGATCATCGACGGTCGCAATCACTATCCGCAGGACATCGAGGCCACCGCCGTTGAGGCGTCACCGGCGGTGCGACCGGGCCATGTCGCGGCATTTTCGGTGTCTGTTGACGAATTGCCGGCGGCAGCGCACGCCCACGGCAGCGGCGAAGCGCTGGTGATTGTTGCTGAACGCGCCGCGGGCGCAGGCCGGGCCGATCCGCAGCCGGTGATCGACGCGATCCGGGCGGCGGTGTCTCGCCGACACGGCTTACCGGTAGCCGATGTGAAATTGGTCGCGGCGGGCGTCATCCCGCGCACCACCAGCGGCAAGTTGGCTCGCCGGGAATGCCGTGCGCAATACCTGAGCGGGCGTTTGGGCGGGTCGCCGACGTCGAGCTCATAGACCGGGCTGCGGTCGGTTTGGTGCGACCGACTGCGGACAGCACCTCGTACCGCGGTATTTGGGGTCGCGGTCGCTGCGCCGAGACGATGAGTCGGCGGTGCTCAGTTGAACGCCAGCCAGCTCGGCAGCGCCCGCTCGTGGGAGTCGCACAGAACCTGACGGGTGTCGCAGTTCCCCCTGGGCGATCCGGCGCCGGCCCACATGCCTCCGGTGTCGCGGCGCAGCACGATCGCCGACGACCCGCCACCGTCGAGCAGCACCGCAGTATCGCTACCCAGGCCGCGGAACAGGTCCTGGATGTTGTCCGGTGTGTAATTGCCGCCTTGGAACACGTACATCTCGTCCTTTTGCCGGGAGTATGCGATCGCCGTTCGGGCGGCGCTGGGACCGCCGTCGTTGAGCTGGCCGGTGTCACCCGGCGACAACAGCCCGATTCCGCTGACCGCGACGAACCGGGATCCCCGATCGACGAGGTTTTGGATGACCGGCGCGGCGGCGTCGTAATCGTTGCTGCTTTTGGGCCGGATCACCGACGGCGCGCCTTCGGTTGGCAGGATCATCGTCGTCAACGCCGACCAGTGGTCGTCGCCGCCGGAAAGACCCTGCTTGCCCGCATAGGCGATGGTGCCGGTCACCGCCTGGTTGGCGCGGCCCTGGCCGCGGGTGTTGTCGACGAATGCGCCCAGCGGTGAGCTACAGCCGGTCGATTTCCACGACCCGCCCCGTTGTGCGCGGATATCGAAGAAGTTGGCATTGATGGCGATCGTCGGCTGGCCCAACACTTGCCAAGCCTGCAGCGGCGGGTAGATTTCCGACGCTTGCAACAACCCTTCGCTGGTGCGCGCACCGGGGTTGCGTTCGCAACGGGCCTGATAACCGGTGTGGCTGTCCACCAGCAGATGCGGTGAAAGTCGTTGCGAGGCAGCCTTGATGATCATCAGATGGCCGCCGCTGTTGCCGTCATACCAGTTACCGGCGGCGTTGAGCATGGGCGCGGGATGGCCAGCACCGAAGTTGTACACCAGATACGAGCCCCTGGTGTTGGCAATGGCGCTGGCCAGCAGGTCGCGGGCCTCGGCGTGGGCGACCGGTTGCCCGGTGCTCAGCGCAAGCGCCGCAGACAACGCCGCCGCGGCGCAGCTGGCTGCCATCCGCCGGGAAACAGCCGCGAGAGTCGGCACAGGTCGCCCTTTCGCGCGAGGTCAGTACAACAAGCACAACATTAACCACAGTGATAACACTGTCAACTTATGTCACAGTCCCGTGACGCTTTGGCCGCAGTCGAATTACGTTCCGCCGCTTGAATTTTGCCGTCGGACCGACTCCTCCTTTCGTCG
>Ga0070737_10002414_pt1 | contig 22512 bp, 20 predicted proteins | sample Coa_R1_10_FD_66438 | JGI IMG/M metagenome (GOLD analysis project Ga0070737, IMG submission 66438) | Surface soil microbial communities from Centralia Pennsylvania, which are recovering from an underground coalmine fire - Coalmine... | ecosystem: Environmental > Terrestrial > Soil > Unclassified...
AGATCGGGACGCTGATCCGCAGAGGACACGCGAGCGGGCGGTCACACCGGCCGGGGACCGCGCCGGGGCGTCCACCAAGATCAGGTGACCAACTCGCCGGGCCGGGACGGGGAGCTTGCCTGACTGGAACCAGCGGTAGGCGGTCACGGGGTGGATGCCTTGCTCGCACGCCCACTGCTTCAAGTTCATGGAAGTGGATTGTAGTGTATGGGCGCGTCAGCTGTTGTTAACCCCATGCCCCCAGGGGGGAGACCGGCATCCCGTGGCGGCGTGGGGCTACGGGCTCGCGGGGGCCGAATCCGGCCAGCAAGCGGCCGCGACGGCGGGGCCGGACCCTCGGGCCGGAGCGTCCGCGATCGGCAGCAGGAGCTCGAACCGACTGCCGCCTCCATCCCGGCTCCACACCTGCACGGTTCCTCCGTGAGCCTCCGCTACCGCCTTGACGATGGCCAGGCCCAGGCCCAGCCCCTCCCGGTCCCCGGCCGGACCGCGCACGAAGCGATCGAAGAGCCGGCTCAGGTCCTCGGCTCGAACCCCCGTTCCCCCATCGGCCACGCACACCGCCACCATCCCCTGGCGGCGATGGGCGGAGAGCTCGATGGGCTGGGACTCGGTGGTGTGCTTGACGGCGTTCTCGACCAGGGCATCGATGGCCAAGGCCAGCCGGTCGGCATCAGCCTCCACCTCCGCCTCGACGACCATCCCCAGGCGCCACCGACGTGGGACCGTCGCCCAGCGGCGCAACGTCTCGACCAGGATCGGTTCGATCTCCACCTTGGTCTTGCGCAGGAACTCTGGGTCCCCGACCGTGGCCAGCAGGAGCAAACGGTCCGAGAGCCGGCGCAGGCGCAACAGTTCCTCCACCACCACCCTGGCGTCCTCCCGAAGGGCACCAGCCGTGCAACGAAGGACCAGTTCTGCGTGCCCGAGCGCGACCGTGATCGGCGTACGCAACTCGTGGGAGGCGTCTTGGACAAAGAGCCGCTGCCGCTCGAGCAGGCGCCGGTTGGCTTCCGAGACCTGTTCGATCTGGCGCATCGCCACCACGCGCCGGCGCGCATGCCAGACCATCGCCGCGAACATGGCCGCCATGAGGGGGATCTCGGTGAGCTCGTCAGGAGGTTGGGCGCCGCGCCGGTAGTCGATGTAGAGGGTGACGCCGGTGGTCGCCATGACCGTCCCCAGGACCAGGAGCGTGGGACCACCACGCCAGACGCGGAAGCCGTAGAGAATGGTCAGGCTCACCCAGATGAAGTGGAAGGGCACCGTCTCCCAGTCGGGGACGAGCAGGGTGGCCACTAAGTTGCAGGCGGCGAACACTCCCCAGCCGACGTCCAGCCATGCTCCCCCCAGCCGTAGCGGCCACTCACGAGGCTCAGCCGACATTCAAGCGGTATCCCTCACCCCTCACGGTGACGATCGTGTCGGCACCCAGCTTGTGACGTAGACGTCCGACGTAGACGTCAACGACGTTGGAGCCAGGGTCGAAGTTGTAACCCCAGACAGTGGTCAGCAGGCGCTCCTTGGCCACCGTCTGGCCTGGGTTCTGCATCAGCTCCCGTAGGAGCAGGAACTCTCGTTCGGTCAGGGCCACCGGCCGTGCCCCAACTTCGACCCGTCGGCGGACCAGGTCCAGGCGCAACCAGCCCGCTTCGAGGACGGCAGGGCTGAGCCGTGCAGCACGGATCCGGGCCCTCACCCGCATGAGCAACTCCTCGAAGCTGAACGGCTTCGCCAGGTAGTCGTCGGCCCCCAACTCGAAGGACTCCACCTTGGAGCGACTATCGGTGAGGCAGGAGAGCACGATCACGACCTGGTGGGGTTTCCGCTGCACGATTCGATCGAGGACGGTGATCCCCGGCAACCCCGGCATCAGCAGGTCCAGGATGACCAGGTCGTAGTTGCGCTCAAGCGCGGCCCGCAACCCCTCATGAGGATCAGCCACCGTGTCGACCTCATAGCCCTCAAGACGGAGGCCGCGGCCCACGAACTCCAGGATTCGCTCCTCGTCGTCGATGACCAGGATCCGGCCCTTCTCCGCCGGTGGCGCCTCACGGGGCCCGAAAGAAGCGCGGCTCAGCACCTCTCTCCCCGCAGGTTGAGGGCAAGGGCACGGCCTTTCCTATCCTGCGGCGCGCACCAACCTCCCGACTCCACTCCAGCCTCCCGATGCCCGGGCGACGTCCCTCTGCTCAGTATCCGTCAACTGGCTGGGGCGGATGATGACAGAATCGTTATCCAGCGGCGATCAACCGCCGAGGAGTCGATCGACGGCCATGGCCGCGAACAGCAGGGCCAGGTAGAGGAGCGAGGAGAGATAGAGGGCGCGAGCCGGGCCGGGACCGGTGCGATGACGGAGGCGCCAGGAGAGGCTCAACAGCCAGCCCCCCAAGACCAAGGCCACGACGGCGTAGAGCAGCCCGAAGCCTCGCCAGGCGAGGGGGAGGAAGGTCAAGCCGACCAGGATCAGGGAGTACCACCAGACCTGACGGGCGGTGGAGACGTCTCCGCTCACCACCGGTAGCATCGGGACCCGCGCCGCCTCGTAGTGCCGGCGGATCAGGAGGGCCAGCGCCCAGAAGTGGGGCGGCGTCCAAAAGAAGATGATCGCGAACATGGCCAGGGCGGTCACGGAGAGGTGACCGGTCGCTGCCGCCCACCCGACCAGGGGTGGGACTGCCCCTGCCGCCCCTCCGATGACGATGTTCTGGGCGGTGGAGCGCTTCAGCCAGCGCGTGTACACGAGGACATAGAAGAGGTTGCCGACCAGGGCCAGGACGGCGGCCAGCAGGTTCACGGTGGAGGCCAGGAGGACGAAGGAGAAGGCCGAGAGGGCCATGCCGAACTCCAGGGCCTGGGCAGGAACGATCCGGCCAGCGGCCACTGGCCGGCTGCTGGTCCGCTTGCCCATCAGACGGTCGATGTCCCGGTCCATCAGGTGGTTGAGGGCGCTCGCGCCACCCGAGGCGAGGGCACCGCCCGCCACGGTGAGCAGGACCCGAAGCGGGGCCACGTGCGGGTCCGCAGCGTACATCGCCGAGACGCAGGTGACCAGGAGCAGGGCCATGACCCCTGGCTTGGTCAGGGTCAGATAGTCACGCCAGGACCACGTCCGCGCCTCCCTCCCCCCCACGAAGGTCATCACCGCGGCGGCAGCGGCCCCGGCGCAGCCCAAGGCGGCCACTGCCAGGTGCAGCCCGGCCAACCATCCTTGATGGTCACCTTCCCGGATCGCGGCCCCGAGCGGGACGTCGACGAGCACCGCCCCCAGGGCGACCGCAGCGAAGAGCAGGAGGCGCCGCTGGGCCAGGAGCGCGGTGCCGGCCATCGCAACCAGCGGCGGCAGGGCCAACGCGACCGAGACCTCGTGGCCCAGCCCGGCCCCCAGTGCGCCGGTCACCGCCACCACGCCGGTGGTGGCCGCGGCCGTGACGGCAAGCAGCCGGAGCCAGGGACCGGGGCGGCTCTCGGGGACGGCCGCCCCCAGCAGCCAAATCGTGACCGCATCCAGCGACGAGCTGACGGGTCGACGAGCCTCGATCATGGTGCGAGGCCCTGATCGCTCATGTCAGCCACGTCAGCCCGGTTGCGATGACCGCTTCTCACCTCGCTCACGTAATTCCACCACACCTGGGTAGGCCGCCATCGCAGCCGCTCACCGCACCTCGCGGTCCTCGACCCCACCCTCCTCGGGTCGCTGTGAGGTCCGGCGGAGGCACCACAGGATCCAGGCCAGCGCTAGCGGCAACAATGCCAGCGGGAGCACCAAGGTCAACACCGAGACGAGCCAGTACTGCTGCATCATGTACCCCCGAGATGACGTCGGCGTTCGTGACCGGTCGTCACCTCCGTCGCATCGGCGTCGGCGACGAGCCAGCGGTAGAGGCACCAGAAGACCGCTATCGAGGCCGGAAGGGAGCCAGGCACCCACATGACGCCTGCGGCGATCTGCTGGTCGGCCAGCGCGGAGAGGCCGCTATGCGCATCGGCGTAGGCGGCGTAGATGGGAGTGGTGCTGAAGGCGAGCACGATCGCCAGCCCCCAGCTCGGGATCATCCCCGTCACCAGGTATGCCACCCGTCGCAGGTCATCGAGCCGGGCGCGAAAAGGCGGCGAGTCGATGACCTGAGCCCAGTACAGAAGGCTCGAGCCGAGAAAGCAGACGTGTTCGAGATCGTGCACAGCCTGCACCTGCAACGCCAGGTCATACGGCCCCGGCAGGTGCCAGGCCACAAGGTCGAGGTTGAACAAGACCCAGGCCCAGGCCGGCGAGCCTAGCCGACGCACCACGGCCCGAACTGGAGCCGCCCAGGCCGACCCGAGCAGCTCCCGCGCCACCACCCGACGCCAGCCCAACGGGAGCCCTCGCCACATCCGGAGCCAGGGCGAGGCCAGGACCAGCAGGGGGGCGGCGACGACCATCAGCAACAGGTGTTGGACCATATGCGCCCACAGGTAACGGCCAGCGAGGTCGTCAAGGGGAGACTGGAGCGCCAGCACGACCACCGCCAGGCCAGCGAGAAAGGTGCCAACGCGCCGATAGCGCACCGACCGCCTCCACGGGACCACCATCGGGCGCCCACGATGGCCCAGCGCATACAGCCCAAGGGCGACCAGGACTCCTGCGAGGGGGAGGTCATCCTGCCACGCCGCCGTGACGATCACCGTCACCTCCGGTTACCGTGCCTGCTCGCCGGTGCACCCCATACGTATCAACGACGGAAGCAAGCTCACCGGTGCCTCCGAGATGCCGCCAGGCGAGGCCGGCCTGATCACGGGGGTCGTCAGCTCCAACCAGCTCGAGCACCGGCGCTCCCGCTCCGCTCGGCCGGCATCAAGGACGACCGCCCAGGCGCCGTCGGCCCCATCGCCGGCATTGACCCCGCCATCCGCCTGCGCCTCCCCACCCGATTCGACGGCCACCATGGCCGGGTCGCCCCCGCCACCCTGCACGCACGGCTCGCCGCGCCCAGCACTCGCCGGCCCGGCAGGCAGCTCCGCGACCCCGCCCATGCTATCGCCCACGGCTGCGGTCACCCGCACACCGTCCGCATCCTGGCCCGCGCCCTGCAAGCGTTCCTCCAACCCCAGAATCCGCAAGCAGCTTGGCATCGGACCACTCAGGCCACCAGGTAGAGGAGCAGGTAGGCCACGATCCCCACCACGGCCAGGAACCCCAAGTGCAAGGTGGCCGCCTGCGCGTCCCCAACCACGACGATGGGACCCCCATCGGTTTGCCCTCTCACCGCCTGTACCAGGACGATCTCCAGCCAGTACAGGGCACCGAGTAGGAACAGGAGGTAGAAGCCGGTCCAACCGAGGAAGACGCTGGCGTAGGCCCCGTCGGTGGGGAGAAACCCGAGATGTGGCCACTCCACGCACTGCAGCACCACCGCGGCCAGGCCGAGCAGGAGGGCCAAGACCATCGCTCCTCGCCACCAGCCCTCCCTCCCTCGACGCAACGCCCGAACCCCGACCCATCCGGCAACGGTGGCGAGCAGGACACCGACCAGGATCACGCTCCCGAGCAAGACCGGGGGGTTGGCATGCCGGTCACGCCACATGTGGTTGTTGTCGAGCTCGCGCAAGTAGAAGAAGGCGAAGACGAAGCACACGAAAAAGAACGCCTCGGCTGCGATCCACAGCCGAACCCCCACCCAGAGGTTTCGCTGCCGAGTGGCCGCGGGCTCGTGGTAGCCACCGGTTACCTCAGCCATGGCTACTCCCCCGCCGCGGCCACGGCTGGACCGTGGAGGACAGCCACCGGAGGCGCATCGGGGACACCATACTCGTAGGGGGAGGCCACCACCTCCGGGATACGCTCGAAGTTCCGCACCGGAACGGGGGATGGCAGCTGCCATTCGATGCCTCGCGCCTGCCAGGGGTTCTCCGCCGCCCGCTGCCGAGCCACAACCCAGGAGTAAACGACGTTGATCGCGAACACCACCATGGAGATACCGATGAAGTAGGCGGAGATGCTGACAAAGTCATTGATGCCCTGGAGCGCCGAAGCGTACGTGGACACCCGCCGCGGCTGGCCAAGAAAGCCAGCGGCGAACAGCGGGAAGAACGTGAAGTTGAACGAGATGAAGAAGAGCCAGAAGTGGATCTTGCCCAGGCGCTCGTTGAGCACGACACCGGTCATCTTCGGGAACCAATAGTACAGGCCTCCGAAGAAGGCAAAGACCAGGCCACCCATGATCGTGTAGTGGAAGTGTGCCATGACGAAGAAGCTACCGTGGGTGCTGACATCACTGGGCACGTCGGAGTTGAAGATCCCTGAGAGGCCGCCGATCAGGAAGTTGAAGAAGAAGGCAAGGGCGAAGAGCATGGGGACCGTGTATCGGATCTTCGCTCTCCAGAGCGTCCCCATCCCGTTCAGGAAGACGAAGCCGGTGGGGATGGAGATCAGCTCGGTCGTGAGCATGTAGAAGGGACGCAGGTGAGCATCGATGCCGCTGACGAAGAGGTGGTGCTGCCAGACGAAGAAGCTGACCAGGGCCACGCCCACCATCCCCGCCACGGACAGACGGTACCCCCATACCGGCTTCCGGCAGAAGACCGCCAGCAGCTCCAGGACGATACCGAAGCCAGGCAGGGCCAAGATGTAGACCTCCGGGTGCCCGAAGAACCAGAACAGGTTCTCGTACAGGTAAACGCTGCCTCCGGCCGAGGAGAGGAAGAAGGAGGTCTGGACTGTCCGGTCCATCAGCACCAGCGCCATGGTCACGACCAGCACCGGCGCCGCCAACAGCATCAAGAGGCCTGTCGAGATCACCGCCCAAGCGAAGATGGGTAGCCGGGTCCAGGTCATCCCCGGCGCTCGCATGGTGAAGGTGGTGGCCAGCATGTTGAGGCCAACCAGCGTCATGGCGACACCGATCAGCGCGAAGGCCACCAGGTAGGCATCCATCCCGGCCTTCGCCTGCACCGAGAGGGAGGCGTACCCCGTCCAGCCAGACGGGAAGCCGTCCAGGCCGATGGCCGAGAGCAAGACGACCCCTGCCGCCGGGACCAGCCAGAAGCTGAGGGACTCCAGCCGCGGAAAGGCCATGCGTTGGGCCCCGATCATGATCGGAAGGAGGTAGTTGCCAAGCGGCCCCAGCACCATGGCCGAGGTCATCATCATCATCATCGTCCCGTGCAGCCCGACCAACGTTAGATAGTGGTCGGGGTCCCAGAAGTGCTCGGTCGGGAAGAGCAGCTCGGTGCGAATGAACATGGCGTTCAGACCGCCGATGAAGAAGAAGAAGAGCACCCCGACCAGGTACTGGATGCCGACCACCTTGTGGTCGGTGCAGAGCCGGAAGTAACGCCAGGCCCCTCCCTCCTCGTGCTCTTGCAGGCTGGGCGGCGCTCCCAGCAACCGGGAGATGGGGTAGTTGAGAAAGCCAAGGCCAGCCAGGAAGCCGACCACCCCGAGCAGGTAGCCGAGCACGATCGCGATGTCGTTCTGGTCGGTGCTGGTCATGGCGTGGATGTTCGCGCCCACGGCCTGACCGATGGCGTTGCCGATGAAGTAGCCGGCCACCCCTAGGACGATCCCGGTGGCGAAGTTGAACCCGACCACTTCCCGCCAGGCCGGGCGAGCGTTCAGGACGCCGATGCTCATCCCCTTGCTCCTTGCCGATGGCAGACCCTGATGCAGGCGGTCATGGCTTATCCACCCCTGGTCAATGGCTCGGGATAGTAGGAGGGCGCATAAGGTGGCAGCGAGCTCGAGGCCGGAGCCAACCTCTGCTTTTGCTGCTGGGCCCAGCTCTGGAAGTCGCTCTCCGTGACGACCCGTCCCTCGGTGAACATGTGCCCGTGCCAGATGCCGCAGAGCTCAGCGCACCGAACCTGGAAGCTACCGACCCGGTTGGGCTGGGTGAAGGCGACGTTGTCAGACCCTGGAACGGCGTCGGCCTTGACCCCCAGCTGGATCGCCCAGAAGGAATGGACCACGTCTAGAGAGGTGACATGGAACTCGACCAACTGTCCCTGTGGCAGCACCAGCTGATCGCTCTCGAAGCCATACTGGGGATACCGGTAGGTCCACTGCCACTGCTGGCCGATCACTTGGACCTGAAGCGCGCTGGCTGCGTTGGCTGGCATCGCGATCTGCAATGGATCCGGCCCTTGGCCACCTCCAGCCCCATGCTCGCCGGGGAACAGCTCCCAGCTCCCCCAGCCAGCCAGGAAGAGGACGATCGCGCTGGTGGCTGCGATCCAAGCCACTATCACTCGCCCGTCGCCCTTGAGCGGCGGACCATCCTCCAGGGTCGATCCCCGATGGCGGAAGCGAACCAGGCAGTAGGTGAAGTAGATGACGAGGAAAGCCGCCACCGGGATCGCGCAGACCACCAGCACTGTGTTGTCGAACTGCTGGTCGGCGGCCGAGCTGGACATCGTGCCCGGCGGCAGGTGGGGCCCAAGCAGGAACCAGACCACAGGGATAGCGATCGCGCTCACGACCGCCCAGGCAATGAAGATCTTGAAGAGTTCCCCGGGCACGCGCCGGCCGAAGATCGAGATCACCGATCACACCACCTTCAGGAAGCCGTCCATGTAGCCCATGGTCTGCATGGGGCCGCCGTTGCCAAAGACGAAACCCGCTCCACAGGGCACGAAGCACTGCCACCGATAACTGCCAGGAGCGCCCGTCTGGAACGTGAACTCGATCGTGTTGTGGGCCTGCGAGGTTGAGCAGGGGGCAGCCCCACACTGATTCTTGGCATCATCGGGCACACCCTGGAGGGGGACCGACACTCCTAGGTCGGGGATGGTGAACGTATGCCCAGGGCTGTCCGCTTTGATCGCCTTGGTGGGCTTCCCGTTGAGGTACATGACGCCCCCCACCGTTCCCCGAACCTGGGAAAAGAACGGGTTCCTGAGGCCGGTGGCCGTGTCATACTGGTAGATGGTCACGTGCACCAACGAGTGCGCAGGGACCTGCAGGATCGTGGAGTGGACCCAGTGTCCCTGTGGGTCCTGCACCAAGTACGAGACCCAGTCCGGATGGGCCCCGAAGCCGATCGTCGCCACCGTCTGCAGGGTCACCTGAGCCTGGCCCTGGCTGCCTGGCCGCGAGTTGACGGTCGGCGGCGTCGCCATCAAGAAAGCGACGATGTAGAAGCCTACCAAGACCCCGGCCGCCGCCGTCGCAACGGCGATCAGGGCAAGTCGCATCGCTTGGCTCATACCTTCCTCTCGTCGTCTTTCGCTCGACACATGAGGGCACGAGCAGCATGGCACGCACCAATGACACCACCATAAGTGCCTGGGCAGGCTGGCGCTATGAAAAAGCGTTCACCTCGCATGACAACGTTGTTACCCAGCAGCCGGGCCGGCCAAGGCGCGGCCGACGCGGCCCCCAGGCCGACCACAGGAGGGGTCGACGCGCTAGATTGCAGGCGTGCTCAGGTCCATCGCTGGCCAGGCTCGCTCGGAACCGAGGTCGAGGTCGTCCGTCGACGGTCGGGGCGCGGGCTCCGGCCCGCCCGGTCGGCAGCCCCGGCTAGGGCGGGCGACGGCAAGGCCCGCCGCGGGGTCGCCGTTAGGGTGGCTGGCGCCCGCCGCCGAGGGGTCCCGGCACCGGGCTTGGGGCCGTGCCTCTGCGGCCACGACGGCAACGATCGAGCGAGCGCACCAAGGGCGACGCCACCGGTCCGTAGCCAGGGCAACGCCCTGAGCGCATCCCCACCGTGCGAGGAGTTGACGAGGGAGCCTCGATCGTGTCTAGTGGAGTCCCAAACGTCAAGTGGGATCACCATCCGCCGATGATCGACCGCCCCGGAGGGCCAACGCGGAGGTGATCGTGGCTGAGCTCGAGGACGGCCAATCGTTGCCCGCGTCGTCTGGTAACGACTCGATCTCCCAGCCGGGGCAACCGATCGGGGAAGGTCGTCATCCTCAGGGTGGAGCTGAAGGCTTGGGAGAAGGAGTTGGCCCGACCACGATCGAGCCGGAGCCGGAGGATGAGCCTGGGGATCTCGGGCATCTCCTCAGCCGGCGCGCGGCCCGACGACGGCGTGGCTGGCGCCGCCTGCTCGCTCGAGCGAGGGAGGGGCTCACCGAGCCCACGCTCAGCCGGGCTGGCATGCGACGGCGTCGCCTCCTCGCCATGGTGCGCACGCCGGTCCGTGGCGGGGCCGTGACCGTGGCCGTGGCCTCGGGCAAGGGCGGGGTGGGCAAGACCACGATCGCCGCTGGGCTCGCCTCGCAGCTAGGTCTCCTCCGCGGCGATCGGGTGATCACCCTGGATGCCAACCCCGACTCCCCCACGCTCGGGCTTCGCATGGGTGGAGCGAGCAAGCGCACCGTTGCCGACCTCTCCAGGGCGCTGGAGGCGGGACGCATCCAGCATCAGGCGGACCTGCGGGCGTTCATCAGTCAGGCTCCGGACAGCCGCCTCGAGGTGCTGGCCGGTCCCCTCGACCCCAGGACGACCGAGGCGCTGGGAGAGACCGACTACCTCCGGGTGCTGGACGCGCTCCGCCGCTTCTACGACGTGGTCGTGGCCGACCTGGGCACCGGGCTCCTCGATCCAGCCAATAAGCTGCTGCTGCTGCGGGCGTGCGATCAGGTGGTGGTGGTCACCCAGGCCAGCCTGGACGGAGCGCGGATCGCGGACTTCACCCTGAGCTGGCTCGGGCAGCACCGAGGCCTGCGATGGCTGAGGGAACGGTCGGTTCTCGTCGTCAACGCCGCACGACCAGACAGCCCGGTCAACCTTGAGCGGATGGTCGCTCACTTCCGCCCCAAGGTGCGGGCGGTCTGCCGGGTGCGCTGGGACGCCTACCTCGCCGCCGGCGACCGGTTCGCCTGGGAGGACCTGGGCCGGGCGATTCGGGAGGATTATCTGGAGCTCGCCGCCATCGTGGCCGCGGGCTTCGCTCGAGGATCGACAACCAGAGGTGTGGAGAGGTGATCAGGCTGATCTGCGTGGTGGGCTACAGCTTCGACATCAATCAGGTTCCCGCCCACGGCGTGATCCAGAACCTGATCAACGGCGGCGCAGTGCTGGTGGGCATCGCCTGCCTGGCCGGCTTCCTGATCAGCGTCGCCGCGTGGGCGATTGGCTCGCGGGCGGGGAACCTGGGGGCAGCCGAGTTCGGTAGGTCGGGCGTCGTGGTGGCGCTGGGTGCAGGGCTCTTGCTCGGCCTTGCTCCCTACCTGGTCAACTGGGCGATCAGCACCGGGCAGGGGGTCGGCACGGGGTGCTAAGGTTGCGCCCGCGCCCGCAGGTGGGTCCCACGCCCTCAGGCTCGGGGCTCGCACCGGGACGCTGGGGGCGACTGCTACTGGCCGCGGCCGGCGCGCTCTTTTTCGCCCTCGTCGCTGCCCAGGCCGAGGCCCGGGCAGCATCGACCGCGATCTCGGTGCCATGCGTGCCCGGTGTCGACTGCTCAGCGACGACGTCAGCCCCCTCCAGTGGCCAGGAGAGGCAAGTGCCTGGCCCGCAGCCGAGCGCGTCACCCGGCCTGCAAGGCCCGGCCACCAACGTGGCTTCGAGCCGGGATCAGGGCATCGGGGCATTGATCAGCTGGGTCGCTGGCGGCGCCGAATGGTCGAGTCAGCACCTGCCAGAGTGGTTGAGCCAGCCGGCTGGCAAGGGCGACTGGTTCATCCCGGTGTACCAGCGGATGATGTCCATCGGCGCCCTCCTCCTCCTCCCATTCCTCTTGCTGGCCATCTTCGACGCCATCCGCTGGGGAGATCCGGGCGTCCTGGTCCGATCGGCGCTGATCTGGCTGCCCCTGGCCATCCTGCTCACGATCTCGGCGGTTGGGATCGTCCAGGCCGGGATGGCCGCTACCGACCAGCTCACCGACTATATCCTCTCCACCCCTGGCATCGACGTGACCCACTTCTTCACCTGGCTGGGCGAGCTGTTCGGGGCCCTGGTGGCGGCCGGGGCCGCCATGGCTTTGACCGGTTTCGCACCAGGCGCAGCCCCGGCCTTCGCCGCGGCGTTGGCCGTGCTCGCCGCTGGCGTCGGTATCTTTCTCGAACTCATCTTCCGGCAGGCCGCGATCTACGCCTGCACCCTCTTCCTGCCCCTCGCCTTCGCCAGCACGATCTGGCCCAGCGCACGCAGCTGGGCCAAGCGCCTGGCCAGGCTGCTCTTCGTGGCCATCGCCTCCAAGTTCGTGGTGGCCAGCGTGCTGGTCCTGGGCGTCGCTGCCCTGGGTCCCTGGGTCCAGCAGACCGACCCCTCACGATGGAGTGCCAGCATCTCCGCCGCCCTCAGCTCCCGCAACGGCCCCCTCGGCGACACCGGCGTGGAGAGCATGCTCGTCGGCGCGGCGCTGGTGGTGATGGCGTTCCTCGGCCCCATCGGCCTGCTGAACCTCCTCCCCACGTTGGAAGGGGCACTGAACCAGTGGCACGTTCACTCCCGGAGCGTGGCCGCGACCATCCCGCTGGTCCGCCCCCGCACGACGGGGAGAGCATTGGGCCGCTCAGCGCGGCCGGGCTCGGCTCCGGTCGAGCTGCCGGCCCGGGTGGCGGCACGAGGCCAGGCGAGAGGCGGGGGCGGCCCTGTCCCCGCGCCTCGTCCGCCGCGACCACGGGCACCGGAGGGGGTCTCCCCACGGTCGGGGGCCGGCAAGGAGGGCACGGAGACCGCTCGCCAGCCGGCCGGCGTGGCCCGGGCAACGGTGAGATGGCCTGACGACCTCAGCCGGGCGCACGCCATCGAACCCTCCCCGGTGCGGCGCACCACCTCGGAGGAGAGCGCACGGTGAGCGAGGAGCCCGAGGGTCCCCTCTACACCTTCGGCCCGCGAGAGACACGGGGCATCCTGCTCGGCCTGCGCGGAGGGCAGCTTGTGCTGCTGGGGGCTGCTGGGTTCGGGGCGCTGGTGGTGCTTCGGATCCTGCCGGGCTCCCAGGGCCTGCTGACCGCTCTGGGGATGGCGATCCTCGCCGCGATTGCCTGCTGGGTACCACTGGGGCGCCTCACGGCCGAGCAGTGGGCCCCCACGATCCTCGGGTACCTCTGGCGAGGGCTGCTGGGCCGACGGCGGTTCCAGTCACGCGCCTACCGACAGGGGCATCGACCCGGACGCCCACCGGTTGGGGAGCGCCCCTGGAGCCTACGCGGGCTGCGGATCGCAGCTTTTGGCCCCGAGGTGACGGGAGGCGGGGAGCTGGGCGTGCTCGAAGACCGGGGGGCACGAACGTACGTTGGGGTGCTCGGGGTGCGGGGACGCTCGTTCTCGCTGGTCGATCGGGCCGATCAGGACCGCCAGGTGGCAGCGTGGTCGGCGATCGTAGCCGGACTCGGCCGCCATGGGTCGCCGATCCGCCGGCTGCAGTGGGTGGAGCGGACGATCCCCGAGGATCGCGAGGCCCTGGCCCGATACCTCGAGGAACACCGCGACCCGGATGCCGACGAGGAGGCGGTGCACTCCTACCGCACCCTCATCGAGCAGGCGACCTCGACCGTCCAGCGTCATGAGGGCTACCTTGCCGTCCAGCTCGACCTCCGACGAGCCTGGCGTCAGGCCAGACTAGCGGGGAACCGGGATCTCGACCTGGGGGCTGCGATCGTGCTCCTCCAGCAACTCCGGGACCTGGAGGAATGGTTGCGGGCGGCTGACCTAGCGGTGAGCGGCCCGCTCACCGCCCGTCAGCTCGCCGGAGCCATCCGGTACGCCTATGATCCTGGACGCCGCCTCATCGACGCCATCCGTGAGCGCCAGGGCGGCCCCGAGGGCCCCCACCCGGAGCTGATGCATCCGACCTGGACCGCTGAGCGCTGGGCCTCCTATCGCTCTGGGCCCTGGTGGCACGCCACCTACTACGTCGAGGAGTGGCCCCGAGTGGAGGTCGGTCCTGACTTCCTGCGCCCTCTGATCCTGAGTGAGAGCCGGTACCTGCGCTCGGTGGCGATGACGTTGGAGCCGGTCCCCCCGTTGGAGGCCGATCGAGAGATCCGACGGGCACGGGTGGCGGATGAGACCGAGGAGCAGCTACGCGCACGGGCGAGGCAGCTGACCAGCGCCCGCCGCCGGCGCGAGCAAGAGCACCTCCTGCGCACCGAGCAGGAGCTGGCCGACGGTCACATCTCGGTGCGCTTCGCTGGCTACGTCACCGTGACCGCCCCCTCCCCGGAGGAGCTAGACCGGGCCGCAGCCGAGGTCGAGCAGCAGGCTGCTCAGGCCCGGCTGGTGCTCAGCCGCGTGTATGGCGACCAGGAGTTGGCCTTCACCTACACGCTCCCCATCTGCCGGGGGCTTCCATGAGGTTGCTGGGCGCACCTCTCCTGACCCACCGGGCCACCACCGCCCACGTGGGGGCCGCCTATCCCTGGATGGCAGAGGCCGGCCTGGGGAGCCGGGGGGTGTACGTGGGACGTGACCTCCACGGCGGAGCCTTTTGCTATGACCCCTGGGAACTCTACCCACGGGTACTCACTGGGCCCAACTTGATCGTGATCGGGGAGCTGGGCCGGGGTAAATCGGCGCTGATCAAGTCCTACGTCTTCCGGGAGATCGTCTTCGGCCGTCGGGCCCTGATGCTTGACCCGAAAGGGGAGAACGCTCGCCTGTGCGAAGCCCTGGGGGTCCAGCCGGTGCGCCTACAGCCGGGCGGCCCGGTTCGCCTCAACCCGCTCGACCCGCGCATCGCTGGCTCGGAGGCCGACCCCGACCTCCTGCGCCAGGAACAGCTGGCTGCGTTGGTGGCGATCGTGGGCGCCTCGCTGGGCCGGCGCCTGCTGCCCCAGGAGGAGACGGCGTTGGAGCTGGCCCTCCGGCAGGCGTCTCGAGGACGGGAGGAACCCACGCTACGCGAGGTGGTGGAGGCCCTGCTTCGTCCAGAGGCTGCCGACGCCCACCAGGTGGCCTCCTCGGCCAGCCAGGTGGCCGAAGACGGCCGTCAGGTGGCTCTGGCCCTTCGCCGGCTGTGCGATGGCCAGCTCCGAGGGATGTTCGATGGGCCAACCTCGGAAGGAATCGACCTGGGCGCTCCCCTGGTCTCGCTGGACCTCTCCGCCGTCTATCACTCAGAGGCGCTCGACATCCTGATGATCTGCGCGGCGGCCTGGCTTCAGCGTACGCTGGCCCGCGACGACCACCACCGCCGCATCGTGGTCATCGATGAGGCCTGGGTGGTGCTGAAGGACCTCCAGATCGCCCGGTGGATGCAGTCCAGCTTCAAGCTGAGCCGAGCGCTGGGAGTCCAGAACGTCGCCGTCGTGCACCGGGTCAGCGACCTGCTGGCGGCAGGGACGGCCGGCTCAGAGCAGGTGGAGCTGGCCCGAGGGCTGCTTCGCGACGCGGCCACCCAGGTGATCTACCAACAGCCGGCTGCGGAGCTGGACCAGCTCCGGCAGGTGCTGCACCTCTCCGAGGCGGAGGTCCGCGAGGTGCTTTCCCTCCCCCGGGGGGTGGCCCTCTGGCGGGTGGGCGATCGTCGTTTCCTGGTCATGCACCTGCTCTCCCCGGTCGAGCGCTGGATCGTGGATACGGATCAACGGATGACCGCCTAGCCAGCGGATGCGCAGATCCGTCGTCCCGGGGGGATTCGGGGCCACCCTCTTCCTGGTGGTGCTGGTCGCCGCGGTGCTGGGGTCGCACCTGCCCGGCCTCCCTTTCACGCCCAGCTCGCCCCTGAGCAACGCTCCGAGCGCCCTGGTCACGATCGCGGTCCAGGCCGGCAACGCCACCGACATCGACCCCAACGTGCTGCTGGCGATCGCCAAGGTGGAGTGCAGCTTCGGCCAGTGTCGGACCGGCCAGCCCGACACGCTGGTGCCGGCCGACATCCGCGCCCACGTGGACGTTGCCGCCCTCCAGCCGGGCGGTCGGACGGCGACGCTGCTCGGCCTGGTCGGCGGCCGACGCATCGGCGACTGGGTGAACCCCCAGCCGGTCGCCGGAGGCCAGCACGCCATGGGCTTCATGCAGTTCCTCCCCAGCACCTGGCGCTTGGAGGCACCTCTGGCCCCGGGCAGCCCACGCGATCCCTACGACCCGTTTGATGCCATGGTCGTGGCCGGCTCCTATCTGCACCGGCTTGAGACGGGAGCGGAGACAGGACGACCGGAGAGCCTGAGCGACGCCATCGCCACCTACGGGGGAAGCTCGGCCTACGCCGCCCAGGTGCTGGCGCTGGCCCAGGCGCCGGTCGCCGACCTCGATGTCCGCACGACCTCGCTGGGCTACGGCCGGGTGCTCCAGGTCACCGACCAGACGCCGGTCATGAACGGCGTGCCTCCTGGAGGATGGCCGCACGCGACCTATCCCTACGGCCAATGCACGTGGTGGGTGGCCTACAACCGTCCCGTGCCTCCTTACCTGGGCGATGCCTGGCAATGGCTGAGCAACGCCGCCCGTTCCGGATATCAGATCTCAAGTGAGCCGGTGGTCGGCTCGATCGTCGTCTATGGGCGGAACAACGGATACTCGACCTTCGGGCACGTGGCGATCGTGCTCGAGGTCCGGCCTGACGGGTTCGTGGTCTCGGAGATGAACTACGTGGGTTGGGCCATCGTCGACCAGCGGCTCTCGCCGTGGCCAGACCCGCAACACGTGGAGGGCTTCATCCTCTAGGCCACGACCCGACCGGCGTCGGTGGCCATCCCGGCGCGGGGCCCCAAGGACCGGCTCAGCCGTTGGAGGTGGGCAGCGGGCGCCACGGGCCTCGGGCGGCGGGCGAGCGGACCCGGTCCACCGGCTCAGCCGGGGCCTCGATCTCGCGTGCCAGGGCGCCCCGACCCTTGGGGTGACCCGGACCAGCGTCCGCGGCCGGCGGCTGGCGGGCTCCTTCTCGATCTCCAGAAGCCCCGCTGACTCCAGCGCCGCCAGGTGCCGGGACAGGTTCCCGGCGGTCAGGCTCAGCTCGCGCCGGAGGTAGGTGAACTCGACCGAGGCGGCGCTGTCGAGGATGACCAGGATCCCCAGTCGGACGCGCCGATGGGTTAGGTCACCAGCCACCGGATCGGGTCGCCCATCAGGCCCGCGCCCATAGCACGGCTCCGTACCCGAGCAGGGCGATCCCTAGGCGGCCACCAACGGCCATTCGACCGGTCGTGCCGGGTCGCCCGCGGCCAGCAAGGCGACCCGGGCACCCAGGGCGCGACGGGCGCGGTTCACCAGCATCGGCGCCGGCATCCTGGCCGTGCTGGGGACCTTCGGGCTGCTCAAGGCGACCGGGGGCTGGCCGCTGCTCACGGTGGCCCTCTCCGCCGCCTTGCTCGTCGCGGCGCGGCGAGCCGGGAGAGGAGCCTCCCCTCGGACCTCTTCCCCTCTGGCCCACCCTCGTGCCTACCTCGCGATCCAGGCCCTGGAGTACGCCGGTTTCGCCATCCGCGTCATCGTCTGTCTCCTCCTCCGACGACCGGACCTGATCGGCATCCTCGCCGTCGCCATCTCCGGGGTGCACCTCTTCGCCCTCGCCGTCGTGATCGGGGCGAGGGCCCCCTACGTGAAGGGAGCCCTGCTCTGTGCGATCGTGGTCGCCACCCTCCTGTTGGTGCCCCTGGAGGTGCGGCTGCAGGACCGGCCGGTCGTGGCCCGGCTGGCCCTCTCCTGCTTCGCCGCCGCAACCGTGCTCTGGGTCGATGCCGGCACCGCCCTCGGCGACGCCCGAGGGTGGCCGCCGCCGGTCGGTGAGCAGGCCGCTGTTTCCGTGGAACCGCCTCGCTGCCCCCTGCCCGTCGTCGTGCCCGCGACCACGGTCTGCGAGCCCGCAGGCGCTAGGGGATGACAACGTCGGATCAGGCCGGCGTGGCGGCCCCCCGGCCCACCTCGAGCGCGCCGGCCCTGCCTCTCAGGTCGGCTCCACCTCCACCCGGGTGCCGAAGAGATCGCCTCCCCCTCCCCGGTCGGCCAGCCCGTCCGAGGTGAGATCGTTGGCCGTGCCGCCCTCCAGCGACCGCCATCGGCCGTGGGCGACGGCCACCACCCCGGGACGCACCACATCGTCCACTCGTGCCCGTAGCGTCAGCTGGCCGCGATCGTTGCGGAGCCGGACGCGGACCCCATCGGCGATCCCGCGGGGACGAGCGTCCTCGGGATGGATCCAGACCACCATCTCGCCCTCGGCGCGTCGGTGCCAGGGCAGGTGCGCGTAGCTGGAGTTGAGGAAGTGGACGGCGTGCTTGGCGCTGATCAGGACCAGGGGGTGACGCGGGTCCTCGGGTGGGGGCGTGAAGCCGGGCGCGGGATCGGCCATGAGCTCGCAACGTCCCGAGGCGGTGGGGAAGCCACCGTGTGCGAAGGGCACCCGGCGCGAGGCAGGCAGGCGGAGCGGCGCCCACCCCCGCCGCCGCAGCGAGTCCAGGTCGATGCCCTCCAGGTAGGGATGCCCGCTGCTCAAGGCCCGACGGATCAGGTCCTCGTCCGTCTCCCGGAACCCGGGCTCCTCCCCCCAGCCCATGGCCGCCGCCAGCCGTCGGAACAGCTCCGTGTTGCAGACCGACTCCCCCTGCGGCGGCAAGGCCGGCTGGTTGAGGGTCAGGTAGGTATGCCCCCAAGAAAGGAGCAGGTCCAGGTGCTCCAGGAAGCTGGTGGCCGGCAGCAGGTAGTCGGCGTAGCGGGCGGTATCGGTGACGAAGAGGTCGTGCACCACGGTGAAGAGGTCGTCGCGGGCCAGCCCACGGCGGACCAGGCCCGCGTTGGGGGCGGTGGCGGCGGGATTGCTGTTGTAGACGAAGAGCGCCTTCACCGGGGGGATCAGCCCGGGATCGGTCAGGGCCCGGCCCAGCTGCACCATGTTGAGGACCCGTGTCCGAGGATGAGCCCCGGCCAGGGCCCCGGCCGCCACCGCCTCTGCGAACAGGCTGCGGGTCCAGTGGGCGAGGCCACCGCCCAGCTCCCTCCAGGCCCCGACCACGGCCGGGAGGCAGGCGATGGTCCGGAAGCTCGTCGCCCCCAGGGGCTGCTTCTCCGCCCCGACCAGGGTCCTGATCAAGGCCGGGCGGGTGGTGGCGTAGGCACGGGCCAGCTGTACGATCTCCCCGCGCTCGACCCCGGTCAGGGCCGCGACCCGCTCGGGCGGGTACTCGGCCAGTCGTGCCCGCAGCTCGGGCCAGCCGTTGCAGTGGTCGCGCAGGTAGGCCTCGTCGTGGAGGCCCTCGGCGACGATGACGTGCATCATGCCCAGGGCCAGGGCGGCGTCGGTGCCCGGCAGCGGGCGCACGTGCCAGTCGGCCTCGCGTGCGGTCCGGGTCCGGACCGGGTCCACCACCACCAGCCTGGCCCCCGCCTGCCGGGCGCGACGCACGAAGGGCCAGAGGTGCAGGTTGGTGACGATGGTGTTCGTCCCCCACAGCACGATGAAGCGGGCATGCTGGATGTCCTCGGGAAGCACACCGGTGGTGGTGCCGAGCGCGGCCGCGACCCCCGCCCCGGCCGTGTCGCCGCAGATGGTCCGCGCCAGGCGGCTGGCTCCCAGGCGGGCGAAGAACCGCCGATCCATGGACGCGTACTGGATCAGCCCGAGGTTGCCGGCGTAGCTATAGGGCAGCACAGCCTCGCCGCCCCAGCGGGCGACGACCTCGCCCAGCCGGGCGGCGATGTCCACCAGCGCCTCCTCCCAGCTCACCGGCGCGAAGACGGCCTCGCCTTTGGGGCCGGCCCTGCGGAGGGGGCGCAGGACGCGCTCCGGGCTGTAGACACGGTCGAGGTAGTGGTGGACCTTGGCGCACAGGGTCCCGCGCGTGTAGGGGTGGTCCCGCACCCCGACCAGCCTCACCGCCCGCCCCCCCTCGACGGTGACCTCCCAGGCGCAGGTGTCCGGGCAGTCGTGGGCACATCCGCCCTTCGTGACCACGGCCATGACCTCGAGGCTACTGCTCCCGGGCCTGGGGACGAGCTGCTAGCCTGGGCCGGTGAGCGCCGGGGAGCAGGAGCGGGCGGAGGATCGCGAGCTGAAGCGGCTCGCCCAGGCCCGATTCGGGCGTCAGGCCTCGCGCTATCGGTCCTCCCGCACCCACGCCGGGGGCGAGGAGCTGGCGCGCATGATCGAGCTGGCCCGGCCGACCGGCGGCGAGCGCCTACTGGACGTGGCCACCGGCGCGGGCCACACGGCGCTGGCCTTCGCGCCCCACGTCCGCGAGGTCATCGCCTTGGACCTGGCGCCAGCTATGCTGCGGGAGGCGGCGCGGCACCTGCAGGCGCGGGAGACCGTCCACGTCCGCCTCCTGGCCGGAGACGCCGAGGCCATGCCGCTGGCGGCGTCCACCCTGGACCTCGTCGTCTGCCGCTACGCCGCCCACCACTTCCCACGCCCGGAACGGTTCCTGGCCGAGGTGGCTCGGGTCCTCCGTCCCGGCGGGCGCCTGGTGGTGTTCGACAACATGGCCCCCGAGGATGACCTGATCGACGCCTTCATCAACCGCCTCGAGGTCTGGCGAGACCCCAGCCACGTGCGCTCACGCCGCCCTTCGGAATGGTGCTCCCTCCTGCATGGGGCGGGCCTTGAGGTGGAGGCGATGGACCCCCTGGTCCGGCGCACCTACGACTTCTCGGACTGGACCGCCCGGCAGGCCATGCCGGCCGTCCAGCGCAGGGCCCTAGAACGGTGGCTGATGGCCGCCCCGCGCGTCTGCGCCGAGAAGGTCAACCTGCAGGTCGAGAACGGCCGTGTGCGCTCGCTCGCGGTGACCTTCGGGACTTTCGCCGCCCGCCGGAGCTGAGGCCGACGCCACACCTGGGAGTCCGATCCCTGCGGCATAGCCGCGTCCGGGCCCAAACCGTACATTTGTTCGCCACAGTGCTAGCATGATGGTCGACCCCGGTGAGGGGTCAGGCCGAGTGAGAGATCCGGTGGCGAAGGCCCCGTGAGGAGGACTAGGTGATGGACCGCGAGTTCGACGTGGTCTGCCTGGGGGGTGGGGTGTGCGGCGAGGCCGTGGCTGCCGAGCTGTCCGGTTCAGGCCTCACCCTGGCGGTGGTGGAGGAGCGCCTGGTGGGCGGCGAGTGTCCCTACTGGGGCTGCGTGCCGAGCAAGACCATGCTCCGGTCGGCGGAGGTGGTCGCCGAGGCGAAGCGGGCCCGTGAGCTGGCGGCTGCCCGGGTCGAGGTCGAGACGGACTTCCACCGGGTCGCCCGTCGCACCGCTCTCATGGCCCGAGGGTGGGACGACACCGGCGCCGCCACGGCATTGGCGCGCCAAGGGGCGGTGCTGATCCGCGGTCGCGGGACGTTGACCGGTCCCCGCCGGGTGGAGGTGGAGGGCACACAGCTGATCGCCCACCGGGGAGTGGTCGTCTGCACCGGAACTGTCCCCGTCCTCCCCGCCCTCCCCGGCCTGGAGACGGTCGACCCCTGGACCAACCGTGAGGCGGTCAGAACCGGCGAGTTGCCCCCGAGCCTGCTGGTGCTGGGCGGGGGCGCGGTGGGGGTGGAGCTGGCACAGGCCTTCGCCCGCTTCGGCTCCCAGGTGACGGTGGTCGAGGGGGCCGACCGCCTCCTGCCCAGCGAGGAACCGGAGGCCGGAGCGTTGCTGCGGCGCCACCTCGAGTCCGAGGGGATCCGGGTCGTGACCGGGGCCCGGGTGGAAGCGGTCGAGCGGGAGGAGAATGGGGGGACACGGCTGCGGATGTCCGGCCACCAGTTCCTCTCCGCCCAGCGTTTGCTGGTCGCAACGGGACGGCGACCTGACCTGACCGGCTTCGACCTCGAGGCGGCCGGTGTGCGCCTCTCCCACGGCTGGGTGGAGGTGGACCCGACCACCCTGCGGGCGTCGGGCGGCATCTGGGCGGGAGGGGACGTGACCGGCCTCGGCGGCTTCACCCACCTGGCCCACTACCACGGGACCGTGATCGGCCGTCAGCTCCGGGGGCGGCCGGCGAGGGCCAACCACACCGCCGTGCCCCGGGTCACCTTCACCGACCCCGAGGTGGCCTCGGTGGGCCTCAGCGAGGCGGCCGCCCACGACGGCGGCCTTGAGGTCCGAACGGTTGCGGTCGACGCTGGCGAGGCGATCCGGTCCTCCATCCACGGCTTCGAAGGCGGGCTGATCAAGCTGGTGGTGGACCAGGTGGCCGGGGTGCTGGTGGGTGCTACGGTGGTGAGCCCACGCGCGGGCGAGATCGTCTCCGAGCTGACCCTGGCGGTGCGGGCCCGGATCCCGATCTCCTTCATGGCCGACACCATCCACCCCTACCCGACCTTCTCGCGCGTGCTGCAGGGGGCCCTGGCCGAGGCAGCCGAGGACGTGGCCTGAGCAGGAGCCAGAGCCCTGGAGAGGGCACGGGCTCAGCCGACCTCGCCGTGGCGATCCCCCTCCGACGGATGCGTGCGGCGAGGCTCCCGGCCAGGGCGACCCCGGCCAGACCCACCAGCAGGTGCAGGACCTGGATCACCAAAAGGGCGTCTTCGGGCAGCAACGCGCCCTGGATGAGGCCGAAGACGGGCATGAGGAAGCCCCAGAGCGGGGCCACCCCGACGTGGACGGGGGTTAACAACAGCTGACGCGCCCATACACTACAATCCACTTCCATGAACTTGAAGCAGTGGGCGCGCGAGCAAGGCATCCACCCCGTGACCGCCTACCGCTGGTTCCAGTCGGGCAA
>Ga0070737_10002417_pt1 | contig 22502 bp, 19 predicted proteins | sample Coa_R1_10_FD_66438 | JGI IMG/M metagenome (GOLD analysis project Ga0070737, IMG submission 66438) | Surface soil microbial communities from Centralia Pennsylvania, which are recovering from an underground coalmine fire - Coalmine... | ecosystem: Environmental > Terrestrial > Soil > Unclassified...
TCGAAGCCGCCGGAGTGGAAATAGTGGTCGGCGGGCTGAACGCCGCGGCGCAGGAGGTCCGGGCGTTTGTCGAAATAGAAGTGGCTGTCAAAGAGCGGATGAGGGTCGCGATTGGCGAGCCGGCCGCGGTGCAGGAAATGGACCAGCGGATTCTGGCCGGTTTCGGCGGCCTGTGGATTTTTCGATAGATACCAATTGGTATCGAAGCAGGGATGCGGGTTGCGGCCTGCGCGGGCGCCGGTGTGGAGATAGTGGGCGACGGCGGCCTGGTTTGTTTTGGGTAGATCGGAAATTTGCTCGAGGTACCAGGCAACGTGGAAATAGCGGTTGGGGTCGCGGTCGGGGTGGCGCAAGAAGTGGATGAGCGGGTTCGATGTTTTGGCTTCGGGGTTCTGTTGGAGATAGAAGTGAGTATCGAAGAGCGGGTGCGGGTTGCGCGTTTCGGCGGCGGCGGAAGAGAGATAGTGCTGCAGGGGCTCGGCGCCGGTGGCGACGACGTCGGGATAGTGGCTCAGATAGAAGGCGGCATCGAAGAAGGGATGCGGGCTGCGGCGTTCGCGCCAGCCGCGGGCGAGGTAGTGGATCAGCGGGTTCGTGCGGGAGGCGGCGACTTCCGGGTTTTGGGCAAGATAGAAATCGCTGTCGAAGAGCGGGTGGGGGTCGCGGGCTTCGAATGCTCCGGAGCGCAGGTATTGGCCGAGGGGCTCGACGTTGGCCTGCGCGATGTCGGGGTTGTGTTCGAGATAGAAGGCGATATCGAAAAGCGGGCTCGGGTTGCGGTGTTCGCGCCAGCCGCCGTGGACGTAGTGGAGCAAGGGATTGAGGCCGGCGGCTGCGACGTCGGGGTTTTGGGCCAGATACCAGCGGGCGTCAAAGAGCGGATGGGGCTGGCGCGGGGGAGCGGCGCCGGCGGCGAGGTAATGCTCGACCGGGTCCATGCCGGATGGGGCGACGTCGGGATTGTGTTCGAGATAGAAGGCGGTATCGAAGAGGCCGGAGGCGAGGAGAAGCCGGCGTTCGGCGCGCAGGCGCAGATGTTTTGGGAGCTGGAGCGTGAGGGTCCAAAATGCCAGACGAAATGGCAGGAGGAGTTTGCGCTTGGCTCGGGGGGTCACTCGTTGGCCTGCTTTCGGACGGTTGGGGGCATATCGGGAGTGGAAATTTCAGCATACCGGGCGTTCTGGGCGAGTGGGAGCGAAGCTGCGGCGGGAGCGGGGTGGTTTTGCGAAACGAAGCCAGAGACGTGGGCCGGTGTGCGGCGGGGCGCGGGGCAGCGATCTTTTTGGAGGCGCAGGAGGGTGTTGAGGGCTTTGTGGAAGGCGCGCTGGTGGGTGGAGTGGTAGCGGAGGAAGAGGGCGAGGCGTTTTTCGTCTATCTGGCCGTCGGCGAAGCAGTCGTTTTGGAGGCGGAGGGCGCGCTGGGCGAGCCAATAGGATTGCGCTATCTCTTGGACCAGCAGCTCTTCGGTCGAGTTGGCGGGCTGGTGGTCTTCGAGTAGGGATTGAAGGAGGGCGTCGAAGGCGGCGGGGTCTTCGCCGGGGATGATGAGCTGGCCGGAGGCGAGGCCGTGTTTGAGCGAATTGCGAGACGAAGCCAATTTGCCTTCGGGGCTGCGGGGGCCGGTGGAGTGGGCAGCGTTGGCACGGTTGATGGCGGCGCGGGATGAGGGTTGGGGAGGAGGAACTGCGGACGAGGGCGTAGCTGTCTGCGGAACAAAGCCAATCGGGGCGGCTTTACGGGCGAGCTTGGCGGCTTTGCGTTCGGCTTCGCGGCGGGCTGTGCGGGCTTGGCGGGATGTCATGGTTGTGGGGCCTCCGGACGGAATTTTCCGGTTGGAGGGTAGCATCGCGCGAGAGGCGACGGGGGTGGTTGGCGGGAAATTCAGGGGGTAAGCGGCTGGAAGGGTTACGAAGAAATATTGTTGGGTGTTTGTGACTGAGTGAGGCGTTCGAGTTTTTGGCGGGCCTCGGCGAGGGCTTCGGGGGAGCCGATGTGCTCTAAATCAGAGATGAGCTCTCGGAGGTAATCGACCCGTTCGGGCGCTTTGCGGACGAGGTCCTGGGTGATGTCGAGCGCCCTCTGATAGTACTGGCGGGCTTCGTCGTGCATTCGTTGGGCAGTGAGCAGATCGCCCATTCTGTTGTATGCCACGGACAGATCGCGGAAGTCTTTGAGTCTACCGGATCGTTCAGTAAGAGACTTGAAGATGTCCACTGCTTTCTCATAGAAGCGCTGAGCATCGTCGAGCGCGCCTGAACGAAAACATAAGTCACCTATTATGCCGTAAGCAACTGAGAGGTTATGGAGAAAATCGATGCGATCCGGCTGATTGCGCACCAGCTTTTCATATATGTCGAGGGACTTGCGGTAGAGCTGATCGCGGGCTTCCGGCGTCACGAAGCCCAGAAGGCTGTAAGATATCGCCAAGCGTTGCAGATACTCCGAGTCGCCAGGGTGGCTGTGAACCAGTTGCTCCATAGTTTCGGACGCTTTTCCGAAGAACTGGCCAGCTTTATTATCGGCAATCAGCCTGTGCATCAAATCACCGATGCGCATATATGCAAGTGATAAGGCGTGGAGATGGTGGGCGTCATCCGGGTCGTGCCCGGCTGCGTGCTCGGCTAGATCCACCGCTTCCTGAAGAACCGTGGACGCTTCCTCATAGCGGCCGCGACGCATCAAGGCTTCGCCAGCACGGTCTAACAGATAACTGAGCTGCCGTTCCTGATCGGGGCGGCCGCGCAGGGCGTCGGCTTGTTGGAGAGTGAAATCCGGGTCGATGCCGGCGTCGGACTCGATGGTTGCGAATGGATCGCGCAAGGGGACGGGCGTTCGGTCCGGCGGGAGGGAGACTTCGGAGACGAAGGCGCGGATGGACCAGAGATCGGGGGCGGTGTCGCGCAGGATTTCGCGAATCCAGGGCGGGCCGGCGAGGATCAGAGGGGCCGTGAACTGGCGCATGAGGGTGTTGCGAATGCGGTTGAGCTGGAGGGCACAATTCGTCCAGGCGCGTTCGTAGAGTTCTCGCGCGCCGCTGCCGTTAATCCAGATAGGACCGTCAGGCGGTGCGGTGGCGAGGAGGGTTTCGGGCACGTTTTCGAGGTCTTCGGGCTTTTCGATGGGCAGGGCGTAGAGACGGGGGCGTTGACGCGCGACCAACCAGAGGTCGAGTTCGGTGCGGCAGAGGCGAGCGAGCGAACTATCGCCGACCAGGAGCACAATGAGCGCGAATCCTTGGCCGAGCTCGAAGTGGCGCAGCAGTTTGAGCCATTCGGGATGGCTTAAGAGAGCGAGCCGGTCATCGGGATTCATCAGGACTCCGGCGCGGGGTCGGGATTTAGGGCAAGGATCCGGTCCACTTCGCTGCGGATGAGCGGGAGGCTATCGTACCAACTCGTTTCGTTTTTGTAGAGCAGGATCATATGGGAATCGAGGAGGCGCATGTAGCGGTTGACGTCGGGGGCGTCGGCGGTTTGGGGATCGGCGGCCTGCTCGCGGTGAATTTTGTCGAGCCAGCGCGCGTCTTCGATGGAGGGTTTGAAATCGTTGCGCACGGTGGCGATGGCCTGCTCGGCAACGGCAGGGGAGATGGGAAGGGATTGAGTTATGAGCAGACTTTCGCGGAAGAGGCGGAGAAGATAGCGCAACGCGCCGCCGCTGGCGGCGATTAACGTTTCGGCAATGGGGTAGCGGCCTTGCGCATCGGGTTCGCCGAAGATGCGGCGCTGGGCCGGAGCGCCGAAGCGTTTTTCAAGGAGTTGGCGCAGGACGTCGAGACCCGGGTCGTGGGGCTGTTCTTCACCCTTGAGGCGCTTTTTCCAGAGCTTAATGGTGGGGATGAGTTCGAGCTTGGCGTTGGTGATGAAGAACTGCACGAAGGCCGGGACGGAATAGACGCAATGAACGCCAGGGAGCTGAAGCACATCGACGGAGCGGCCGAAGACGCGCTCGACGCTGGCAATGACTTCGCGCTCGTTGGAAGTGGTGCCGCGCAGCTTCTCGAAAGAATCGAACAAGAAGACGACTCGGCGGCCGGGGGTTTTCTTGTAAACGGTTCGCACGACTTCGTCTACGAAGACTTCCACCTGGCGGCGGAACTCGGGCAGACGGCTCTCGATGGTTTTACGGATACGCTGGCGAAAGGTGGGCGAGGATTTCAGCTCCGCTTTGAACGAGAAGTTGGGGGTCTTGAAGGTGGCTTCGGGAATGCTGACGTCGGTCTTGACGAGATAATTCACGAGACGATCCCAATAGGAATCGGTGAGCAGGGACGGGTCGAGCTGGTCGCTGAAGGCGCCAGCGATGGTGACCAGGAGATCTTCGAGTTCAATAGGCTCGCGTATGTTGAGGTAGTTTTCGGCGTCGGCGTAGAGGACCAGGTAACTGTGCGCTTCGAGGTCGCGCTTAAGGCGGAGAAGCTGGGTGCTTTTGCCGGAGCCGCTGAAGCCGGAGAACAGCTGCAGGCTTTCAAATTCCGTCCAGAGGATGTGTTTGCGGAGGCGGCGGACCGGGTCGTGGTCGGAGTGTTCCCAAATTTCGACGTAGAAGGGATCGCTGGGGTCGATCGGCTGTTCGCGGAGATTGCGGTAGCAGGTAGCGAGAAGATCGTCGTCTGCTTCTGTCAGCAGCATGCTTTCTCCTAGAGTAAGGCAGCGGCTACTCGAGGGCGAAGTCGAAGGCGGCGTTGGCGTGGACGATAGTGGTGTTGATGTAGGTGATACCGTCGAGTTCGAAGGAAGGCAAGATCTTCTGTTCGGGAAACGCCAGGGGCAACTCGGTGCAGGCGAGACAGACGGCGGGGCATGCGGCGCCGGGCGTGAGGGAGGCGCGGACGATGGCGGAGAGGCGTTCGGCGGCGTGCTGGAACTGGCCGCGCTGGAGATCATCGATCAGTTCCGTTACGGCGGAGCGGACGTTTTGCTTTTCGGGGCCGGATGCTGCGATGCCGTAGCGGGCGAACTCGCGCCGGAAGACGGAGGAACTCATGGTCAAGGCGGTGCCCAATACCAGAAGCCGCAGAGCGCCGATGCGCGCGCACTCGATTGCGACCGCGTGGAGCATATTGAGGACGGGAATTTCAACGCCGCGCACGATGGCTTCGAAGCGGTGATGGGGAGTGTTGCTGGCGATGAGGGCGAAATCGACGCCGTTGGCTTCGAGACGCAGGAGCGCGGCGCGATGGTATTCGTCGAATTCGGACCAGGATGCTTCGTCGTCATTGGCGCCGAGGAAGGCAACAGTCTGGCTGAGATCGAGAGATTCGATGGTCATCTCGGGAATGGGAGGCGGGCCGGCGAGACCGCTGGCGAGGTGGTGTTGTTCGCACTGGCGGCAGATTTGGGAATAATACTCGACGGTCGAAAGCCAGGAGACACCGCCGACGATGCCGATTTTTTTCATACGTGGTTTGGGGGGAGCGGGAAAACAAAGCTCGATGACGCGGGGCTCGATCATGCGCCGTTTTCTCATGCAGGGTTCGATCATGGGGGCTCGCCCGGAAGCCTTTCCCGGACTATACAGCTTGTCTAACGACAACACTTCGTCTAAGATCAAACAATGAATGTCGGACTCAGCACGGACGAAGGAGCCTCGAGGATTGCATCGGTGATCGGCGAGCCGGCGCGAGCGCGGATGCTCTATTGCCTGATGGACAATCATGCGCGCACGAGCACGGAGCTGGCGGTGGTGGCCGAGGTGAGTCCGTCGACGGCGAGCGTGCATCTGCACCGGCTGGAGGCGGAGCGGCTGGTTGCGGTGCAGGCGCAGGGCAAGCATCGTTATTACCGGCTGGCGGGAGCGGAGGTGGCAAGCGTGCTGGAGGGGTTGAGCGTACTGGCGGGCGGGTCGCGAAATCGTTTCGTGCCGAATACGCCGCATACTCTGCGCGCGGCGCGCACGTGCTACGACCACCTGGCGGGGGCGCTGGGCGTATTGCTGCACGACCGGCTGAAGACGCTAGAGTGCGTGGCGCCCGCCGACGGCGGTTCGTACGAGGTGACGCCGAAGGGAAGCAAGCTGTTCGCGGGTTTGGGGATTGACGTAGAGGCGGCGCGGAACTCGCGGCGGCGGTTTGCGTTCGGGTGCCTGGATTGGAGCGAGCGGAGATCGCATTTAGGCGGGGCGATGGGCGCGGCGCTGCTGAAAGTGGCGCTCACCAGGAAGTGGGTGAGGCAGGAGTTGGACAGCCGGGCGTTGAGTGTGACGCGGCAGGGTGAAAGGGAGATACAGACGCGATTCGGGGTTCGGGTATGAGTTTCAGCCGCAGAAGGCTGCAGAGCCGGGTATGCGCGGCCGGCATGCTGGCTGCTTTTCTTCCGAGCGGGATGGCGGGGACGGTGCGGGTTCCGTGCGAGATGGCCCGGGACATGATGTATGTGCGCGTGCGGATCAACGGTTCCGGGCCGCTGTGGCTGAACGTGGATACGGGCGCGAGCCATTCGGCGATCAACCCGGAGATTGCGAAGATGCTGGGGTTGAGGGAGGCAGAGCGAGGCGAGGCGAGCGGCATCGGCCGGGGACAAAGTACGGCATTTGGGCGGGTGGATGGCGCAACGATCCAGGTGGGCGAGGGCGTGCTTCGCGACCAGTCGATTCTTACGATGGGGATGGGGTTTTTGGCGTCGCAACTAGGGCATGTAACGGATGGGACGCTGGGGTGGAACATTTTTCACCAGTATGTAGTTCGCATGGATTATGCGCATGGGGAAATAGAACTGGCGGATGCGGCGGATTGGAAGCCGGAGGGAGCCGGCGTGGAGCTTCCCATCGAATTGAGATCGAACATGCCGTTCGTCAGGGCGAAGGTGAGACTGGCGAATGGGAACGAAGCGGCGGGAACGTTTTTGATCGATAGCGGGATGGCGGGAGCGGCGGTGGCTCTGAATCAGGCATTTCAGGACGCGCACCCCGAGTTAGGCGCGCAGCGCACGATCGAGATGCCGCCGGCGATTAGCGTGGGCGGGGCGTATCGCTACCGACTTACTCGTATTTCGGCTTTGAAGATAGGGCCATTTACTCTGACTAATCCGATTACTGTGCTGCCTGAGTACAGTAACGGCCTTTTAGGGGACGCAAGTATCGCGGGAATGATTGGAGCCGATGCGCTCAGCCGATTCGTTGTGACCTTCGACTATGCGCACCGAAGAATGTTTCTCCGTGAGAACGCGCGGTTTACGATGCCATTCGAGAGCGATATGAGCGGGCTGCAACTGATGGCGAGGCCTCCTTCGTTGCATCGATGGGAAGTGACGGGCGTAATTGCCGATTCGCCGGCGGGGGAGGCGGGCATTCGGAAGGGGGACGTGATCGCTTCCGTGGACGGACGGACGGCGGCGGACTTAACGCTGGGAGCGGTAGAGGAAGGTTTCATGAGAGCGGGCGAGGTACGCCGCTTGGCGATACAGCGAGAGGGGCAGGAATTGCGGATTGACTTACGGCTGCGGCGTCTTATTTGAGCAGGCGTTAATGGGAGCTCATTTCGACCAGCACGGGTTCGGAAGGTAAGACGCGGTCGCGATAGAAATGGACCGCCTGCTCCGGGTCGCCGTCGAATAAGACCTGGCCTTTTTCGATGAAAATGGCGCGATCGCAGAATTTGAGGACTTGGTCCATGGAGTGGGTGACGAGCAGGATGGTTTTCCCGGCGGCGCGAAAGCGCTTGAGTTTGTCGAAGCATTTTTCCTGAAACGGGAGGTCGCCGACGGCGAGGATCTCGTCTACGACCAGGATGTCGGGATCTACTTCGGTGGCCACGGCAAATGCCAGCCGGGTATACATGCCGGAAGAATACTGTTTGACGGGGGCGTCGATGAAGTCGCCGATGTCGGCGAAATCGATGATGGCTTGCTGGCGGTCGAGCATTTCGCGCTTGGAGTAGCCGAGCAGGAGGCCGTTGAGCAGGATGTTTTCGCGGCCGGTGAGCTCGTGATGGAAGCCGGCGCCCAGTTCGATGAGGGGGGCGATGGAGCCGGTTACCTGGACCCGGCCGGCGGTCGGCCTGTAGACGCCGGCAATGATCTTGAGCAGAGTGCTTTTGCCGGAGCCGTTGCGGCCGATGATGCCGACCATCTCGCCTTTGGGGACGGTGAGGCTGACATTTTTGAGCGCGTCGAAATCGTGAAAGGTTGTTTTGTGGCGGAAGAACTTAGAAAACAATTCACGCAGGGTATCGGGACGCTCACTAATTACCCGGTAGCGCTGAGTTACGCCTTCAAGGCGGATGGGAGGAGTTACGGATTCCATTCGCAGTTACACGTAAAAGACAAAGTCGTTCTGATGGCGACGGAAGATGGAGAAGCCGATATAGAGCGCGGCGAAGGCGCAAATAAACGAGGCGGCAATCGATTGCAGGGTCGGCAGCATGCCGTAGTAGACGCTGAGCCGGAATCCGTTGAGGACGAATTGAATGGGATTCAGCTTAAAGATCCAGCGGTACTTTTCGGGGAAGAAATCGAGGGAGTAAATAATGGGCGTGATATAGAACCAGGCCTGGAGAACGATTTGAAGAATATGGGCGACGTCGCGATAGTAGACGTTGGCGGCGGCGAAGAAGAAGGTAGCGCCGAGAGTAAATATGGTGAGGGCGAGCAGCGGCACCGGGAGATAGATCCAGGTCCAGTGGAACGGGTGGCGCATGAGCACCACGATGAGGGCGAGCGGAATGATGGACAGCAGCAAGTTGATCATATTGGAAATGACGGCGGCGACCGGGAAGACGAGCTTGGCGACGCGCACTTTCTTAATGAGGTCGGCATTGCCGACGATCGACTCGACTGCGTAGGAGAGCGATTGGGAGAAGAACGTCCAGGGGAGCAGGACGCTCAACAGGAAGATCGCATAGTGGGGGATGTTGATCTTCATGATGGTGGAGAAGACGATGCTGAGCACGAGCATGAGCAGCATGGGATTCAAGAGCGCCCAAAGGAAGCCGAGGACGGAGCGCTTATATCGAATTTTGAGCTCCTTCATGGCGAGAGCCCAGATCAATTCGCGATAGCGGAATGTTTCCCGCACTAATTCATACATGGTGGTTCAGGCAGAGTGGGAGGCAGGCAATAGGGCGGTGCTGGAAGAAATGTCGAATAAGAGATATTGTAGCGTGACTCAAATACCTGTCCAGCGGATAAAGAGAGCGGCCACGATGGCGCCGCAGATAGGACCGAAGATAGGGACCCAGGCGTAACTCCAATCGGAGGGACCTTTGCCGGGGATGGGGAGGAAGGCATGGGCGAGGCGGGGACCGACGTCGCGGGCGGGGTTGATGGCATAGCCGGTGGCGCCGCCGAGAGACAGGCCGATGCTCCAGACGAGAGCGCCGATGAGGACGGGGCCTAAGCCGGGGGCGACGGCACCGCCGGGGGCGAGACGGCGCGAGACAAAGGCGGTTGCGACTAAGACGAGGATGAAGGTGGCGATCATCTCGCTGATGAAATTGCAGGCGAGTTTGCGGATGGCGGGGCCGGTAGAGAAACAGGCGAGCTTGTCGGCGGGACTTTGGGTGACGGGCCAGTGGGGTAGATAGAAGAGCCAGACGAGCACGGCGCCGAGGATGGCTCCGAGGATCTGGGCGGGGATGTAGGTGAAGAGGCGCTCGGAATGGCCGGTCATGAGGACGGAGGCGACGGTAAAGGCAGGATTGAGATGAGCGTCTTTATCGCCGATGGAGATGCTGACGGCGACGCCGGAGAAGACGGCCAAGCCCCAGCCGACGGAGATGGCGAGCCAGCCGGCGCCTTCGGCTTTCGAGCGTGCGAGCAGGACGCCTCCGACGACTCCGTTGCCGAGGAGGATGAGAACCATGGTGCCGACGAACTCGCCCAGTACTGCAAGGTCTAGATGCATAACTGGGGACTAGTTTCGCGCACAACGGGCACCAATCGCCCTGTTCGCTCGTCAGTCGCTCCAGGTATATTGTTGCGCCAATTTAGCGTACGCGATGATTTGAGCGCGCTCCCAGGCGGCATCTTTGTCGAGCTCGGCGGCCATGAGGCGAGCGGCGGCGGGAGCGGCGGCGATGCTCGAGCGGGCGTCGAGGAAGAGTGCGCGGGTGCGGCGGGCCAGGACGTCTTCGAGCTGGCGGGCCATTTCGTGGCGAACGGCCCAGACGACTTCGGCGCGGCGGAACGGGAAGGCGGGATGGAGGGGTTCGTCGAGGCTGGCGTCGGTGCGGGCGAGGGCGTCGAGGGCGGGCAGGTCGGCGCCGTAGACTTGCGGCCAATCATCGAACGTAGCCGGGGATGGTGGGGGGATGTGCGCGCCGTGGAGCGGCAGGCGGGCGGTGCGGGAAGCAACATGAGGCAATCCGCTGAGAGCGGCGGCGCGGTCGATGGTGTCCTGGGCCATTTTGCGGTAGGTGGTCCATTTGCCGCCAAGGATGGTGACCAGATGCGCGTCAGAGATGAGCACGGTGTGATCGCGCGAGATGGCGGCGGTGCGGGCGGCAGAGGGATGGGAGACGAGCGGGCGTTGACCGGACCAGACGCTGAGGACGTCGGGCGGGTCGAGGCGGCGGCCGAGGAAGCGCTCGATGTGGGTTCGCAAGAACTCGCGCTCCTGGGTGGTGGAGCGCGGCTCGATGGCGGGTTGGGGGACGGGATCGTCGGTGGTGCCGACCAGGACGCGATGGTGCCAGGGGATGGCGAACAGGACGCGGCCGTCGGCGGTGCGGGGAATCATCAGCGCGGCATCGGAGGGGAGAAACGAAGGCGGCAGAACGAAGTGCGTGCCTTGACTGGCGGTGACCATGGGGGGAGCGAAAGGATCGTCCATTTGGCGGATCAAGTCGGAGAAGATGCCGGTGGCGTTGATGACGACCTTTGCGGAGAGCTCGAGCGCGTTGCCGGTTTCCGAGTCCGTGGCGGCGAGGCCGCAGAGGCGTCCGTGAGACTTGAGCAGCCGCGTGACGGGCGTGTAGTTCAGGGCGAGGCCGCCGAGGTCGAATAGGGTTCGGAGCAGTGTGATGGCGAAGCGGGCGTCGTCGAACTGGCCGTCGTAATAGAGGATGCCGCCTTTGAGGGCGTGTGGACGCAGGGTTGGGAGAGCGCTGCGGACGGACTGGGTGGAGAGCAGCCTGGAGCGGCCGAGGCCTTCGCGGCCGGCGAGCAGGTCGTAGAGCGTGAGGCCGATGCCGTAGAACGGCAGCTCCCAGAGCGAGTAGGCGGGAATGAGGAATGCGCGGCGGTGGGCGAGGTGGGGCGCGTTGCGTAGGATGCGGCCGCGCTCGCGCAGGGCTTCGAGCACGAGCTTGAGGTTGCCTTGCTGGAGATAACGAACGCCGCCGTGGATGAGTTTCGTGCTGCGGCTGGAGGTGGCTTGGGCGAAATCGTGGGCTTCGAGGAGCAGCGTTTTGTAGCCGCGTGAGGCGGCTTCGACGGCGGTACCGAGGCCGGTAGCGCCGCCGCCGATGACGATGACGTCCCAGTGGGAGGAGGCGCGGAGTTGAGCAAGGACATCGTCGCGCGGGAGGCTCACACCTGTTCCCAGCGGCGGGCGCGTTCGAGCGCGCGGGTCCAATTCTCGCGGCGTTGCTTTCGTTCGCGGTCGCCGATGGCCGGTTCGAAGCGGGCATCGACGGCCCATTGGCGCGCCACGGTGTCCTGATCGGGCCAGTAGCCGACGGCGAGTCCGGCCAGATAGGTTGCGCCGAGGACGGTGGTCTCCGGATTCGAGGGCCGCGTTACGGGGACGCCGAGCAGGTCGGCCTGCATTTGCATGAGCAGGTTGTTGCGCGCGGCGCCGCCATCGACGCGCAACTCCTGGATGGGCGCGCCGGAATCGCTCTCCATGGCCGAGAGGACGTCGGCCACCTGGAAGGCAATGCCTTCGAGCGCAGCGCGGGCGATATGGGCACGGTTGCTGCCGCGCGTTAGGCCGACGATGGTTCCGCGGGCGTATTGGTCCCAGTGGGGCGCGCCGAGACCGGAGAAGGCGGGGACAAGGTAGACGCCGCCGGTATCGGGGACGCTGGCGGCGAGGGGTTCAATTTCTTCCGCGGTGCGGATGATTTGCAGTTCGTCGCGCAGCCATTGCACGACTGCGCCCGCGATGAAGATGCTGCCTTCGAGGGCATAGGCGGTGTGTGGGCCGGCGCGCCAGGCCATGGTGGTTAATAATTTGTTGCGGGAGAAGACCGGTTGGGGGCCGGTGTTGAGGAGCATGAAGCTACCGGTTCCGTAGGTGCACTTGACCATGCCGGAGCGCGTGCACATTTGGCCGAAGAGAGCGGCTTGTTGATCGCCCGCGATGCCGGCAATGGGGATGCCGGGCAGAACACCGGTGGTTTCGCCGCAGACCTCGCTCGAGCCGACGATGGCGGGCAAGAGCGAAGCGGGGATTTGGAAGAGATCGAGAAGCTCTTGGTCCCAGCGCTGGGTATGGAGATTGAAGAGCATGGTGCGGGAGGCGTTGGTGACCTCGGTGACGTGGCGGGCGCCTGCGGTGAGCTTCCAGATGAGCCAGCTATCGACGGTGCCAAAGGCCAGTTCGCCGCGGGTGGCGCGGTCGCGCGCGCCGGGGACGTTGTCGAGCAGCCAACGAATCTTGGTGGCGGAGAAATAGGCGTCGAGGAGGAGGCCGGTTTTCCGTTGGATGGCCGGCTCGTGGCCTTGTTCGCGCAGTCGATCGCAGAAGGAGGCGGTGCGGCGGTCCTGCCAGACGATGGCGTTCGCGATGGGTTCGCTTGTTTTGCGATCCCAGAGAATAGTGGTTTCGCGCTGGTTGGTGATGCCGATGGCGGCGACGGAGGCGGCATTGACGTTGCCCTGTGCCAGCGCTTCGACGGCGACTCCGGCTTGCGAGGACCAGATTTCTACAGGGTCGTGCTCGACCCAGCCGGGTTTTGGGAAGAGCTGCTGGAAGGGAGACTGGGCGTGTCCGTGGACGCGGCCATCGCGATCGATCAGTACGGCGCGGGAGCTGGTGGTGCCTTGGTCGAGAGCCAGGATGAACTTGGCGGGCGAGGCGGGCGGCATGCTGAGAGGGTATCAGAATGGAAGGTAAGTCTATGTGTTGTAAAGGTTTTCGCTATCGGGGGAGATGCCTCCGGGGTGGCGAAATCCTCCATACAACCTGAAAACACCGCTGTTCACTTTGTTTTGCTTATCAATGAGTTGCGCACTTCCTATACTGAGGGTGTAGTCGGGCCTAGACACCCCGTGCACGCAGATTTTGGAGGAAATGAGATCCGTTGGACCGGACCATCTACCATGCATAAACCAATCAAGTACCTCGAGAAAGCAGTTACGTTGGGCGCTAATGCTGCCTGGCAGGTGTTCGATCGCATTAATCAGGTCAGCCAGAATGCGTCCTTCACTCCGAAGTGGTCCGATAAGCCGCTGCTGAAGAGCTATCAGAAGCAGAAGCCGCCGCTCGGATGGCCCCGCGAGACGGACTCGCTGTGCCCGAAATGCATTCCCGAGATCCGGCAGCGGATTGTAGACGGCGAGGTGGATTACAAGATCCTGCTGAACGAGCCGGTGGGGGAAATCAAAGCCAGGATCATCGAGCGCGACGGCAAGATTCTGATGGTGAAGGAGTGCTCGATTCACGGTGAGTTCGAAGATTTGATGTCGATCGATCCGGCGTTTTCCAAGCACCTGGAGGATGTGTTCCCGGGGCGCGACATTCGCGCGCATAACGACGATAAGCTGCACAATCACGGGACGAGCACGATCACGCACGGGCGCGGTTCGGTACTGACGATCGACCTGACGAATCGCTGCAACATGATGTGCGATCCGTGTTTTATGGATGCGAACCAGGTGGGGTTCGTGCATGAGCTGAGCTGGGAAGACATTCAGACGCTGCTCGATAATGCGATATCGATCAAGCCGCGGCGGCAGATGTCGGTGCAGTTTTCAGGCGGTGAGCCGACGCTATCGCCGTACTTCCTGGACGCCGTGCGCTATGCGCGCAAGGTGGGGTACAACAGCGTGCAGGCGGCGACGAACGGGATTGAATTCGCCAAGCGGCCGGAGTTCGCCAAGGAAGCGGCGGAGGCGGGTTTGCGCTACGCATACCTGCAATTCGACGGGATCGGGAACGCGGCGAACTCGCATCGCGCAGTCGGCAATCTGTTCGATGTGAAGCTGCGGGCGATTGAGAATCTATGGTCGGCGGGCGTGGACATTGTGCCGGTGATCACGATTGTGAACGGCATCAACAATGAGCAGGTAGGGCGCGTGGTGCAGTTTGCGCTCGACAATCCGAAGAAGATTCCGTTCCTGTCATTCCAGCCGGTTTCGTTTACCGGACGCGACGAGGCGGTGACGGAGGAGCGGCGGCAGGCGCAGCGCTACACGTTGTCGCATCTGGCGCATGACGTGAAGAGCCAAACCGGCATCGGCGAGCCGGTGCGCGACTGGTTCCCGATCAGCTTCATGAGCACATTTTCGGATTTCGCGGACCTGGTGCACGGGCCGAACGCCGATTGGGGGCAGTTGAGTTGCGGATGCCATCCGAACTGCGGCATCGGCATGGCGGTGATGTGCGACAAGGAGACAAAGGAATACGTGCCGGTGACGGCGTTCCTGCACGCCGATCAACTGGCGAAGGACATAGCGCGGATCAATGATGCGGCGCGCGGGCGGTTGCTGTCGATTGCGGGCGTGACATTGTCGCTGCTGCGCAATTACAATCCGTTCCTGGCGCCCAAGCATTTCAAGCTGACGGACTTGATTGCGAAGTTCGACAAGTGTTTCGGCATGAGTAAGAAGGCGACGACGGGCGCGTACGGCAAGGTGACGGGAGACCGGACGCGCGAGGACATCGAGAAGCGGCGTGCGGACCGCTGGAACTTTTTGTTTGTGGCGGGCATGTGGTTCCAGGACCTGTTTAATTACGATTTCCGCCGCACGGAGCAGTGCATTATTCCGTATGCGACGCAGGAGGGCGAGATATCGTTCTGCGCGTACAACACTGGCGTGGGCTGGCGCAACATCATCGAGAAGATGCACATGACGGCGACGCTGACCAAGTGGTACGAAGAGCACGGACGGCACGAGATTTTCGCAGGCAACAAGAGCGTGCCGCTGGCGAGCAAGGAGCATCACCTGGTGCTGGTGGAAGAGCACGTGAACGCCGACCGGCAGCACGATCTGGAAGTGAAAGGCATCGCCAAGAATGCGCGCGAGGAGAAGATGCGGGCGCGCGACGAGGCGCTGAAGAAGAAGCTCGAGAACGAGAAGATGATGCGGCTGTATCGCGAGCACGTGCTGGGCGAGAAGAAGCCGGAAGGCGGATTCGTGCCGCTGGATGGGCTGCTGGCGACGGCCGCGAAACCGGCGGAGACGGAGAAGCGCGAAGAAGTCGGAGCGATGGGCGATTAGGCAAGGTTCAGTTATTTAGGGATGCTTTGAAGCCGCCGCGGGGAAATGCCGTGGCGGCTTTTTGTTTTTTGGCCGCGGGCACTTGAGCGGCCCCCTCCGTATCTACTACACTGAGCGCTGGAGGAAATCGCTTGCGCTCTTATTTGTGCGTGGGGCTGACCGGCCTGGTAGCCGCAGCCTGCTCATTTGCCGACGTGACTTACGATCAGACGGTCAAGTTCACGGGCGGCTCCATGGTGGATATGGTTCACCGCATGGCCAACAATCCGATTCTGGGGGCGAGAGGCGGGGGGTTGGGAGCGGCGTTCGCCGACCAGACGTATACGGTTTATATCAAGGGGTCGAAGATGGCGCGCGTGGGGCAGACCACAACGACCATCTTCGATCTGGATGCCGGCACGATGACGATCGTGAACAATGAACGGCGCACGTATCGCACGGAGACGTTCGATGAGATGCGGCAGCGAATGGAAGAAGCGCAGCGGCGGATGAGTCACGGCGCGGGCGGAGATCTCCAGTTTGATGTGAAGACCGAGAGCACCGGGCAAACGCGTACGATCGATGGCAAGAACGCCAGCGAAACTGTGCTGACGATGACGGCGAAATCATCGGGGGCGAATGGGCAGATGGTGGTGAAAGTGGACTCCTGGTTGATTGCGCCCGACCCGGCGATGCATGAAGCAATGGACTTCTACAAACGGCTTTCGCAGAAGTTCGCCTATGCCTTTGCCGGCGGGCCTGGGATGGGATCGGCGGGAGCGGGAATCAATGCGGCTTACCGCGAGATGGCGAATCTGGACGGCTATCCGTTGCTGAGCGACATTGCGGTGAGCGGGGCGTCGGCAGCGATGCCGGGAATGGGCGGCGATCCGAATGCGCCCATCATCAAGACGCAGATGCAATCGACGAATTTCGTGGTGGGTCCGGTGGACGATTCGAGGTTCTCGATTCCCGCCGATTACAAGCAGGAGCAGGGCCGGATGGGCGGCAGACCTCAATAGAAAACCCGCTGGAGCCGATCCGGACCAGCGGGCGATTTTGCTGACAGCAGGTTTATTCGATGTCGCGCGGGCGCTTCTTACGGTTGCGCTTGCGCGCCAAGGCTTCCTTGGTACGCCGTTTCTCGCCTGGTTTCAAATAGAACGAGTGGCGCTTGATCTCCTTTACGATGTCTTCCTGCTGCACTTTGCGTTTGAAACGGCGCAACGCACTCTCAAGCGTTTCACCATCCTGCAGATGAACTTCTGCCAACTAAAACTCACCACCTTCCGCACGCCGGCCTTTTGGCCGGCACCTGGTTAGAACTTTCATTCTAGCGTGAACGCCCGGCCTTTTTTTTTGGGAATGCGGCGGCTTGGGCGGGGATGAGGCGCCAATGCTACAATCCCTCGGAAGCAATGGGTGTCGATTGGTTTCCGCTGTGGCTGAGTTTGCGGGTGGCGTGCCTGGCCACGTTTTTTGTGCTGGGCATCGGGACCTTGGTTGCTTATCTGCTATCGCATAAGTCGTTTCGCGGAAAAAACCTGTTCGATTCGCTGATCACGCTGCCGCTGGTGCTGCCGCCGACAGTGCTCGGCTATTACCTGCTGGTGCTGGCGGGGCGGGCTTCGCCGCTGGGTCATTTATACGAATGGGTATTCGGACAGCCGCTGGTGTTCACATGGGAAGCGGCGGTGGTGGCGGCGTTCCTGCACTCGGCGCCGATTTACATCAAGGCTGCGCGGGCGGTGCTGGAGTCGGTGGATTACCGGTATGAATGGGCGGCACACAGCCTGGGGGCGAGCGAGTGGCGAACGTTCTGGCGCGTGACGCTGCCGCTGGCGCGGCGAGGGTTGAGTTCCCTGGCGACGCTGAGCTTTGCGCGGGCGCTGGGTGATTTTGGGGTAACGATTATGGTGGCGGGCAATATTCCCGGACGGACCCAGACGCTCTCGGTGGCGATTTACGATGCGGTAGAAAGCGGGAATGGGCGGCTGGCGCGCATTCTGGTGTTAGTGGTGTCATGTACCGCATTAGCGCTGCTGTGGCCGGCGGCGCACCTTTCGCCCGGGCCGGAACGGGTGACACGCAGTTCCGGCACCAGCACCGCAGCCTGAGCATGGCTTCGGAGAACATTATTGACGCCCGGCTGATGAAGCGCTTCGCGGCGAGCCGCGACTCGGAGGCGTATGAGCTGAACGTCCATTTCTGCGCGGGCGCGGGGATCACGGTGCTGTTGGGTCCAAGCGGCGCAGGCAAGACGCTGCTGCTGAACTGCCTGGCCGGGTTCGCGCGCGCGGATGAGGGTCGCATTTTGGTGAACGACGAACTTCTGTTCGATGCGGCGACGCACGTTCACTTGTCGCCGCAGCGGCGGAGGTGCGGCTACATCTTCCAGGACCACGCTCTGTTCCCGCACATGACGGTGCGCGAGAACCTGCGCTTTGCGGCGTCGGCTGCGCGGGGGAGCAGAGGGCCGGCGTTGAACCGGCATCGCCGGGTGCAGGAGCTGCTGGAGGCGTTTGAGCTTTCCGAGCTAGCGGCACGGAGGCCGGCGCAACTTTCAGGCGGCCAGAAACAGCGCGCGGCGCTGGCGCGCATACTGGTGAGCGAGCCGCGGCTGCTGTTGCTCGATGAGCCGACGCGCGGCCTGGATCTACGGCTGCGGCGGGCCTTTTATGACGTGCTGGGTGAGACGCACCGGCGGCTGCAGATTCCGATCGTGCTGGTGACTCACGATCTGGATGAATGTCTGGAATTGGCCGACCATGTTTACCTGCTCGACCGCGGCCGAGTGCTGCAATCCGGCGCGAAGGAGTTGGTTTTTGCGCGCCCGGCGACGATTGAGATTGCGCGCTCGCTGGGCGTTTATAACTTGCTTCCGGCCAGGATTACGGCGCTCGATCCGGGACGTAACGCGAGCCGGCTCATGGTTCTGGAACAGGAGATGGAAGGGCCTTATTTGCCGGGTCATTTGATTGGCGATACGGGTTTGCTTTGCGTGCGGCAATCGGAGATGCGGGTACGAGCGCCGGTGGGGCGGCCGGTGGGCAATCAGCTTCTGCTGCGGGTGGTGGGTTGGAGCGACACTCCGCGCGGTATGCGGATGGTATTCGAGCATGAGGTGGCGGGGATGGTGAGCGAGTCCGAGTTTGCGCAGCTGCGCGGATACGATCGGCTGGCGGTGGAGATTCCGGGGGCTGCTGTATACTTCATCGCGTAAGCAACCGGGCGCAGGTTGCGTGTGGAACATGAAGCGTTATTACATTACGGATCGCAAGGCGGTGGGGGGATTTCGGCCGCTGCTCGAAATCATTCGCGACCAGATGCACCTGGGGGTGGATTTCATTCAGATCCGCGAGAAGGACCTGAGCGCACGCGAGCTGTTTGAGTTCACGCTGGCGGTGCTGGAGGTGCGGGACGGGGAAACGCACAAGCACCTGCCGGCCAAGATTCTGGTGAACTCGCGGGCGGATGTGGCGCTTGCGACGGGGGCCGATGGGGTGCACCTGCCCTCTTACGCGCCGCAGCAGACGCTGCCGAGGCTGATGGTGGCGCGATCTTGTCACAGCATCGAGGAGATTCGACAGTCGAGTGCCGATTTCGTCACCTTCGGTCCCATTTTCGACTCGCCGGGGAAAGGCGCGCCGGCGGGGCTGGAAGCGCTGAAGAGTGCATGCCGGTTGGGGAAGCCGGTGTTCGCGCTGGGCGGAGTGAACTGGGACAATGCGGCGGATTGCATGCACGCAGGGGCGGAAGGGATCGCCGGGATTCGGTTGTTTCAAGAACCCGAGGTGTAAATAAGAGGCGGGCGGCACTGCAGGAAAAGTGGATTTGTGCCGATGTATTCACTTGAGGGCGGGCTAATGAGGAAATTGGAAGTTAGCGTGCTACTTATGGACAAGGCACTCAATGCGCAAAGCTGAAAAGCGTCATTTCGCCGCGAGTTCGGCAGCCGTCGCGCTGTTCGGATTGCTGGCGATCTGTTTACCTATAGTTGCTCAATCGCAGCAGGGTTCATCGTCACAGGAGGGAGCACCGCAGCAGTCACCGGCAGCGCAGCAATCGCCGGCGCCGCCGCAGCCGGGGCAAGTTCAGCAGCCGGGTGCTCCGCCGGCCGCCTTACAGATTCCGGATACCCAATCGGCGCCGCCATTTACGGTACGCGACAAGTTCGATTACCGAGTGGTCCAGAGCTTTGGATTGCGCGGGTTCATGGGGGCGGCCATCAGCGCGGGATTCGGCCAGGGGTTGGATTCGCCGCGCGAATGGGGCGGGGGCGTCGAAGGATACGCGGAGCGCTATGGGTCGGCGTTTGCGGGCAACCTCTCGCGCCAGACGTTCGCATTCGTCCTCGAATCCGCGTTTCGTGAAGACCCGCGCTACTTCCCATCGGAAGACAAGAGCAAGAAGCAGCGGGCGCTGAATGCGCTGAAGCAGGTGATTATCTGCAAACAAGACGATGGCGCGGCCTCTTTTGCCTATGCTCGTGTGTTCAGCGACTTCGGCGCCGGTCAATTTGTGAATCTTTGGCAACCGAGAAGCACCGGCGGGGTGGGCAGCGGTTTTAAGAGAAGCTTTATCGGCCTAGGGGCCGATGCGGCGTATAACTTTATGCAGGAGTTCGTGCCGTTTACCCGGCCGCACTCGCTGCGGCAGCATTAAGCGGGTGTTTTTGCGGGCGGGCCGGCGAGGAAGCGCGCCGCCACGACCGCCAGCACGAACACAACCGGCATGAAGTTTCGCGTTTCGCTGAGCCATCCAAACAAGAGGCTCGAGAGGAAGAGCACGGGCATCAAATAGAGGGCGAGGCGTTTGAGTATCAGAGGCGTATCGCGCCAGCCGAGGACGAGAAACGGGAGATAGGCACCCGCGGTTATCAAAAACAGTTGGCGCCACTTGGTATCACGCCAGTTTTCGACAATGTGTTGCGGGGCAGTACCGCTCACCTGGCCGTAGTGCAAGGCACCGTGCAGCACAAACAGGCGGACAGCGAGGCAGATGACGAGGCATGCGAGACACAGAGCGACGGCCTTGGCAAAATGGCGCTCTTGTTTGCGGCTGAACAAGGCGTAGAAGCCCGCCAGAGCGAGCACTGTTTCCTTGGCGAGCGATCCGATGAGCAAGACCGTGAGTAAGGCGGCGAAATCGCCGGTCTCGAGAAATAGGAACGCCAGCACGAACGATAAGTGCGAAAGCGGGTCGGTCAACTGACCGATGTAGAATTCGAAGCTGATGGGATACACGGCGCAGACCAGAAGCATGGCCACGATCGCGCCGGGAGAAGTCGTGTAGAGATTTGCGAAGCGATAGATGGCGTAGAACAGGAGCAGTCCCACAAGCAGCCGATAGAGGTCGCGGGCCGCATCGAAACGCACGCCGCCGAGCTGTAGCCAGAAGACCATCGCATTGGGTAGAAATCGATAGGAGTGCGGAACATCGGTGGGCGACAAGCGCGTGACCGATTGTTGCAATTGCTCCTGAAGAGCTTCGTTCGGGATCGTGGCGATGTAGTTGGAGGCGCGGTCTACATAGAAGTTGTGAACGTTGTTGACGAAGCTGGATAGCAGGAAGACGAGAAACACCACGGCAAAAGCGCGACGGGAGCCGAGGCGGCTCGACTCCGCACGATAGATGAGCCAGCAGAGGATCGCCGCGACCAGGTAGCCGAGATCGATGGCGAGATGAGTTCTAAAGGCGCTGGCGGGCGGCGGGGGCCAGTGCAGGAGCACCGGAGTGATGGCGGCCGCGGCAAATACCCACGCTAAGCTCAACGCGAGCCATCTTCGCCTGCTTCGCGGCGCGGGTGTGGGCGGTATGATTATGGCTTCCTGCTTCTTATGCCGTTCTACTTCGCCGCCGCAGTCTGCTGCGGAGCATTGCCTTCGCCGAGCAGGTACTTTTCGAGGAACGCCACCGACGCGTAGAATTGGAAATCTGCGTTGGCCTTTTTGCGGTAGCCGTGTCCCTCATCTTTGCCGGTGATGTACCACACGGGCGTGCCCTGCTGTTTGAGGGCGGCAACGATTTGATCCGATTCACTGACCGGAACGCGGGGATCATTCTTGCCGGCGACGACCAGCATGGGTTTGCGGATCTTTGCGATGTTGTTCATAGGCGCAATTTTCTCGAGGTATTCGCGCATCTTCGGGTCGCGCTCGTCGCCGTATTCGACGCGCCGGAGATTGCGGCGGTAGCTTTCGGTGTGTTCGAGGAAGGTCACCAGGTTGGACATGCCGACGACGTCGATGGAGCAGCGGATACGGTCGCTGTAGAAGGTGGAGATGGCGAGCGTCATGTGGCCGCCGTAGCTGCCGCCGGTGACGGCGATGCGATCGGGGTCGAGATCCGGGCGCGTGCCGATCCAATCCATCAGGGCGTTGATGTCTTTATAGGAATCGTCGCGATGGAAGCCGTTATCGAGCTTGACAAACGTCTTGCCATAGCCGAGCGAGCCGCGCACGTTGGGCGTGATTACCGCGATGCCGAGCTCGTTGACGTAGTAATTGGAGCGGCCGAGGAAGTTCGGGCGCGCCTGTCCTTCCGGTCCGCCGTGAATATCGATCAGCACCGGGCGTTTGCCTGTAAACTTCGCAGGCGGTTTATACAGGAAACCGGAGATGGTTTTTCCATCGAAGCTCTTCCAGCGGATCAGCTCCGCCTCAGGGAACGAATCGGCGGGCACGGCGCTTTCGCTCGTGGTCCAGCGCTCTACTTTGCCGGTGGCCACGTCAAGCGAATAGCAATCGTACGGAGATCTGGCGGAGGTGATTGCAAACGCCAGGTCGCGATTATTGCGATGCCAGGACAAGGATTCGATGACGCCAGGCGGCAGCTTCGCCACCGGATGCTCGCGGCCGGTCGCGGTGTCGAGCAGATGGAGCCTGCTGAGCCCATCCTCATCGCTGACGAGCGCGATCTTTTTGCCGTCCCAGGAGAGCGCGAATGCATTCACGTCCCAGGGGATATTGCCGCTCAAGACCTTGGTCTGTCTGGTTGCGAGATCGAGGTAGACGAGGCGCAGGAATTCCGATCCCTGGTCACTGGCAGCGTAGATTCCTTTGCCGTCTTTGCTGAATCGGGCGTCCATGTACGCGACTGGCTCGCCTGCGCCATGGGGCGTGAGGGCGGTCTTCTCACCGGTTGCTACATCGACCAGCCAGAGATAACTTTCATTGACGGAGATGGCTTCGTGCAGCA
>Ga0070737_10002420_pt1 | contig 22468 bp, 18 predicted proteins | sample Coa_R1_10_FD_66438 | JGI IMG/M metagenome (GOLD analysis project Ga0070737, IMG submission 66438) | Surface soil microbial communities from Centralia Pennsylvania, which are recovering from an underground coalmine fire - Coalmine... | ecosystem: Environmental > Terrestrial > Soil > Unclassified...
CCGCCGATCCTGGTCGGCGGCTACGCGCCCAACGCGGTCAAACGGGCGGCGCGGATGGGCGACGGGCTGATGGGCGTGACGCCGCAGACCTATCGGATCTACGTCGAGGAGCTACGCCGGCTGGGCAAGGATCCAGCCACGATGCGGATAGTCGGCGGCGGTCCGTGGGTGTTCTGCTCCAACGATCCCGAGCGGATGTGGCACGAACTGGCGCCCTACTGCATGTATTCTGCCAACACCTACGCCAAATGGATGGAGACCTGGAACACGCCGCCGGCCTATCGGGCGGCACGCGACCTGGAGGAGTTCAAGGCCAGCCGCCAGCTAAGGATCGTGTCGCCGGAGCAGATGGCCGAGTTCATCCGCCGGCAGATCGAGCTTACCCACATCGACACCTTCTTTTTCAACAGCAACGAAGGCGGCGCTCCGATGTCGATCATGCGCGAGCATATCGAGCTGTTCGCCACCCAGGTTATGCCGCAGTTCCAGTGACGCCGCGTTGCCCCCCGCCTTATTTGCTCATCATCGCGCGCAGCACGCGGGGCGGCGACATCGGCAACTGCGTCATCCTGATTCCCGCCGCGCGGTAGAGCGCGTTGGCGACGGCGGCGGGACCGGGCACGATCGCCACTTCGCCGACACCGCGGATGCCCAGCGGATGGAGCGGGTTGGGCACCTCGACCATGCAGGTTTCGATCAGCGGCAGATCAAGGCAGGTCGGCATCCGGTAGTCCAGAAACCCCGCATTACGCATCACGCCGGCGGCGTCGTAGATGTATTCCTCATTGAGCGCCCAGCCCAGACCTTGCGCCGCGCCGCCCTGCATCTGGCCCTCGACGTAGGCAGGATGGATCGCGCGGCCGGCGTCCTGCGCGACCGTGCAGCGCAGGATTTGGATTTTGCCGGTCTGCGGGTCGACCTCGAGATCGACCAGCATCCCGGCGAAGGTCGGACCCACGCCCTGGGCGTGGACGCTGGAGCGGCCACTGACCGGTCCGCCGGTGCGCACGAATTTCTGCGCCAGCTCCTTCAACGTCAGCGCCGCGCGGCCGTTGTTGCGCGCGGTCAGGCAGCCGTCGGCGTATTCGACGTCATCGGGGCTTATCTGCCATAGCCGCGCGGCGCGCTCCTTCAACTGGCGCACCGCGTCATGTGCCGCTTCATACACCGCAAGGCCGGTGGCCAGCGTGACGCGGCTGCCGCCGGTGACGTCGGTCTGACCGATTGAATCGGTATCGCCGACGCTGGGCCGCACCTGCTCGGCGCGCAGGCCCAGCACTTCCGCCGCGATCATCGCCATCGCGGCCCGCGAACCGCCGATATCGGGCGAGCCGGTCACCACGCTGGCGGTGCCGTCGACGTGGATGTTGACCACGGCCGAGGATTGCAGTCCGCCGTTCATCCAAAAGCCGAAGGCGACGCCGCGTCCGCGAAATTTGCCCTCAAGCGGGGCCTGGTAATGGGCGCTGTTTTTGAGCGCCTGGCAGACTTCGACAAAACCGATACGCCGAAAGCGCGCGCCCGAGGGCTGCGTGGTACCTTCGCGCGCGGCGTTTTTGATTCTGAATTCGATCGGGTCGATGCCGCATTTTTCCGCCAGCTCATCGATGACGGTTTCGGAGGCCAACGCCGCGTTGCCCGCTCCCGGCGCCCGGTAGCCGCGCGTCTTGGGGCGATTGACCAGCACGTCGTAGCCGTCGATCTGGAGATTGGCGATGTTGTACGAACCGATCACCGTCAGCGCGCCGGCGGCGACCGGGGAGCCCGGGTAGGCACCGGCCTCGTACGCCAGATGCACCTGCGCGGCGGTGATGATGCCGTCGCGCGTGGCGCCCATCCTGATGCGGATTGAGGAGCCCGAGGCGGGGCCGCTGGCGCGCATCACCTCCGCGCGGCTCATCACCATCTTGACCGGCGCGCCGGTCTTGCGCGCCAGCGCCACGGCCAGCGGCTCGAGGTAAACGATGGTCTTGCCGCCGAAGCCGCCGCCGATCTCCGCCGGCACCACCTTGACGTCGCCGATCGGCATCCCCGCGATTTGCGCGATCATCGCGCGCAGCTCGAAGGGCGCCTGCGTCGAGCAATACACCGTGGCGCGGCCGTCAGCGCCGTAGAGCGCGACCGCGTTGTGCGGCTCGATATATCCCTGATGAATCATCGCGGTGGTAAACTGGCGCTCCACGACGAAGTCGGCGGCTTGGAAGCCCGCCTGCAGGTCGCCGCGCTTGAACTGGATGTGGGAGGCGACGTTGGTGGGCAAGTCGCCCGATTCCGCGCTGCGCAGCCCGGGATCGATAATCGGCGCCCCGGGCGCCATCGCCTGCTCCACCGTCATCACCGCCCGCAGCGGCTCATACTCGACCTCGATGAGCCCCAGCGCCTCCTCCGCGATATGCGGCGAGGTGGCGGCAACCGCGGCGACCGCGTGGCCGTCGTAGAGGACTTTGTCGCGCGCCAGCACGTTGTGCGCGGTGTCGCGCGGATTGAACATGATCTCGCCGATCGCTTCGCTGCGATTGGGCAGCTCGGGCAGCTCCGCGCCGGTGATGGCGGCCCTGACCCCGGGCAGCTTCAGCGCCTTGTCCACGTTGATCGATTTGATGCGCGCGTGCGCGTACGGACTGCGCAGCACCTTGCCGTGCAGCATGTTGGGGAAGCTGTAGTCGGCGCCGTACCTGGCGCGTCCGGTGACCTTGTCGACACCGTCGTGGCGGACCGGGCGGGTGCCAATCACTTTGAACTGCTGCGTTGCGGCGATCGCCATGGCCAAAACCTCCCGATGCGTGACGCCTGGCGCCAAGCCTAGCGCAGTTCGCCGCCCGGCTTGAAGAGGCGGGGCCTGAACGATTGCTTTGACAAGTGGGTCCCAACCTGCGAAAAGACGATTAGGCGACGTCACTGCAAAAGAGGATTTACGCTTATGCCGGAATTCGATTTGGTGATCAAAAACGGGATGATCGTCGACGGCACTCGCGCGCCGCGCTTCCGCGGCGACCTCGGCATCAAGGACGGCCTTATCGCGCGCGTCGGCCGCATCAGCCCCAACCAGGGCGTCAAGGCCATCGACGCCGGCGGGCTGGTGGTCGCGCCCGGCTTTATCGACCTCCATACCCATTACGACGCCCAGATTTTCTGGGACCCGTATCTCACGATTTCGAGCTGGCACGGCATCACCTCAGTCGTGATCGGCAATTGCGGCTTCGGTTTCGCGCCGGTCAAGCCGCAGGACCGCGAGCGCGCGATGCTCACCATGGTGCGCACCGAGGCGATCCCGCTGCGCTCGATGCAGGCGGCGTTGAGCTGGGATTGGGAGACCTACCCGCAGTTTCTCGACAGGCTCGAGCGCCTGCCCAAGGGCGTCAACATCCTGCCCTACGTGCCGATGAATCCGCTGCTCAACTACGTGATGGGAGTCGAGGCGGCCAAAAGCGGGCGGATGCCGACTGAGGCGGAGCACGCGGCGATGCGGCGGATTCTGGACGAGGCGATGGACGCCGGGGCGCACGGCTGGTCGGCGCAGCGGCTTAAGCCCGACGGACCTTCCGCCGTGCAGCGCGATTACGACGGCTCGCCGATGAACACCGACATCATGCACGACGAGACGTGCCTGGAGATGGCGCGGGTGCTGGGCGCGCGCGGCGACGGCTTCCAGGAGCTGACGCTGGTGGGCAAGGACCCCAAAATCGACGCGCTGCACTACGAGAAAATCGCGGAGGTCAGCGGACGTCCGATCATGTTCGAAGCCGTCTCCAGCCAGGATCGCTTCCCCCACCGCCATCGCAATCAGATCCGGTGGCTGGAGAGCTGCCGTCAGCGCGGGCTGCCGGTCTTCGGCCAGGCCATCACCACCGACGCCGGCCTGACCTTCACCTTCGAGGACTGGAACCTGTTCGACGACTCCGACGCGTGGCGCGAGGCGACGCTGGGCAGTGTGGCGGAGCGCAAGGAGAAGCTGGGCGACCCGCGCCGGCGCCAGGCGCTGAAGGACCAGATGCCGCGCGAAAGTCTCATCAGCTACTTCGACCAGATCATCATCACCCAATGCGCGCGGCCCGAAAACAAGCATCTGGAAGGGCTGACGATGGGCGACGCGGCGGCGCGCACCGGCAAGCACATGGTGGACGTGATGCTGGATCTGGCGGTGTCGGAGGAGCTCAAGACCGAGTTCTTTGCTCCCGCGATCAACCGCGACATGGCGCTGATGAAGGAAGTTATCGACTATCCCTACCTCACCTTCGGAGTGAGCGACGGCGGCGCGCACACCAAGTTCCTGACCGCGGGGCGCTATCCGACCGAGGCAATCGCCAAGTACTGCCGCGACTTCGGGTGGCTGTCGCTGGAGGACATCCACTGGCGGCTGTCGGCACTGCCGGCCTTTTGCGCGGGCTTTCGCAATCGCGGCACGCTGCGCGAAGGTGCGCCTGCCGACATCGTGATCTACGATCTCGACAAACTGTCAGTAGGCCCGATCGAAGTCCTGCACGACCTGCCGGGCAGCGAATGGCGCCGCGTGCAGCGCTCGCAAGGGTACAAGTGGATGATCGTCAACGGTCAGGTCACCTTCGAGGACAATCGCTGCACCGGTACTACTCCGGGCAAGCTGTTACGCCACGGCTTTTAGCCGCTGCCAGCCGATTCTGCTAGCATGACATCATGGGCGCCCGGCCTCGGTTGGGCGCCCGCACCGCAATCCTGCGCCAAGGAAGGATACAGGCCGATGCCCCAGTTCGATCTGGCAATCCGCAACGGAATGATCGTCGACGGCACTCGCGCGCCGCGCTTTCGCGGCGATATCGCGATCAAGGACGGGCGTATCGCCCGCATCGACCGCATCAATCCCCATCAGGCGGCCAGGGTGCTCGACGCCGACGGCCTGATCGTCGCGCCCGGCTTCGTCGACCTGCACACCCATTACGACGCGCAGATTTTCTGGGACCCGTACCTGACCATGTCGGGATGGCACGGTATCACCTCGGTGGTGATCGGCAACTGCGGCTTCGGCTTCGCGCCGGTCAAGCCGCAGGACCGCGAGCGCGCGATGCTCACGATGGTCCGCACCGAGGCGATTCCGCTGCGCTCGATGCAGGCTGCGATGACCTGGGACTGGGAGACCTTCCCGCAGTTCATGGACACGCTCGACCGTCTGCCCAAGGGACTTAACATCCTGCCCTGCGTGCCGATGAACCCGGTGCTCAACTACGTGATGGGAATCGAGGACGCCAAGAGCGGGCGGATGCCGACCGAGGCCGAGCATGCCGCGATGCGGCGGATCATGAACGAGGCGATGGACGCCGGCGCGTGCGGATGGTCGGCGCAGCGGCTAAAGCCCCAGGGCTTCGCCTCGGTGCAGCGCGATTACGACGGCACACCGATGAACACCGACGTGATGCACGACCAGACGTGCCTGGAGATGGCGCGCGTGCTGGGCGCACGCGGCGAAGGCTTTCAGGAACTGACCCTGGTCAGCGGCGACGTCAAGGCCGACGCCAGATACTACGAACTGCTCGCCGAGGTCAGCGGACGCCCGATCATGTTCGAGACCGTCTCCAGCATCGACCGCTATCCGCGCCGCCATCTGGGCCAGCTCAAATGGCTGGAGAAGTGCCGCCAGCGCGGACTGCCGGTCTACGGTCAGGGCATCACCACCGACGCCGGCCTGACGTTTACGCTGGATGACTGGAACCTGTTCGACGACTCCGACGCGTGGCGCGAGGCGACCATCGGCACGCCCGCCGAGCGCAAAGCGAAGCTCGCCGACCCGCGCCGGCGCGACGCGCTCAAGGCGCAGATGCCGATGGACGCGCTGATCACCTGCTTTGACGAGATCATCATCACGCAATGCGCGCGGCCCGAAAACAAGCACCTGGAAGGGCTGACGATGGCGCAGGCCGCGCAGCGCGCCGGCAAGCACATGGTGGACGTGATGTTGGATCTGGCCGTCGCCGAGGAGCTCAAGACCGAGTTCTTCGCTCCGGCCACCAATCGCAACCTCGACCTGATGAAGGACGTGATCGACTATCCCTACATCGTGTTCGGGGTGAGCGACGGCGGCGCGCACACCAAGTTCCTGACCGCAGGCCGCTTCCCGACCGAAGCGATCATCAAGTTCTGCCGCGAAAAACAGTGGCTGACGCTGGAAGAGATCCACTGGCGTCTGTCGGCCCTGCCCGCCTTCTGCGTGGGCCTGCGAAATCGCGGCGTGCTGCGCGAAGGCGCCCCCGCCGACCTGGTGGTCTACGAACTCCAGCGGCTGCGCGTGCTGCCGGTGGAGGTGATGCACGACCTGCCGGGCAACGAATGGCGCCGCGTCCAGCGCTCGGAGGGCTACCGGTGGACTATCGTCAACGGCGAGGTGATCTTCGAAGACGGCCGCTGCGCCGGCGCCACACCCGGCAAGCTATTGCGCCACGGAGCGTGACCGCGATCAAAGCCTGAGCCGCGCAATGCGCTTTTGCACCGGTCGCTTGCAGACCAGGCAAGGTGACCTTGCGCCGTCAAGCCGCTTGTGACCGCTTCGGCCAAGCGATATCTACGCGAGCCCGGCTCCGATGAATTCGACGGCTTTCTTGGCCGCCTTTGTCCGCATCGATCAGTCGCCTCACCGTGGTCGAGGTGCGAGCCCTGGCAGGCCGCCGTTGTCGCAACCGCGAGATTGATCGCAGCCCGCAACGCCACGTTGTGGCTGCTTTTGAAGACCACCTCGCGCAGGGTTTTCTTGAGGTCCATCCGCTGGAAGATCGGCACGGACGCTCGCGACCTGCTGACCCCGGCTCGCCGCCATACCCCTCAAGACACTGGACGCGCTTCATCTTGCGATTGCAATCGCGCTTGACGCGCATGCGGTTGCTACTGCGGACAGCATCTTTGCGGCGGCAGCCACAGGCCTGCGCGTGCGGCTGGAATGGTTCGGCGCAGCAGTGCGAAGCGACCGACGGCGATGGAACTCGAGCGGGTTCGCGCGTCAGCCGAGGGCAGCCAGATCGACGAAGAAGTGCGGATAGGTTTTCGACACGCAGCCGGGTTCCTTGATCCTGATGCCGGGCACGCGCAGCCCCATGATTGCGAAGCTCATCGCGATGCGATGGTCGTCGTAGGTTTCGATCGACGCCGGCAGGGGACGGCCGGGTTCGATGTCCAGGCCGTCATCATGCTCGAGGACCTTGACACCCAAACGCGTCAGCTCGGTGGCCAGCGCGCGGATGCGATCGCTTTCGTGATGGCGGATGAACTGGACGTTGCGGATGCGGGTAGGTGAAGTGGCAAACGGCGCCAACGCCGCCAGGGTCGGCACCATATCGGGCATCGTGTGCATGTCGATGTCCAAACCGCTGAACTCGCCACCGCCTTCGACCACCACCGAGCGGCGGCGCCAGTTGACGCGCGCGCCCATGCGTTTGAGCACGGACAGGAACTGGATATCGCCCTGGACCGAATCGCGGCTCAGGTTTTTGATCTCGACCCTGCCACCGCACAGCAGGGCGGCGGCGGCAAAATAGCTGGCGCTTGAGGCGTCGGCCTCCACCGCGAAAGAACCCGCCTGGTAGGCTTGCCCGCCCGGCACGCTGATTAAATTGTCGTCGGCAACAATCCCCTGGATGCCGGCGCGTTCCATCAGCTTGATCGTCATGGTGATGAACGGGATGCCTGCGCTGCCGATGAACTTGAGCCGCAGGCCGCGCTTCCACATCGGTGCGGGCAGCAGCAGCGCGGAGACGAACTGCGAGGACAGCCGCGCGTCAACCACCGTCTGGCCGCCCTCGAAATCATCGCCCTCGATCACCACCGGCGGGCATCCGTTGTCCGCCTCGCAATGAATCGCCAGACCCAGCTTGTGCAGCGCGTCAATCAGGTCGCCGATCGGCCGTTGACGCATCCGGGCGTTGCCGTCGAGCCGGAAGCGCCCCTTGCCCAAAGTCAGGAAACCGGCCAGAAAGCGCATCGCGGTGCCCGAGCCGCCCACGAACAAATCCGCCGACTTGGCCGGAATCGTGCCGCCGCATCCTTCCATCGCGATCCTGCTGCGCGGCTCGTCAAGCGAGATCGCAAAGCCCAGGCTTTGCAGCGCGGCGATCATGTAGCGCGTGTCGTCGCTGATCAGCGCCGACTCGATTACCGAACGCCCCCGCGCCATCGCCGCCATCAGCAGGACGCGGTTGGTGATACTCTTGGAGCCGGGCACCTGCACCGTGGCGGAGAGCGGGCGCAGCAGCGGTTTGATTTCGATCTGATCCATGCAGCGATGGGCGCAAAAACTTGTCAATCGTTACTACATCCTAAGTTCTCAGTACGGTCAATTCGTAAACTTCATGCGCGCAAAAGGGTGGCGAGCGCGCCGTGAGCGGGACGTTTAAATGAGGTCCGATTGAATCGTGCCGCGGTTTGCCGCTAGGCTCCCATCTGCCGTTATCATGGACACCCAGCAACCATCCCCTCCAACTCAAACCGCGACCCCGGCGGCGCAGCCGGCCGGCAAATCGGCGTCGTGGACCGAGCGCATCGAGCTGTCGGTCCTGCACCAACTACTCATTGTCGGAGCGTTGGGCGTACTGATCATGGTGGGCCTGTTTCTGGCCAACTACTCACCCAACTGGGCCGACTGGTTTTGGAGCGCGATGTTCCCGGTCTTCGGCCTGGCCTGCCTGGGCCATCAACTGGCCGGCGGGCGTCATCCGGGGATGCCGGCCTGGCTGCTGCCGCTCAAGCAAGCGGCGCATTGGCTCGGACCGATTGTCGCCGTGCGCATCATCTTTCTTCAGCTCGCGCGCGGTCAGATGGCCGCCGATTCGGTCGCGCTGATGATCCTCCTGGTGCTCGCGGTCACTTCCTATCTGGCCGGCATTCACTTCGACCGCAGCTTCGTCTGGCTGAGCCTGCTGCTCGTGCTGGCGGCGCTGGGTGGCACGGAAGTGGAGGCCTATCTGTGGCTGCTCCTGGTGATCGCGGTGCTGTTGATCGGGCTGGTGGTATTCTCAACCGTGTTGATCAGGCGGCGGGCCACCGCGCGTGCAGCTTCGTCCTGAAGCGGAGCGACTCCGCACCCAGTCCGACGCTTGCGCCGCGACGCTGGCCAGGATCCGGCGCAGACTGCTGCCCTTTACCTTCCTGCTCTACATCGCCGCCTACCTCGATCGGATCAACGTCGGGTTTGCGGCGCTGCGGATGAACCATGATCTGGGGCTGGGCGACGCGGCCTTCGGACTGGGCGCCGGGCTGTTCTTCATCGGCTACTTTTTGTTCGAAATCCCAAGCAACCTGATCCTGGAGCGGGTGGGCGCGCGTGCCTGGATTGCCCGCATTATGATCTCATGGGGCGTGCTGGCGATGGCGACGGCGGCGGTGCGCAGCGCATCGAGCTTCTATGTGCTGCGTTTTTTGCTGGGCGCCGCCGAAGCCGGTTTCTTCCCCGGCATCATCCTGTACCTGACCTACTGGTTTCCGCCGCGCGAGCAGGCCCGCGCGATCGCGCTGTTCATGACCGCCAGCGCGCTGGCCGGCGTAATCGGCGGACCGCTGTCGGGGGCGCTCCTCGGCACGGACGGGATGCTCGGGCTGGCCGGATGGCAATGGTTGTTCATCCTGGAAGGACTGCCTTCGGTGCTGTTGGGCGTCGGGGTCTGGTTTAATCTGCCCGACGGCCCGCGCGATGCGCGATGGCTGTCCGCAGAGGAAAAACTCCTGCTTGCGCAAAGCCTGGCTCGTGAGGCAGCGCGCGGGCGCGAGCAGACACTGATTGGTGGACTGACCGGCGCGCGGGTGTGGCTGATGGCGCTGCTGTACTTCGCCATCGTGACCGGACTGTACGGCGTGACCATGTGGCTGCCACAAATTGTCAAAGGACTGGGCGCGCTTGACAACCTTGAAGTCGGGCTGGTCTCCGCCGTGCCGTTTCTGGCGGCGGCGGTGACGATGGTTGCCGTCGGGCAATCCTCGGACCGGCGCGGGGAGCGCCGATGGCATCTGGCGCTGTCGGCCTTTGCCGGAGCCGGCGGGCTGATTCTTTGCGCGCGCGCACACCACACCATGTTTGCGCTGGCCGCGCTGTCGCTGGCCGCCGCCGGCATCTGGGGCACGATGGGCCCGTTCTGGTCGATACCATCGGACTACCTGGGCGGCACGGCTGCCGCCGCCGGAATCGCGCTGATCAATTCGGTCGGCAATCTGGGCGGCTTCGCGGGCCCCTACCTGGTGGGAATGGCGCGCCAGCGGTCGCACGACTTCAACGGCGCACTGACCGCGTTGGCCATGACGCTGGCCGCCGCCGGATGCCTGGCACTGGCGATTGCGCGCTCCCGGCCGAGCCGACCCGCTGAGCCGGTCAAATTTCGCGCCGGCCGCTGAGTGCGCTGGTCAGTGTAGCGGCGTCGCTGTATTCCAGGTCGCCGCCGACCGGCAGGCCGCGGGCCAGGCGGGTTACCTTGATTGACAGCGGTTTGATGAGACGCGCCAGGTACAGCGCGGTGGCCTCGCCCTCGACCGTGGCGTTGGTGGCGATCACGACTTCGGCGACCGGCGGCTCGCCGCTCAGGCGCGCCATCAGCTCCTTGACGCGGATGTCGTCGGGGCCGACGCCGTCGAGCGGGGCCAGGGCGCCGTGCAGCACGTGATACAGACCGCCAAAACTGCGCGAGCGTTCCATCGCCATCAGGTCGGCCGGTCCCTCAACGACGCAGATGATGGACGGATCGCGCGCCGGATCGGAGCAGATGTGGCAGCGCTCGCTATCGGAAAGCCCCAGGCACGACGCGCACAGCACGATGCGCTCCTTCATCTCGAGCAACGCCTCGGCCAGCGCGATCACGTCCTCGCGCGGACGCCCCAACAGATTGAACGCAAGGCGCGAGGCGGTCTTCTCCCCGATGCCCGGCAGGCGCGACAACTCGCGCACCAGGCGCGTCATCGCCGGCGGCAAACCCTGGCCCTGCTTGCTGCTCTCAGCCATCGCGCGCGCCTGTTATTCGAAGCCGGGAAACTTCAACCCGCCCAGCGGCGCCAGCTTGCCCATTTCCTCGGCGACCATCTTCTGCGCCTGACGCAGCCCTTCGTTGACCGCCACCGTGATCAGGTCTTCCAGCATCGCCTTGTCGTTGGCTGCAATCAGCGAAGGATCGATGTCGATGCGGCGCACCTGCAACGAGCCGTCCACCGTCACGCGCACCATCCCGCCGCCCGACTGCGCCTGCACGGTTTTGGCGGCGGCCTCTTCCTGCAACTGTTTTAGTTTTTCCTGCAGGGCCTGCGCCTGCTGGAGCAGATTGGCTAAATTGGGCTGCGCCATGGAAATCGCTCCCTTGATTACGATCATCGACGCCGCGGTTATTGCCGGCCGTCTTCCTTGCGCCGCGCCGCCGGACGGCGCACATCGACCAGACGCCCCTCAAGCTCGTCGAGAATCTTGCGCACCAGCGGATCGGCAAACAGCTCCTTGCGCGCCGCCTCGCGATCGATCGGCTCGCCGCCATTGGCCTCCGCCGAGGCGGGCTGCGCGGCGGATTGCATCGCGCGTTGCCATTCGATGCGCTCGGAGGACGCCGCGGGCGGCGCAGGGGCGGGCTTCGAGCCGCCTTCGGCGGAGGGCGGTGCGGCACCCGCGTCAGACGAAGGCTGGGCCAGTTCGACTTTGATAGGCCGCCCGTAATGCTCGCCGGCCAAAGCCGCGATCGTGCCCTTGTTGTCGTTTAGGTAGCGCACGTAAATATCGCTGCGCGGCAGGACCCGCAGGATATCGCCGCTCAACTCCAGTGCGGCGCCCAGTTCCATAAATCCGGCCAACGCGGCCTTTTTCTGGCGGATATATGCCCGCAACTCGGGCAGATCGGCTCCGGGATTGGCGGAATCGGACGATGGGACGGCCGGCGCCGGTTGTTCGGTATCGCTCGCCGCCGCACGACGCGGCTCAGCGCGCGATGCCGCACGGCGCGGCGCATCGGCTTTGACCTCGCCTTCGACCTTGAGCCGCCGCGCCGCAGCGACCGGCTCGGACGGAACCGGTAGCGGGGTGCGCGCGCCCGACGTGGGACCGCCGCCGGAAGCGGGCGGCGCGCCGCCGCCCAGCGCCTTGACCGCACGTGCCAGTTCGTCCGCGTCCAGCACCGGCGCCAGCGTCGCCATCCGCACCACCGCCATCTCCAGCAGCAGGTCGGCGTAGGGCGAGCGCAGGATTTCCTCCTGCGCCTGCGCCATGAGACGGAACAGCCGCAGCAGATCGCGCATCGAGGGCGATTGCGCCAACTTGCGCAGCGCCGCCGCCTCATGGTCGGGCAGATCCGACAGCGGCGTGATCGCGCCAAGCTGGGGCAACTTGGCAGCCGCCAAGTTGCGCAGCACTTCGAGCAGGTCGCGCCCCAGGCCCTGGAGATTGGCGCCGCGGTTGTGCAGCTCGCGCACCGTGGCCAGCGCCGCGGCCGGGTCTTTGTTGAGGATCGCCTCGGCCAGCGCATAGACGCGCGAGCGGCTGGCGACACCCAGGGAATCGGCGACCAGCGCTTCGGTCAGCGGACCCGAGGCCAGCGAGAACGCGGTCTCCAGCATCCGCTCGGCGTCGCGCATGCTGCCTTCGGCCTCGCGCGCCAGCATCGCCAGGGCGCCGTCCTCGGCCTCGATACCCTCGCGGCGGGCAAGATCGCGCAGCCGTTCCAGGACGATTGCGAACGGGATGCGCCGGAAGTCGTAGCGTTGCAGGCGCGACAGGATGGTTTCGGGCACCTTTTGCGGCTCGGTCGTCGCCAGGATGAATTTGACGTGCGCGGGCGGCTCTTCGAGGGTCTTGAGCAGGGCGTTGAAGGCCTGGTCGGTGAGCTGATGGGCCTCGTCGATGATGTAGATCTTGAAGCGGTCGCGCGCCGGACGGTAGCTGAGGTTTTCGATAATGGTGCGCGCGTCGTCGATTTTGCGATAGGTGGCGCCGTCGATCTCGACCACGTCCAGCGCCCGGCCCTGGCGGATTTCCGTGCACGCGGCGCATTCGCCGCACGGCTCCGCGGTCGGCCCGCGCTCGCAGTTGAGGCATCGCGCCAGGATACGTGCGGCGGTAGTCTTGCCGACCCCGCGGATACCGGTGAACAAAAAGGCGTGCGCGATTCGCCCGCTGGCAATCGCCTGCGCCAGTGTGCGTGTGACCTGCTCCTGGCCGACCAGGTCGGCGAACCGTTCCGGGCGCCATTTGCGCGCCAACACCAGATGTGAGGACGTGTCGGCCATCACCAGCCCTTCAGTAATGATGCTGCCCGTCGAATGATAGCTAGGCACCCCTGCGGCACAGGGAAGGGGTCGGTACCGTTGCTTCCTTCCGGACCTGGCGGGGTTCGCGACTTTCCCTTGCGCAGGACCCAGCTATCAGCGGCGGGCAGCAAGTGCGGAAGCCTGTTCAATTTATATCACAGCGCGGCTCGTGCAACCGCCTCGTCTGCTCATTTAGCCGATCCCGCCGCGCGCTTCCAAATGTCCGGCCACCATCTTCCCACTCATCATTTTCACTCAAGAAGCTTCATGCTTGAATGCCTCGCGGCAGGGAGGATGCGCAATCATGTCAGACCCGCTTTTTTCACTGCACGGTAAGATCGCGCTGGTCACCGGCGCCAGCAAGGAGATGGGCCAGGGGGTGGCGTACACGCTGGCCGAGCACGGCGCCGACCTGGCCCTGACCGCACGCACCGCTGCCCAGCTCGAGGAACTGGCCGCACGCATCCGCAAGCTGGGACGCAAAGCGGTCGCCATCCCGGCCGACCTCAGGAACATCGGCGGGCTACCCGCGATTGTCGAGCGCACGGTGCGCGAACTGGGCGGTCTGGACATCCTGGTGAACCTGGCCGGCAGCAGCGAATTCGAAGACTTCGGCTGGGCGCTCAACATGACCCAGCAGCAATGGGATCGGATGGTGGACCTCAACCTCAAGGCGCCGATGTTCCTGTCGCAGGCCGCGGCCCGGGTGATGAAGGAGCGCGGCGGCGGCGCGATCGTCAACATCTCCTCGGGCGTCGCCAACACGCCCGCGCCGCGGATGGCGAATTACGGCGCCGCCAAGGCGGGGTTGGAGAACCTGTCGCGGACGCTGGCCCAGGAATGGGCCCGATTCGGCATCCGCGTCAACGTCGTGGTGCCCGGGATGGTCGACGTTGAGCACAACCGCAAGGGTATCTACAACACTCCCGAGCGCCGGGAGCGAAACCTCAAGGCCCAGCCGCTGGGGCGCTTCGGTCAGCCGCTCGACATCGCGGGCGCGGTGCTCTACATGGTCTCGCCGGTCGCATCATGGGTGACCGGCGCGATTTTAGCCGTCGACGGCGGCAGCACCAACACCCGCCCCTTCGGCTAGAAGCGTCACAGCCCGTACAGCTCCATCGCGGTGCGGCCTAAAATCCAGTCCTGCTCCTCCTCGGACAGGCTGTGAATGTTTTTGCGCAGCTCCTTAAGCGGATCCTTGTGGGCGTCGATATGCGGATAGTCGGTCGCCCACATCATGTGGTTGGCGCCGATGGTTCTGGCGACGTGCGGGATGCTGGCTTCGTCGACGTCGGTGGAAATCCAGCATCGCTGCTTGAAGACCTCGCTGGGCTTGCGCGTCATGCGGGTGGTGAAAGCGAACAGCTCGAACTTGCCGTCGGCGCGGTCCATCCATCCCGGCACCCATCCGCAGCCGGTCTCCAGGATGACGTACTTCAGTCTGGGGAAGCGGTCGAGCACGTTGCCTTGAAAGACGCAGTTCAGATCCATGATCGAGTCTTCGGTCAACTGCATGAAGTAGAACCAGCGGGGAAGATCTTCGGCGGCGGGCGGTTGATGGGCGGCATGATACAGCCCGCTGCCCAACGAGTCGGAGCGCACCTGAACGTGCGTCGACACCGGCAGGCCGGCGGCTTCGCACGCCCCCCAGAACGGGTCGTAGTAGGAGTCGCCGTGCGGGATGCCGTTGCAGGGAAAGGGCGTGATGAAGATGCCCTTGGCTTTGCCCTTGACCCGGTTGACCTCGGCCACGGCCAGACTGACGTCGCGCAGATTGACGTGCGCCACCGCAATCAGGCGTTGCGGATTGACCGAGCAGTAGTCCAGCAGCCAGTTGTTGTAGGCCCGGCAGTAAGCGGCGGAAAGCTCGGGGTCCTCGCAGTCCCTCTCCCAGGCAATGCCGATGGTGGGATAGAGAATCGCGACGTCGATACCCTCGGCGTCCAGTTCCTTGAGCCGGATATGCGGGTCGACCGCGCCCGGCGTGCGTCGGCATCCTTCTTCGTAGCTCACCTTGCCCGGCGTCATGATCTCGCGCGGGTCCTGATAGGCGCCGCCGGCCGAAGCCAGCGTGCCGCCGCGCAAAAACGGACTCTTGCGCCCGTCGATCTCGACGTACTCGTAGCCTTTGCTGTCGACCCGGATGCGTATCGCACGCGGCTTGAACTTTGGCTCCAGATAGCGCTCCCACATGTCGGCGGGTTCCAGAACGTGCCCGTCGGAATCGACCACCAGCGACGTTGCCATTGCTGAATGACTCCTCTCTGAAGCGAGTCTACTCAATGTGGCGCAGGGTTCCAGAGCCCGGGCGGTTCATAAACTGCCACGCGAGTTTCAGATTTTGCTGCGGGAATCCCTGGTTCAGCCGGGCGGCGGATGGCTGCGGCGGGCAATCTTTACGCCTGCGCCGGTGCGGGCGCGGACTTTGCGCTCGTAGCGCTCGCGCTCGCGCGCGGCGCGCTGCGCGCCGTGCGTGGCGCGATACCTGCGGCTGGCCATTTTGTTGGCGCATCGATGGCCGCAATAGGTCTGGTTTTCGCGCGCCGCGAAAAACAGCCGCCGGCAGCTCTCCTCGGCACAGCGCCGCACCCGCAGTGCCGCCTCGACGTTCTCATACAGATCGTCAAGCGCCACGCGCTGGACCGCATCGATCAGTGTGGCGTCGCGATAGCTCAGCGCGCGCCCGCCTTCCGCGCCCAGGCGCGCGGCGTCGAGGATGACGCTGCCCGCCTTGTAACGGATCTCGAAGCGGCGGTGGTCGGCGACCGCCTCCAGCAACTGGCGCACGCAGCTGGCCAGCTTCTGCACGCGCACCGCGCCGCGCTCCAACGCCGCAACCTCCGCGTTGAGCGGCTCGTCGGGCTCCAGGTCCAGCCATCGGCGCAGGTCGTAGACCAGGTTGGGCAAGTCGCCTGGGCGCTGGTGTTCGAGGTCTTGGAGGCTGGTTGCGGCAAATCCGACCAGCCAAGGAATGATCTCGCCCTTGGGCATCGGCTCGGGTCTGGTGAGAGTAATCGGTCGCTGCGCGGATTGGTTCTTTTTGAACGGCGTCATTCGCATCCGCCGGTGTCAAATGCATGTCGAATAGCAAATCCTCTTGCGGGCGGCAATTGCGCTTGGGGGATGGTGCGTGTCTGGCCATACAAAACTATCGGATGAATATTGCCAGGGGGAGGACGGATGTCTGATGATGCAAGGGTCAGGGCAACGCGATGCAGAGCTCGAAAGCAGACCGCAGAACCCAGGAACAGCCCGCGAGCGTGCCTCATCGGGTGCGAAGGGAGCGGAAATGGCTGTGGAGACTGCTGTACCTGCTATGGCTGGTGACGCCGCTGGTAGCCACGATCATCTCTTTTATCTTTCTGTTCAGGGCAACCGCGCTGGATTTGGCGCCGCTTTTTCGCAGCAGTCGTACCATGAGTACACCGCCGATGGACAAAACTTTCCGGCCTCTACCAGTGCGCATTACGGTTGAAATCCGGCTCGTGCCGCAAAACCAGCAACGCTATCCGACCTTTGGCGACTGGACCTGGAGCGGTTCGCGCCTGGCGCTGCGGCTGAGCCGGGAATTTGCCCTTAGGGACCCGCGTTATGGAGTTCTGCTCCTGACGCATGAACTGGTCGAAGCACTGCTGTGCCGCAGTGCCGGCATTTCCAGTCCGCAAGTCGACGCTTTTGACATGGCGTTTACGGGCGGCGGTGAGCCGGGCGACGATCCGGCCGCGCCCTACCATGTGCAGCACCGTGCGGCGGAGGCCGCCGAAAAAGCCCTGGCCGCGCAGTTAGGCGTTGACTGGCGCCGTTATCTTGACGGCTAGCTCCTAAGGCGCCGGCCGCGCGGCTGATGCGATGGCCGGCGCGGGAGCCTTGGATCGACAAAAGGGGGGAAGAAGCTGGTGTCATCAGGTGAAGGAACTGGCCGGGGCGGACGCCACCCGGGCCCCGGCAGTTCCCCCAGCAAAAAGCATCGACCGCCTGCCCGCCTGGACGGGCGGACGTTGCTGCGCGTGGAACAATCCTCCAAGGAAGGACGCCCGGAGATCTATTCATTGGTTACCACCACGGATTTGGCACTGCTCGCCACGCTGATGCACGATGCTATCAGCCATCTGATGAACGCGATCGACAAGGCCGCCAGGGTGCGCGAGCCCATCGATCGCATCGCGAACGCGATGGAAGAAACCGCGGCCGCCGTAAAAGGTGCCCTCAGCGCGTGTCAGGCGCAGCGCGCGCCGGTGCGGGCCGCCAAAAGCAGGCCCTCGGCGCCGATCGGTGTGCTGGCGCTCAAACCACGCGGCCACCACCGCAGCCGCCATTCAATCCCAAAGGTGAAAGCTTGACGGCTGTTTCAGGTCATCGGTGGCGCGCGCAAGAGCGCCGCTCGCCTATCATGGACGGGCAGGAACCCTCTCCCAATTTCTGATTTTTCTTTTGCAATAGCGTGGCTGTTTTCGCCGGTGAGAAAGCCGGCCCCGGTGCGAGCGCGCGCCAGTCACTTTCTCGTCCCTCGCACGACCGTTGGCACGCCGCGGCATCGATGAAATTCGGTTTACGACGCGGCGCGGGGTTCCATTGCGCGCGCGGAGAGTTCACACTTGAGGCAAAGGCCGGCTGTCCGGCCGCAGTGCTATGGCGTCGAATGCCGATACCCTGACGATTGGGCTGGTCCAGATGACGTGCGTGGAAGAGCCGCGCGTCAACCTGGACAAGGCGATGGCACGCGTGGAGGACGCCGTGGCGCGCGGCGCGCAGGTGGTCTGCCTGCAGGAACTGTTCGCGTCGCGCTATTTCTGCCAGAGCGAGGATGTCGCCCGCTTCGAGCTGGCCGAGCCGATACCCGGACCGAGCACGCAGGCGCTGGGGCGGCTGGCCGCGGCGCGCAAAATCGTGATTATCGCCTCGCTGTTCGAGCGGCGCGCCGCGGGCGTGTATCACAACACCGCGGCCGTTATCGACGCCACCGGGGCGCTTTGCGGGCGCTACCGCAAGATGCATATCCCTGACGACCCCCGCTACTACGAGAAGTTTTATTTTACGCCCGGGGATTTGGGCTTCCTGGCCCATCCCACCGCCCATGGCTTGGTGGGCGTGCTGGTGTGCTGGGACCAATGGTTCCCGGAGGCGGCGCGGCTGGTGGCGATGAGCGGGGCGCCGATCATCTTCTATCCGACCGCGATCGGATGGGACCGCAACGAGGTCGCGCAGGTGCGCGCGCGCCAGCTCGCGGCGTGGGAGACGGTGCAGCGCGGCCACGCGATCGCCAACGGCGTGTTCGTCGCAGCCGTCAACCGGGTCGGGGTCGAGGACGGACTGGAGTTTTGGGGCAATTCCTTTGTCTGCGATCCGTTCGGCGAGGTGATCGCACGCGCCAGTACCGCGACCGAAGATACACTCGTCGTGCGCTGCGATCTGAGCCTGGTCGAGCAGACGCGGCGCAACTGGCCTTTTCTGCGCGACCGGCGCATCGACGCCTACGCCGACCTGACACGCCGTCTGCGTTGCGAATAAAATGACTGCGCTCATCCCGGCCGCTGTTCGCCGCCGCATGGCCGGTTACCGGATGCCCGCCGAATGGGAGCCGCATCAGGCGACCTGGATGACGTGGCCGCACAATCCCGACACCTGGCCGGGCAAATTCGAGCCGGTGCCGGCGCAGTATGCCGCCGTGGTCGCGGAACTGTCGCGCTTTGAAACGGTGCGCCTGCTGTTCAAGGATACGGATGCCGCCGCGCACGCCGAGACCTTGCTGCGCAAGGCCGGCGCGCGCATCGAATCAGTACAGTTTCTGATTCACCCCACCAACGATTCCTGGATCCGCGATTATGGCCCGATCTTCGTCACCCGAGCCGACGGCGCACGGCTGGCACTGGATTGGAAGTTCAATTCGTGGGGCGAGAAGTACGGCGCTTACGATCTGGACGACGCAATTCCGCGCCGGCTGGCGGAGCGATTCGGCTTTGAATGTCTGGAGGTGCCGATGGTTCTGGAGGGCGGCTCGATCGATGTCAACGGGGCGGGGTCGCTGCTCACCACCGAATCATGCCTGCTCAATCCCAACCGCAATCCCGGCATGAGCAAGGCCGAGGTCGAGGAATATCTGCGCGTCTATCTCGGCGTCGGCAATATCCTGTGGCTGGGCGCGGGAGTAGCGGGCGACGACACTGACGGCCACATTGACGACCTGGCGCGTTTCGTCGACCGTGACACGATCGTCACGGTGATCGAACGCGATCCCGCCGACGCCAACTACGAACCCCTGGCCGAAAACCTCGCCCGTTTGCGCGCGATGCGCGATCAGGACGGCAGGCCGTTGCGAATCGAAACGCTGCCGATGCCGCCGGCGCTGCATTTCGAAGGCCAGCGCCTGCCCGCGTCCTACGCCAACTTCTATATCGCCAACGGCGCGGTGCTGGTGCCGACCTTCGGCTGCGCGACGGACAAAGAAGCTCTGGCGACGCTGGCCCGTCTGTTCCCGGATCGCAAAGTAATTGGTTTTTATTGCCTCGACCTGGTGTGGGGCCTCGGCACGATCCACTGCCTGACGCAGCAGTATCCGGCCTAGCAGGCAGTGGCGCTCAATAGCGCGCCACGATCTCGCGGCCCAGTTCCTCGATTCGCTCGCGGGCGCCGTCGTTGGGCAGGGAGAAAGCGATCTCATCCAGACCCGCGTCCTCAAGCTCCTTGATCCGTGCGATGAGCTGCTCGCGCGGCGCTGTCATGCTGAACGATGCGATCACGTCTGGGGTCAGGAAGCGCTGCTCGCCGGATTTGACGTAGATCATGTGCCCCTCGTGCACTTTCATGTAGCGGCGGTCGGCAGGCAGATCGAGTGTGCCGACGTATTCGTCGCGATAGCGCTCATAAATCGGCCGCACAGTGGGAGGAAGCTGTGCAGCCACTGCGGAGGTCTCCCACAGCGCGTGCAGCGCAACCGCCGCGATCGGCCCCATCTGATCAAGTACGCGCGGGGAGGCCAATGATTCGCCCGGCTTGAGCACGCACACTGCTGCGAACATCGTGGCGGTAAAATTGTCTAGCGGGCGGCCCGCGCGCTGCGCTGCAGCCCTTACCGCGTCAAGGTTGCGGCGGAAGCCCGCCGCGTCGGACACCGGCGCCATCCAGCCGTCGCCCACTTCGCCCGCCAGCGCCAGCGCCTTGGGTCCCTGCGCCGCGACGATGATCGGAATCGGCTCTTTGATATTGATGTAGCCGCGATCGGGATGCATGAAGCGAATCCATCGCTCGCGCTTGCCCTCGCGGTAAAGCACCTCCTCGCCGCGCAGCAGCGCGCGGCAGATGCGCACGTGCTCGCGCACGTCCGCCAGCGGCACCGGCGGCAGGCCCATCATGTTGCGCCCGGTAAACCCGCTGCCGATTCCCAGCATCGCGCGGCCCGGCGCAAGCTGGCTGATGGTGGCGATCGAATGCGCCGTCACGGGCGCGATGCGATTGCTGGGCACCGCGATGCCGGTTCCGATCTTGATACGTTTGGTGTGCTCTGCCGCCAGCGCCAGCGTCGCGTAGATGTCGCTGTAGAGCATCTGCGAGTCGTAAAACCATGCGCTGGAAAAGCCCAGCTCCTCGGCGACCACCAGATCCTTCCAGGCATCGATGCGGGCCGGAAAATTCAGTCCGAATTTCATGCCCGAATTAGTAGTCGAACGGCCCGCCTGCCTCAAACGGCATGTGACTGAACGGGCGCAAGTCAAAAGCGCCGGCCGCTTTGCGGCAGCGTGAGCCCGGCCCGGACCGCCGATTCATGGGCCGCGGCGTTGAAGATTCGATAGCTGAGTGTGGATTCCGACTGCGCGGCGCGTGCGGCATAGATGCGGGCGCGCGCCGCGTGTACCGACGCGTCCTCGGGTGCCGCCATCGCTGCCCATTCGATCAGATGGCACGCCATCGCCAGCGCTCCTTCTTCCATCTTCGCCAGGGCACGCTCGACCAGGCGCTCGAATCCGCCCGCCAGTTGCGCGATTTCGCGCGCCTGTTCGGCTTGCGGGGCGGGCTTCAGATGCGCCGGCACGCCGTCGTACCATCCGCAATTGACCCGCCACAGGTTGCGCGCGGTGAACTCCGGTTCATCGAAAAGCGGCGCCAGATAGGGCTTGTCGGCGAGCGCGGCCGGCGGCTTGACGCTGTGAAGCACCTCGTCCAGCGCGGCGCCCTGATTGATCAGCTCGAGCGCCTGATCATGGATCTTGCTCAGGTACTCGGCGGTGTCGTTGAGCGCCTGACGCACACGGATCGCACCAAAGATCGGGCTGCCATGGCCCGGCAGCAGAATCTCGGCGCCCGTCTTTGCCATCGCGCGCAGCGCCTCCGCCCAGTCGCGCGCGTAGCGCTGCGTTTTGAGCGGATGGCCCGCGGCGGGCGCAGCCCAGATGAAAAAATCACCCGTGCACAACACTTTGGCGGAGGGAATGTAGACCCAGCAATGGTCTTCGGTTTCGCCGCGCGCGTGATGGCATTGGAACTTTTCCGCGCCGGCCACGACGTTTAACTGATGGTCGAAATAAGTGTCGGGATAGACGAAGTCGGTGGGAAAGGCAGCTTCGGCACCAAACACCAGGGCATCGACGCGCCAATGGTACTGCGGCGCGCGCTTGTAGCGATCGAAACGTTCGGCGATTGCGCGATGGCCCACCACGCGCGGACGCGCGACCCGGTTGCGGCCCGCCTCCGCGGCAACCGGGCCCATCCCGCCCGCGTGGTCCAGATGCCCGTGGGTGTAGATGACGGTGTGGACGCGCGCGCTGGAGTAACTGCGGACCTTGGCGAGGGTTTCCTCCTGATTGAGATAGCTGCCGCAATCGATCAGGACCAGGCCTTCGTCGGTCTTGCAGACCGCGAAATTGGCCAGCCATCGGCAAAACGCCACTTTGGGCGCGATCTCTTCCAATTCGCCGGTAGCCGTAAATGGATGCTGCTCGCGGGTGGTGAGTTCCCCGCGCCACAACTTCTCCGCCGTCTCCCTGATTGCGGTCATCGTCAAGCATCAACTCCGGGCAGGCAAGAATGGGCGGCGCGTCCGGTTCAGCGATGCGGCAACTGGTGGATGCCGCGGATGCGGGCGTGCTCGACCCACGAATAGCAGTCCATCGCATCGATCAGCTTGCATCCGGCGATACCCGCGGCCTGCGCGCCGACCATGTCGATCGAGTACAGGTCGCCGGCGAACAGCGAATGCTCGGGCGCCACACGCAGCGCTGCCAGGGCGATATGAAAGATGCGCGGGTCGGGCTTGGCG
>Ga0070737_10002421_pt1 | contig 22465 bp, 13 predicted proteins | sample Coa_R1_10_FD_66438 | JGI IMG/M metagenome (GOLD analysis project Ga0070737, IMG submission 66438) | Surface soil microbial communities from Centralia Pennsylvania, which are recovering from an underground coalmine fire - Coalmine... | ecosystem: Environmental > Terrestrial > Soil > Unclassified...
ATCGGCATAGGCTGGATCGGAAGGGCTGTACGACTGGCTCACCAGTGCCTGAAGCGCGGCAAACATGGCGGCAATCCGCTCAAGCTTGGTGATGTTGATGTAGCGGTCGTCCGCCGTGCCCACGATGTTATCGGTCCAGTGGTTGTCGCTGTTGTCTCCGTTCACTCCGCCCGCCGCATCGTGCCACACGCGGCCATCCGTATCCTGCATCTTCAGGAAATAGCGGTTACCGTGCCGCACCTCATCGAAGATTTGCTCATGCGTGGGGTCGCCGGGCTGAGGGTCCGGAATGTTGCGCACCAGGTTCAGCAGCGCGATGGCATTGAGCATCGTGGGGTCCATCCATTTGCGAAGGTCTCCGGCATCGTGCCAGCCGCCAACGACGTTCACATGTTCGCCATTGTCGCGCCGGCGCGCATCATCCAGATGACAAATGGGATGAACGCCCGGAACGTCCACGCCGCAACGCTGATATCGGTAGTAGCCCACCGCTTTCGGAAGCGTCCGCCGCCAGACATTTTCCCGAATGAAAAATGGAACAGAACGTTCGTCACCTACGCGGATCTGGTAGATTCCCGGGCGGTCAAGATCCGTGAAATCCGCCGTCAGGCACGGCCCCAGGTCTCCCCGCTCGAGCGTCAGAGGCCGCGTGAAATGGAAAGGTGGCACCACGTCGCGGAGCGAAAATTCATGCGGCGATTCGTTGCCTGTCACCCGCACCACCAGCGCTTTGCGCCCGGTATGTGGCCGAAACCCGAGATGATTCAGAGCAATGGTGGGAGTCTTCGCCGGAACGTCTTTTTCAACAGGATCGTTCACGGGCGGGCCCGCCTGCGCTTCGAGCCATGCAGGCGCTGCCACGGAAACCCCTGACAGCGTGCCCAGGAATTTTCTTCGGTTCATGGTAGGACCTCCCGTCGGTAAGCGAATACTGCATTCAGAAAGTTTTCGATGACTTCTATTGAAGCCTGCAAATGACAGTGACAACCTCGGCTGTAGCGCCGGTGTCCCTACCGGCGATTTTTCGGCGCTGCGGAGAGCGCCGCTACAGAAAATGCTGTCACTGTCATTTGCAGGCCTCAGCAGGCGGCGCCTGGTCAGGGACAAAGCGGCCCGCCCGGTGTGCTCGTTGTGGTCTATACTGTGACAACGCAGGTTGAACCTCCAGGATGCGGGTCTCAGAAGTAGCTCAGTATAATGCACCTCAGGGTCGAGAAATGAACCGCGCCTTTCCTTTCTTTCTTCTGGTTTGTCTTTTCCTGGGTCAGCGCGGGATACCGTCCTTCGCTCAAAGCTTAACCACGGCCCAGGCGCATGCCGCTCGCGGATTGGAACTCGCGCATACGGGCAATCTGGATCAGGCAGCGATTGAATTGCGCCGAGCCGTGGCTCTCGATCCGAAGAATGCCGATTACCTGGCTGATCTTGCCACGGTATTGGCGATGCAGCGAAACCTGAAGGAAGCGGAGATCTATTTTGAAAAGGCTCTTCGTCTTGATCCCGACAGCCTGGCGCTCCGCCGCAGCCTGGCTGCCGATCAGTTTCAGTTGGGTGAGTTTAATTCTGCCCGAGAAAATCTCGAGCGGATTCTTCAGGCTCAGCCCGCAGACCGATCTTCCATTTTGCTCTTAGGGATGACGGAAGCGAATCTCAGGAATTATTCCAAAGCCGCGCGCCTGCTTGGTTCGGTTCCCGATCTTGTCGCGCAACACCCTGAGTCTCTCGCTGCGCTGGCCCGCGCTTATTACCGCACCGGCCAGGCTCCAAGGGCGCGGGAAACACTGGCGACTCTACTTGCTCATCCTCACCCGCCGGAATCCGTCTTTCTGGGAGGCCAGATGGCGGAGGAAGCCGGAGACTGGCAAACGGCGGAAAAACTCTTCGACTCCATTCGATCGGTTTATCCTGACCCCTCCCGGCTGGCTTTTCATCTGGCTCATGTGGAGTACGGAGCCGGTCGTTACGCGGCAAGCCAGCAATTGTTGGAAGAGCTTCTGAGGGAAGGTCATGAGAACGCGAGGGTCTATGAACTCCTGGGACTTTGCCGCGCGAAAGAAAATCAACTCGCTCTGGCGCAGGCAGCTCTCGAAAAGGCTATTGCCCTCGCGCCATCCACGGATTCGTATTACCAGGACCTTGCCATGATTCTCTGGCAGCACGGACGGGCCAATACGGCCCTGGCGTTGATGAAAGATTGTGTCCAGCAGATTCCGGAATCTTTCAATTGCTACCTGACGAAAGGAAGGATTGAAAGATCGCAACAATATTACAAAGATGCCGTGGCATCCTTCACACAGGCGGCCAGGCTCAGGCCCTCATCAGCCGACGCTGAATTCGGGCGGGCCACTTCGCTCGCGGGTCTGGGAGAAGTCCGCCAGGCCGCCGCAGCGTTCCAGAAGACCATCCGCATGTCCCCTGGCGATGCGCGACCCTACCGGGAGTATGCCAAACTGCTCATGGCCGAAGCAGGCGCAAACAACGCCTTACTGAGGGCGCAGGCGGCTGAGATGCTCGCAAAGTCCATTTCTCGCGACCCCTCCAATGAAGAGTCGCATTATTTGTTGGGCCAAATCTGGCTCGATCAGGGAAAAATCCAGGCCGCGTTGTCGCTGCTTCAAACCGCCGCCCGTCTGAATCCGCAAGATAGCAGGGTTCATTATGCGTTGTGGCGGGCTTATCGAAAACTGGGCCAGCCAGACAAGGCCGCAACCGAACTCGCTCTTTACAAGAATCTGAGCCTTAACAGACACCCGCCTCCGCCGCCAAGCCCAAACCAATAGCCTTAGCAGATTGCCGAAAACTCCACAACCTGTGCATGAAATCCACTGGGCGGTCCCTTTGCGCCTTGTGAGCGCGAAAAATAAGCTATCTTACTGAAATCATGGTTCTTGTTGACTTATTATTTGCTCACCCGTGACCAACAATTTCCAAAATTTCTTGTACCATTAAGATTCTAAATGACTTATGAGTTTAATTTGTTCGTGTCTCGTAGTTGATAGAAAAGAATTGACTTAACTTAAAAATCGGGAAATTGTTCGTCATGAGAAAGGACACGAAATGAGGCCCAATTGAGCAGCATGAAGGGGTAAAATTCACGAATTGTCCAACCTCATTGAACACAAGGCCGAGACGGCATGGCACTGCTCCCAGAATGTACTAAATTTTACAGTTATCTCTTGACACTTAATTTGGACGCGCTATATTCTTTTCGGCGTTTGAAACATTACTTTTGAGGACTCGCTCAACCATTTTTCTAAGGAGGGCATATGAGCTTCAGAAGAGGAAACGGTTACGCAGGAGGCAAAGATTATTGCTGCTCGTCTGCGACGCGAAGGCTCGCTGTTCAGGTTTTGGCCATGGTTTGCTGCTTCGCCGGATTTCTTTTGATTCCAGCCCAAGCGCAGGTTTACACCAGCTCCATCACTGGTGTTGTCCAGGACCCATCTGGCGCCGTAATTCCGGGAGCCAAAGTGACGGTCACCGACATGGAAAAGGGATTCACTTTTTCAACCACCACCAACGGCACCGGGCTTTATCGATTTCCGAATCTCACGCCCGGCACATACAAGCTGAGCGTTGAAGCTCAGGGATTCCAGACTTACAGTCAATCTGGGATCAACCTGGTGGTGAACCAGAACGCGACCGTTAACGTGACGCTGAAGGTGGGAGCCACCACGCAGACGGTGAACATCACGGGGGCTGCGCCGTTGCTACAGGCGCAAGACGCCACGACGGGGCAAACGGTGGACCGGCATCTGATTAATGATCTGCCGCTCGTCGGTCGAAGCGTTTTTGATCTGGCCTTCCTCACGCCCGGCATTAACCCGCCGCCCACGAGCGTCTTCGGGCCGAATTCCATGGCTAACAATTTCACTTCCAACGGCGGACGCAACGCTACAGCGGACATTCTGATCGACGGCGTGACGGTAACGGCGCCCGAACAGAATACGCAAATTCTTGATCCGCTCTACACCCCTTCGGTGGATGCGGTACAGGAGTACAAAGTCGAACAGAACAATTTCAGCGCAGATAAGGGATTCAGCGGCAATACGGTGGTCAATGTGATCATGCGCTCAGGAACGAACCAGTTTCACGGCTCGGTCTATGAATTCTTCCGCCATCAGGCGCTGGACGCCAACAACTGGTTCAACAACCGGAATGGGATCGCCATCCCGGCTCTTCGCTACAATGATTTTGGTTTCACGCTGGGCGGGCCCATCCGGAAAAACAAGCTCTTCTTTTTCGGGGACTACGAGGGCTCGCGCACCCGCACTCTTGCCGCTTTTGCGGCGGGCGTTCCAAGCGTGGCCGAGCGCAACGGAGATTTTTCCGAGCTCTGCACCGACAATGGCGGAACCTTCAACGCTCAAGGGGTGTGTTCCAATTCCAACGGCCAATTATGGGACCCTTATAGCGGCGTTTATAATCCCAGCGAAGGCGGCCCCGATCGAACCGCCTTCATTCCCTTTAACAACCTGGCAACTTACACCAGCCCCGGCAGCCCGGTGCTCGCCGGCACGCCCTACCAGCTTCCGCAAGTCTCCGGCAATCTGATTGACCCTGTGGCGTTCAAGATGATGCAGTTTTACCCGCTGCCCAACGTGGGTGTGGGAACTTCCTCCTATAACCGCTTCAATAATTGGGCGGGGACGGGAACCAACGCCAACTCGGGCAATCAGTTCGATGTCAAAATTGATGATCAGATCAGCGACCGGTCGATGTTCGATGCCCGCGTGTCCATGGCGTTTAATTACTATCATGGCGCGAATCCATGGAACAATCCCTTGAATACGAATACGCAGGGGCCGGGCCACGGAGGCGCCCAGAGCGCTGTACTCAATTTCACTCGCAACATCAGCCCCACATTGCTTTTCACGGGCTCTTACGGCTGGACGCGCTTTTCCACTTACACCCTGGGAGTGGACAAAGACTTCCCCAATTTCGATCCGATTAAAGACTTGGGGTTGCCTTCCTACATGGCCACTTCCGGCATCAGCGCCGCGCCCACCATTTACATCAATGGCGGCTACACCTACGTAGGTCCTGAATCCCTCGGCGCCCAGGCCTGGTCCGTGCTGCACTACGCCCTTGAAACTCATGACCTGATGGCCACCCTGGACAAAATGGCCGGCCGTCATGAGTTCAAGTTTGGCGGCGAAATGCGAGTCCACAAGGATAGCTTCCTGCAGCCCGGCGTCCCGGACGGGGTCTTTACTTACGATTTTAATACCACTTCAGAGCACCCGTGGTGGGGCGGCGGCGACGCCATGGCGTCTTTCCTCACGGGCATTGGCGGCCCGGGCCAGTGGGGCCAGTATGAAATCCCGCTTGCCGTCAGCACCCAGAACTTTGAGTACGCCGGTTATCTCCAGGATAACTGGAAAACCACTCGCAAGCTCACGCTGAACCTCGGCATTCGCTACGATCTCTACCTTCCGCGCACGGAACGCTACAACCGCCAGAACTGGCTTGACCCGAACGCCGTGCCGCCTCTGTTTATCCCGCCTCTCTCCCAGAAAGCTATCAATGATTTCACGTCGGCGGGCCTGCCGGTTCCCAATATCGCCGCCAAGGGCGGCCTGGTTTTCGCCAACAAATTCACCCGCTATCCCGTGAATGTCTATTCGAAGGGCTTCGCCCCGCGCTTCGGCTTGGCCTATCTGCTGCCCCATGACACTGTATTACGCGGCGGATATGGAATCTTCTATGCAGTTCCCGACTATATCGCTTCCGGCACAGGCCTGGGAGTATTTGACGGGTTCCTGCAGACCACGCCCTGGCTCACCACTTTTCAGGGCAACGGCGCTACGCCGTTTGGCCGTCTCAGTAATCCGTTTCCGACAGGCCTGATTTTGCCGCCCGGAAGCTCAGAAGGCTTGCTGACTAACCTTGGATTGGGCGTTTCCGGCATGGTTCGCACGTGGAACCAGTTGCCCTATTCGCAGACCTGGAGTCTGGGCCTTCAGCACGAATTTCATGGGGTGCTGGTGGATGCTGAATACGTGGGCACCAAAGGAACCCATCTCTATTACGGCGGAGCCGGAGGGCTGCAATACCTTGGCCCATGGGTTGAAAAGGCCTCTTCAGCTCAAATTACGGCGCTCAATACCCAGGTTCCCAATCCGTTTTTCGGCCTGATCAACACGCCCGGCTGCGGCATTTGCGGCCCAACGATTGGCGCGACACAGCTTATGTTGCCGAGTCCGCAATTTAGTGGTTTCGGCGGCCCGAATCCACCCTGGGCCAACTCCATCTATCACGCCCTTCAACTCCGAGTGGAGAAGAAATTCAGCCACGGGCTGGAGTTTCTGGGCAACTACACCTGGTCAAAATCCATTGATGATTCGTCTGTCCAGGGTAGTAATACCACGTGGCTGGGCGGCTTCACCTCCTTGCAGGATCCCAACAACCGGGAACTTGAACGGTCGCTTTCCGAGTATGACATCCCGCAGGTGCTGACGTTCAGCTACATCTATCAACTGCCATTCGGCCACGGCCAGCATTGGGGTGGTCACTGGAATCGCGTCGCAGATGCTGTTCTCGGCGGCTGGCAGACGCAAGGCTTCTGGCGATTTGACGACGGGCAACCGATTTCCTTGAGTCTGTCAGGCGGGCAACCGCTTCCCACATACGGCGGGCAGCGGCCCAACCTTCTTGGTACGCTCAAGAAGAATAACTGTGACGAGACCTGTATGGTTAATCAGTATTTCGCCGATCCTCAAGTTGTCGTCAAACCAGCGCCCTTTACGCTTGGCACGGCTCCGAGAGAAATTGGAAGTGTCAGGGCTCCTGGAACTCAAAATGCTTCGCTTTCTCTCTTCAAGGAGATCCCGATCAGCAAACTAGGCGAAGCCGGGCATTTGGAACTTCGTCTGGAGAGCTTCAATGCCTTGAACCATGTGCAGTTTTGCGGACCGGACGCGCAGGGGAATACAGGGACGTTCGGACAGATTACATGTCAGGCCAATTCTCCACGGGAGGTGCAAATCGCGGCGAAGCTTTACTGGTGATTTGTGGTGAATGCATAAGACGCGGCAACAAAAGTTGCTCGCAGGGAGACTGATTCTGTTGCGAAGCGCTTACCACAGAGGGTACAGAGAGCGTAGAGGTCTTTCCTCCGCGTTCTCTGTGCTCTCCGTGGTAAAGTCTTTTTGATGTTCTTGAGCAAGGTTGCAATAAGCATTGGCGTGGCGCTTGCGTTTACCTTGCAGCCTATATGGGCGCAGGAGCAGGCGCCCGAGCAAGTTTACGAGCAGGTCAATGCTGATTTTGAGCGCGGCAATTATGCCGCCGCAGAAGCGGCGTTGCGCGCGGCATTAAAATCCCATCCCCGCGATCCACACGCATTGGGGATGCTCGGCGTGGTGCTGGACGCGGAAAAACGATATCCGGAAGCGGAGACCTGTTACGCCGAGGCGCTCCGTCTTGACCCACATTCCGCTTCTCTTCTGAATAATCTCGGCAACCATTATCTCGCCATGGGCAATGTCGCCCAGGCGCGCGAGGCCTACCTCCGCGTTTTGAGGCTCGACCCGCGCCATCCCAACGCCAACCTCCAGTTGGCGGCCATCAGCGTGGATCAAGGTCTGGGACCATCAGCGCTGCACTATCTCAATGCGCTGCCGGAAGAGATCAAGCGTCAACCTTCTGTCGAGATCCTCGAAGCGAGGGCGCTTCATATGGAGGGTAAAACCGCCGAGGCGGAAAGTTTGCTGGAGAACGTCGAACACCGGGGCCAGGGTGACCCGCGGGTGACCTTTTCAGTGGGAATGGTTGAGGCGGGATGGAAACAATACTCGCAGGCGGAGCAGGCCCTGACGCGCACCCTGGATCAAGACCCCGCGAATTTCGACGTCCTTTATAACCTTGGCCTCGCCGCCTTTCATGCCGGTCACTTTGAGCGCGCCCGGCAGGCGCTTCAGATCGCACTCCGGCAACGTCCTCAGGATGTGGATACGCTTTACAATCTGGCGCGTGTTGAATCCGGGCTTAACCGCAACGATCAGGCTGTCACCCTGCTCGTGCGCGCCCATCATCTTGCCCCTGAGCGTCCGGATGTGCTGCTTTTGATGGGGCAGGTGTCTGAAGCGATGGGGTATTACGGCGATGCGGCAAATGCTTTCAAGGGATATCTGCTCCTCAAACCCCATGACGCCCTGGTTCGCCGCGAATACGCCTTTGCGCTGGCGCGCACGCCGCGCATCGACGAGGCGGTGCAGGACCTTCGCGCCTATGTCCAAAAGCATCCGCGCGATGCGCGCGGGCTGTACGAACTGGGCGTGAGTGAAACCGTCCGGGAGCGGGACCGCGCCCTTGCGGATTTGAACCGTTCCATCGAGCTTGACCCTGGCTTTACTCCGGCGCGATACGCTCGCGCTGTTCTGTTTTTTCAGGAGGGCCGTTATCCGCAGTCGGTGACAGACCTGAAATTCGTTCTCGATCGCGAGCCGCAAAATTTCCAGGCGCTCGATGTGTTAGGGCAGGTGGATTTGCAGTTGAATCAGCCCGAGGAGGCCGTCGAAGCTTTCAGCCGCGCCGCGCAACTGGCCCCGCAGAATCGCAAGATTCTGCTCCATTACAGCCGCGCTCTCCAGCGCGCGCACGAGGAGCAGAAGGCGCTCGCAGCCCTCAAACAGTTCCAGCAGTTGCCGCCGGAACAGCCAAAAGCCACGAGCGGCCTCTTTGATTATCTGAGCCTGCCGGTTCAGGAGCAGAAGGCGCGTTACCTCGAACACCTGAAGCGAAACATGGAGATGAACCCGCAGGACGTCAGCCTGAAAGTCCGCTGGGGTGAAGCGCAACTGGCGCAGGGGCAATCGGCGGCAGCCCTGGACGTCTACAATCAGATTCTCGCCCAGACTGCGAATGCCAAAGCGCTTCGGGATTGCGGCAGGACTTTACTCGAATACCGGCAGTATGCGGAGGCGCGGAAGTTTCTGGCTCGCGCGCTGGCCCTCCGCCCCGACGACGCAGGCGCACGGCTGGACCTCGCCATCGCGGCTTTTCATACGTCCGGCCCGGCGGCGGCTCTGAGCGAACTTGACGGCACGCCCCTTGAGGCCCGGCGCGGCGATTACTATCTGCTCCGGGCGCAGATGCTGGACGCGATGGGCAAGGCCCAGGCAGCGGCGCGCGATCTGACGCTGGGCCTGAGAACGTCTCCCACCCGCGCCGATCTTTACTTTGAAGCCGCGCTGTTTCTGATCAAGCATAATCAGTATCGCGAACTGCTCGAACTGCTGGATCAGGCCGTCAGGAAATTCCCCGATTCTCCCCAGATCCTTCTGACCCAGGCGATTGCTTACGGGCTGGTCCATCAGTTCGAGCAATCGCAGAAGCTGCTGGCGCAGATCGAAGCGCGCTGGCCGGAATGGAGCCAGGCTTATCTGATCAACGCCATCATCCTGGTGGGCCAGGCGAAGGCTGAACAGGCCAGGCCATTGCTTCAAACCGCGATCGCGCTCGGCGCGCGCGATGCGCTGGCCTATTACAACCTTGCGCTGGCCGATATCGAAAGCTATCCGCCGGATCGCGCCGCAGCCAAGAAGGCTATTGAGAAAGCGCTGGCGCTCGACCCAAACGACCCCTACACGCAGTCCCTCGCCGGAAGGATCGCCTATCAGGAAAAGGATTATCAGGCTGCGCTTGAGCACCTGACCGCCGCCGTCCGGCTGTGGCCTGACATGGTGGAAGCTCACCAGACGCTCAGCGCCACTTATCGCGCCCTTGGAGAAAAACAGAAATCGATTGCGGAGTTGAAAGAGGTTCTGCGCATCAAGCAGCAGATTCGGAGCGCTGATCAGGCGCCGCCCTCCGACGTGAAGAACCTGCTCTTCTCCGTTCCCGCCCCCGCTCCGCCAGCCTCGTAGCGCGTGGGTGAGTTCGTGAGCCATGACGGGAAGCCGCTCTTTGACGGGAACCCAGTCCGGCATGTAGAAGACCTTGGTAGCAGGATTGTAAAAGCCCGCCAGAGAATTATCATTCGGACTGCCGAGCGCGAAGGAGTGAGGATCGAAGCCCCTGGGGGCTCCTGAAGAATCAGAGACTTAGATAGAGGAAAGCCGCTATCTGGTGAATAGCCGAATTGCCATACGTTATCGGTGAGGATCAACGCCTGTAGTCTCCTGTAGACACATTGCACTCGGCGAGCGCCTGCTTTTATATCCAGCGCATTGGTGACTGAATGGGCGGGTTTATGATCGAGTCGAAAGCAACGGGGATGGGCGACCGAACTTAAAGGTGTCTGGCAGGTCACTGAAAAGCCCCGGAGATCGCAGGACGCATGCGGCATGCATTCTGGGCAGAGTCCGTCGTCCCTACGTTGATTCCCCCTCTTGACGCCTTCGCTTGTCACTTGGCGCGCTTCTTAAAAGATATGTAAATGCAAGGTGAGATATTTCCTGGGATTCTTTCTGAACTCGTTCAGGAATTCTCGCAGCGACACGGCGCTGGCGCTGAGATTGTTGTAAAGCTTGCTGTCCGTAGAGAGTAATCCGAGCGACCCCTGGCCGTTCTTCATTCTCGCGGTGATGGTATCCACATTCCCGGCAACTGTATTGAGGCGATTGTAAAGCTGGGGATCATTGACGAGCTTGCCGAGCGTCCCCTTCCCCTCGTTGACGTTGCTCATCAGGTCCCTGGCCTGAACAACGGTTGTATTCAGATGGTTGTATAAGGAAGGATCGTTCATCAGCTTGGCGAGAGTTCCCTGCCCATGCTGGATTTGGTCCATCATCTGATTGGCGTGGTCGATCGTGGAATTCAACTTCTGATAGAGCGCATCGTTTGAGACTAGTTGACCGAGCGTTCCGCGCCCCTCGGAAATCTGGTCAGCGACGTTTTGCAGTTTCGTGACCGTGTCATCTAGGCGGTTGTAGAGCGCGGCATCGTAAATGAACTTCCCGATCGTTCCGCGCCCGCCCTGGATTTGATTGGTAATATCGTTGAGCTTGGCGCTCAGGGTGGTCAGATTTGAGAGCACGTCGTTCGCGTTTTTGACCACATCCTTGATGTCAGGTTGCTCCTGGGTTTTTACTTCGCCGCCCGGGTGCAAGGACGGCTGACTCGCGCTGCCGCGGCTGATATCCACATAGCTCTCGCCCAGAAGACCGGCCGTCTGAATGGTCGCCACTGAATTGGTTCGGATATCGCCCTTGAAGCGGTTCGAGACCTTCATCACCACTTCCACGGCGCGATTGGGGTCCTGCGAGGAAGAGAGCCGAACTCTGCTGACGCTGCCAACCGGCACACCCGCCAACTGCACCTGCGCGCCATCCCGCAGGCCATCAGCCTCGGGAAAGTAGGCGGTCAGAATGTAGCTGCCGCGCATAAAGCCCACCTGCCCGCTGATAAAGAAGATGCCGATCACGAAAATGAGCAAGGCAATTCCCACCATCAATCCAACCCGAAGCTGTCCCCATGTGAGTTCTTTACGTTGAGGCATAGCGTTGTAGCCCTCCGTAAGCGTCAAGGATGCTTTCGTCCAGAAAGATCATTGTAATCGAAAGCCAGAATCAGGTTCGAGCTAAATAGCCCGTGCTGGCGGCCCATGCGCTTTGGATTCAGACTTTCGCGCCCCCGCAGGTTTGCCCATCACCTCCATCACGCTCGGCGACACTCAGGAAACAAATCTCACCAGATAGGGATCTTTCAGGCGCATCAGGTCTTCGCGCGTTCCTAGAAAATAGATTTGCGAATCCCGCAACACCATGAAGCGTGTGGAAGGCCTCGTGCGGCCATCGGAATTAGCGGGAACCAGCTCGTGGCGCTCAGGGGAATAAACGTAGGTGCTCAAGTAAAAAGCATCCTGGACTCGTTGCGTGACCAGGATAGACGAAACGCGTTGAATATCGCGAAGCTTGGCAATCAGGATGTTAATAGTGTTGGCGGTTACCGGATCGAGCCCCGCCGTCGGAGAATCATAAAGCATGATCGACGGCTGACTCACAATGGCGCGAGCGATAGAAACCCTTCGTCGCATGCCGCCGGAAAGCTGGGCCGGCATCTTATCAATCGCCTCTTCCATCTCCACAAAGCTCAGCACCTGCCGGACAGCTTGCTCGATCTCGTCCTCGTCGGTCTTGCCCGCCTCGCGCAACGGATAAGCGACGTTTTCATAAACGGAAAGGGAATCAAAGAGCGCGCCTTCTTGAAACACAACACCCATCAGCTTCCGAAAAGGATTAAGCCGGCTCTCCGGAAGCGGCACGATATTCTGACCCTGAATCAGAATCTCGCCTGAATCAGGTTTCAGGAGTCCCGCGATCAGCTTTAGGAGGACTGATTTTCCGCTGCCGGTGACGCCCAGCAAAATGAGAGTTTCACCGCACCCCAGTTGCAAGGAAATGTCCGAAAGCACCTGCTTTTCGCCAAACGAGATGGAAACGTTGCGAAGCTCGATGGGGATTGTGGATGTCGTGAGCTTTTCGTTTGTCATTCTGAGCGGTAGTGAAGAATCTCTGTATTTGCACAATCAAGCCCATACGGAGATCCTCCCTCGCCTTCGGCTCCTCGAAAATCACCCATGCCAGTCATTCCCGCGAAGCCGGGAATCCACGCGCTAGACCCCACTTTTGCGGGGATCATATCGATGGCGACTTTTTGCATCAATGGGTGGGCCGCAGACCCGTAATTCAAACCGAATATTCGCTTCATAACCATTTTAATGCCAGCTTGCGGGAAGACCAACTGCACTTTGCCATTGGAAAACCATCGTAGATTTGGCACAATGCAGATTCACGAAGGAGCATTCCCAAAAAATCTCCAATGTCAGCCGTACGTCTCTAAATGAACTCCAGACAAATTCAAAGAGTCGGAATCACCTCCAAACCGAGGAAGCCGGAGATTCGGGAGATTGTGCCCCCGCTTCTCAGATGGCTTCGCGAACGCAATCTTGAAGTCTTGATGGACAAAGAGACAGGCGCCAGTATGGACGCTTCCCAACCCTGCCTCAGCCGCAATGAAATTGCCGCCCAGGCCGACCTGGTGATCGTTCTCGGCGGAGACGGCACGCTTCTGGCAACAGCCAGAGCAGTGGGCCGCAGGCCCGTGCCCATTTTAGCAGTGAATCTTGGCGGTCTGGGCTTTCTGACCGAGATCACCCTGGAAGAACTTTATCCCACGCTGGAAAAGGCGCTGGCGGGAAGTTTTCAAACCGAGCGGCGCGTGCGGATCACCGCCGAAGTGCTCCGAAACCATGAGGTTATATCGTCCTTCCTGGCGCTGAATGACGTGGTTCTGAACAAAGGCGCCATCGCCCGAGTGCTCGATTTCGATGTCTGGGTAAATAGCCGTTTCATGTCCACCTACAAGTCGGACGGGCTGATTGTCTCCACACCAACCGGCTCCACAGCTTATTCTCTGGCGGCGGGAGGTCCCGTCATTGTACCTACCGTAAGCGCCTTCATCGTCACTCCGATTTGCGCCCACACGCTCACAAATCGAGCCATCGTCCTTCCAGATTCCGTAACGCTGGAAGTGGCCATGAAAAGCCATCAGGAATCGGTTTACCTGACCATTGACGGCCAGGTGGCCATCGCCTTGCATAGCGACGACCGCGTTCGCGTCCAAAAGGCTGAGTCTGCCATTGAACTGATTCAGCCCACTCAGAAGACTTATTTCGAAGTTCTGCGGCAGAAACTGAAGTGGGGCGAGCGTTGAGCGAGTTGCGGAAAAAGCCTTCATATCTGTCATTCTGGGCGCTAGCGAAGAATCCCTTTATTTAAGAATCAGCAAATGCCGGGATTCTTCCTTCGTTTCACTCAGGACCGCCTTCGGTTCCTCAGAATGACATGTTTTCAGGACGTATAGGCAAAGGACTACCACGCAGCGGTTATAATATCCCTTCGCGCGATGAGTTGGTTCCAGCCGCCGCGTCAGCCCGAACCCGAAGTGATGGATGATGCCTGCGAGGTGGAAGCTTATGCCTCCGCTGCCGCTCAGGCCCATCTGGACGCTATTGACAACACGCTGGTTGATCAGGTGCTTGCGCTGGGAATCCAGCCGGGCATAGCCTTGGATGTAGGCACGGGGCCCGGTTCCATCCCCTTGAAACTCGCCCGCCGCAGGCCAGACCTGCATTGGGTGGGGATCGATAAATCGCAGGCCATGCTTGGGGTCGCACGCCGCGCCGCCCGTGAGCAGGGACTCAATAACCAGGTTAGTTTTTGCTTGGCGGATGCTCGTCGTTTGTGTTTTCCGGACGCGGCATTTGACTTGGTTCTGTCCAACTCTTTGCTTCACCACTTGGCTGATCCCATCGCAGCCTTTAACGAGATGGCTCGGGTGACCAAACTCGGTGGAGTCGTTCTGATCCGCGACTTGCGGCGCCCTTCCCGGCTTGCCTTCAAGGCCCATGTAGCCTGGCACGGAAGGCACTATTCCGGCAAAATGAAAGAGCTTTATGATCATTCTGTTCGCGCTGCTTATACGCCGGCAGAACTTCAGTCGTTGATTGAAAAATCGGCGCTGGCAAGTGGTCGCATCTTTCTTCACCGCCGAACTCATTTGGGCGCTTGCTGGAAAAACGTAGTTCACAGGTCGAACTAATGAGAAAACTTTTCGTTCTTACATTTCTCTGCGTTTTGGTATGGACAGCGCTCCTCGCGGCAGCAGAGAAGACCCCGAGCACCTATACGATTCAGATTCCTCCACAGCCCAACTACTCCAGCATTGACTGGCTGGTGGGCAACTGGGTGGGGAAAATGGCCGGCAAAGAATCCCAAGGGCAGGTGCTGCTTTCGGTCTCGTATGAACTCGGAAAACGCTTCCTTCTTATACGCGAAGAAGTTTCTCTGTTTCCCACCAAGTCTGCTCCTGCCACGCACGAGAGTTTGATGGGCATCCTCAGCGCTGATAGTCCGAATAATGGCTTCAACCTGACGCTTTATTCCTCCAATGGATTTGTGACGCGATATCGCGCCGTGGTTAAGAATGCGGAAATCGATTTCAATCCCGAAGGTGGAGCGCTCCCGCCGCCGGGATGGTTATTCCGGCGCGTTCTCATTCACACGAACCCAGGCCAATGCACCGAGCGCGTCGATGTAGCCCCGCCTGGAAAATCGTTCTTCACCTATTACACCGCAGACCTTCATCAGGTCGCTTCCATCCCTGCGAATCCCCAACCGGAAAGCGATCCTTCCCAAAAGTCCAGGCATCACCATTGGCCGTTACGATAAGCCAGAGCTATCCGATGCCTGCGAATCACAGTAACAGCCTCGGTTGCAGTGTGGTGTCCCTATTGGCGGCCTATCGGTGTGGTGAACAAGCGCTGCTACAGTCCATGTAGTAATCATAATTAGTAATTTTCATTAGAAGAATAGTTGACAAGCAAGCAAAAAAGCGATACCAAGTGTAGTCATTAAAGGATTATCGTTGTCATGAAAAATTTATGACAGGCTCCTCAAACGGATACGGCAATGAAACAGTTGGGCGCGAGACAAGAACGAGTCTCGGTAAACTATCCACACCAACGACAGGAGGAAAACCATGAGCAAAGCCAGGTTCTATACACTGATGGGCGTTGTTTTGTGTCTTGTCGGGTTCCTTAGCTTAGCACCTCAGGTTTATGGGCAAGCTGCAACCACGGGGGCCATTCTGGGTGTGGTAACCGATCCGAGCGGTGCGGTGGTGCCGAATGCCGAAGTAACCGTCACCGACGTTGCCACGGGCGCTTCACGCATACTCCACTCCGACAGGGCTGGACGATTCGACGCCGAGGGCCTTCCAGCCGCTGGAACCCTTTACAACGTGACGGTCAAGGCGACAGGCTTCAAAACCTTTGTCTCTCATAGCGTCAAACTGGATCCGAGCGAACGAGTCACCGTCAACGTCAGCCTTCAGATTGGCGCCACCGCCAGCGAAGTCACGGTCACAGCGGCGGCAATCCATGTGAATACAACAAGCGGCGCATCCGCCGGAACGATCAGCGGCACCGAAGTCCAGGAGCTGCAGCTAAACGGACGCGATTTCCGTGGTCTGGCTCTCTTAGTCCCTGGCGTGAATAGCACGGCCATTACGGGCACTCCGGTGGGTGGCGGCTCGCTGAACGGCGGCGGGCTGACCGGTGAAACTCCGATTTCCGTGAACGGACTGGGCCGGGAAATGAACATGTACCTGACAGACGGCGCCTACAACATGAACACCGGCAACATGATCAACCTGAACGTGGTCCAGCCCATCGATTCGATTGCCGAGTTCCGTATTCTCAAGGATAACTATAGCGCGCGATATGGCATTGCCGGTGGAGCTGTCATCATGGTGGCTACGAAATCCGGAGGGCGGCAGTTCCACGGTTCGGGGTACGACTTCCTCCGCAACAATGCGTTCGATGCCCGAAACTTCTTTTCTCCCACCACTCCGGTGCTGAAACAGAATATTTTCGGGGGCAGCATTGGAGGCCCCGTTTACATCCCCGGGCATTACAACACCGACAAGACGAAAACTTTCTTCTTCGCCAGTGTCGAAGCGCGAGTGCGACATGTTGGTGACGTTCTGCGCGGCGCGATGATTCCGGGCACCATGAGGAACGGTGATTTCACGAACAGCCCGACGATTGCAGCAGGAGGATTGTCGCTTGATTCAACCGCTCAGAGCATCTTATCGGCGGAACATCCGGGCATTAATTGCGTGCCTGATCCGTTCCACCTCAATCCTGCCTGCTTTGATCCGAACTCCGTGGCGTTGATGAATCACTTCTGGCCCTTGCCCAACAATCCGGCCGGAGGATTCCTGAACTACCTCAATAACGGCGTCGAGATTTTCGACGTGCAGGACCACACGTATCGCGTCGATCAGAATTTTGGTGAGAAATACCGGCTGATGGCCCGTGTGTCCTATGAGACGACGAAGGATAGTCCTCCAAACCTTGCGTGGGGAGGAAATCCGGCGCCGACCGAGACCCAGACCATCGGCACCACCGGTTTCAACAACCTGCTGCAATTCACGGCCAACATTAACCCCACCACGATTAACCAGGTGAGTTGGACGCAAACGGACGACAAGCCTCGACTTCTCATTCAGGGACAGTTTCTTAACAATCTCTCGTCGCCGCTCACCATAAAACTGCCATTTGGAAATAATGCGGACCCGGCAAAACGCTTGCCGAATATCTCTTTGAGTGGAGGCTGGTCGCCTATCAGCGATGCCGGGCTGCCGGAGTATGCGAGCGACGGAGAACAGATATTTTCTGAGGATTTCACGAAGGTCAAGGGGCCGCATACGATTCAGGCCGGCACCATGTATATCTTCGGCATCAAGCGGCAGGATAACTTCGCAACCCCTGAAGGCTCATTTTCCTTCTCGGGAGTTCATACTGGCGATCCTGTAGCTGATTTCCTTCTCGGTCTGGACGGTTCATTCAACCAGAACAACACGCGGCTTCGCGGCTACTTCCGTTACCACCAGTCGGAGTCATACATTCAAGATGACTGGAGGGCAACTCGGAGGTTGACCCTTAACCTGGGGTTGCGAGCGGTTTACTTCTCTTCTGACAAAATTCAAGGCAACGGCATCAGCGACTTCAGTCCCAGCCGTTACAACCCCGCGCAGGCTCCGGTCGTCTTGCCAGGCGGCACGCTTGAAACCAACGCCAGCGGGCAAGTGGTGACTTCGAGCGGCGCAGTGGCCAACCTGCTGAACGGCGTCGTCTTTCCTCAGGACTATAAACCCAATCCCAACGTTCTGTGCGCAGGCACTCCATGCGCGGGGACGCCCGGCGTTCCTGACGGCATTTTCACCACGCCCAGCATGAATTGGAGTCCGCGCTTCGGCTTTGCCTGGGACGTCTTTGGAAATGGAAAGACAGCGCTGAGAGGCGGGTATGGGATCGGCTATGGGCGGATTCCCTTCGCAATGTATAACAACGATTTGGGAAATCCTCCTTTCGAGCAGGGGATTACGCTGTTGAACGGCACGCTGACAGATCCCAGTTTGGGAACTCCGGGCGCTATCTCAGCGCAAAGTATCGGCACCATCGGACCACCCGGGGCCAAGTACAAGCCCGTGATGATCCAGAGTTGGAGCCTCACCTTGCAACGGCAACTGATGCAGAATGGAGTCTTGAGCGTCGCGTATGTGGGCACCGGAGCGCGCAATGTTCCGGGTGGGATGGACTGGAATTTCCCCTTACCCGTCGCGGCGCCCAGCGTTAACGATCCGGGTTGTCTGCAAACGGGCCAGGCGATCCCTTCCGGCGGATTCCAGTTTGATCCGTGCCTGAATCGGGGCATCGTTTCCGCCGACTTTACACGACCGTATGTCGGCTGGAGCGGGATTAATGGCGCGGCTGACAGCGCGGCGCAGTTCTACGGAACTTCCAATTACGACTCGCTTCAGGTGGGGTATCAGTATCGAGCATCGCGATCCTTGACGTTCAGCGCGGCGTATACTTACGGCCATGCCCTTGCCGATGTGCGGAGCGGCGGCTTCGATTCCAGAAACACAGGGAACGGCGCGCAAAACCCGCGCGATTTCCGGGCGGAGTATGGAACTCCGGGCTTTGACCGCACCCACATTTTTACTTCCGGATATGTCTACAACCTCCCCTTCCTGAAACAGCGCAATGACGTGCTGGGAAAGGCATTGGGAGACTGGACGTTTTCCGGAATTACGGTCATCCAGAGTGGATTCACCTTTGATCCGGGCCTTTCGATCCCCGCTCCGGGACTGGCCTCGCGTCCAAACTGCGTGGGGAATATCTCAGGGCCGAAAACGGTGAATGAATGGTTTAATACCAGCGCCTTCGTTGCTCCGGCTTTCGGCTTTTTCGGCAATTGTGGAACCGGCGTGGTTCGCGGCCCCGGAGAAAACACCTGGAACTGGGCACTCTATAAAACCTTCCCCATCGGGGAACGTCTGAAGGCTCAGTTCCGCGCAGAGTTCTTCAATGTATGGAACCACGCCAACTTCGCTGGGGTCAGCACCGCCCTTGGCTCAGGAAGCTTTGGCCAAGTGACCAGCGCTCTCGACCCGCGCGAAATCGAATTTGCCCTGCGATTGGACTTCTGACGCTGGCAGTTTCCGAATCATCATGGCCCGGCGATAGCGCCCCGCAGCCGCGAGCGCTCTTTCCGGGCTTTTGTTTTCGGCGTACGCTGGCTTTACATGGTGTTTAGACTCAGATCTTGTGGATGGATGGCTGCGCTTGCACTGGTAATTCTCAGCGTTTCCACCCACGCCTTTCAGCTCGACGCCCGCCAGCGCGCAGCCCGGCACTTTGCGCGAGCAAGTACGTTAGCTAAGGAGCACAAGCTCTCCGAGGCGGAGCAGGAATATCGCGTCGGTCTCGAACTCGACCCGACTTCAGTAGCCGCCTATAACAATCTTGGAGTGCTTTACTTTGAAACGGGCGATTTTCGCCGCTCGGCAAATGCCTTTTCAGAAGCGCACCGCCTGCGGCCAGGCGACACCGACATCAGCCTCAATCTGGGTTTGGCTCTTTTTAAAGCCGGGAACTGCGCGGAAGCCATCGCGCCGCTGAGCGCCGGTGTTGCCTCACCCCAGCATATGACGGATGCGCATTATCTGCTGGGCGCTTGCTACTACGAACTGAAAAAATGGCAGGATTCGATCAAAGAGCTTGAAAGCGCCAAAAAAGCTCGCCCTAATAACGACCGGATTCTATTCCTGCTGTTTAACGACTATCGCAACGTCGGAAATCGTACGCAATCGCTTCAAGCGGCGGCGCAGCTTCTGAAGAGCCATCCTGATTCCCCTTTTGTTTATGAAATGCTCGGCGAGGCGCATGATGCGGCAGGCCAGCCTCGAGAAGCGGAACAGGAGTTCAAGCAGGCGATTGCCGCTGCTCCCCGCGTCCCGGAGCTTCATTTTCTGCTGGGATACCTTTACTGGCGATGGAAGCATTACCCAGAGGCTGTTGCGCCCCTCAAAGAAGAAACCCGCATTAACCCTGCTTTTGCTCCACCCTATTACTATCTGGGCGACATTGCCCTCAAGCAACGACAACCCGCACAAGCTTTAAGCTATTTCCAGAAAGCTCTGCGCCTCGATCCATCCTACGCGCAAGCCACTCTAGGCGCCGGCCGGGCTTACGGACAACTTGGGCAGTATGAGAAAGCGCTTGGCTTTCTCTACGCCGCCGTTGAGAAGATGCCTGGCGATCCGGAGGCTCATTATTGGCTGGGACGCATATTGATTCATCTGGGGCGTGTGAAAGAAGGGCAGGAGGAACTGGCCGAAGTGAATCGCATCAATGCTGCCAGGCAACAACAGGCACAAGACCTGCTGAATCATGCCGCGCCAACAGACCACACAGAGACAAAGGGATCAACGGTGAAGTAAAAACAACCTCTCGCATCGGCGCGCGGTGGCCGATTACAGCCTCATGGCTCCATCGTGTTCTGCATTTGCTTGAGGAGTTCCTTCCGCTCGCTGTATTCGGCAGCATGATACTTTTTAAAGTCAGCGAGGGCCTGCTGCGCTTTTTCTTTTTCTCCCAGATGCTCGTAAGCACGCGCGAGAAGATAATATGCGCCCGTCAGGTCAGGTTCGCTTGCCACTGCCTTTTGCAATTCCTCACTCGCTTTCCGATACTTACTCATTCGGACCCAGAGCCTGCCCAGTTGGTAGTGCGGCAAGGCATACGACGAGTCAAGCGCAACAGCCTTCTCCAGATGAGGACGGGCTTGAAGCAACTCATTCTCCGAGAGCAACAACATGCCGTAAAAAGTCTGATAAAACTTATTTCCTGGCTCGCGCTGAACCGCCGCGGAAAGCAGCTTCTGCGCTTCTCGGAACTTCCCGACAGCAAAATAACAAAGCCCCAGGAGAAACAGCGCCTTATCGTCCTCCGGCTTCATCTGAAGCGCGCGCTGAGCATAGCTGGAGGCCGTTTGAAAGTCACTCTCGATGAAGTATGTAATGGCCATGCTGTACAGGATGTCTGGAGAATCAGGCGCCAGGCGCTTTGCTTTTTCTAAAACTTCCAGAGCGTCCTGCTGCCGGCTAAATTTTTGATAGAGCCTTCCGAGAAGGAGCAGGTAAGCGGTATTCTGCGGTTCCAGTTGAACTGCTCTTTGAATTTCCTGCAAGGCGGCAGAGTCCTCGCCTGAAAGGAGACGCTCGCGCGCAAGAAGGTAATGATAAGCGCCGGTGTTTTGCGCATTGCCAGTGATCCGGGAAAGTGTCTCATGAACACAGGTTGCGTCCTTCTGACGGAGGCAGACTTCGGCAAGAGGAAACAAGATTTCAGGTTCCGAGGGCAAGAGTTGCTGAGCTTTGCCAAGGAGATCGTGCGCCGGTTTTAACAAGTTTTGAGCAAGGAAGAGCTTTCCCACAGCCAGATCGAACGCCGGCAGATTGCCAAACTTCCGTGCGCTGGCCTCTGCAAAGCTTAATGCCTGATCCTCCCGCCCCGCTTCCAGATAAGCTCGAACCAGATTGGCAGCTAGTTCAGGCGAATCAGGACCAATCTTTTCTGCTTTTTCAAGAAGGCCCACAGCCTCCACCGGCTTCCTGTTCTCGAGCAACAAAACGCCGAGATTGTAGAGGGTGCTTTGAGAGCGCGGGTTGAGTTTTAAAGACCGCCGCAGATCGTTTTCAGCGGCGGATCGATGCCCTAAATCAAGCTCGGCAACACCCAAATAGAAAAAGCCCTCAGCCGAACTCTGATCGGCCTGAACGGCTCGTAAAAATTCCTCTCGCGCCTCAGCGAACCTTTTTTTCTGAAGCAGCCAAATGCCTTGCTTCAGAAAATTTGTGGAGTCTTGGGTGTGGGTCGTTTTCGCCCGGAACAAAGCTTCTGATAAGGCGCTACCGGCGGGGAGAAAAGTTAGGCAAAACAGAAGGCAAAACGCCATGTCGGGTTTTCAAGCTGTTTGTAGAGTTCGAAGGATCCTGTCAATTTTGTACACAAGATCGTGTCAGTGCGCAGACCGTGTCAGTTACCAAAACGTAAATCGGTAAAAAATACATACGAGTTTCACATTGTAAAAAATTAGAGAGGAAAATAGATGATACGAAAGTATATCAAAGTGGGGAATTATAAGCTAGGCGGCGTAGCCGTAGTTGCCAGCAGACGGCTGGCTAATTGAGATTGAGAACGTCTGGCTGCCGGTATTCTGTTGCGAATCCTTGACGGTAACAGTGAAATTATAGGTGCCGAGGGCCGAGGGGGTTCCAGAGATCAACCCTGAAGAGTTCATACTCGTCCCATTCGGCAGTGAACCGGTTATAATCGAAAACGAATAAGGCGCAACCCCTCCTTGGGCGCTGATCTGTTCGGAATAAGGCACTCCCACAATTCCACCTTCCAGATCCTCAGCAACCGGGACAGGAGTGTAACTCCCGGAAGATGACGAATTGTAAGGAGCTTTCACAATCTGGTGAAATGATCCATAAGCCGTGTGCGTAATGGGACTTACCGGTTGCGCTGGGGCCATTGGAGCGTTCGGCATCAATCGTACTCCATGCACAGAATCCCATTCGAGCCGCCTGCATTTGCAAAATA
>Ga0070737_10002422_pt1 | contig 22465 bp, 17 predicted proteins | sample Coa_R1_10_FD_66438 | JGI IMG/M metagenome (GOLD analysis project Ga0070737, IMG submission 66438) | Surface soil microbial communities from Centralia Pennsylvania, which are recovering from an underground coalmine fire - Coalmine... | ecosystem: Environmental > Terrestrial > Soil > Unclassified...
CAGTCTCTCCGGAACCAGAGGCGACTGCGGCCCCGACGCCAGGCTGATACTGGATACCGCCGGCAATCTCTACGGCGAAACTAAATGTGACGGCGCTTACGGACTGGGATCGGTATTTAAGCTGACCCACTCCGCTGGAGGCTGGACCTATTCAGATCTTCATGACTTCACTGGCGGCAGCGACGGGGAATACCCCCAGGGCAGCCTGGTTTTTGATACTAACGGCAATCTCTACGGTACAACCTTCGGCGGTGGTGCTTACGGCGGCGGAGTAGTGTTTCAAATCACGCCGTAACCAAAGCGTTCGGCGCTGAGCGTTTGGCGCTAACCGGCGACTCTGATTAAGCCGGAACGAAGTCCCTCAGCGGCTAAAGCCGTGATGATCCCGTAGGCTTTACGGAGGGCCTAAAGGCCGTCCCCTTCAAAAACCGGTCTTAATCAGAGTTTTCCTAACTGGCGTAACATCGCCGCGCCACAAGCGATCCTGCCGATCGGCGGCGCTAGGAGCGCTCACTGCCTGCACTGGCTAGCGCTTCCCCGCTCGGTTGATCGCGCTCTCCTGGGATGCAATACTGGGTTCCCGGTGAGTTGCAGGCCCTACTCTCTGGGCCTGCGGGAGCGGACCACTTGTGCTTGGGAACCTGTCGAAGCTTTCAACCGGCCAGCGTCTGGATTTGCCGGAGGTCCTGAGGATAAGTCTGGACTCGTTGCGGGCCGACAAGCTGCGCACCGGGATGACCGCGCTCAGCATGGCCGTGGGTACGGCGGCTTTGATTCTGGTGGTCACGGTGTCGCTCACGGGGAGAAGCTATATACTCGGCCAGATCGAGAACATCGGCACCAATGTGATTTGGGCAGAATATACCGGGGTCTCCAGCGGCCCAAACACGGAGAGCCTGGGCGACCGTCTCACAGTGAGGGACCTGGCCGCAGTGGAGAAGAGCGTACCCGGCATCATGGCAGCCTCTCCCGTCGTTGACCTGCGTCTGAATACCTTCCTGGCAAACAGCAATGTTCCGGTGCTGGTGCTGGGGGTGGACCCCCAATATCAACTGGTGCGGCGCCTCGTGGTCAGCGAGGGCCGGTTCTTTGACCAGAAGGACGAGGAGTCGGCCACTAAGGTTGCCTTGCTCACGGAACATCTGGCCCGGCAACAATTCAAAAGCCCGGACCTCGCCCTCGGGCAGGTCATTCACATCGAGGGCATGCCGTTCCTCATTCTTGGCGTCTTCCGCGAAAGCGTGGACACCATGGGACAGTCCGAGATTGAAGCCAACACGGTGCTGATTCCCTACAGTATTGCGCGTTACATGACGGGCAGTGATGCCGTAGACCAACTCTATTTTTCGATGGCCGATTCGGCGGCGGTATCGGAAGCCACGGAGCGGATACGGGCGGTCATCGTTTCCCGCCATCGGCCGGAGTCCACTTATGACGTCAGCAATATGACCGATGTCTTGGACACCGCGAAAAAAATGGCTGCCGCTTTAACCACGTTGTTGTTGTTATTCGCGGCAGTGACCTTGCTCGCCGGCGGCATCGGCATCATGAACATCATGTGGGCAACGGTGCACGCACGGACGCATGAGATCGGCGTGCGCAAAGTGGTCGGGGCCACCCGCAGAGCAATTCTCCTGCAATTCTTATGCGAGGCGCTCCTGGTGGCGGTGGTCGGGGGATTGGCCGGCACTCTTATTGGGATGAGTACTTCCGTGTCGATGCGTCTCTTTTTCCACTACCCCATCGATACCTCGATGCTCTCAGCCGTCATCGCTTTTCTGGCTTGCTGCCTGATTGGCATTGCGTTCGGCATATCTCCGGCCCACAACGCTGCGCGACTCGACCCGGTGGAGTGTCTGCGGCACGAGGAGTAGCTGATGGCAGAGGACGGCCGGGAAGCGGCGATCACGACACCAGGCAGCGTTTCTCCGCGCACCCTCATAGCGCCGCCGGGCGTTTCGGATGCCGGCCGGAGTTCCCGCGAACGCCGTTCTTTGTATTCCATGTTCTTTGTGGCGCTGGGTATCCGGCTTGCCGTGTCCGCCGTGATGGTCCCGGAGTTTCTCGATTCGTACCGGGACCACTGGCATTTCGGTTGGGAGATGGGCCGCATCGCGCGTTCCATCTGCAACGGGCAAGGCTTCTCCTCGCCGTTTTTCGATCCCAGCGGCCCGACGGCGATGTTGCCGCCGGTTTATCCCTATCTCGTCGCTGCCTGTATGAAGCTTTTCGGGGGCTTTACCGTGGCGAGCACGATGGCAATCCTCACGCTCAACAGCATCTTTGCCTCGCTGACGGTGCTGCCGATCTATTTCCTGGCCAAGAGAATCTTCGACGAGCGAACCGCGCGCGTTTCCGCCTGGGTCTGGGTCTTCTTCCCGTACTCGATTTATCTGGCGGGCGGGCGCATTTACTCCGACACGCTCACTTGCCTTGTCGCAGCCACGGTATGGCTGCAAACGATTCGGCTGGTGGAGAGCCGGCGGACAGCGGATTGGGTGATCTGGGGCGCGCTGTGGGGCATTGCGGGGCTGATTAGCCCGACGCTTCTGGCGCCGCTGCCGTTTCTGGCAATGTGGCTGGCGGTCCGGCGCCGGCAGGCGAAAGCGTCGTGGCTGGTGCCGGGCATGCTGGCAGCGCTGGTGTTTTTGGCCTTTGTGACGCCGTGGACGGTCCGCAATTATCGGGCCTTTCATCGCCTCATTCCTCTGCGCGACGGGTTCTGGATGGAGGTGCACGTCGGCAACAGCGGCGATACCTCGGATGTAACGCCGGATTCGGCACATCCTACGACCAGCGCGATCGAGTATGCGCAGTGGCGCCGGTTAGGCGAAATCGGCTACATGGATGCAAAGAAGCAGCAAGCGCTGGAGTTCATCCGCTTGCATCCCGGGTTCTTTGTGTGGATGTGCGTGCGGCATTTTGTGAACACCTGGACGGGCTTCTGGTCGCTCGACCCCAAGTTTCTGGCGGACGAGCCGTTTCACATACCGAACGTTTTCTTGACTACGACGATGACGGTCCTGATGCTGGTTGGCCTACGCTATGCGTGGCGCAACGGCCGGGCCCAGGCGGTGTTGCCGCTCGTGCTTGTACTCGTTACCTATCCGCTGGTGTACTACGTCACGCATTCCGCGATGGATTATCGGCACCCCCTCGATCCGATCATCGTGATTCTGTGCTGCTATGGCGTGCTGGAGTGGCGCCGAGTACCCAGGTCTGGAAAATCGCCGGACCTGGGGCATACAACCGAGGCTATTCAGAATTCAGACTGACCCACTGCCGCGTTTGCCTGGCCCTTTGCCCCTGTGATACCTTGCGCTTCGTCTCTTGTTTGGCGCGTGGTTGCGGATGGAACCGCGGCGTAGTCTGCCGCGTACTTTGGCAAGGAGGGGAAGGAATGATTGGCCTCATCGTCATTATCGTCATCCTGGCGATCATCGCGTTCTCGCTGATCGGCATTTACAACAGCCTGGTGCAATTGCGGGTGCGCGCCGAAAACGCCTGGGCCGACATCGATGTGCAACTGAAGCGGCGCTATGACCTGATCCCCAACCTGGTGGAAACGGTGAAGGGATACGCGGCGCACGAGAAAAGCACGTTTGAGGACGTGGCCAAGTTTCGCAGCGCCGCCATGTCGGCGACGACGCCGGCCGACAAGAGCGTTGCGGAGGGGCAGTTGGTGCAGGCCCTGCGCGGGTTGTTGGCAGTGGCAGAGGCCTATCCGCAGTTGCAGGCGAATCAGGAGTTTATGTCGCTGCAAGGCTCGCTCAGCGGGCTGGAGGATGCCATCCAAAACGCCCGGCGCTACTACAACGCCGTGGTGCGCGACTTCAACACCAAAATCCAGAGCTTCCCCAGCAATATCGTGGCAGGCATGTTCGGTTTCCAGCAAAAGCAGTTCTTCGACATCACGGAACCGGCGCAGCGCGAGCCGGTGGCGGTGAAGTTTTGAGCGCCGAAGGCGCCCAGCATTTAGCACTTAGCATTTAGCACTTAGCATTTAGCATTTAGCATTTAGCATTTAGCACTTAGCATTTAGCACTTAGCATTTAGCACTTAGCACTTAGCATTTAGTATTAGAGACGCGCCCCTCAGACTAAGAACCCAGACCCTCAAGATTCGACGAGGAGCCTTTATGAAGGACTTTCGAGATTTGAAGGTTTGGCAACGCGCACACGATACCACTTTGGCGATCTATCGCTGTACGCGAGATTTTCCCCGTGAAGAAACCTATGGCATGGTGAGCCAGCTACGCCGTTGCAGCTCATCTATTGCAGCGAACATCGCGGAAGGTTGCGGATGCTCTGGCAACCCGGAGTTTGCCAGGTTCCTGCTGATGGCGATGGGATCTGCGAGCGAGCTCGAGTACTTTCTACTGCTCGCCCGTGACCTGCATTATCTTGCTCCCCAGAAATACCAGGCAATCGTGAATGAAGTTATCGAGATGCGGCGGATGCTGAATGGGCTGCTCTCAAAAGTACAGGCAGAAAAAGGAAGCGCGTTTCAGCGCCGGGCCGTTGTTGGCGCGCGATGAGCGCTCAGCGAAACACTAAGTGCTAAATGCTAAATGCCAAATCCGCCTGCTCGCCATCATCCTTCTACTCGCCGCCCCCGCCTTCGCGCGGGAGTGGCACATTACCAACTTTGACAGCAGCATGACGGTGGCGCAGGACGGCACGATGAGCGTCCGCGAGCACCTGGCGGTTTCCTTTGAAGGCCGGTATCACGGCATCTATCGCGATATTCCCATCCAGTATCCCGGCCGGTATGGTTCCAATTACACGTTGTTCCTCACGGTCACCGGCGTCACCGACGGCTTTGGCCACAAGTTGAAATACGACTCCAGCGTGCAGGGCGATTATCGTCATCTGAAGATCTACATTCCCGGCGCAGAGGACACGACGAAGATCGTCGAGATCGACTACACGGTGAAGAACGCGGTGCGCTGGTTCGACGATCACGACGAGCTGTATTGGAACGTGACCGGCAATGACTGGCCGGTGCCGATCGACAGCGCCATGGCGATCATCTTGTTTCCGCCCGGCGCGGTGAACAACCTGCGGGCGCAGGCCTTCACCGGCATCTACGGTTCGCAGGCGCAAGACGCCACGGTGAACGTCAACGGCAATGTAGTGCGGGTCACGTCGAACCCGCTGTCGATGAGGGAAGGCCTGACCGCCGACGTGTACATCACCAAAGGCGTGTTGACCGAGCCCAGCAAACTGACGTTTGCCGTGTGGTGCCTGCGCAGCAACGTCATCGTGCTGCTGCCGTTGTGGGCCCTGGTGGTAATGTTCTTCTTCTGGTGGACGAAGGGCCGCGATCCCAAGCCCGACATCTCTGTCGCGCCCATGTACGAGCCGCCGCAGGGAATGACGCCGGCCGAGGTCGGCTCGCTGATGGACGATAGCGTGCACCCGCGCGACATTACCTCGACGCTGGTCGATCTGGCGGTTAAGGGCTACATCAAGATCGAGGAGACGGAGTCGAAGCTGCTGGTGTTTTCGCATCGCGACTACACCTTCCACCTGTTGAAACCGGAACCCGAGTGGGCCAACCTGGCAGCGCACGAGCGGCTGATGCTGCGGCACATGTTTTCGGGAGGCAGGACGGAGGTGCAGCTTTCGGAGTTGCGCAATCAGTTTTACGTCGCTATCCCAACGCTGAAGGAAGACATCCTGGCCGAGCTGCGGAGCAAGGGAATGTACACGGTCGATCCTGACTCGGCCCATGCTTACGTACTGGCGGGAGTGGTCTTTACCGCGCTGCCGTTCGTGGTTGCGCAAGTGCTGGGCTGGGCAGATGTGCTGAGTTCCGTGTGGCTGCTCATCGCCGCCGGCCTTATTGCGCTGATCATCGTGTTTTTGTTCGCTCGCATCATGACGGCCAAGTCGTTGAAGGGGGTACGCACCAAGGTACAGATTCTGGGCTTCCAAGAATTCATCAACCGCGTCGACGCCGACCGCCTGAAGCGCATGCCGCCCGACACCTTCGAGAAATTCCTACCCTATGCGATGGCGCTGGGCCTCGAGCACCGATGGGCAAAGGCGTTCCAGGGCATCGTGCACGATCCTCCGACCTGGTACGTCGGTCCCACGCCTTACGCGGTGTTCGATCCACTGTTCTTCGCCACTTCGATGCATGCCATGGCAATGGATGCCCACCAGGCGTTCGTTGCCGCGCCGCGCGCCAGCAGCACCGGCTCGGGATGGGGAGGCGGATTTGGCGGCGGTGGCTTTAGCGGCGGAGGGTTTGGCGGCGGAGGAGGAGGAGCGTTCTAAAGGCAGTGGCCAGTGGCCAGTAGCCAGTGGTCAGTGGCCAGTTGCCAGTTGCCAGTAGTCAGTTGCCGGTTGCCAGTTGTCGGTTGGAACAGAACAGAGCCTCCTCTGGTGTAAACTCCCCTCAAAGCCGTTGGGTTCTAAAGGCAGTGGCCAGTGGCCAGTGGCCAGTTGTCAGTTGTCAGTTGTCAGTTGTCGGTTGGAACAGAACAGAGCCTCCTCTGGTGTAAACTCCCCTCAAAGCCGTTGGGGGCGCAATCGCATCCTCTCGCCTTTAATTCCCCTTCGTGCTATGCCGAGCGGCAAAGGACGCTTCGTTTTTCAATTCCCCATTTGGTACGGTGGCGGTTGGGGAAGAGACTAAAAGTAGACTTTACTGCAACAGTTTGCACCTCACACGGCGCTATTACTATTCCTTTCATCAACATACCGCGGCTACAAAATTGCACAAGTTTTGTCGGAAAGCAGTTCCCTTTTGACCCTCGCCAGATACGGCTTTGCATCGCTCCCACCGTGCTACGAGCGTGAAGGGCAGCTTTCGATTCAGAGCTGTGGAAAGAGGTCTGGATGAAGAAACAGTGGCTTGTGCTGGGGTTGCTGTCGGTCTTTTGCCTGCTTATGGCGGGTGTGGCAAATGCCGACAACGTACAAGTGCCGTTCCCGACCGCGGGCGACTATTACTGCAGCGCGACGAATGGCTGCGGATACATTCCATCGGGCGGCCAGACAGCCTACATGTGGACGCAGGGAGACTACGTGATCTCCAGCAACTTCACGAGCACCGGCCTATCTTCGGTGACCGGGCTAATGTGGGACTTCACCATCCAGAACTATCTGGGTGGCGGGAACAACGAGACCGTGGACATCCTGCTGAACGACACCATGGTCGGCAGCTTCACGGCGCTGGACTGCGGCTATTGCGGCAACTATCAGCAGATCACCGGTTCGGTCAACTTTAGCGGGATCGCTCCCGTGAATGGCGGCTACACGCTGGAGATGGAACTGACCAATACCATCCCCTCAGGCGGCGGCTCGATCGCGTTTACCGATGGCGGTGAGTTTACGCTGATCGGCAGCTCCGGAGGCACAGTGCCCGAGCCCAGCAGCATTTTGCTGTTCGGCAGCGGGGCGCTGGGAGTGTTCGGCTTGCTGCGCCGGAAGATCAAGTTGTAAGTGGTAGTTCGACCCTCACTCGGCCGGAACAAGGGTTCCGGCCTTTTTAGTCTTCCAGCCAAAGCAGGCGTCGGCGAAAACAGCGCGAGTCGGCCCTGCCCGATGTCGCCCATCGCCGAAAGATGTGCAATGATGGATCTGCATTTGTCATGATCCAGCTCTCCTCCGCCGGCAAGCGCTTCGGCCACAAACTGCTTTTCGAAAATCTTGACTGGCTGATCACTCCTGACGCGCGCGTCGGCGTCGTCGGGGCCAACGGCACCGGCAAAACCACGCTGCTGAAAGTATTGTGCGGCATCGACTCGCTCGATTACGGCAGTATTGTCACCGCCAAAAACACCACCTTCGGCTATCTGCCGCAAGACGGCCTACAGCTTTCCGGCCGCACGGTTTTCGAGGAATGCCTGTCGGTCTTCGCCAACCTGCGCGCCTTGGAGCAGGAGATGGAAGAGCTGGCCCACAAGATGGGCGAGATCGATCCTAGGTCAGACGAATACGCGCAGGTGGCCGACCGTTATGAGCACATTCTGGCAGAGTTTCGCGTGAAAGACGGCTATGCGCTGGAGGCGCAGGTCGGCGCGGTGCTCGACGGCCTCGGCTTCCGCAAGGAAGACTGGACGCGCTACACGGAAGAGTTTTCCGGCGGCTGGCAGATGCGTATCGCGCTGGGCAAGCTGCTGTTGTCGAAACCAAACCTGTTGTTACTGGACGAGCCCACCAATCATCTTGATCTGGAAAGCCGCAACTGGCTGGAGCAGTATCTGCTGGAGTATCCCTTCGCCTATGTGCTCATCTCGCACGACCGCTACTTCCTCGATATAACCGTCGATCGCATCATCGAGATATGGAACAAGCGGGTGCATTTCTACAGCGGCAATTACGAAAAATATCTGGTGCAGAAACAGGAGCGCCGCGAATCGCTGCTGGCCGCCTACAAGAACCAGCGCGAACGTATCGAGCAGCTTGAGGCGTTCATCAATCGCTTCCGCTACCAGGCAACCAAGGCCAAGCAGGTGCAAAGCCGCATCAAGGAGCTGGAGAAAATCGATCGCATCGAAGTTCCGCCGGAGGAGAAGACGATTCACTTCAGCTTTCCGCAGCCCAAGCCCAGCGGCCGGCTGGTGGTGGAGGCCACCGGCGTAGCCAAGAGCTATGGCGAGCCACCCCGGCACGCCAACAACGGGCACGCCGAGGTTCCCGGAACGAAGGAAGTCTTTCGCAACGTGAATTTCACCATCCAGCGCGGCGATCGCATCGCGCTGGTGGGGGTAAACGGGGCCGGAAAATCGACCCTGATCAAGCTGCTGGCGGGCATCGAACCGCTCACTGCGGGCACGCTCCAGCTCGGCCACAACGTTGAGGCGGATTACTTCGCGCAGGACCAGTACAAGGAACTCGATGCTTCGCGCCGCCTGATCGATGATCTGTCCGATGTCGCGCCGCAGAAATCCATCCTTAAGCTGCGTAGCGTGCTGGGCTGCTTCCTGTTTTCGGAAGACGACGTTTTTAAGCCCATCGGCGTGCTCTCCGGCGGCGAGCGCAATCGCTATGCCCTGGCGCGAATGCTGCTGCATCCTTCGAACTTCCTGCTGCTGGACGAGCCCACCAACCATCTCGATATGCGGGCCAAAGACGTACTGCTGGAAGCGCTGGAGAAATACAACGGCACCGTGGTGTTTGTTTCCCACGACCGCTACTTTATCGACAAGCTGGCGACGCGCGTCTTCGCGGTTGGCAATGGACAGGTGGAAGTTTTCCCGGGCAATTATGAAGATTACCTATGGCGGAAACAGCGGCAAGAAGCCGGCGAGAACGATGCGGAGCAAGCGGCCTGGACTCCTACCTTGTCGGACGTGCCCGGCTACCTCGACCGCAAGGCGCAGACGCCTGCGAAGAAACGCGTAAATCCCATCAAGCTGAAACAACTGCAGGAGCGGCATCAACAGGTGGAGCAGGAAATTGCCGAGTTGGAAGGCGGCATCGCCGAATGCGAGCGCGAATTGCAGTCGTTCGTCAGCGTCGAGGAGACGCAGAAGTGGACGGAACTTCTTGCCAAACGGCGCAGCGAGCTGGAGACGCTGATGGACGAGTGGGAAACCTTGTCTCAGGAGCTGGAAGCAGCAGTAGCCAGTAGCCAGTAGTCAGTAGTCAGTAGTCAGCGGCACAGCCAGGAATGGACAAAAAACGTTCCTACCCTGACATCCGGCCGATGCCTTTCCGACTGCGAAACTGGTTAAAATGGGCCCGCCACCAAGGAGCGGTGACGATTTCCTTGGCTCCGGGCCCATTCGATCCTGAAATGGATCGGAGGTGATACTTTTATGGTAACGCCGGATGGGGAAAAGTCAAGGGAGAAATCGTGATAAGCCGCTGAATTTTCAGTGGTTTGTGCATTCTCTGGCAAGTATCACAAGTGTGTGAAAACAGTAGGGATGGCTGCGGCATGGCAGAGATCCTCGCTGCCACTTTCGGCTTTTCGGAATGCGGTCTAGCCTCGTCCGGCCGACAAGCTCGGAGGGATGTGCATGAAGCAACTGCGAGTCTTCTTCGTTTCGATCCTGCTGCTGACATCCGCCAGCCAGTTTGCCATCGCGTTCGCAGCGCCATCGCCGGCGGATTCCAGTTCGGTATCTTCCCGTCCGCTCTTGCAGTATTCTCTGCCGCCTGACAAGCTCGCCAAGGCCTATGCCCTCTATCTGCTGAACGGCGCACTCTATTTTGTCACCACGCTCTGGAGCTTTGTCGTGCTGTGGCTGATGCTGCGCACGCGATTCGGCGCGCGTTTGCGCGATTGGGCGCAGAGGGCCTCGCGCCGCCGCTTCCTCCAGGCGGTAATTGTGATGTCGCTGTTTGTGCTGGTGTTCGAAGTGGCGCAACTTCCCTTCGATCTGTATGAGCATCATATCGGCCTCAAGTACGGACTTTCGGTCCAGCATTGGGGATCGTGGTTCAGCGATTGGGGCAAGAGTCTGCTGCTGGGCTTCGTCTTCGCCAGCATTCTAGGATGGATCCTGTATGGCATCGTGCGCCGCAGTGCGCGGCGATGGTGGTTCTACTTCTGGCTGGCGCTGATTCCCATCCTCATCTTCGTGCTGTTTATCGAGCCCGTCTGGATCGAGCCGATGTTCAACAAGTTCGAGCCGCTCAGCGAACATCACGCCGCGCTGGTCGAGCAAATTGAGCGCGTGGTGCACCGCGCCGGCATGAACATCCCGCCGCAGCGCATGTTCGAAATGAAGGCCAGCGCGAAAACGACCGAGCTGGATGCCTATGTGACCGGCTTCGGCGCGACCCAGCGCGTGGTGGTGTGGGACACCACCATGCAGCAGTTGACGATTCCAGAGACGCTCTTAGTCTTTGGGCATGAGATGGGGCACTACGTCCTGCACCACATTCCAAAAGAAATGGCCATCGATCTGGCGGTGTTGCTGGTGTTGCTTTACCTTGCCTATCGGCTGGCGAACTGGTTGGCGGCGCGCTATGGCGCAAGCTGGGGCATTCACGATCTAGCCGACTGGGCCTCACTTCCGCTGCTGGTGTTCGTCCTTTACGGGCTGGCGTTCCTGGCGACACCGGTCTTCAACGGGGTGTCACGTCATTACGAACACCAGGCCGATCAGTACGGGCTGGAGGTGATTCACGGACTGGTGCCGGACGCCTCACTCGCCGCCGCGCAAGCCCTGCAGAAATTGGGGGAAGTTTCCCTCGATTATCCCTACGTGAATAAGTTTTGGGCGTTCTGGGCGTGGGACCACCCCACCATTCGCCAGCGCATGATCTTCGTGCAGACCTACGATCCCTGGGCGGAAGGCAAGCCGCCGGAGTTCGTAAAAAACGCGCCCTGAGCATGCCTCCTGCCTCACACAGGCGGGTGACTTGGCTCACTGCGTTGGGGTTTCCAAGGTCCATACTGGAATTGTTCGCGGTTGTCGTTTGCCCGCCGTAACAGCTTTCCGCAAGCGGGCCCGGCTACGATCCACCGCTTGCAGAACTTCGGCGGAAGCGCCGCGCTGGAGGTGTGATTTATGGCGACTGTCAGCGAACCTAAGAACGAGAAAGAACCCAAGCCCCAGCTGGTCCCGCCCGCCCGCACCGAACCGGAGCTGTTTGCCGCCGAAATTGAGATGGAGAAGAAGTCGCACAACTTCCTTCCCATGCTGCTGGCCCTGGCCTTGGTTGCGCTCATTGCGGGCACCATCTACTACGTGTGGAAGACCGCGCATGATGTGTTGTCCCCTGCGGTAGCGACTACCAGCATCAGCGACATTCTGAAGACGCAAGCTCCGGCGACGGTCACCTTCAGCACCGGGGTCGTGGAGCCCAACGGTGGCCAGCAGGATCCCGAGTACAGGCTGCTGTCCAAAGCCGGCGTGGTCACCACCAAACCGAAAAGCAAGGGCGGGACCGCCCTCATCGTCGCCCTCACGAAGCCCGGCGAGGATTTGCTCAGCAATATCACGGGCGTGAAGAAGGTCAAGAATTCCGATAACACCACCACCTATACGGTGCCGCTGGCCGAGCGCAAGCTGCTGTCGATTGACAAGATCACGACCGTGAAGCCGCGGGTGGCGCAGGTGGCCTACACCTGGAAGTGGGCCCCGAACAGCTTAGGTGAGAAATTTGACGCTGCCGGAAGCCTGGTGCAGAGCTTCAACTCTTGGGACCGCGCGACGTTGATTAAGTCGTACGGGGTAGATTTCTACAGCGGCGCTCCAACAAAGGCCAGCATTGTGTTGATGGAAACGGACGAAGGTGTGTGGGAACCGTATAGGGAATAGCGGTTAGCAAAAGGGGTTGCTACAATGCCCCCCATGAATGCGCTTTCCCTCGCAAAAATGCTCCGTGCGGTGACATGTCCCGAGTATTCGGTGCGCCAGCTAATTAAGAGACTGTCCATCGGATCTTTGGATTTTCGACTCGCGGTCGGTGCCCTCGACCGAGCCGAGTACGCCTTTGGCGTCCAAGGAGCGGTTTATCTTGCCTCCAAGCTGGGACACAAAGACGTCAGCGTGATCGAGTTTGGAGTGGCCGAGGGAGCCGGGCTGCTCACGCTTGAGCGGTACGCCTCAGAATTCGGCCGGCGCGCTGGAGTCGAGGTCGAGGTCTACGGTTTTGACACCGGCGTTGGGCTGCCCGATCCAGTTCCAGATTACCGGGATCTCCCATACGTCTGGAAGAAGGGCGCCTACCAGATGGATGTTCCCAAGCTGAAAGCCAAACTCAGATCTGCCCGGCTCATTCTGGGGAACGTCGAGGAGACGATCCCGCGCTTTTTGACGACGGACCACGCTCCTATCGGATTCATTAGCTTTGACCTTGATTATTACAGCGCGACGGCCGCTGCCTTTCGCATTTTCGCGGAGTGTGATTCCGGACTGCTTCCTCGCGTGATCTGTTACTTCGACGACATAGTCAGCGACGAACATCAATTCCATTGCGACCGCGTCGGCGAATTGCTTGCGATTCGGACATTTAACGAAAGCGCCGGACCGTGCCAAACCATCGCGCCGATTTATCCGCTGCGTACAAATGTCGTGTTTCCCGCTCAGTGGATGCAGCAATTATGGGCGTACCACCGGTTCAATCACCCCGACTACAACACCTACATCGGGCAATGACATCATCGCCTCAATCCCGCCGTCATGCCCCAATGATCGTCCGCCGCCCTTTATGGCAAGAGCGAGCGCAGGGGGCAGGCTTCGCACTTCGGTTCTTGCTTCAGGCAATAGTGCTTACCCACCTGCACCAACAATCCGTGCATCTCGTTGTAGACCTGTGCGAGCGGGCTGCGTTGGGCGGTGCTCATCGGCGAGGGCGTATGGATTTGCAATTCGTGCGGCGGCCGGCATTTCTGCGACTCGCGATTGGAAGGCTTCACTCGCCGTAGGGCGCGCTCGGTCAGAACGCGAAGCTCGTCGTATCTTGCCTTCGCGCCTGCCAAACCGTGACGCTCGAAAATGCGGCGGGTGTAGGCATCGACGACAAAGATTTCGTGGTTGCCGGCATAGAGCAGGATGGAGTCGGCGGTTTCCTCGCCAATACCTTTCAGCGCGAGCAACTGGGCCCGCAGTTGGGGCGTCGGAGTCGCCAGCATCGCTTCCACTGAGCCGCCGTAGTCGGCATCGAGAAAGCTGACGAAATCTTTCAGCCGTTGCGCCTTTTGCCGGAAATAGCCGGAAGAGCGCACCAGCTTCTCTAATTCCGGCAGTGGCACAGCCCGAATCCCTGCAACGCTGAGCGCGCCTGCCGAGCGCAAGCCGGCAATGGCCCGCTCCACATTGTTCCACGAGGTGTTCTGCGTCAGGATTGCGCCCACGATGACTTCAAAAGGCGTGGCTGCGGGCCACCAGTGCTGCCGGCCCCAACGGTGAGCCAGTTTGCGATAGATGGCGCGCACCATCACTTCCGGCCGGGATGTTGGCTTGAGCTTCAACGGTACGTATATTTCCTCTCGCTATACTTACTATACGGATGCGCAATATCCTGCGATTCCTGTGGAACGCCCCCCGCGGCCATCGCCTGGCGCCGTGGCGCAGCCCCTATCTGCGCTGGCGAATCGAGACCTATACCGGCATCAAGATGCAGAGCATCGGCTTCCTGGAGTTTTGTGGATTTCTGTGGCGCGAGCGCAAAGAGCTGGCGCGCTTCTTGCGATGGACCGGCGAGATGGAGCACTACGCCCGTGCCAAGCCGAAAAACCCGTGAGTTGAGCACATTCGACCGTGTCCGGGCACGTGCAATTAGTTCACCCAGACGAAAATATTTTCCATCCTTAGCGCTCCCAGACAATCACCGCCGGCGTTCCGGCTTCCGCGCCCAGCTTTTCCGCGGCAGATGCCCTATTCGCTGCAATCTCCAGATATCCCGAGCTTCCGACGATGGCGAATAACTCGTCGCCTTCGCCTTGCGCGTAGGAGTGGCAGAGTTTGGTGACGATTTGTCCGGCGATGGATACTTCTATGGGCGGCGGGTTGGTCTGGAAAAGTTCGGGCGCATCGAGCGCGCTGATGTTGGTGATGAGATTGCCGAACTTGTCGACCTTAATTACCGCGCCGCGGAGGTGGTTCGGCCCGGTGCGTTCCACCTGCGGCAGAGCAAGTCGAACGTAGTCGGTGATCTTCGGCCCGAAGTCGGAGGGTGCGACCCCGGCGCTCAGCCATCCTCCCACCGCCGCAAAGATGTCGCGGCCATGAAAGGTTTGGCTCACCGGCTGCAGGAAAAACTTCTCTGCGGTAATGTGCCGGACTGCGAATTCCGGCTCCCGCGCTTCGACCATCGACAGGACGCCGTTGTCGGGAGCGACAAAAAGGTAATCCGCGGTTTCGGCAAGGATGGGCCGGCGCTCCGTGCCCACCCCGGGATCGACAACCACAACGTGCACGGTTTGTGGAGGGAAAAAGCGGTAGGCTTGAGCGATGGTCCATGCGCCGTTGAACAGGTCGTACGACGGAACGGCATGACAGATATCGACGAGCGCGGCACCGGGCTGAATTTTCAACACCACGCCGTGCATGATGCCGACGAAGGGGTCGTTCAGGCCAAAGTCAGTGGTAAAGGTTACGACACGGTGAACAGACATGTACTGGCAAAGTAGTCGCCGCGGCGGTGGGAGTCAAGCCGTGCCGCCGGACAACAGGGAAACTCTTATTCGATCGGAGCGAAATCCCTCCGTGACGAAGGCTATGACGGGCCTGTAGGCTTTAGGAACGGTCTGGTCACTTGTTTTTCTCAGGGCAGTAAGGCGATAAAAGAGCGTGTCACACTTTAAGCCGTATAGCCGAGATCCCGTCTATCGCTTTTAACATTTCTTACTTACCGGGCTGAAGCCCGGCGTTTCCCGCGGATGAGTTCTCATGCGAATCGAAGCCATCACCTTACGCGAACTGAAAATGCCGCTGGTCCACTTCTTCGAGACAAGCTTCGGACGTACCTATACCCGCCGCGTTTTTCTGGTCACGTTACGTGGCGACGGCCTGGAGGGTTGGGGCGAATGCGTCGCCGGCGAGGACCCTTATTACAGCGAGGAGTACATCGAGGGGGCTTGGGACGTGATCACGCGTTATCTGGCTCCGGCGCTTCTGGGCAAGAGGTTGCAGTCGGGACGCGAGGTGCCGGCGCTGCTGGCGCGGGTGCGCGAGCATCGCATGGCCAAAGCGGCACTGGAGAATGCCGCGTGGGACGCCGAAGCGCAGGAGAAGGGCCTACCGCTGTGGAAGCTGCTGGGCGGGGCGCGCCGCGAAATCGCCTGCGGGGTCAGCATCGGCATTCAGGATTCGCATGAGCAGTTGCTGGAGAAAATCGAAACTGAACTGGCTGCCGGCTATCAGCGCATCAAGGTGAAGGTCAAGCCGGGCTGGGACCTCGATGTGCTGGCGAAGATCCGGGCGCGCTGGCCGGATATTCTGCTGAGCTGCGATGCCAACTCCGCTTACACCCTGGCCGACGAGCCGCACCTGAAGCGCTTCGACCGCTTCAAGCTGCTGATGATCGAACAACCGCTATGGAGCGATGACTTCTATTTCCATGCGCGCCTGCAAAAACAACTGCAGACGGCGCTGTGCCTGGACGAGGCCATCCGCAGCGCGCGCGATGCCGAAGCCGCGCTGGAGCTGGGCGCCTGCCGCATCGTCAACATTAAAGTCGGGCGCGTCGGCGGCTTTTCCGAGGCCATCGCCGTGCATGATGTTGCGCAACGCTCCGGGATTCCGGTCTGGTGCGGGGGGATGCTGGAATCGGGCGTCGGCCGCTCCCACAATGTGGCACTCTCGACCCTGGCCAATTTCCGTCTTCCCGGCGATGTCTCGGCGTCGAAGCGCTACTGGAAGGAAGACATCATCGAGCCGGAGGTCGAGGTCTCGCCGCAGGGGACCATCGCCATCGGCGATAAGCCCGGGCGTGGATATAAAGTGCGGAAGGACTTGATTGAGGCGCTGACTGTGCGCGAGGAAACGCTCAGGTAAGCGACGCCCAGTCTGGCTGCCGGCCACGGCTTCTCACTTTCTTCCCGCCGCCTCCACCGACGTCGTTGGGTCGGCGCCCTCCCAGCTTTGATCGGCCGTCGGTCCGTAGACCGACAGGACTGGCCGGTCCAGCAGCCGCAGATAAACGGCGAGCTGCGTCCGATGATGGCAGGTATGCAACACCCGCCGCCAGAAGACCCAGATGCGTTGGCGGGTCACCTCGAAAAAGGGCACATCCTGCAACCACCATGCAGCGGATTGTGCTGCCAGGCAGGCCAGCCGGGGACGCGCCAACTCTTCCATGCGCCGAATATAGGCGCTGAGCTCTTGCGTCTTAGGAAGAACCTCTGCCGGGGCAGGCTCGGGTGTGCCGATGAACTCGGCGAAAAAGCGCCGCTCGGAAAGAAGCTGGTGCCGAAGAATGTCAGCCACGGTGGAGGACTTGGGATGCGGGCGGAAGCCGAGGTCTTCCTGCCGGAAGCCCCGCCATACCGTGATGACCTTGTTGGTCTCACTGGCATAGGTGTCGAGCAGGTGCTGAAACAGCGGATCGGCGGCGCGGGGAACATCGGCCTCCGGGATGGCGATGAAATCGTAGTGCATCACGCCCTCGGGGGAGTCAGCCGTTGTCAAGCGCCGGGGCGGCCCTGGTGGGCGACAATCTCTGCCGCGCTATTCCCACATCGCTTTGCGCTGCTGCTCGACATAGGCTTGCAGCTTGCCCTGTTTCTGCAAGGACAGCAGGTTGTCGAGCAGGGGATATTTCGCGGAAGGATCGAAGCGCAGAATGGCGCGATAGGCGCGCAAGGTGCCGGCCAGTCCGGCGGCCTGGATGACAGCAGGATTTTTGACCTCGGGATGCTCCACTTGAAACGCGGCCTGCGAGTACATGGCCTGCATGCGCAGTTGCTGGGAATAGGTATCGTTCACCTGGTCCAGCGATTGTAGCTCCTGGCAGCAAACTTCCACCCTCACCTCCGGGCTGTTCACGATCCACTGCGTCAGCCACATTCTCTTCGCCAGGCTGTCCTTGGCGAGCGGGTGTTCTTCCAGGCTGCGGGCGTAGTCGACCACTCGTGCCCGCTCGGCAGCGGCGGAGGAATGCAGGCACAGCTTCGCCGCGCAGGGCAGAGACGTTGCAGCAAGCACAACCACGACAACCAGCAGTTTACGGGCCATGACGCCTCCTCGGTATAGACGAACCGGCCAGCCGTGCTGGAATGATACCCCCAATTCGGGGGCAAAAAGCAAGCAGGAAGTTAGATGGTCAACCGCGACGGCTGCGTTGGATCCCGCAGAAGCAGGTGGGCGGCGCGGCCGAAGCCGCGCGCTTGCAAGGAGCCCTTTGTGAAACAAGCCCCGGTAACTTTCCAGGCAGCGGGAGCTGGCGTCGCAACGGGACCTGCCGCATGGGATAATCGCAGAAATGGTGTGCCGATGAAGCGAATTGTTCACGCTGCCTGCCCTCACGATTGCCCCGATGGTTGCGCCGTCCTCATCACCATTGAAGATGGCCGGGCGACGCGAATTCAGGGTGATCCCCAACATCCCATTACGCGCGGATTTCTGTGCGGCAAAGTCGCGAAATATCTTGACCGTGTTTACTCGCCCGATCGGGTCTTGCATCCGCTGCGGCGGGTTGCCCCGAAGGGACGGCACGGCGAAGGCGCTTTCCGGCAGATCAGCTGGGAAGAAGCTTTCGGCGAAATCGTGGCGCGGCTGAAGCAAATCAGCGCGGAATTTGGGCCGGAAGCGATTCTGCCCTACTCCTATGGCGGCACGCTCGGCGTGCTCAACGGCGCGTCGATGGACCGGCGCTTTTTCCATCGCCTAGGGGCCTCGCAGCTTCATCGCAGCATTTGTTCGCAGGCGGGCGAGGAGGCCATCCTCTCGATTTATGGGCGCAAGCTGGGCACGGAGCCGGAGCAGTTCCGCCACTCGAAGTACATCATCGCCTGGGGCGCCAACATTCACGGCAACAACATCCACTTGTGGCCATTTATCGAAGAGGCGCGGCACGACGGCGCCAAGCTGGTGGTCATTGATCCTTATCGCACGCGTACGGCCGCCCTTGCGGACTGGCACATCGCGATTCATCCCGGTACAGACGTGGCGCTGGCGCTCGGCGTAATGCACGTGATCGTGCGCGAAGGCTGGCACGATGCCGATTACATCGCACGTTACGCCGAGGGCTTCGACGAGTTGCAGAAACGCCTGCCGGACTATCCGCCGGAGCGCGTGGCGCAGTGGACCGGCGTGGCGAAAGAGGACATTGAGCGGCTGGCCCGCGAATATGCCACCACGCGGCCGGCAGCAATTCGCCTCAACTATGGCATTCAGCGCGCGCAGAACGGCGGCGCGGCGGTGCGCGCGGTCTGCATGTTGCCGGTGATCACCGGATCATGGAAGGAAATCGGCGGCGGCCTGCAGCTTTCCACCAGCGGCGGCTTTCAGCTCAATCGCGCGGCGATGGAGCGCAAGGACCTGATGCTGAAAAGTCCGCTGGGCCGCCCGGCGCGTGTGGTGAACATGGTGCAACTCGGCAAGGCGCTGACCGAGCTTGACGGCCCGCCGATCAAGGCGCTGATGGTGTACAACTCGAATCCCGCGGCGGTATGTCCTGAGCACCACCTGGTCAGGCGTGGGCTGCAACGCGAGGACCTGTTCACCGTGGTGCACGAGCAGTTTTTCACCGACACCACCGACTACGCCGATCTGCTGCTGCCGGCGACCACGTTCTTCGAGCATAAGGACCTGCTTGCGGCATATGGCCACTACTACCTGCAGGTCTCTCATCCCGCGATCGAACCGCTGGGTGAGTGCAAGTCCAACGTGGAGTTCTTTCGTGAGCTGGCGCTGCGCATGGGCTTCGAAGACGAATGCTTCCGCGAGTCCGTCGACGCGATGATCGACACCGCCTTGGCCTCGGGGGCGCCGCAGCTTGCGGGAATCACGCGCGAGCGGCTGGAACAGGATCCGCACGTGCGCCTGCATCTGGATGGCGACGATCGTGCGCCCTGGTTACCGTTCGCCCATGGTTTTCCAACGCCCAGCGGCAAGGCGCGGCTCTATGACGCAGAATTAATCGCCAAGGGCGTGGATCCGGTCGCGGCGTTCATTCCGCCGGAAGAGTCGCGCCACACGCCGGCGGCCCAGCGATATCCGCTGGAACTGCTGGCGCGCAAAGCCGACAACTTCCTGAATTCGACCTTCGTGAACCTGCCGGGCCATCAGAAAATGGAACCCCACCATCATCTGCTGGAAATGCATGAAGAAGATGCCAAGCGTCGCGGCATCGCCAACGGCGACCGGGTGCGGGTATTCAATGATCGCGGGGAGATATTCCTGCGAGCTCGTGTCGGCGCTGCTTGCCCCGCGAAAGTGGTAGGCGGCGGAGACGCCAGTGCGGTACCGGCCGGGGTGGTGAGCACGCGCCTGGGATGGGCAAAGTTGTCGGACAGCGGCGTGAACATCAACGTGCTGACTTCGGCAAGGCTGGCTGATCTCGGTGGTGGTGCTACGTTCTACTCCACGTTGGTGGAAGTTGAGCGCGCGGAGACAACTGCGGGAAGCGGCCGGGAATCGTCATAGCTCTCTCCCTCGTTGCGAGCATGGGAGGTGGGCGATGGCAGCCAAAGTCTTCGTCTCAGGAAAGCAATCGCCGGGGACAAATGGGATTCCAGACGGGAGCACGCTTACCGTATAATTGCGCTTTCATCACTAAGCATTGAGGGTTCTGTTATTTCTTGCCACCGTCAGGTAAGGCTCGCGACCCTGGTTCGTGAGACCCGTCGCTGCGCCAAGGCGATCAGTTTCTTTCTCGCTCTCATCCTTCTGGCCGGGACGTCAGCAGCGCAGCAGCCGCCGAACGTGATTGCCGAGATCATCATTCACGGCAACCGTCGTATTCCTGCCGACAGCATCCGCGCCCGCATGTTCACCAAGCCGGGCGACGTTTATGACCAGGCCGCCCTGGAGCGTGACTTCAACTCCCTGTGGAACACGGGATACTTCGACGACCTGCGGATTGAGCGGGAGCCCTCTGCCAAGGGCTGGATCATTCACGTTTACGTCAAGGAGAAGCCGACCATCCGTGAGATCAAGTACGTCGGCTTAAGCTCGATCACCCAGAGCGACATCCTCGACAAGTTCAAAGAAGAGAAGGTCGGCCTGACACAGGAAAGCCAGTACGATCCCACCAAGGTGAAACATGCCGAAGTGGTGATCAAGGAATTGGAGGCAGCACACGGACGCCAGTTTGCCACCATACGCACGGAAGTGCGGCCCATTCCGCCGGCCGCCGTATCGCTCACCTTCGTAGTCAAAGAGGGGCCAAAGGTCAAAGTCGGCAAGATCCGCTTTGAAGGCAACAAGGCGATCAAGAGCCGCGATCTGCGGAGCGCGATGAAGAACCTGAAGCCGATTGGCATTCCACACTCGATCTTTCTGGAGAATTTGTGGGCTCGCACCTATGACTCCACCAAGCTGACGGAAGATGCCGAACGCGTCCGCTATTATTACCAGACCCAGGGCTATATGAAGGCGCTGGTCGGTGATCCCAAGACCCAGATTCACGACACCACCGGCTTTCGCTGGTACTACCCCTTCAAATCTTCCCCGGGCAAAGCCGTGGACATAACGATTCCCGTCGAAGAAGGGTTGCGGTACCGACTCAAAGAGATCACCTTCAGCGGCAACAAGGCGGTGACCAATACCAAGGCCCTGCGGTCCATGTTCAAGATCAAAGATGGTGACATCTTCGACACCGAGGCCATTCGTAAAGGGCTGGAAGCCCTGCGCAAGGCCTACGCAGCGCTCGGCTATATCAATTTCACCCCGGTGCCCAACACCGAGTTCGACGAGGAGAAGCGGCTGATCAGCCTGCGGATCGATATCTACGAAGGCAAGCAGTTTTACGTTCGCCGTATTGAGTTTCAGGGCAACACCACCACCCGCGATAAGGTCATTCGCCGCGAACTGGCGCTGGAGGAAGGTCAGGTTTACAACGGCAATCTGTGGGACCTCAGCCTGCTGCGTCTGAATCAGTTGCAGTATTTCCAGCCGCTCAAGCCGGACCAGGATTCGGAGATCAAGCAGAACGTGCAGGACGGCACGGTCGACATCACCCTCAAGGTCAAGGAGAAGGGCAAGAACAGCATTGGCCTGACCGGCGGCGTCAGCGGATTGGCGGGCGCCTTCGTCGGCCTCAACTACACCACCAACAACCTGTTCGGCAAAGGCGAAAGCCTGACCCTGGAATTCCAGGTGGGCCAGTACGAGCGCAACGAGCAGCTATCGTTTACCCAGCCTTATTTGTTCGATCGCCCGCTGCAGTTTAGCTGGTCGGTCTATCACAACAGCTACAACTACAACCAGGCGGCGCTGACCCAAATCCAGCTCAATGAGACGCTGAACCTCCCGGCAAGCTATGAGGCTTTGCTGCAGAACTTCACTCAGACGAGCACCGGCTTCACCACCTCGCTGAGTTATCCGATCAAGCACTCCTTCAAGCGCATCGGCATCACCTACGGCTACGACGATTCCTCGGTGCAGACCTTCAGCGCCGCTTCCACCGACTACTTTGAGGCCCTGTCCTTCCGCGGCCTCGCCGGGCCTAACTCTCTCAATGGCATCATAACCAGCAAGATCGTTCCCAATTTCAACTACAGCAAGATCGACAACCCGCAGCGCCCACACAGCGGGCAGAGCATTAGTTTCTCCACCGCCATTGCCGGCATAGGCGGCAACGTGAACTTTGTGCAGCCGACGGTAGAGTACAAGCGATTCACTCCGGTGAACAAGGGCCGCAACACGCTGGGCTTCCGGGTGCTGGGTTCGTTCATCAGCGGCTACGGCGGGCAAGTCGCTCCACCTTTCGACCGCTTCTATATGGGCGGCGACACCGACATCCGCGGCTTTGACATCCGGGCCATCTCCCCCGTCGCCTTCTTCCCGACCGCGGTGACGATTCCGCTGCAGAATCCCGACGGCAGCACGGTGCCGCTGAATCCGGCCAACCCGCGGCAAGGTTCCTATAACATCACCATTCCG
>Ga0070737_10002423_pt1 | contig 22463 bp, 19 predicted proteins | sample Coa_R1_10_FD_66438 | JGI IMG/M metagenome (GOLD analysis project Ga0070737, IMG submission 66438) | Surface soil microbial communities from Centralia Pennsylvania, which are recovering from an underground coalmine fire - Coalmine... | ecosystem: Environmental > Terrestrial > Soil > Unclassified...
CGGGAAATCCGCACGTCCGGTTCGATGAGCGGGGACGGGAAACGAGGCCGCTATTTTGTTGCTATCGCGCCCGCCCTCGACTCTACCTGCCGCCCAGAATGACAGCGAAGGTTTCAGACGGTTAAAACATGTTGAGTTGGTTTGAGTCCCGCCAAGTCGAGGGCGCCTATTGGGAGCGCTGGATGCGCGAGGTGCAAAGACGCGAGTTTGAAAACATCATCCGGCTCGTCCCTCTCAGCCGTTCCGCGCAAGTGCTTGAACTTGGGTGCGGCGAGGGATTTCAGCTTGGCCTGTTGCGGCAGCGGTTTGCCCATGTCTTCGCCATTGATCCTGAGCGGCGCCCGGATGACGCGCGAGGCTTTGTTGTTTCAACGGCAGAGGCCCTGCCCTTCCCCGACAATTTCTTTGACCTTGTCTACTCGCGTTGCGTCCTGGAGCACGTGTTCTCACGACGGCAGACGGTGGAAGAAGCTGCGCGCGTTCTTCGTCCGGGCGGGTACATGGCCCATATCGTGCCGGCGCCGTTCTGGAAGGCCACCAGTGTATTGCTGAATCCGTTCGCTTATCCTTTGCACGCTTTGGGGAAATTGAGCAGCCTGCGAAGGCTCGCGCGGGACACAAGTGCAGCTCACGGAGATAAGCAGGGACGAGCGGGAAACGGGGAGAAAAATTTGCCTCAGGCCGGGCGGCCTCAATTTTCCAGAGTGCTTCAGCGATGGCTCCTGCCGGAGGTCCACGGAACTTATCCCTCGCACCGCGCCGAATATCGTGCTTATAGCCGCAAGCGTTGGGCAGGGATTTTTGCTCATCCGGCTTTGGCGCTGATCGCCCAAGTGCCGCTGCTCTCCTACGGGGCTTTTGGCCTTTTGCGGTTTCATGGACTTGCCTGGCGCGAGCGGCTGGGCCGGTGCGGGCTTGCCGGCTCGCAGGCATTTGTTTTAAGGAAGAACGATTTCGGATTTCCATGACTTCCTACCGCGTGCTGGTCGTTACCAATCTCTGGCCCTATCCTGCCGACCCAGGCTACGGAAGTTTTGTCAAGGCGCAGATGGAATCACTCCGCCCGCTGGGCGTGGATTATGACCTTTTGTTCATCAACGGCCGGGAATCCCGCTGGAGTTACCTGCGCGGCATTTGGAATTTACGCCGACGGCTGCGCGAGAAACAGTATGACCTGATTCATGCTCACTTCGGGCTTTCCGGCTGGGTGGCGCGCTTGCAGCTCCAGGTGCCGGTGGTGGTTTCCTTCATGGGCGATGACGTGCTGGGGCGATTCAAGCGCAGCGGCCGCATTGCACTTTATGGACGATTGCTCCAGGCATCCAGCTTCATTCTGGCGCGGCTTGTAGCATCAGTCATCGTTAAAAGCGATGAAATGAAACGCGCGCTTCGGCTGCCCGCAGCCCATGTGATTCCAAACGGAGTGGATCTTGATTTGTTCCACCCCATGGAAACATCCACCGCCCGATGCATGCTGGGCCTGGATGAAGAGAAAAAGTACGTCCTGTTCCCGTATAATCCACAGGAAGAAAGAAAGCGATTTGACCTGATCGAGTCAGCAATAAGCCTGGCGCGCAAGGAGGAGCCGGAACTGGAAATCCTTCATGCTCGCGGAGTGCCCCGGGAGCAGATGCCGCTTTACATGAATGCGGCTGACATGCTGGTGCTGGCCTCGCTGGCGGAGGGCTCACCCAATGCCGTCAAAGAGGCGATGGCGGTCAATCTTCCGGTGATTACGGTGGATGTAGGCGATGCTGCCCGGTTGATCGGCCCAACGGAGGGCTGCTATCTTGTGCCACGCGAGGCGCGAGCCATCGCTGAAAAAATCATCGCGGTTTGCCGGAGCGGTCAGCGCACCCGTGGGCGGGAATGGATCGAACAACTCTCGATGGAGCGTATTGCCCGGCGGGTCGTGGAGGTTTACGCGACGATTGTCGAACGGAAATAGTGAGAGAATTATTCGGCATACCTCTCGCCCAGGCTTCGGCCCTCCGCTCTTCGCTTGCGGGGAGAGGCCAAAAGAACTATGGCTTCATCCATTTTTGAGATCAGCCCGGAGAATCTGAAGCCCTATCTGGTGAATCGCGGGCTTCTCAGGCCGGAAGACTCTGTGTCTGTGCGCGAACTCGGCGGGGGTGTTTCAAATATTGTCTTGCTCGCCGAGGGATCAGGACTGAACAAATCCAATCAGCGTTGGGTCGTGAAGCAGTCGCTCGATAAGCTTCGGGTGGAAGACGATTGGCGATCTGAGCGTGAACGGATTTTCCGTGAAGCCGAAGCGATTCAATCCCTGCGGGATGTTCTGGGGCACTCGTCGTTGCCGCAAATCATCGATATTGACCGGCGGAACTACGTTTATGTCATGACCGCCGCGCCTCAAGGCTCCAACGTGTGGAAAGAGCTACTCCTGGCGGGACAAGTGGATCTTGAGATTGGGCGCAGGGCCGGAGAATTGTTGGCCATGCTCATGAGCGCGGCTCATAACCATCCGAACCTGCGAACACAATTCGAGGATCGAACCGTGTTTGATCAACTGCGGATTGATCCCTACTATCGCACCACGGCGGCGCGACACCCGGAATTGAAGGCTGCTTACCAACAACTCATCGCGGACTCCTGGGGCATTCGCACGGCGCTCGTTCACGGCGACTACAGTCCGAAGAACATGCTTGTCAAAGACGGGAATATTTTCCTGATCGATTTTGAGGTGGTGCACTGGGGTGATCCGACGTTTGATTCAGGTTTCCTGCTGAATCATCTGTTCTTAAAAGCGCTTCACCAGCCCGGGTTTGCGGAACTTTACTTTCAGACTGCGCGGAGATTCTGGCAAGCGCTGCTTGCGGACATCGAAAGCCATCGACATCCCGATCTGGAACGAATGACTTTGCGGCATCTGGGCGGGCTCATGCTCGCTCGCATTGACGGCAAATCCCCGGTGGAATATATCCGCGATGAGGAAACCAAAGAACGCGCGAGGCGGTTGGCTCGAAACATTCTTCTGGACCCGCCTGAATCTCTGGATGAAGCTATAAGCCTGGCTGTAAGCAGGATTCAAACCTCCGGCGTTTTCTGACCTGCAAGGATAACAATGACCTGTTCTGTAATCGGACGCCTTTTGACCGCTTTCCTTCTGCTGCCTCTAGCCTTACAGACTCTCGAGGGCCAGAGTCCACGATTGGCCTCGTGGTCAGGCGTGCTGAACGAAACCGGAGGCAAGCCTCTCTCCGGGGCCGTGGTCGAACTGCGCGAGGCGTCAAGCGGCCTGCATTTTAAGGCGATCACCAACCGGCAAGGCGTCTTCTCTTTTTCTGACCTTCCGAGCGGCCGATACAGCGTCTCCGTGCGTTCAGACGATGTTGAGGTGAGCAGCCGAGGCGTCGTCAGCTTGAAAGCTGGAGAAAAGCTAAAGGCAAATCTTGAGATTTCAGGAGCCGGGCAATTGGCGGTTCGGCTCGTTTCGGCCGCCGCAGGGCCGTCAGACGCGAACGGCGCTCAGCCTACGGGCGACGTTGCAACAGGAGGTGAGAATCTCACCGGCAAGCAGGTCTCAAAACTTCCCTTAAACGGCCGTGACTTTGGACAGTTGCTACTGCTTGCGGCAGGAACCATGACCGACGCCAACGGCGCGGCCAATTTTACCCAGCAGTACGCTGTGAATGGACAGCGGGGCGTCACGGCGGTGTTCGCCATGGATGGAATTGATATCACCGATCCGGAACTCGGCGGCGCAACCTTCGATAACTTCAATGTGGACGCCATTCAGGAGATCAAATCGAGTTCCGGAGTGATGCCCGCGGAAATTGGCGAGGGCGCCGCATCGTATACGAACGTGATCACGAAATCCGGAACCTCTGCGGTGCATGGAGACGTTTTCGAGTTTCTCCGCAATTCCAGCCTGGATGCCTGCAATTTCTTTGACCGTCGCAGCGCTGTTAATCCAGGCCGTTTGCCGCATTTTGAACGCAATGAGTTTGGGTTTACGAACGGCGGGCCGGTGACGCTGCCCGGCATTTACGACGGCAAAGGACGGACTTACTACTTCGGTGAATACCAGGGATTCCGGCAGATTCTGGGCACGACCCAGGTGCTTTCTGTTCCCACCCTATCCGAGCGCATGGGCCTGGACACGACCGCCTTTCCGGGAGACACTTTGATTGTTCCTGTCAGTCCCGCAGTCGCTCCCGTGCTTGCGCATTATCCTTTGCCCAACGATCCTGAAGGCCCTTACGGCGCGCGGACATTCGCCACGTCGGCCGCAGTCACAACCAATAGCGATCAGTTCTCTTTGCGCGTGGACCACAAGGTTTCTGACAAAGCCCATCTCTTTGCGCGCTTTACGTTCGATAACATCACCGGCCCCACCACCAATCCCAGCCAGCTTGCCATTGATCCGAGCTTTGCCATTCGCTTCTTCGATCACGAACGCAACGTGGGCCTGAAATATACCCGAACGATTTCCCCAAACCTCGTTTCCGAATCCACCCTGGGATTCATCCGCGCCACGCCAGTTTTCCCCTCCATCAACACCACGCAGCCGGCTTTGCTCTTTGGCGACGGACTCTATGAGCCCTTTAATTCGGCGGGAGGGACAGAAACCGGCTCCTATGGCAATCTCTTTCAGTTCAGGGAGAGTGTGAATTACCTTCACGGGAAACACGCGTTCAAGTTGGGCGTTGAGACCCGCTTCAATCGGGATACCACCATCTTTGGAACCACTCCCAATGGCCAATATACGTTCGGCGGAGGAACGGCTTATTCGCCCGTGGAAATCCCCTCGGTAAGCGGCCAGCACGATATTCATGTTGGCGATCCTTTGCCGGATTCACTCACCGGTCTCCTTACCGCAACGCCCTACAGTTACACCGCCTCAATCGCCTATCCGCTCTTCCCGCAGGGAAGCCACATCGGCGAGAGCGCGGTCCATCGCGACGCTTATAACTTCTATTTTCAAGATGCGTGGAAACTGGCTGATGATCTCACCTTGAATTATGGGCTGCGGTATGAGGTGGACACGCCGATTCGTGAGCGACATCATCTCACTTCAGGTCCCGTTTTTCTCGGGCCGGATGGAAAGCCGGCGCCGGTGTGGGGAAAAGGAGTGATAGAGGAAGCCGTTTTCTACCCACAACCGCCTTACCGCTATGCAACCGACTGGGGAGGCTGGGCGCCCCGCGTCAGCCTCGACTGGCGCGCCACGAAGCAGACGGTCTTCCACGCGGGCGGAGCGATCACCACCATCTTGACCAATCTTTATCAGGATAATTTCCTCACCGGCGGCTTTCCGATGGTGGTCAGCCCTTACATCACAACAACGCCGGGCTTTCCGATCCCGTTCGTCAACGGGCCGCTTCCCATTCACTTGCCGGGTCTTTTCACAGCGCAGGGAGCGCCGCTCTTCGCCTCTTCAAACCCGATGACTGTGCCGCCGAACACGGTGATGGATATCCAGCGATTTGAAGAAGACGTGGCCGCCCAGGCGCCCGGCAGCGGCATTCATCCGGTCACGCTCTTCGGCATATCCCGGAATTTTCAGAATGGCTATATCGCCACCTATACCGCCGGCCTCGAACATCATTTCGGCGATGTGACGTTCAACGCGGATTACGTCGCGACGATGGGGATTAAGTTGGCGAGCGTTATGTTTCCCAACAGTTATCCGGGCGCTGCGCCTGCTTTTGCCCCTTTCACGCGCTTCAACGCGGCAGGTCAGGCGGCGGGCGGATTCGGCCCTGAATATCTGATGTCCAATCGTTCTCATTCAACCTATCATTCCTTGCAGGCTTCAGCGACCAAAACCTCCGCGCGTTGGGGCCTGGGTTTCCAATTGAGTTACACCTACAGCAAGTCGCTGGATGACACGAGCGCGGTCCTGGCCGGGTTCAATTCCGCTTCTTCGGGAACGATTCTTCAGTCCTTCCCGCAAAATCCCCGGAATCCCGGAGCGGACAAGGGCCCTTCCACCTTCGATTTGACGCACGTCCTGAGTTTCAGCATTATCGAGAATCTGAGTCTTGACCGCGTTGGATTTCTGCGGCGGAACATGGGACAAAAGCTGACTTCCGGATGGGAGTTGCTGAACATTTCGACGCTCACCAGCGGCCCTCCTTTCTCGGTCTTTTCAGGCATTCAGCAGACAGGAGCGGGCGCGGCGGGCGCTGACCGTCCGGATCAGGTTGCGAAGCTCATGCTTTCCACGAGCCGCCCGGTGCGAGAGGACTATTTCGGATCAGGCGCACTTAATTCCACTCTTTTCAGTATTCCCTTGAACGTCCCTGGCGGCACCGGGCCGAATCAGGGCCGCTTTGGAACGCTGGGGCGCGACACGTTTCGCGGTCCAGGCTTCGCGGATTATGACTTCGCGCTCATCAAAGATACGGCTCTCGGCCACCGCAGCGGCGGCGAGGCGGTCACGCTGGAATTTCGTTCGGAGTTCTTCAACGTTTTCAATCTGGTCAATTTCGCTTTACCGGCCAATATCGTTCGCGGCTCCGGCTTCGGTTTTATCAACCATACGGCAGGTCCATCGCGCCAGCTTCAGTTTTCCCTGAAGTTGATCTACTGATCCAAACGTCACGAGTGGAGGAACTTGGATGATGCTTATTCATCGAGGCAGCGAGATTCTTGGAAGCGGGTGGTCGCTATCTGTGCGGCTGGCCGGTGCATTGTTGCTGGCAGCCTCAACACAGGTTTTTGGGAACCCGGCGGCGAAAGGAAGGAATCTGGTCTTTATCGGCACCTACACCCAGCAGAAGAGCAGGGGTATTTACGCCTATCGTTTCGATGAAGCGACGGGCAAGGCGATGCCGCTCGGATTGGCAGCGGAAAGTGACAACCCGTCTTTCCTCGCCGTCGATCCAAGCGAGCGATTCCTTTACGCCGTCAATGAGACGGATAACTACGAAGGCCACAAGACCGGGGCGGTCAGTGCTTTTGCGATCGACCGCCAGAGCGGCAAGCTTACTTTCCTGAACCAGGTTGCCTCACGAGGAACAGCGCCTTGCTACGTCTCTCTCGACCACACCGGAAAGTATGTGCTGGTGGCGAACTATGGCAGCGGCAGCGTGGCCGTATTCCCCGTGCTCGCAGATGGCAGCCTCGGCAAGGCATCCGCATTTGATCAGCATACCGGCCACAGCGTGAACCCGAAACGCCAGGAAGGACCTCACGCTCACTCCATCAGTGTCTCGCCTGACAATCGCTTCGCCCTCGCCGCCGATTTAGGACTTGATGAATTGCTGGTCTACCGCTTTGATCCGGCCAGCGGTTCCCTCCAACCAAACGATCCACCGTTTGCGAAGGTCGCGCCGGGCGCCGGGCCGCGCCATTTTGCCTTCAGCCCGAACGGCAAATTTGTCTATGTGATCAGCGAGATGGGATCCACTCTCACGGCATTCACTTATGATGCGAGTCGCGGCGCCCTGCATGAATTCCAGGCCATCTCAACCCTTCCCAGGGATTATCACGGCGAAAGCACCGGCGCTGAGATCGAGGTGCATCCTTCCGGCAAGTTTCTCTATGCCTCAAATCGCGGCGACGATAGCATCGCCGTGTTCCGCGTGAATGCTCGCAGTGGAAAACTGACGCCCATCGAATACGTCTCAACCCGGGGAAAAACGCCGCGCAACTTTGCGATTGATCCGACCGGCTCATACCTGTTTGCCGCTAACCAGGACTCTGACACCGTGGTGCTCTTCCGAATCAATCAGGAAACAGGCCGCCTCACCCCAACAGGCCAGGTGCTCAAAATCTCCTCTCCAGTTTGCGTGGTTTTCGTGAAGGCGGAATAATCCCACCACCGCCGCTTCGCGCCATTCTCTCCCCGCTTGCGGAGAGAGAGTAAGAAAATTAAAGCCTTTCTCCCTCGCCCCCTTGGGGAGAGGGGGGTGAGGGGGTTGTCCGAAAGGGAGATGCGAATACGTCACTGTAATTGCGAATGGTAGTGCTTGGGAAAGGATTGCCTTGGAGAAATCGCAAATGGACGATCCGGTTATCGAGATGGAGCGCCAAATGCTGAGCGCGCTTTGCCGGGCAGAGCATGGTGAGCCACTGCGACATCTCGCCCGGGAATCGCTCCGGCTCTATCGCTGGCGGGAACCTGCCCACGAGGTGATTTTTGAAGTCTTAATGGCGCTCCCCACGGCCAGCCCCGAGATCATCCGCGAGCAACTTCCCGCGCGGATTACGCGCCGAGGGTTCCCCGACGTTTCCTGGGAGCAGTTGTTTCAATATCCCGCAATCCCAATAAGCGAAGCTGAAGAACTGGTGCGACGGTTGCTTCAAAGCCAATCATCTTGATGAAGCCTGGTCTGCGCCTGAGCGTGACGAGTTCGTTCGCTTCCAGATGTCGCCGAGGGGCGGAGCGTCTCCAAACTTCGGATCGCTAATGCCCATCGCTTTCAGGATTGTCGGCCCAATTGAGATTATGCGGATACGGTGCAGGTCAGTTCCCGGCCTGATGTCAGGCCCCCAGGCGATGAATGACGACGCCAATCCCTCGCGGAAGGGCAGATAGCCATGTGTGCCGCCGGTCTGTGGCTGATCGGTGACCAGCGGACCTCGGCCTGCGCGGTCGAACATCGCGCCATCAGGCGCATCCAGCGCGATTCGCGCGCCAGGGTCCGCGCCCAGATCTTTCAGGGCGCCCGGCCCAAGCGTTGCCCAAACCAGGTTGCGATCGAAGAGCGGCTTTAGCGCCCGGTTAACGCGCGACCGCATACGTTCGCCTTGCGGCCAGTAAATGAAGAACGATCCGCCGTTCGAGACCGTGGCGATTCGGCCGCCGGTGATATTTCCTTGTTTATCCGCCGTCAACAGGCCCGCTTTAACTAGGAGCGTGTCGGGATGAATGATGCGGCGGATGGGCAGGAATCCGTGGTCTGAGACGATGAAAACGTCGGTATCAGTCTCTAATCCCGCATCCTGAACCGCCTTCAGAATCTCCCCGATGTGCCCGTCAACTTGTGAAAGAACAGCCGTCGCCTTCGAACTTTCCGGACCTGCGTCGTGCTCAGCTTCATCGAGATCCGCCAGATGCACCAGCATGAGATCAGGCTTGTGTTTTTCAAGCACGTAAACAGCAAGGCGCGTCCGAAGCGAGTCCTCGCTCAGTCGGCCCTGAGGAGGTCCCAAAGCTTTCAAGATCTCCATGGCGAACGTCGGCTTCATAAATGTCGCCACATAGAGCGGATCGGGCTTTGGGCTTGCAGCCGGCCTCCAGATTTCAGGCACGTCCCAGTCAATGTCGGCGCCCGTCGTAACAGGCCAGGTGATGGAAGCTGTGGTGAGACCATGATTCCGCGCTTCATCCCAGAGCGTGACGCATTTGATCGACTTGGCAAACCAGAACCAGTCATAGGGATTCTTGCCCGCCATGCGCGAAGATAGGTTGGTATAAATGCCGTGCTGGATAGGGAGGCATCCCGTCACAATCGTGGTATGAGAGGGATAGGTCAGGGTGGGATAAACTCCCTCTACAGCCTCGGCAAAGCTTCCTTCCTTTTTGAGTCTGAGCAAGTTTGGAATTTGGGCGCCTGGAGGAGGGTTCATATAGAAGCTGGCCCGCATGCCATCCACTGAAATCACCAGAACGTGACGAAGGCGGGCAGGCGCTGACAAGGCCGAATGGCCGCCTGCCACGAATCCAACTGTCAGCAACAACGCGCACATCAAGGTTTGAACGCGTGAGGCTGCCAGGCGCTTCAAGAACTGCTGTGATTTTCCACGAAGTTTCATCATGATTTCGGCGATTCCCTTACAATGAGCTTTGTGATCCGGCTTGATCCAACGCTGGCCAACAAGAAGGCGGAGCCCTACGCTTCACCGTCTGCGCGCGCGGCGACCGCGGTGGAATTGCTGGCGGTTTACGCGTGCATTCTACTCTACATCTGGCGCTGGCAGCGTGATGTGCCGCTGCTGTGGATTCCACTGCTCGCGTTCGTCGTCTTCACGCACGTCCTCCATCATGACACATTACAGGAACTGGGCCTCACTCTTCATGAGCTTCGCGGCAGCGCGGGAATCATTCTTCCGCTGGCTGCGGCGATTTACACCCCCATTGTGATTTACGCGCTGGCGCAGCATCGCCTCGCATTACTGTGGCCAGGCCTGTTCGCTCTACAGCGCTTCTTCGGATATGTCCTCTGGTGCTGCTTCCAGCAATACCTGGCGCAATCCTATTTCCACCGCCGTCTGATGCAGGTGGTGAAGGGTCGGCATTTAAGATCGATCCTGGTTGGAATCATGTTCGGTGGGGCGCATCTTCCGAATTCGATCCTGGTGGTCGCAACGCTCGTGGGAGGCGTGATCCTGGCAGAGGTTTTTGTACGGCATCCGAACATCTGGCCGCTGGCGCTGGCTCAGGCGGTGGGTGGTTTCCTGCTGGCCGCATTAGTGCCTGCGCCCCTCATCCACAATATGCGAGTGGGTCCCGGTTACTATACCTATCATCTCAATTAGCCGCGCCGTGTTGCACAGTGCCGCCTGCTAAATATGGCGAGGACTCAAATTGGAGAATGCCGCTTCTTCCATGCAAGCAAAGTTGCTGAAGGCGTATAATGTGGGCATGCCGGTTGATACTCGCCTGACATACGAAGATCTTCTTGCTTTGCCCGACGACGGCAGACGACACGAGATCATCAACGGAGAGCACTTCGTGACCCCAAGCCCGCTGCGAAAGCACCAGATTGTGGTCATTCAGTTAGGACGCCTGATGGCAGAATTCCTTCTCGAACGCCGCTTGGGCGAAGTCTACACAGCTCCGTTCGACGTGATCCTTTCGAATCATGATGTGGTGCAGCCTGATCTCATGGTGGTGTTGAATGACCGGCTGAAACGAATGACCGAACGGGGTGTTCAGGGCGCTCCGAATCTGGTGATCGAGGTGCTTTCTGAGGCTACCGAGCGGCGTGATCGCGGCGAGAAGTTGAAGTTGTATGCCAAATACGGCGTGTGCGAATATTGGCTTGTCGATCCTGAAGCGGAGACGATCGAAGTTTACTCCCCTTCTGAGAGCCTCCAGCCTCGCGAGCATATCAGGCCACCGGATACGCTGAAGTCGCCGCTGCTCGCAGGTTTCTCTGTGCCGCTCCGAAAGGTCTTTCACTTCGAGAGATAGCGCGCATTCGCGCTCTTTACTACAGAAAAAGCAGAAGCCGTTTGCGGCCTGTTGCAAGTTCGACAGTGGAGAACGCAAGCTGCGAAAAACAGGCTATACCCTCACGCCGCTTGCCAGCCGGATGGCTTCATCCATAGAGGGCAGGGTAGGCTTTTTGAAATAGCCCGGAATCTGCGCGCCGCAATATTCACACTGGCCTTTTTCATTGATGCGAACGTCGCTTACCTTGTGCCACCAGCGCTTCACGAGGGTGCGCTTGCAGCCCGGGCAGATGGTATTTCCGCCGTCGGAGTAGATGTTGCCTTCGTAGACAAACTTCAATCCCATTTCACGCGCTACGGTGCGGGCCTGGTGCAGCGTCTCAGGCAGAGTGTTTGGCTTGTCGCGGAGCTTGAAATCCGGATGGAAGGCGGTGAAGTGCAGGGGCACGTCATCGCCCAGATTTTCAAGAATCCAGCCGCAGAGTTCCCTAGTCTCCTCCACGGCGTCGTTGAGCGTGGGGATCATCAGGTTGGTGATTTCAAACCACACGTTTGTTTCGTGCCGCAGGGTTTTGAGCGTATCGAGCACGGGCTGCAAGTGGGTAAGCGTGATTTTGGAATAGAACTTTTCGGTGAACGCCTTCAGGTCCACGTTCGCCGCATCGATGTGCCCATAGACCTCAAAAAGGGCCTCCCGCGTGATGTAGCCATTGGTCACCATCACCGTCTTCAGCCCCACCTGGTGCGCCACTTTCGAAATGTCAATCACATACTCTCCCCAGATCGTCGGCTCGTTGTAGGTGAAGGCCAGGGAAGGGCAGCGATACTCAATGGCCGCAAGCACGACCTCTGCCGGATCGAGGTGAACGGAGTGCGTCTGGTCGGCTTTGGATTTTGAGATGTCCCAGTTCTGGCAGAAGAAGCAGCCCATGTTGCAGCCGGCTGTGCCCATTGAGAAGATGCGGGTTCCCGGCATGAAATGATTCAGAGGCTTTTTTTCGATGGGATCGATCTGAATGGCCGCAGGCTGCGCGTAGCCCAGGTTATAGAGCTTCCCGCCGATATTCTTGCGAATATAGCAGAAGCCCGTTAGCCCCTCGCCAATGTGGCAATGGCGCGGGCAGAGATAACAATGAAGCCTGCCGTCAGGAAGCGTTTCCCACCAGCGCGCTTCATGAAGTTCATTTCGAGTGTCAGGGGCGACTGCGACACCCATAAGACCACCTTCTAACTTCATTCTCCGCTTGATGGAACCCGGTTGTCAATTCAACCTGTGAACATTTGCCCTCAGTTCAACAAAACCGCCTCTCGGCGTATCAAGGCATGGGCGCGCGCCTTATCATTGCGGGCAAGCGCATGGGAGATGGATTACACTTACGATCTGACGGGATGCAAGGGTAGCCACAGTCAGCGCTTTTCTGACTGTGGGCCTTTTCGCCGTCGTCGCAAACCCACGGTTAACCATAAAACCGGTTGACGGTGGCTACCGACTATCGGCTCTGCATCATTCCCGCGTAAGCGATCCAGAGACGGGTTCACTTCCGCGGGAATGACGAGCATGGATGATTTTCGAGGCTGCGATCGGCGTCAGAATGGCAGACAAACGGACTCAGCATGATATTTACGCCCTGACATAGGTCGCGCATTTCAGTTGGGTCACGCTAGCCGCTGCTTTGCGCGGTTGCTCGGAGCGTGTGGTGATATCATTGCGCCAACAAGCGCCTGGATAAGCCGCTCGCAATCCGTTTCAGAGAGTCCGGCGTTCAAAGAGATTCGCAGCCTGGCCGTGCCGGGCGCGACTGTGGGAGGGCGGATGGCACGGATCGCGAAGCCTGCACGCCGAAGGGTTTCCGCTGCGCGCAAGGCGGAGTCATTGTTCCCCAGCATGACGGGTACGATCTGAGAATCAGAACGGCCCGTATTCAAACCTAATTCCTTCAGGCGCGAGCGCAGCGCATCCGCCAGCAGGAACAGACGCTCGCGCCGGTCGTCCGCCTCACGAGCCAGCTTCAACGCGGCGCGGATTTGATGAGCCATATAAGGCGGCAGCGCGGTTGAAAAGATAAAGGTGCGGGCGCGGTTCACCAGAAACCGCTTCAGAATATCCGAGCCGGCAACGAATGCGCCCGCGCTGGCCAGCGCCTTGCCGCAGGTGTGCACCGAAGCGAGAACGGCGTCGCGCACTCCGGCTTCTGCAACCAGGCCGCGGCCCTGGGGGCCCAGGACGCCCGTTGCGTGCGCTTCATCCACAATCAGCGCCGCGCCGTATTTCTCAGCGAGCGCTGCAATTTCGGCAAGCGGCGCGCGGTCTCCCTCCATACTGAAAAGGCTCTCTATCACGATAAATTTTTCGCAGCGCTCCCGACGGGAATCCGCAAGGCGGTCTTCGAGAAAGTCTAGGTCCAGGTGAGGAAAGATCACTTTGCGAGCGCGCGAAAGGCGAATGCCGTCGATCAGGCTGGCGTGATTGGCGCTGTCGGAGAAGACCAGGTCCTCAGGCCGCAGGAGGGCGCTCAGCAAGCCCAGGTTTGCGGCATAGCCGGAGCTGAAAAAAAGAGCCGCGCGCGCGCCCACGAATGCGGCAAATTCCTCTTCCAACGCTTCCCAGATGGGATCGTTCCCTGAAAGCAGGCGCGAGCCGGTGGAGGCGAGGGCGGCTTCCCGCTGGAGCGCTTCAACAACAGCCGCTTTCAGGCGCGGATCGCGCGCGAGCGCCAGATAGTCGTTGGAACAGAGATTGACGCCCTCGACGTGATCGAGAGAGCGCAATTGGGATTGTGATTCGAGCTGTTCGAGGTCTGCGGCAAGCCGTGCGAGGGCGGTCCGGGTCGCGGGCTCAGACACGGCTCATGGCCCTCAAACCAAGATCGCGAAACAGAAGTTCATCCTCGTCGCGGCCGGGATTGGGAGTGGTCAGAAGCTTTTCGCCGAAAAAGATGGAATTGGCTCCAGCCATAAAACAGAGCGCGGCCGATTCGCGGCTCAACGAGCGACGGCCTGCGCTCAGGCGGACCATGGAAGCAGGCATCAGAATGCGCGCTGTGGCAATGGTGCGCGCAAGCGTCAGCGGATCGGTGGGTTCAGCCTCGCCGAGCGGCGTGCCTTCCACGCGCACCAGTAAATTGATGGGAACGCTTTCCGGATGCGGATTCATCACGGCAAGCTGATGCAACAGGCCCACGCGGTCTTCGTCCGACTCGCCCATACCGATGATGCCTCCCGAGCAGACGGAAATGCCTGCCCGCCGCACATATTCGAGCGTTCGCAGGCGATCTTCGTAACGGCGGGTGGTGATGATTGCGCCGTAATATTCGGGGGAGGTGTCGAGGTTGTGGTTATAGGCGGTCAGGCCGGCTTCAGCCAGACGCCGAGCCTGATGCTCATTGAGCATTCCCAGCGTGCAACACACTTCCATGCCCAGCGAGGCCACTTCGCGCACCATCGCCAGAACATTTTCAAAATCCCTGCCATCCCGCACTTCCCGCCACGCCGCCCCCATGCAGAAGCGCGTGGCGCCCTCATCCCGCGCTTTTTCTGCCGCGCGCCGCACCTCTTCCACGGACATCAGCGCGCCCGGCTTCACTTCAGTATGATAGTGCGCGCTTTGCGGGCAATAAGCGCAGTCCTCCGGGCAGCCGCCCGTTTTAATGGAAAGAAGGCGGCACAATTGCACTTCACCCGGTTGGTGAAATTGCCGGTGGATCTGCTGAGCCTGAAAAATCAGCTCAAGAAGCGGCTGGTGATAAATGGCGCGGATTTCCTCGCGCTTCCAGTCGTGGCGCAACGCCTGGGGTTGAAGTTCAGCGGCTGAAGTGCGTGTCAAAAAAATTGCTCCTGAAATAGTTAGTGATTACGAATCGTTGCTGGCTTCCAGTTCGCGGGCGAACAGATTATATCCGGGATTGGGCGGAAACATTTCCGCAAGCAACACCATCCGCTTTCTCAACTGGACGACGGGCAAGTGCTCCGGTCCGGTGCGGATTTGAACGTCATGCCACAAACCGTGCATATATTCCGCCATGGTGCTCACCATGGAGACATCCCGATAATGCTCGAACGCCCCGGCCTTCTGAGTGGAAGAGCCGCGCGATCCGAGATAAGCTTCTTTGGCGGAAAGCGCGTCCTTATCGATTTCGCCGCGCACTTCCTGTTGAAGTTCTTCTTTCAGGAGCCGAGCGTAGCGTTCCAATTCCGCCGCGGTTAAATTCGAATGAACCAACTGCGCGATGCTGGCCAGCAACTCAAAGCCGGTGTCGTGAGCGTCGAGTTCGCGGCAGGATAAAATCAGATGAGTCCGGTCGTCGGATTCCACCCACACCGCCGAATGCGTTTCCCCGGCGGGCTTCGAAAAGCAAACGACATCTCCCGATTCGAAGCAACCAATATAGGGCGCCACCCACACGCGCAGCCTCCTAATGCGTTTTGCCATCGAGGAAGGCACGGCATGGACAGGCTCGCGCACCATCGTCCTCTCTTCCGCCGGAGTCAACAGCACGGCTGAGTGCAACTCCCAGTCGTGCGGGAGGTGGGAGATTAGTTTGGTCGTCTCCCGGACGTAATCGTGCACCGAGATGGTTTCACGCGCAGGCGTTTGTGTAATATCCATGGAGAGATTGCCGAGCCGCTCTCGAGAGACGGCTCTCTTGGACGTCGTCAACCATTATTCTGGAGGATTCCCCCTTCCATGTCCAGCACCGCATCTTAGCCCTCTATAATGGCTTTCGGCAAACGGAGAGCAAGGGTTGAATCGATCTGCAACGGGTTGCTGAAAAACTTATCTAAACCTTGTCATGCCGAGCCCTCCGCGTGTCATTCTGACGCGGAGCGCAGCGAAGCGGAAGAATCCCTGTATTTCGGCTCAGGGTAAACTCCGCGAGGAATCTTGTTCTGTGAATAAAGGGCTTGCGAGATTCCTCGTCGCCATCGGCTCTTCGGAATGATAGCCTGGACAAGTTTTTCAGCAACTCTCCAAGGGAACCGAATTGCGCTGACGTCTCCGTCAGAAGCGCTATGGACGACAGGTTTTTCCTCAGGAAGGCGACAGCTTCAGCAGATTCATGCTTGCGTGGCGAGGGTTGAGCCATCCCCTTCCGAGACATGGCCGAAAAGGTGATCTTCATGAACGCGCCGAACGCTGATATTTACCAGTTGATGGGCGCCCGGATCGCCGGCAGGAAGGGTGATGTTCAAATAGTTGCTGCTAATCGCCCTGCGCCCTCCGGAGTGCGCTTCGTCTAACGTCACGGCGGAAAGGACGCGCCCAACCTGAGCGGTCAGAAACTCCCGCCGCTTGCGGGCGGCGAGAGCGTGGAGTTCGGCTCCGCGCTCATGCGCGATGCGGCCGTTCACCTGATCCTTCCGCATCGCGGCAGGCGTTGAAGGCCGGGCAGAGTAAGGGAAGACATGCAAATAGGTGAACGGGAGCGAGTCAATGAAGCGGGCGCTTACGGCGTGGTCATCGTTTGTTTCCCCCGGGAAGCCCACCATCACATCCGCGCCAATGCCGCAATTGGGCATCGTTTCACGAATGGCCAGGATGCGCTCGGCATACTGAGCGGCCCAGTAGCGCCGGTTCATCTGGCGCAGGATGCGGTCGCAACCGCTTTGCAGGGGCACATGAAAGTGGTCCGCCATGCGGCGCTCGCGAGCGACAAATGCGATCAGCTCACGGTTCACGTCCATGGGTTCAATTGAACTGATGCGCAGCCGCGGGATACGCGTTTCGCTCAGAATCTTCTCCAGCAAGCCTAGAAATGTGGTGCGGCGGTCGAGATCGCGCCCGTAGCTGCCCAGATTGATCCCCGAGATCACGACTTCCTGATATCCAGCTTGTTCAAGAGCGCGGATATGGTTGACGGCTTGCTCCGGAGGCAGGCTGCGGCTGCGTCCCCTCACCGTAGGAATAATGCAGAAAGAACAGCGGGCGTTGCAGCCATCCTGCACTTTCAGCGTCGGGCGTGTGCGGTCGTCCGGAAAAGCCGGAATGAAATGAAATTGGGGCGCAATCACGCCGACGCGCACTTCAGGGAAGCGGGAAGCTTCAACACGATCGGGTCCGCAACGCTCCCCAACTGCCCTGGAAAAATCGCCGCCAGGGGATTCCGCCACTGGAGAAGCTTCGGGAATTTCCGCCAGGTGATCCCGAAGCAGGTCAATAACCTGGTGCTTGTGCGAGTTTCCCACGACCCACGCCACACCCTCGAGAGCGGCAATTTCCTGCGGCGCCCGTTGCGCGTAGCAGCCTGTCACCAGGATTTTGCACCCTGGGTTCAGCCGATGAATGCGGCGGATGGTCTGGCGCACTTCGGCGTCCGCGGCGGCCGTCACCGTGCAAGTATTCAAAATCGCAATATAGCTCGCCTGAGGGTCAGCAGCCTCGACAAAGCCTGCCTGCACCAATTGCGTCTTGAGAGCGGCTCCGTCCGCCTGGCTCGCGCGACAACCAAAGTTGAGAATGTGAAAGGTAGCCATCTGATGGACAGGCTTTATTCTAACCCGACGTGGAAGCGCTTGCCAAAGACGAGCCCTTTGAGCAGGTCGCTGAAAGCTCTTCCAGCCTGTCGTTCCAGGGGAGCCGAAAGGATAGTGATTAGTGACGAGTGATGAGCAAAAAATCAAGCTGAGGTTCTGGTTACATTCACTCGTCACTTTTCACTTATCGCTGCCGTTGAGATTCTTCGCTACGCTCAGAATGACAAGTGGAAGGCTCGGAGTGACACAATAATCGAGGCTAGCTAACTTGCCCTATTTGCTGGAACTGCGCCATCGACAGGTTATACGGTTTACACCCACGAACCCGCCCTGTATTATAATTATCAAATGAAAGGCTACGTTATAAGATGATCCAGAGGATGCACAATTTCGGGGTGTTCCCATGAGGCTTTCCAGACGACGGCGGGCGCGCTCAAACCGCCTGGTCCTGGCTTCCAGGCGTTCGGCGACGCGAGCGCTGGTTTCACGGGGGAAGCGCAAGCAAGATCCCATCTTCCTCAAACGGAGTTACGATAGAGGGGTAAAGGCAATGCCATCTGATGCAATGGCTCAAAGGCGAGACATTGACGCGCAGCATGCGGCGGCCGTTAAGAATTACGAGGCCGCTATCCGTTACATACAAAAACAGCACTACGATAAGGCGAAGGAGATTCTGGAGAAGCTCATTGCCAGTGGACCAGCCGAGATTGCCGATCGGGCCCGAGTTCATCTGCGCTTGTGCGAGCAAAAGCTCCAGCCGGCGGCCAGCAATCTTAAGAGCGCTGAGGACTATTACGTGGCGGGCGTCTCAGAACTGAACGCCCGGCGCCTCGAACGAGCCATTGAATACCTGACAAAGGCGGCGAAAGCGGAACCCAACCGCGAGGAAACGCATTATGCGCTGGCGGCTGCCCATGCGCTCCACGGCAATGCTGATGCTGCGCTTGAGCATCTGAAAACATCCATCGATTTGCGGCCCCTGAATCGGTTCCAGGCCCGCCAGGATGAAGACTTTCAATCGCTGGCTTCCGACCCTCGTTTCGCCAATCTTGTAAGCCCGGAGCAAGGCATGTCTGCGCGGGCCGGCTCGTAAAGGCAAACCTATCGCCTGCTGATTTAAACTTAAAAGTTCACGCCAAATGAGAGTTGTGGCTATTGGGGGCGGTACGGGCTTATCCACCGTCCTGCGAGGGTTGAAGCATCACATCGCGGATCCTTCGCGCGCGCCTTCCGTGAAACCCGCGATCACGTTTCTGAGCGCCATCGTGACGGTGACTGATGAGGGGGGAAGCTCAGGCCGGTTGCGCCGGGATTTCCGCATTCTGCCGCCCGGAGACATTCGCAACTGCCTGGTGGCGCTGGCCGAGGATGAAACGCTCTTCGCAAAGCTCTTTAACTATCGCTTCAGTTCCGGGATTGGGCTTCGCGGGCACAGCTTCGGCAACCTTTTCCTCACGGCCCTAACCCACATCACCAAGGATTTCGCCAAAGCCGTTCGCGTTTCAAGCGAGATTCTCGCGGTGCGCGGCGAAATCTTTCCTTCCACTCTTTCAGACGTTCATCTCCAGGCCCGGCTGAAGGATGGCCGCACGCTTTACGGCGAATCTCGCATCACCCGAACCAGCACTCCCATCAAAAGGCTTTACGTCACCCCGCGTCGCTCGAAACCCCTGCCGGAAGCGCTTTCCGCCATCCGCTCTGCCGACCTGATCACGATGGGGCCCGGGTCGCTTTACACCTCGCTGATTCCCAACCTTCTGATCAGCGGCATTGCAGAAGAAATCGCCCATTCAAAAGCGCTCAAGCTTTACGTCGGAAACCTGATGACGCAACCCGGCGAGACGCGGGGCTACACGGCAGCCGACCATCTGCGCGCATTGCACGAGCACGCCGACCGCAAGCTTTTCGACGGAATTATTCTGAATACAAGTCCATTCTCCACCACCCTGCGCAAGCGCTACGCGGCAAAACGCGCTGAGCCGGTGGTCAATGATCTCGATCGGATTGAAGCGCTGGGCGTTGAACCCATTCTGGCCGACCTGCTGGCAGAGGACCACGTTGCGCGCCACGACGCGCAGAAGCTGGCGAGCTTGCTACTGAACCTGGTCGCAAGGCGCAAACTGCGCCGCCCGTAGGGCTGCGTCACAACCATTCTCAATCGCCTTTAACCTCCAGCTTCCCTTTCATGCGCCGATGGCCCAGCCCGCAGAATTCAGAGCAGCGGAAGGTAAACGTTCCGGCTTTGTCGGCGGTGAATTCGACAGTTGTGGGAACGCCTTTCTTGAGCTTCTGGTTGATTCCGAAAGCTGCGAGTTCGAATCCGTGATCGCGGTCCAGCGCCGTAATGATGAGCCGCACCTTTTCGCCTTGATGGACCGTGATGACGTTCGGATCGAACTCATATTTCTTCGCGGTCATGCGAATCTCTTGCGCGCCCTGGGGCGGCGGCGACGAGGGATTTGCAAGCGCCGAGACCGAAAATCCAATTAAGAGCGCGCACAAGATGACTGAATTCAATTTCCACGAATGAGTCATGGCTTTTCCCTTTCTTCATGACACGGATCAATATGCGCAAAGCCCGCGAAGGCAAGACAGGTGGATTTCAGAGCTGGGTTGCCATGCGCCACCGGGTTTCGCGCAGCAAACGCGGTCCGAGCCGCGCAGGCATCACCGCCGCGATCCAATCCTGAAGTTCAGCAGGGGCGCGAACCACGCTGCGAAGCAGCGCGGCGATGACATAATTTCGACGCACAGAGCGCGCCAGTTTGCGCCGATATCGCAGGGCAACCTGACTGGCAGGCGCCGAGGCGTCCGCGGCTGCTGCCTCCTCAGCGGCCAGACGTCCGCTTTGTAACGCGATGGAGATGCCGTCGCCTGTGAATGGATCAAGGAAACCTGCCGCATCGCCCACGAAGAGCGCGCCGGCCTCGTCCGCTCTCCGCCTCGCGGGGCGCACCGGCGAGGTTGCCAATGTCTCAGTCGCTTGCACCGCTCCTCGCAGCCTGGATTCTAACGCAGGATGGCGCGTAATCCGGCTGAGCCATGCCGCAAAGTCGGATATCTCCGCTCCGCCGCGTTCACGGGTAATGCTGCGATGGATCAAACAACAGACATTGCACAAGCCTTCCTCGATCGGCGCCAAACCGCAGTATCCGCCCGAAAAGAAGTACATTTCGACGCAATCCTGAGCCGCGATTCCCCGGAAATGCGCCTTGGCTCCCATCCATTTTCCTGCGCGGTCTGAATTCGCGGAATCCGCTGGAGAGGAAAGCCCCTCCAGCCTCCACCACCGCCCGCAGGCGATAAGTGGTCTCCGCACCTCGCAGACGCCCGCTCTGGAATATACTTCCCAGACTCCGCGCTTGGCGTTCCGATGAAACTTTCGACGGATGCCGCGAATGGCCTCCACTTGCCGGCAATCGGCGCCCGCCATCTGCGCTGCGCGCCATAGGGCGCTGTCCAGGGCAACGCGCGAGAGGCCCAATCCCGGCTGCGGAAAACTAATCGAAAAAGTGCGGCCCTTCCTCGAATAGAATTCGGCCCGGCGGATGACGGCCGCGCAGCGGAGCGCGTCCGGAATTATTTCACTGAGAAGCGGAATCGATTCAGGCGAAAGAAATTCTCCGCAAACTTTATCGCGGGGAAATCGATCGCGATCCCAAAGCACAACGCGCAATCCCCGGCGCACAGCTTCAAACGCAGCCAGCGAGCCAGCCGGGCCGCCTCCGATAATCCCCAGGTCGAGGACTCCCAGGGCGGAGGGATGCGGAAAGACATCGGTTTGAACCGTCTCAATATTCATGGTCTGCATGGATTGACCCCAATGACGCCTTCCAGATGATGACGCCCAGTCGAAAGAACGGGAGTCGCACCACGTCAAAGTTTTGGATGCCCGATTCGGCGAGAAGAACTTTTATCTCGGCCTGCGTATAAGCCTGGCGCACGCTTGCAGCCCCATCCAGGCGAGTGATGGGGCTGCGAGCGATCCAGGGGGCGTATCGGATGAAGAGATAGGGCAGCCATCGGCGTTCAAGATCATTGATCAGCACCGCGACGGTCGCAAGTTCCTCCAGGGCGTTCAACAACTGCCGGGCCATAGTCCCTGAGAAGTGATGAAGCAGAAGATTACACAGAACGATCTCAAAAGATCCCTTTCTGAAAGAAGGAAGCAAAGCGTCGGCTACCACGCGCTGCAACGTTCCTATCGGGGTATGTCCATTTGTGAGATGAGATGCCCGCCGATCCAAAACGGAAATTTCCGCTTGCACGCCGCGCTGCCGGAGGGCCTGGGCTAAGAAAGCTGCCAGCCTGCCATCGCCCGCTCCTACATCCAGGATGCGAATCTTGGATGCGTTTTTTCGCGCCAAGACTCGGTTCAGCAGGCGCAATGTTCCAGCAACTCCACCGAAGTAACGGTTGATGCGCCAGAGATCATCCAGGCTGGCTTGAAGATCGCGGGGATCGCCCAGATCGTCATCCAGGAGTTCGCGCGAGGTTACGCGCTGCATGGAGAGTCTCCGTGAAATCCGTTCACCCGAGAGAGAACCAGGGCTGAGTTTTTTGACCCGAAGGCGATGCAATTGCAAATCGCATGATCGATTTTGGCGGGGCGGCAATGCCGGGGGATGTAGTCCAGGTCACAATTGGGGTCTGGAACATCGAGGTTGATCGTGGGCGGCAAACAGTTATCGCGCATCGCGAGAAGCGTCGCCGCTACGCCTGCAGCCCCGCAGGCCCCCTGGGGATGGCCGATCATGGACTTGAGCGCCGAGCAAGGCACGTTGTAGGCCCGCTTGCCCAAGGCCAGCTTCAGCGCGCGGGTTTCGATGCGATCGTTTAGCTCCGTCGAAGTGCCGTGGAGGTTCACATAGCCTACCTGCTCTGCCGTCACGCCGGCC
>Ga0070737_10002425_pt1 | contig 22455 bp, 2 predicted proteins | sample Coa_R1_10_FD_66438 | JGI IMG/M metagenome (GOLD analysis project Ga0070737, IMG submission 66438) | Surface soil microbial communities from Centralia Pennsylvania, which are recovering from an underground coalmine fire - Coalmine... | ecosystem: Environmental > Terrestrial > Soil > Unclassified ...
GGCTGAAACGATGACGCGATTCAGCGATGCGTTCCGAATGGCAGGATTCCGGAGTTCCGCTTTCTACCCGTGCTACGGATTGGCCGAAGCAACTTTGATGGTATCGGGGTCGCACAGGCGGCAAGCGCCGGTTGTCGCGCACTTTGATCGGCATAATTTGGAAAGGCGCCGTGCTGAAGCTGTTGCATCCTGCGAAAGCGCGATGATGTTAGCCGGATGTGGAAGAAGCCTGCCCGGTCACGAAGTCGTAATCGTCGACCCGGATACCCGTTTGCTCTGCGGTATCGAAGAGATTGGAGAGATTTGGTTCCGGGGGCCGAGCGTAGCAAAAGGATATTGGAAGCGGCCCGACGAATCACGGGACGCATTTGCAGTATATGTCGAGCCCGAAGGCGCGGGGCCATTCTTCCGGACCGGGGACCTCGGGTTTTTAAGGGGCGGGGAGTTATTCATCGCTGGGCGCTTGAAAGACCTACTTATTATTCGGGGACAGAATCACTATCCGCAGGATATTGAATGGACGATACAGCATTGTCATCAAAGTCTGATCGGAGGAATGGGCGCGGCATTCTCGATAGAGATAAGAGGTGAAGAGCGGCTCGTGGCCGTGCATGAGGCGGCCCACAGACAAGGAACTGACTTCAATGCGGTTTTAGAGGCAATGCGGCAGAGTATCGCCGAAAACCACGAGCTTGTACCGTATGCGCTCGTTGTGATTCGGACTGGCAGCATGCCTAAGACGTCGAGCGGCAAGGTCCAACGGCGTGCGGCTAGGACGGCTTACTTAGAGCGGAATCTTCATGCGCTAGCGGAGTGGGAAGAAGGCACAGAGCGCGAAACCGAACCGCTGCTAACCGGGGCCGCGCTGCCGAGATCGGAACTCGAGTGTTGGCTGGCTGCCCACCTGAGCCATACGCTTGGCCTTTCTAGCGAAGAGATTGACCCCAGCCGATCGCTGCTGGCGTACGGAATTGATTCTCTTAATGTGATCGAGTTATGCCATGCATTACAATCACGTTTCAATGTATGCATAACACCGGCGGATATATTTGAGGGGCTCACTTACAAAGAATTAGTCGAGTGCACGAATAACCTTGTAAGTGTGCCGCTTACAGCAACGGACTCGCCGCCTGGTCAACCATTCCAACCGCTTTCGTACGGTCAGTTGACGCTTTGGTACTTGCAACACGTCTCGCCGAACATGGCGGCGTACAACATTGCGCGCGCTGTGCAGATTTCTTCGGTGCTGGATATTGCAATCTTGCGCCGGTGTTTCCAGACTCTGGTCGAGCGGCATGCCGCTTTGCGAATGACCTACGGTACGGTCGCGGGGGAGCCATTCCAAACCATCGGCGCGCCTGATCTCTCCTTTGAAGCTATCGAAGCGGTCGATTGGCCGGATGGTCATTTGACTAGAGTGATCGAGGAAGCTAGCTATCGACCATTCGACTTAGTGCATGGCCCGTTGCTGCGAGTATTCGTTTTTCGAAGACGTGAAGACCAACATGTGCTTCTACTCGTAATGCACCATATCGCCGTCGATTTCTGGTCGCTAGCGGTTTTATGGGACGAACTGCGAACGCTTTACAGCGCACATATTCGCGGGCAAAAGCCTAATCTTCGGCCGCTACCATTTTCTTACCTCGACTTCGTGCGCTGGCAACGCGATACGGTTGCCGCGAACAGGGAGCGACTGGAGGAATATTGGGTCGGGCGGAATGTTCTGGATGCGCCGCCACTCGAGTTGCCGACTGACCGCCCGCGTAAGGCGGCGAGGCACTTCGCCGGTTCGTCGCTTTCTTTCGCACTCGACGGGGAAGTGCTTTCCGGTCTCAAGCGAATCGCGTCTGGCCATCAATGCACGTTATTCACCACTTTACTGGCGCTGTATCAAGCGTTTCTCTTTCGAATTACAGCGCAGCGGGATTTTGCGATAGGGACGCCAGTCACGGGCAGATCATCGGAAAACTGGAGCGGTATTGTCGGATACTTCGTGAACCCAGTTCCAATTCGAGCGCGAGTTAATAGCCAGCAATCCTTCGCGAAACTTCTGTCCGACGTTCGTATCGAGGTGTTGGGTGCGTTGTCACACGCCGCTTATCCGTTTGCTCTGATGACAGACAAACTAAGTGGATCGCGTGGGCTTGATTCTCAGCCTATCTTTCAAACCATGTTTGTCTTCCAGGGTAAATCCTCCGTGCATTCTGGTGAATTGACTGGTATTTCGGTGGGATATGCTGAGACGGAGTTCATGTGGGGCGACCTGCTCGTCCGAGTCTTCCCAATTGACGAGAAGACGGCGCCGTTCGATCTTACTGTAACTTTCGCAGAAGTCGACAACAAGCTGGTGGGGAGGTGGCAGTTCGACACCGACCTGTTCGACCAATCCACTATTTCCAGTTGGCAGAAAGCATTTGTACAACTGATTAAGACTACTGTTGGAAGCCCTGAAACACGGCTAGACCAGTTGAACATTCTGAGTGATGCTGATCAGAAGACTTTACTCCACGAGTTCAACTGCACGGAGCGCAATTACTCACTGGATCAGCTACTTCACGAACGAATCACACAGCAAGCAACGTTAACTCCTGGGAGAGTTGCGGTGAGAGCTGACGATCAGGTGCTCACATACGGCGAACTGAATATCCGCTCGAATCAAATTGCCCGCTTTCTGCAGGCGCGAGGTATCGGACGGGAGAGCCTCGTGGGAGTGTGCATGCGCCGCTCGCCTGAAATGGTCGCGAGCATGCTTGCAATTTGGAAAGCCGGGGCCGCGTACGTTCCGCTCGACCCTGAGTATCCGGAGCAAAGACTTCGTTTCATGTTAGAGGACACGTGCTCGACGATGGTATTGAGCGAAGCGGCCGTCGGAACTTGCGTTGCACGAACGCCGGTTCCGGTCGTTTTAATGGATGCTCATCGAGCTAATATCAACAAACAAAACGGCTCCAATATGCCTGCGGCATCCTGCACGAGCGGCCAGCTTGCGTACGTACTCTACACATCGGGTTCTACGGGAGTTCCGAAGGGAGTTATGGTGACGCACCGAAACGCGATGAACCTGGTGCTGTGGGCACAAGAGGCGTTCGCGGTAGAGGAGCGGGACGCAGTTCTGGCTTCAACATCGATTTGTTTCGATCTCTCGATTTTCGAGCTATGGGCAACGCTTGCTTGTGGCGGTACGGCGGTATTGGCGCAAAACATTTCCGAATGGTGGGAAAGTCAGCATAGAAATGAAGCTTGGAGCCAAGTAACTTTGGTCAACACGGTACCGTCGGCATTGGCCGGTTTAACCCGGGGAAAACGACTTTCCACAACGATTCAGACCCTTAACTTAGCCGGTGAGGCGCTGAGCGAGACCTTAGTCGAACAAATATATCGAGATAGAATTGCGGAGCGGGTCCATAATCTTTATGGGCCTAGTGAAACGACGACTTATTCGACTTGGGCAGCCCCGACGGTCGGCAAAGTAGTAGATATCGGGCGCGGTATTGCGAATACGGAAGTTTACGTATTAGATGACGAGCTGCAGCCCGTTCCGGTCGGAGTCTATGGGCAATTGTACATTGCGGGCGAAGGCTTGGCGCGTGGCTATTGGCGCCGGCCTGCACTGACTGCCGAGCGATTCCTTCCGAGCCCATTTAGCGCCGTGCGAGGGGCAAGAATGTATGCCACTGGCGACATCGTGAGATGGAGCGCAGAAGGGCAATTACAGTATCGAGGCCGTGTCGACCATCAGGTTAAGGTGCGCGGGTTCCGGATCGAATTGGGGGAGATCAGTGCGATCTTAAATGCACATGCTTCTATTCAAGAAAGTATCGTCACAGTACGTATGGACGGCAGCGAGCAACAACTAGTTGCTTATCTGACCGCAAAGGACGAAGCTACTGTCGACATAAATGAACTTCAGTCACATTTAGCAGAAAAACTCCCGTGGTATGCAGTACCGTCGCATTACGTAGTGCTGGCGGAGTTGCCGCGAACTCCGAATGGAAAAGTGAACCGGGACGCTTTACCGGCTCCAGTGGTAGCTGGTACCGGTTATACAAAAGCACGCACCTTAGTCGAACGAAAACTCGCGGAGATTTGGGCGGAGGTTCTGAAGGTCAAGAGCATTCGACTCGAGGATGGCTTCTTTCGACTAGGAGGCCACTCGCTAATGGTTCCGATAGTTGCGGCGCGTGTGCAAGATGAGTTTCGGGTGGAGCTCCCGCTTCGCAAACTATTTGAGCATTCTACTCTTGAAGAAATGGCGGAGGTGATAGAAGAAGAACTAAAGCAAGATAGCTCAGCCCGTGCATATGCCGTTGAACGACATCTCGGAACCGCCTGCCGGCTTTCTTTTGCTCAGGCACGGATGTGGTTTCTAGAACAGCTACGACCTGGAACTTCCACTTACAATATTCCATTGAGAATAGAGCTTATTGGCTTCTTGCGAACAACTCAGCTGAGTGATTCCTTGACCAATATCATACGGCGGCACGAAGCGCTGAGAACGTTTTTCCCGGAAGAACATGGTAAGCCCATACAAGTTGTTGGTTCAGCGGGTACGTTTACTTTACCCTTTATTGATCTTCGGAGCTGTAGCGCGAACGAAAAGGCCGAGCAGTTGAGTCATATTGAACGGTCTGAGAGCGAGTCGCCGTTTAATTTAACCACCGGACCGCTCATTCGCGCTCGCCTGGTCCGAACGGAAGAGCAAAAGCATTTCCTTTTTCTTACGATGCATCATATCGTTTCAGATGGTCCCTCTGTAGAACTTTTATTCAACGAACTAACGAACGGCTATGGCGCCTCGGAAGCTAACGGCATGGAAGCTTCGGAGCCAGAATTTCAATACCGTGACTACGCGAACTTTGAAGAGAAGTGGATCCAGACAGAGCTTATATCTCATCTGTCTTATTGGCGGGAAAAACTCAAAGATAAGAACGTCCCGCTGGCGCTGCCTACGAGCGGGCTACACGATACCGACCTCACCTCCAAGTCGCACCTCGTGAAGGCGGAAATTGAAAGAGGACTGGCCGACGAGCTCAGGAATACCGCTCGAAAGCATGGCACCACTGTCTTCGGTGTATTGCTTGCCGCGTTTAAAGTGTTTCTAGCGCGAGTGTGTGGGCAGGAAGAGATCAATATCGGTACTCCTATTGCTGGGCGCACGATGAAGGAGTTCAAGAACGTCTTCGGGTTGTTTACTAATACCGTGGTCTTAAGCGACCGCATTCAGCTAAGCGATACCTTCTGCGGTTTGTTGCATCAGGTTCATCAAACAGTCATAGAAGCGTTTCTGCATAGTCAGGTGCCGTTTGAAAAGGTAATAGAAGAATTGCAGCCAGAGCGTGATCTGTTGCGCTCACCGCTTTTTCAAGTGATGCTTTCATATCAGCACACACTTCCGGAAAATGTAACGATTTCGGGCACGGAATTCAAGCCGTTGCTTCTAGATAATGGAGCTGCCAAATTTGAGCTGATGCTAATGATGGGCGAGCGAAGTTCTGGGTCGCTTGAAAGCGCCTGGCAATATGACGCAGCGCTGTTTTCTAAACCCATTATCGAGCAGTGGTCAAGATGCTTCGCGCATCTTCTAGGTGAGCTGATTTGTGGAATCGATTTGCCTATGGAGGAAATCTCTTTGCTTGCGCCTGAAGACCGGCAGCAACTTATCACTAAATTCAGTGCACCGGACCTTCGTGTTTATGACACGGAGGCATGCTTGCATCATCGAATAGAGCGACAAGCAGCATTGAACCCTGACCGAATCGCGCTTTCTTGGAAAGATGAGAACGTCAGTTATAGAGCACTCAACGAGAGAGCCAATCAATGGTCGCGTTATCTGGTGAGAGCGGGGATCCGGTTAGAGGACCGCATTGCAGTGAATATGCGGCGAACGCCCGAAATGGTGGCCGCTATGTTGGGGATTTGGAAGGTAGGAGGCGCATATATCCCGCTCGACCCGGAATATCCGACCTGGCGCATCCAATTCATGCTCGAGGATGCCGACACAAACCTCGTCATTTCCGACGTACGTGTCACGGAAGAAAACAAAGAAACTCGCAGCAAACTGGTCTTTGTTGACACGCTGCGAGAGGAGCTTGAAAAACAAGATCGTGGCAATTTAAGCCGATGTGTCTTCAGCCAGCAAATTGCTTACATTATAAATACCTCCGGCTCCACTGGTATGCCAAAGGGCGTCGTGCTAACTCACAGGAATGGCAGCTCTTTAGTGAGTTGGGCAGCGAGCACCTTTACAGCCGAGCAAGTTAACGGCGTGCTTGCGTCTACATCCATTTGCTTTGATCTATCCGTTTTTGAATTGTGGGCGACTCTATGCTGTGGCGGACGGGTGATTCTGACACATAACATCCTGGAATGGTGGCAGGAGAAAGTCGCATGCCCGGACATATCATTAATCAATACAGTTCCGACTGTTTTGGCAGAATTGCTCGAGAAATCCTGCCTGCCCCCAACTGTCGAGACGGTAAACGTAGCAGGGGAGGCACTGTCTGGCTCAGCGGTTGCAGCAATTCGCCGATCCGGGTCGGTCCAAAAGGTATACAACTTGTATGGACCAACTGAGACGACCACTTATTCGACGTTTGCTGAGGTAAAAGATAGCGCTCCAATCAGCATTGGAAGGGCGGTTTGGAACACCCAGCTTTATGTTCTTGACAGGGTGATGAATCCTGTGCCGGTAGGGGTCACGGGCGAGCTTTATATTGCAGGTGATGGATTGGCAAGAGGGTATTGGGCGCGCCCGACCCTAACTGCCGAGAAATTCCTGCCGAATCCATTCTCACGCGAAGCCGGCGATCGCATGTATCGTACCGGCGATCTCGTTCGTTGGCTACCTGATGCCGCCCTGACTTATGTCGGACGATTAGACCAACAAATTAAGCTGCGGGGATTTCGGATTGAACTGGGAGAAATCGAGGCTGCTCTTGCGACGTACCCCGATGTCAGGGAAAGTGCGGTCATTCTCGACGAAGCGGGGGATAAAAGAATACTTGCCTATGTTTCTGCAATCAGCGCGGGCGTAGTTTCTTCTGAAGAGATCCGAATGTATCTCGGACGCCGCTTGCCGCAATATATGCTTCCTGCGTCAGTGATAGTCCTGGATGAATTGCCACGAACACAGACCGGAAAATTGGACCGGGCACGTTTGGCGAAGCTAGACGTGCAGCCCACAAAGAGTCATCGGCCGTTACATGAAGTCGAAGAAATAATTGCAGCTATCTGGGGTGATGTTTTAAATGTAAAAGGCATCGGACCGGACGATAATTTCTTCAACTTGGGGGGTCATTCGCTTCTGACTATCCAAGTGATGGCCCGCGTGAATCAGACATTCGGCACAGAGTTGCCGCTGCACACTGCATTCGAACGCCCAATTTTGCGAGATTTGGCGGCGTTTGTAGAAAATGTCCGTGGTCAAGGGCAGAAACTGCGTATGCCACGGTTGCTGGCACTCCCTCGGGGCGAAACATCGCCGCTTACTTCGGGTCAGAAGCGGCTCTGGTTTTTGCACAAATTTAGCTCGATTAGAAGCGTCTACAACGTGGCAGGCGCAGTACGCTTGGTCGGGAACGTCAACGAACCGGCGGTTAGAAGCAGCTTAGAATCAATTTGGGCACGGCAGTCAGCTCTAAGGCTCGCATTCGAAATGGAGGGCAGAGAACCACGGCAGCGTGTCCATGACAACGTAGACGTTTCATACACGTATCTGAACTTCAATGACTCGAAAGACGCCGTTTCGGACGATGCATGTTTAAGTATCTTACAGCAAGAAGCTAGCCGACCGTTCGATCTTAGTCATCCAGGGCTTGCACGGGTCATCTTGCTATCCCGCAACAGTAGAGAACATTTCTTAGGAGTTACATTTCATCATATTATCTCAGACGCGTGGTCAATCGAGGTCTTTGTACACGAATTCAGTTATTTTTATGGCGCGTATTGTAGGAACACTAAACTCAATGCACCACCACTTACGATTGACTACCGCGACTATATCGCCTGGGAGGCTCTGGCGGAACGTCGCCGAGCGGTCGAAGCTGGAGTTCAGTACTGGGAGAGAATGTTACGTGAGGAGCCTACTCCTTTGCTCCTACCGTACGATTTCGCTCGAACTGAAACCGAAGATTTCGCGGGAGGAAGCATTCGATCTGGATTATGCGAAAGCTTGACAGACCGACTGCGGGAGCTAGGGAGAAAGCAGAACGCAACGTTGTACATGGTGCTGCTTGCCGGGATAAATATCTACCTGTCAGGATACGGAAGAGAGCACGATCTCCTTATCGGCATGACAGTCGCCAATCGTAGTCAACCGGGGACCGAGGTATTGATCGGCCTTTTCGTCAATGAGATCGGGCTGCGAACTTCGCCGGCGCAAGACATGACGGTTGAAGCCCTGATCGAGCACATCCGCGAAAGAGCAATGGAGGCCTATGCGCATCAAGAGGTCCCGTTTAATGAGATTCTGCGTGTAGCGCGCCGTACGAACCGGGAGCTAAACCGTCACCCGCTGTTTCAAGTGATGGTGAATTATTATAATGCTCCTATTTCGGCGAGCGAATTGGCGGAGCTTCAGATACACCCAGTAGAGCTTTCTATCGAGAGTTCCATCTTCGATCTAAGCATATCTTTTGCTGTGAGGGATAGTAGCGGGGTTGATATGTCACTGCGGTACTCATCACGGTTTCGGCGCGACACGGCAAAAAAGATTGCTGAGGAACTCAATGGAGTATTCAAAGTGTTGTCTGCAAACTCGCAGATTTCGTTGCGGGACCTAGAGCGCTTTACAACGCGACAAGATGGAACCGACCAGGATCGTAGCCGGGCGCAATCGGGGACACTGAATGCTGTTAAGTCAGAAACTGCTGCAGCAGGTGCAACTACGCAGAAGAGCAACTAAAGAAAGCGTTGAATCTTATACCTGCAGAAATGCCTAACGAAGAAGAAAATACTATTCCATCTCGTTTTGAGCGACGGGTTCGCGAGATGCCAAGCCGGGCAGCGCTAGTGTTCGGAAATCAAACATTTACATTCGATGAGCTCAACCGTTTCAGCAACCACATTGCTCATCAGTTGCTCGGTGCTGGCTTGATGGCGGAGGATCGTGTTGGAATTCTTCTCGAACGATCTGTGGAGTCTGTCGGGTCTATTCTGGGCATTCTTAAGGCTGGCGGGGCTTACGTGCCTTTAGATGTTTCGTATCCCAACGAGGTAGTGCAAAGGTTGGCGCGAGACTCCGGGCTGCGCTTTCTGATCACAAGAGAAGCCCAGGCGGTCGCGTTCCGAGTGAGTGGAGCAGCTCTACTGTTATTAAACGACGCGGATAAATGGAGAAATTGTAAACACAATCCAAACGTCGCCGTGCGGCCGGAAAATCTCGCCTACCTGATTTACACGTCAGGTTCTTCCGGAAAACCCAAGGGCGTCATGGTGCAACATCGCTCGGTGATGAACTTGCTTGAGGCATTGCGCGAACGCATTTATAGCCGTTACTCACGGCAATTGCGAATAGGCCTTAACGCTTCGTTGATGTTCGATGCGTCTGTAAAGCAATGGATTCAACTATTAGATGGCCATACGATTTGTATCTTTCCGGCGGATATAAGGCGCAGCGAACAGCTTTGGAAGTATGTTGCGGAAGCGAAAGTTGATCTTTTAGACACTACGCCCTCTCAACTTAGGTATCTATTAGGTGGAACGACGAAGACCGGCACGACTCCACCGCCTGTAGTTCTCGTGGGAGGAGAGGCTATCGCCCCCGAGATGTGGGAATCGTTCCAGGATTGGAGGGAAACGGATTTTTACAATCTGTACGGTCCCACTGAATGTACAGTCGATGCGACGGCGTGCAAAGTCAGCGATCTGCGCGAGCCATCCCTCGGCCCTCCGCTCCTCAACATACAGACTTACCTGCTGGACAAGGACTTAGAGCCCGTACATTCTGGCACAACCGGCGAAATATATATTGGCGGAATGGGTGTTGCCCGAGGATATTGGCAAGATCCAGGACAAACCGCCGAACGATTTTTGCCGGATCCGTTTAGCAGCGTCCCTGGAAGCCGCCTATATCAGACCGGTGATATGGCGTTTCAGGTGGGCGACAGGCTTGTGTTCGAAGGTAGAAAAGACGACCAGGTAAAAGTGAATGGTTACCGCGTCGAACTGGCGGAAATTGCCAATACGCTGCGTGAGCTGGATTCGATACAAGATGCCATAGCTCTGGTAAGCGAGCAACAAATTGCGGCGTTCGTCATTTTCAAGCCAGATGCAGCCGTAGGGTTGGAACAGGTCCGCGAGGAGGCAGCCCGAAGCCTTCCTTATTATATGACTCCGCGGCATATACTTGCTGTAAGAAAATGGCCGCTTACGGATAACGGGAAGTTAAATCGTCGAGCATTGCTCGATCTGGTCCGGTCCACGGAGAAGTCCCCGGCTTCCGAGCGAGCACCGCAATTCGAAGTTGAGCATACGCTGGCAGGGATCTGGCGGCAAGTTTTAGGCCCACGTGACATCAGTTATGACAAGAACTTCTTTGATGCTGGCGGGGACTCGTTTCAACTTGGGCAAGTTTACGAGATAGTGCGCGATACTATGTGCCCGGAAATTTCGATAGCGGAGATGTTTGAGTTTCCCACCATCAGCGCCTTAGCTCAGCACTTGAGCGAGACGGCGGAGCGTGTGTCTGCTCGGGACAGTGCAGCCAATCGAGCGAGCCGACGACGCATGGCCGTCGCCAACGGGGAGAAAACGCGAGTCGCGCATGAGTAATTCCGGTCTCACATCGTCGCTGCCCGGTATCGCTGTTATAGGCATGGCGCTGCGTTTCCCAGGTGCGAACAGCAGCGGTGATTTCTGGCAAAACCTACTGAGTGGTGTTGAATCGATTTCGGCGTTTGCCTCGGGCGAGCTTGACTCTGGTGAAGACGCGGCCAACCGCTCAAGTTTAAATTATGTGAAAAGCCGGGGAATTATTGAGGGAGTCGAACTATTCGATGCTGAGTTTTTCGGATTTACCGCCAGAGAAGCTGAACTCACAGATCCGCAGCAGCGCATGTTTCTGTTGTGTGCATCGGAAGCGCTGGAAGATGCAGGATACGACCCGGAGCGCTTTGACGGCCGAATCGGTATCTTTGGCGGAGCAGGATTTAGCCATTACTTGTTGCACAATGTTATTTCTCATCGCGAGTTGACGTCTAGCAGCGGTTTGCTTCAAACGTCGATTCGTAACCGACCCGATCATCTTACGACGACCGTCGCTTACAAGCTGAATCTAAAAGGGCCCGCGGTGACAGTGCAGACGGCGTGCTCTTCTTCTTTAGTTGCAGTGCATCAGGCATGTCAGAGTCTGATCGCTTTCGAATCTGACATGGTTCTTGCCGGAGGTGTCTCGATCAGTTTGCCGCAGAAAAGCGGTTATGTCTTCCAGGAAGGGGGCATTTTTTCTCCTGACGGGCATTGCCGACCCTTCGATGCGGACGCGCAGGGAACAGTGAGTGGAAACGGCGTCGGGATTGTCGTGTTAAAGCGGCTAAAAGAAGCCATACGGGACAGAGATCATATAGAAGCGGTCATTCTTGGGTCCGCAATTGGCAATGATGGATCCGAGAAAGTAGGATACACTGCTCCCAGCGTTGCGGGTCAGGCGGAAGTTATTGCCGAGGCGCAGCAGGTTGCGGGCGTATCTCCGCATACCATCACCTATATCGAGGCACATGGAACCGGCACCAAACTGGGCGACCCTGTGGAGATCCGAGCCCTCAATCAGGCCTTTGGCGCACAGAGGGAGCGCTGCGCTATCGGATCAGTGAAAAGTAATATCGGGCATCTTGATACTGCGTCCGGCATTGCCGGATTGATCAAGACGGTTCTTTGTTTGAAGAATAAAACGCTCGCTCCAAGTTTGCATTTTAAGGCAGCGAATCCGCAGATTGACTTTTCAAAGAGTTGTTTCTTCGTGAATACAAGGAAAGCGCCTTGGGTATCAGAGGGTCCGAGGCGAGCAGGGGTCAGCAGCTTTGGAATAGGCGGAACTAATGCTCATGCCGTATTGGAGGAACCGCCGACAATCGAGTCGGACGGCGAGAGCCAGCGGTATTACCTGCTTCCGCTTTCCGCAAAAACCCGTTCGGCGCTGGATCGTGCTACGGTTCGCCTAGCCGACCATCTTGAAAACACTGCAGCCATTAACCTCGCCGATGTTGCTTACACACTCCAAGTCGGACGACGGCAGTTCAGCCAGCGGCGTTTTGTCGTTTGCCACGGCAAGGACACGGCGGTTGCGGCGTTACGCACTGTTTGTGGAACCGATTCTTTAAACCAGTCCAGCGGGCGAAGAAGCGTTCCTGTGGCATTTCTGTTTCCAGGCCAGGGGGCCCAATACTCTGGAATGGCGGCGGGCCTCTATGCAAACGCTTCAACGTTTCGCACAATCTTCGATTTGTGCTCAAAGTTAGTCCAGTCTCTCCTGGGCCTGGACCTTCGGCAAGCATTGTTTGGCGAAACGGGGCTTCCGGCGAGCGCCATTGACATAAATCAGACGCTAATTACTCAACCTGCTCTTTTTGCCGTTGAGTATGCGTTGGCAAAGCAGTGGATGGAATGGGGCGTGAGACCACAGGCGATGCTTGGCCATAGTGTTGGCGAGTATGTCGCTGCATGCTTGGCCGATGTATTGTCGCTATCTGATGCGCTGACACTGGTGTCAGAACGGGCTCGCCTGATGCAATCATTACCCGCAGGCGCAATGCTAAGTATTTTTGCGAGTAAGGACGTAATAGCGCCATTACTGAATGCTCAATTAGCGATAGCTTCTATCAATGGCCCGGAAGCTTGGGTGATCTCGGGCCCGATGGATGCCATTGGCGAGCTTGAGTCCAGTTTAGTCAAATGTGGAATAGTTTATCGGCGTCTTCGTACTTCGCACGCCTTTCACTCGCAGATGACCGAACCGATACTTTCTAAATTCGCCGCGGTGTGCAACTCGCTCAAGTTTCGGGAGCCGAAAATCCCCTATTTGTCGAATGTGACCGGAAAGTGGATTGCAGGAGACGAGTGCACAAATCGTGATTATTGGGTCAGGCATTTACGTCACACTGTTCTCTTCGGCGATGCTGTCGATGCGCTTCTGGCGGATCGTGGTTGGAGATTACTTGAAGTTGGACCAGGCCGCACGCTTGGGACATTGGTTACGCGTCATGGATTGTGGAACGAGGAACACTCCATCTATCCGTCTATGCGGCGTGAGGAAGAACCTACTGACGACTTCTCTTTTCTGCTGAGAACGTTGGGTGATTTGTGGGTTGATGGCGTGAATGTGAATTGGCCGGGATCATATAAATACGAGAAACGCAAACGCCTTCCGCTCCCAACTTATCCCTTTGACTTAAAGAAATATTGGCTTGAACCGCAAAAAGGCTCAAGCGATTCGGTCGAGCCTGCTTCAGAGAAGCGAGAACCGGTAAAGAACTGGTTGTACACACCCATTTGGACCAGGAGATCTTTAAGGCAGTCGAACTTTGATATGGAAGGCAGACCGTGGCTTCTACTGACGAAAGGACGTTCGTTCGAGCGAGATCTGCTGAAGGGGCTTCGGGCGAGAGGGATAAGGGTATTTACGGCTCAGCCGGGCGATGATTTTTCGGAAGTGAACGACGATTTTACGATTCGTCCGGAAGATGGTAGAGATTACCTGGCCATGCTGACTCGCCTTAATACGCGCGGGTGTTTTCCTGGGAAAATTATTTTTCTCTGGACGTTAATTGAAGGGGACGATCGCGAAGAAGCACACGAAGAATTAGATGTCAGTTTCTGGGGGCCGGTTTATCTGGCACAGGCTGTAGGATCGCTGGCCAATACACTTGAAACAGAGTTCCTGCTTGTGTCCAACGATCTGTACGATGTAACGGGAGATCCGGTGCGCAAGCCGCAAAGGGCGCTGTTGTTGGGTCCGTGCCGCGTAATTCCGCAGGAATATCCGACAATTCAGTGCCGGCATGTGGATCTCGACATCCATTCTGAAAGTACCGGAGACGAGTCGATCATCGGACGAATTGTCCAAGAATTCGCTTCTGGGGCGGAGGCGAGAGTCGTCGCTTATCGAAAAAGCGTTCGTTGGGTCCAATCCTTCGGGCCATTAAAGCTGGAAAAATTTGAGCAACCTTCGTTGAGGTCAAAAGGGACCTACCTCATCACGGGAGGATTGGGCGGAGTCGGTCTGGCGCTCGCAGAAAAGCTGGCCGAGAATGTCCAGGCAAGGCTTGTCTTACTGAGCAGGTCAAAGCTGCCCAAGCGGGAACAGTGGAGCGAATGGCTGGTCGCACATGCCGAGGAAGATCGCGTATCGCTGATCATCAAGAAGTTGATAGCGATCGAAGGGTCAGGAGCTGAGGTCCTCGTGTTAGCGGCTGATATCTGCGATGAAGCACAACTTGTCGCAGCTCTCGACGCTGCTAAGGCACGCTTCGGCGCGATTCATGGCGTGGTGCACGCCGCCGGCGTACCGGGCGGTGGTGTGATTCAAAGGAAGACTCCGGCACAGGCGCGAACGACATTTGCGCCGAAGGTGAAGGGAACGTCACTGCTCAGTTTCGCGTTGAGAGACACGCCTCTCGATTTTTTTGTATTGTGCTCGTCGAGAACATCTATTCTCGGCGGTTTCGGGCAAGCCGATTACTGTGCAGCCAGCGCTTTTTTGGATGCTTTCGCAGCCTATTGTCGCTGTTCGGGTCGAGGTCCCGTGACTTCAGTGAATTGGGATGCATGGCGAGATACAGGCATGTTAGCCACACAAGCCGCCCAATTAGGCATCCGAATGGAGTCGCCGCGCCTGCTTACCGCTCATCCATTTCTTCACCGACGGATCGAGGGGACAGATTTTCGCGATGTTTATGAGTGCGAGTTAAGTCCGGATAGCGATTGGATTCTGAATGAGCATCGCATTCTAAAGCAGGCGACGCTCCCGGGTACAGCTTACCTGGAAATTTTGCGTGCGGCCCTCCAGTTTCGCTCAAATGGTGAGGCGATCGAGCTTCGCGATGTATATTTTCTCTCACCGCTCCGCGTGGGAGAGGGCGAGAAGCGGGTGCTGCGTGTTATAAACGACGGCGAGAATGATGCTCTGAGCTGTCGAGTTCTAAGTCGAGACAGCAGCGTGGCAGAGGGTTCGTGGGTGGAGCATTTAGTTGCAGATGCCACCTTCTTTAAAGCTGACGCAACTAAGCAACAGGACGTGAAGGCCATTGCGCAACGCTGTACGCCGCTGAAGCTAAGTGCTGCCGAAGTCCAGCAACTTCATGAGGGGTACGGGCCCAGATGGGCGTCTTTTCAGCACGGTTATGCCGGACAACGGGAGTCGCTCGTCTTGCTTGCTCTGCCAGACAGATTTGCCAGCGAACTGGAGCAGTTGAAGCTCCACCCCGCGCTTCTGGATCGTGCCATGTGGAGCGCGAAGCAGTTCCTGGCCCCAGGCGGTATGTACGTTCCCTTCGGATATGGGTCCGTGCGCATCTACCGCTCTCTCCAACCGAGAATCTACGCACACGCTAAGTATCACAATCAAGATCTTACAGAAGAGACCCTGACGTTCGATTTGACACTAACGAGCGAGACGGGTGAAGTATTGGCCGAAATTGAAAGATTTACACAACGCCGGGTCCGGGACTTCACACAAGTAGGCTCTTCGATCAGCCCGACGGCTGCTGTTGAACATCACACAGACATTCAAATTGCGGATGCATCGTACGGGGTAGTCGGAAACGCATATGCAAACAGCTTGCGAAGCGGCATTAGTTCGCAGGAAGGCAAAGAAGCGTTCCTTTATGTGCTTTCCATTACCGATCAGCCGCAGGTGATCGTGTCGTCGCGGCATTTATTAACGTCGATCGACGAAGCCGGGAAGCAATCTGTTGAATTAATTCGTAACCCATCTCAGGATACGGCACCGACACGTCGTCAGCATCCCCGCCCGGCGCTTAAAACCGCCTATTCCAAACCGACCAATACGTTTGAAGAAATCATCTGTCAGGTTTGGAGCAACAGCATCGGGATAGACTTGGTCGGCATTTATGACAACTACTTTGAACTCGGTGGCGACTCGGTTCAAGCAATACAAATCGTCGCCGAACTGAACCGGCGGGGATTCTCTTTCATAATTCAGCAGCTATTTGAGCACCCGACAGTGGCGGAACTGGCTGCTTTCAGTCAAGCTTCTGCAGCGACCGAATCAGTAATTGCGCATGATCAGCTTCGGCCTACTTTAGCTCAGTTAGCCCTCCTTTCTCAGAGCGCATCACTTTCGGAAACCGGAACGTGCTGTGTGGTTACCGAGCTAGTTGGCAGCCTAGACGAAGCAATTCTGCAGCGCGCTTTTCGATCGGTAATAGAAAGCCATGATGTATTTCGGCTTCGGTTCACCGGCGGACATTTAGAAGAGTATCGCGTTACATTTGATCAAAGTTTGAACTTCACATTGGAACGCCTTCATGCGGACAGCCCTGAAGACCAGGAAAACTTGGATCATCAGCTTACAACGCTACGCTCTCGAATCAATGTAGCAACAGGTCCTGTCCTAAGCGCCGGTTTGCTTCACTCCGGCAATGGACAGCAAATCCACTTGCTGGTGACTGTCGCGGCGATCGTAGCGGACTTGCCTTCGGTTGGAATGATGTTGGAAGATCTTGAATCGGTTTATCTTCAAATGCTCGGTGGAGAGCAAACGCACTTATCCTATCGATCGAGTTCTTATTGGAAGTGGCTTCAGGCTGCTCAGGAGAGTTCCGCTTTTATCGAATCGGGCAAATCCGCCCTAATGCTCTGGTCTGTGGAAGACAGCACCGCGACTGAAAATCATTTCTCAATCCGTTTTGGGGCCATAGAGACGGAAAAGCTGTATGCGTATCTCACAAATGTCTATAAAGCCGATATCAGCGAATTTCTAGCAACAGTTCTAGCCTTTTCCATTGGCGATGCTTCTGAACTGGGCGGGAGTGTGATTGACGTCGAATTTGATGGCAGAACTGACTTGTCCATCGGCAGCGATGTTTCTCAAACCATCGGAGTATTTGCTATCATCGCGCCAGTTTATACCCAGATCAGCCGTGAGCAGGAGCCGGAAGAAGCGTTAAAGACAATCAAAACCGCGCTCCGAAGCGTCAGAGATAACACTAATTCATTCTCCGTGCTACGACTGACGGCGGAGCGGCCCAAAATGCGCCTTCGTGCTCTAGAAGCGACAATCGGAATGTATCAGGGTAGTAATCGGCCAAGCAAGATATTCAAGAAAGCCATTTATTATCGCCCGAAGGGATTTGCCAACGATTATGTTCTTGATGTTAGGGCGCGTATTCTTGATGGATCTTTACAGGTGGACCTTTTCTTCCAGGATGCCTTCATCAAATTTGACGCGGCTCGTACCCTTGCAGGTAAATTTGAAGAGAAGGCTCGGGAACTTCTCGCGCTTGCCGAGTCGAACGAAAGTTCTTGGGTGAACGCATCGGATTTCCCGCTTGCAGGCCTGGACGAGATGGGCTTTGAGGAGTTGGCCGGCGTCCTGGCAGAATCTGAGAACACCGGTAATTGAATCGTCATGAATAGCGCTTTGCAAGCTTCGTTTAAAGATTGCAAACCATCTGGTTGAAACGGTCGGCGTACAGTGAAGAACGTAGAAGACATCTATCCGCTCTCTCCCTTGCAAGAAGGAATTCTGTTTCACACCTTAGTGGATCGCGAGGCGGGCGCCTATGCGGTGCATTTGAGTTTTCGTATTGAAGGCGCTTTCGACGTTACGACGTTCAAACGAGCCTGGGACAAGCTGGTAAGTCGGCACCATATCCTACGCAGTTTTTTCGTCTGGGATAAGGTGCCCAAGCCGCTTCAAATCGTTCGCAAGACAGTTCTTCTCAAATGGGACGAGCGGGACTGGCGGGAGATGTCGCCGGACGAGCAAAGCGAGCGCCTGCAACGCTACTTGGAAGACGAGCACCATCGCGGATTCAATGCTTCTGAAGCGCCGCTGATGCGGTTGGCTCTGCTACGACTAACAGATAATATATATCAGTTCGTCTGGAACTATTCTCATTTATTGTTAGACGGCTGGTCTGCCAATATCATTCTGAGCGAACTTTCTAAGTACTATGTGGCGTTGTCAAGTAAGCCTGATTTCGAGCTGCCCCCCGCTCCGCGATACCGAGATTTCATCGCCTGGGTCCAGCAGCAGGAGCGAGGCGCAGCAGAGGCATTCTGGCGAAAAACTCTGAGCAGCTTTTCCGCGCCGACACTCTTCAGGTCCATTAAGCTTTCGCCTGAGAAGACACAAACGGAGCTGAACCATCTTGAAATCGCTGAAGAGCTGAAGTCCGGGACCACTGCTGAGCTTCTCGGCGTTGCACGCGAGTTCCGATTGACATTAGGTACGTTCGTGCAAGCTGCGTGGGCATATCTGTTGAGTACGTATAGCAGGACGGATGATGTGGTCTTCGGAGTCACAGTAAGTGGCCGGCCGGTGGCGTTAAAAGATATTGACCAGGTTGTTGGGCTGTTGGCCAACACACTGCCGCTTCGAATTCAAGTACAGCGACGTGCCAGGATCGCCGAGTGGCTTCATGAAATACAGCATCGATCGAGTGAATTGAAAGCCTACGAACATAGTTCACTCACCGACGTGAAGCAGTGGAGTGGTATACCGGCAATGCTTCCATTGTTCGAAAGCATTGTCGCCTTCGAGAATCATCCGGTTGCAAAAGAGGCTCAACAGCTGCATGAGAATGTAAAGTTCGCTTCTGGGCGAATGTTTGCGACGGCAACATATCCACTCGGGCTCAGAGTAGATCCCGGTGAGACCCTCACATTGCGTGTGCTGTACGATAAACGCCGGTTTAGCTCTGACGCTGCAGCTAGAGTTTTATCACAGCTACGAGCAGTGCTTATCGACTTATCCAAGGCTCTGGATCGCCCTTTGGGTGACGTTTCTCTGCTATTACCCGAAGAGCGTAAGCGAATTCTTTCATTCGGCGACAGGGCCGAGGAGCGCCGGAAGGCGCTCGCAACCGTGCAGGAATTGTTTGAAGGACAGGCGGCGATTGGGCCATTGCGAACGGCTGTCATTGAGTCGGACCGGCGAGTAACGTATGACGAACTCAACCGGCGCTCAAATCAACTTGCACACTACTTACGCAGGAGAGGCGTTAGGCCTGAGATTCAGGTTGGCATTTGCCTGGAACGAAGTATCGAAGCTCTGGTCGCCTTACTGGCAACAATCAAAGCGGGCGGCTGTTTCGTTCCGTTGGACTCGGAGTATCCAACAGCTCGCCTAGCTTACATCATCGAAGATGCTAGAGCTCGGGTCGTTCTGACAAATCATCGCTTGCGCTCAAAATTGCCTTCGGATGTGGAATTAATTTGCTGTGAAGATTGGCTCGAGCTTACGGCTAAAGAGAGCGACGCGAATCCGCGGCGGGAGATTCAGCCCGCAAACGCCGCTTACATCATTTATACCTCTGGTTCCACCGGAGCTCCCAAAGGCGTGCTTGTCTCACATCGTTCTCTGAGTAGTTACCTGCTATGGATAGTGGAGGGTTTATTCGGGAACAATCTTACATGCTTGCCATTTACCAGTAGTTTGAGCTTCGACGCGAGTCTAAAGCAAGTGTTCGGCCCTCTCGTAAGCGGGCGCTCGATTTTTTTATTCAGGGATTTCTTGACGGACCCTGTTGACTTGCTGCGTTTGCTGGCGGTTCAGGAGGGTTCGATTTTAAACTGCGTACCTTCGGTTTGGCAAAGTTTGCTTGAGCGAATAGAGGGTCAGCCGGATCTTGACCTTTCGCATTTCAAGCGCCTCTTATTAGGTGGAGAAAATGTATCTCCCGAGTTAGTACGGCAGACGGGGCGTGTACTGCCGCATTTAGCGATTTCGAATTTATATGGTCCTACGGAAGCAACTGCTAATGCGGCTTATGCCGAGATTATTCTGCCGGAGGATATCTCTATCGGCGCTCCTATCCCAAACGTTCGCCTCTACGTTTTGGATGCGAGTCTCAAACCAGCACCGATCGATGTTCCGGGGGAGCTTTATATCGGCGGGGACGGCTTGGCGCGTGGATATCACAATCAGCCCGGTCTAACAGCCATGAAGTTTATACCCGATCCGTTTCGCGCGATGGAGGGGAGTCGCCTGTATGCGACCGGTGATTTAGCGCAGTGGCGTCCTGATGGCAAACTTACGTTTCTGGGTCGAACGGATCGACAAGTAAAGATTCGCGGTTACCGGATTGAGATAGGAGAGATTCAGGAAGCGCTGCAGAGTTGTGAGCCGGTGGCAGACGCTGCGGTGATTCTTCGCACTGGTCGTTCTGAAGAAGCATTTCTCGAGGCCTATGTCGTCGCGAAACCGGAGTCTGTTATTTCGGTCGGCGCAATACGAACAGCACTGAAAGGGCGTCTGCCGGACTACATGGTCCCGACCTATATCCGTGTGCTGAGTGTGCTGCCTCGTACGCCGAACGGGAAAGTGGATTGGGGAGCGCTGCCGGAGGGGGAAGAGCGAGGGGAAGGATACCGAGGCGGGCGGACGCCGGAAGAAGAGATGCTGTGCGGAGCGTTCGAAGAGGTGTTGGGAGTGGAGCGGGTGGGGATCGAGGAGAACTTCTTCGAGCTGGGCGGGCACTCGCTGATGGCAATGCGGCTGGTGAGCCGGATCCGCGGACTGCTGGAAGTGGAGTTGAGTTTACGGACGTTGTTCGAGCACCCGACGGTAGCGGCGCTGGCGCAGCAGGTGAAGGAGAAAGGGCGGAAGCAGCCGAAGCTGGAGCGGCGGGAGTGGGAAGGGCGGCGGCGGCCGGTGTCGTATGCGCAGCAGCGGTTGTGGTTTCTGGACCGGCTGGAGGGCGGGAGCCGTGAATACAACATGGCGGAGGGGCTGCGGCTGGAAGGGGAGCTGGACGCAGGGGCGGTGGAGCGCGCGATACGCACGATCGTGCAGCGGCACGAGGCGTTGCGGACGCGGTTTGAGGAAGTAGACGGGGAGCCGGTGCAGGTGGTGGAAGAGGAAGGGGAGTGGGGGTATCGGCGGGAGGACTGGAGCGGGTGGAGCGGCGAAGAGCAGGGCGAGCGGCTGCGGGCGGCGCAGCGGGAAGAAGCGAAAACGGCGTTCGACCTGGAGCGTGGGCCGGTGTGGCGGATGCGGCTGGTGAAGCTGGGGGAGCGGGAGCATGTGCTGCTGCGGACGTTTCACCACATCGTGTCGGACGGGTGGTCGCAAGGGGTGTTCAACAGCGAGTTCGTGCGGCTGTACGAGGCGTACCGGGAGGGGCGGGAGAATCCGCTGGAGCCGTTGCGGGTGCAGTATGGAGACTTTGCGGCGTGGCAGCGGGAGTGGCTGAGCGAAGCGGAGCTGGGGCGGCAGTTGGAGTATTGGAAGCGGCAGTTGGCGGGGATCCCGGAGCAGTTGGAGCTGGCGCGGGACGGGCGGCGCGGGAGTGTGCAGACGTTTGAAGCCGAAGTGGTGCGGGAGCGGGTGGGGGCTGGGGAGTTGCAGCGGCTGCGGGAGTGGAGCCGTGGGCAGCAGGCGACGTTATATATGGTGCTGCTGGCGGGCTGGGCGGTGCTGCTGAAGCGCTACAGCGGGCAGGCGGATGTGGTGGTGGGGAGCCCGGTGGCGAACCGGCAGGACGCGCAGTTGGAAGAGCTGATCGGATTTTTCGTGAACTCGCTGGTGATGCGGGTCCAGGTGCGGGAACAGGAGAGCTTTTTGGAGTTGGTGGGGCGAGTGCGGGGGATGGCGCTGGAGGCATACCGGCACCAGGATCTGCCGTTTGAGCGGCTGGTGGAGGAGCTGAAGCCGGAGCGGAGCTTGAACGTGACGCCGGTGTTTCAGGTGATGTTTGCGGTACAGAATGCGCCGCGTGGGAGCGAGCAGGTGGAGGGGTTGAAGATCGAGCCGCTGGCGGGAGAAGGCGTGCGGGTGCGCTTCGATGTGGAAGTGCATGCCTGGGAGCGCGGGGCGGAGCTGGAGATGGTGTGGGTGTACAACCGGGAGCTGTTTGCGGGCTGGCGGATGGAGCAGATGGCGCGGCAGTACGGGGAGCTGATGGGCAAGCTGGTGCGGCGGCCGGAGGAGCGGCTGGAGCGGGTGGAGCTGCTGAGCGAGGGGGAGCGGCGGCAGTTGCTGGAGGAGTGGAACGGGGGGCGGGAGGAGTTGGCGGAGGGGACGGTAGCGGAGTTGTTCGAGCGGCAAGTGGAGCGGCGGCCAGGAGCGGTGGCGCTGGTGTATGGAGAGCGGGAGTGGAGCTACGGGGAGTTGAATGCGCAGGCGAACGGGTGGGCGCGGGTGCTGCGGGAGCGGGGCGCCGGGCCGGAGACGCTGGTGGGGGTGGCGCTGGAACGCTCGGCGGAGTTGATTGTGGCGCTGCTGGCGATCGTGAAAACCGGAGCCGCCTACCTGCCGCTCGATCCGGGGTGGCC
>Ga0070737_10002426_pt1 | contig 22441 bp, 20 predicted proteins | sample Coa_R1_10_FD_66438 | JGI IMG/M metagenome (GOLD analysis project Ga0070737, IMG submission 66438) | Surface soil microbial communities from Centralia Pennsylvania, which are recovering from an underground coalmine fire - Coalmine... | ecosystem: Environmental > Terrestrial > Soil > Unclassified...
ATCGCTTCTGCCATTTCTCTTCAATGCTCTGTTGCATTTCAATCCTCTAGAATGAGAACTGCAGCGGATATAACTGTAGTCCATTCACCGGGCTCCGTCACTACAGCGGTTGCGCAGATATTTCTCGTTGTAAGTATCTTATCGTCCAGAACGTACTCCTGCTTCTGGTCATTCCATTTGAGATTGTCGCTTCTTCCCATGGTACTTGCAAGCATCTCAGCAGCCAGCTTTTCAGCAAAGAATCCAGCAATCTTTTCCGTTTCACCAAAACTGTGGTGCTCACTTAAGTATCCCCACTTTGATCTATCCTTGGGAATGGCGTAGCCAATTGCCGCAGAGATCATGCGGTTGAGTTCATTTGAGGAGTTCCTTGCAAGTACGGTGAAAATTATCTGGCCTGGAGACAGGAGTTTCAGGCCATCTTCCCTGCTTACAACCTCCGCGAATGGCGGAAAGATTGAGCTAATGCTCACTAAATTGTATGGGGCAATCCCCCCATCTCTGAGAGCCTCCTCGAATGACTGCAACTGGCTTTGCCCTCTCCCCACCCCCCTTGTAAAGAAGAGTTTCCTAGGAACGAATGAAGACATTGATTCGGTATGATTTCTTGAATATAAAATCCTATGAGGAACTTGGCTTCTCACAAATCCAGAACAATTAGCCCCTCACCATTTGTCGGATCAAATTTCACTGCATGATACGTTGCAGCCTTGACCACGTTCCTGCAGCCTGACTTATTCCTTATCCTTCGGAGTTGTAGATCGAAGCAAACCCTGTTTTGCTGAAACGAGATCCCTGCAATTTTAACAGCAATGAGGGATTCGGTATCGAAAAGGTAGATCATACGGTTGAAAAAGTCAACCAGAAGATCCTCCCATGATCGGAAATCGAAGCATTCGGATGCCTTGGCGGATTTTCCAAGAAACCTTTCAGGTATCCCGATTACTTCATCAAAGCCCATTAGGGCTGACTGAAACATTTCTTGGACAGTAGACCCTGAAAATAAGACGGCAGCGTCACCAGTATGCTCGAGAACCTGAAACATCAAAAAGGGTATTAAAAAAGAGTATAATTACTCCGGCTTAACGGAGCTTATTACGGGTATTGGTTCGTCAAGATTCAGACCAATCTCGTCTTCCCTGAGCTTTCTTCCAATGCTCTGCTCATAGAAGGCTATGATCTTCCTCTTGTCTTCCTTCGTGTAATCCCTGAAGTATTTGTCCTTCTTCAAGACCTTCCCCGTTCTCTCTTCGTAGGTCTTGGCAGGGATTGAGTATTTTCTCTGGGTTGCATCCCTGTAGAGCTCAGGTATCACATTGAAGGCACAGAATGGAACAACTCTTCCATCCGGCATGGCATAGTGTATGTCGCATCTCTCTACCCTGTCAACATCGTACGTGTACGGGTCCATGAAGTGCATGAAGCCGATGAACATTGTCTTGTAGTGGAACGCCTTGAGTCCGTGGTAGTCCCCCTCAGTGAAGGCGTTGTAGATCATGTCCTTCAGCTTGAAGTCCTTTGGAGCCTTTTCGTAGTCAACAAACTTGCCGAGTTTCATTAGAAGCTTCGGTATCGTAACCATCTTGCTCAGGCTCTTGAAGTTAGAGTTCTTTATCTCGTCGGCAAGCTCTCCAATGTACTCAAACATACCCTTGACATCGATGAACCTTGTTATTGGCGTGACCTTGTCTCCGTCCTTGAATATGTATGTTCCCATACCACAGGCGAAGTGATGGAAAGTTTGTACATCTCCTTTCCCTTAAGCTGCTCCACGAAGCTGGAGACCTTTGCTGTTGAAGGTACTGTGAAGAAGTCCTCCCTTCCTATAAGGCCATCTGTCTGCTGTTCTATCTTCTTTATGCATCCCGGAATCGTGACCCTCTGCTTCTCTCTCATCCTGTCTGGCATTCTTCCAACAAGGCTTACCGGCTGGAAGTTGACAGCTCTCACGACATCAATGTTCGACAGTCCGAACCTGATTATGTCCCCAAGATACATGTCGTTGACCCCGCCGATTACGGTGGGAACCAGGACAACACCCAGAGGAGCTTTCTTGTAGTTCTCAAGAGCTGCCGGGATTTCCCAGAAGTTCTTTGGGTTGGACCTGGGAGTGGGGCCGTCAAAGCTTGTGTAAATAACGTTGGAACCAGCTGCCCTTATTTTCTTCGGGAAGTCAGGGTCGAAGGCGGAGCGTATGCTGTTTGTGTTGAGCTGTATATGCTCATAGCCCTCTTCCCTGGCGATCTTTATAATGTCGATTATATCGTCCCGGATTGCAGGTTCACCACCCGTTATCTGAACGGCATTGGCGCCAACTGGCTTTTCGTTTCTCATCCTCCTCAGCATCATTCTGATCTGGTCCTGGGTAGGCTCATAGATCGGTTCATTCTCCTTTGCATAGAAGAAACAGTACCAGCAGGAAAGATCGCACCTGTTGGTTACGACCACGTTACCAAGACCGGTGTGTGATTTGTGCTTTATGCATAGCCCACAGTGGGTGGGGCAGACAATCTTGGATTCAAGATAGGCAACATGAGGGTTGAGTATGCGCACACCAGGGTCAAGCCACTTCTTTGCCTCCTGGTACATCTCGTAGTCTTCCCAGTATTTCTCCTTTGTTACGCCATGTTCAGCGCATTCCTTTATGAGTTTAACCTCACCAGCGTGCTCGTAAACGATTGCCGGTATTCTCATCTGATCAAACTTCTCGTCATCTACACAAATTGGGCAGAGACTTTCGGTGACTCTTATCACCATCATGTCTGGAGCGATCAGGTGACCCATTGTCGAAATAAACTCATCTACCGTTTTGAACGGAGCGTTCTTGCTTATTTCGAAATCATTCGCAAACCTGATTTCTGGATACCTGTTCTTCTCTTCTTCCATAATCATCTAGGTTACACCTATCTCTATGTGTAAAGATACTATTATTAAAAGTATTTTGTCGTTACGGCTACTAATTTCGCATGGTTATTCGTAGCGAATAAAGTGACAAATAATACTCAAGGTGTCACTTTAAGCTGACCTCTAAAATTCCAAGCAACTGACCATTCCAACATTTCTGTATTCATCATTGCATGTTTTCCGAACGGCAAAGTTTCTACCTAAAATATCTGCCAATAGAGGCACAACTTTGCTTGTATTTAAATCTTAGACGTTGACTCACATTTCACATTTAGTTACGTTTGCTAATTTTAATTTAATCTTATATACGTAAAATAATACATTGATTATTCTATATTCGTTAATAAGCCGCTCTCGGACCCGTTCAAAGGCGCAATTCTGCCTGTGAAAGAGGAAAACACAGTGATATTACATTACTTAGTATGAGAATTGGTGGAGGCTCAGAGTATTGCAGAAATGATTATCATAAAACCCCATACAAATACATGTAAAAAATTAATATGTTTCTGGATATCACTGCCTGAAGCGGGTGTGGTGTAGCCTGGTAACACGCGAGCTTGCCAAGCTCGTGCCCCGGGTCCAAATCCCGGCACCCGCATAATTATAAAAGTCCATATCGTGAACAGGAAAAACGGCCGGAAATCCCTCTCTCTTTATATAGTCCGGCTTGACATTCTGGGATATATTAATGTCTGGATAAAAATAATGACTACCTGGCATGACCGACCATCCGACTGAAGATCCTGTTTCCATTTTAAACAAAAACGATCAAAAACATATAAACAAAACCTCTTTTCAAATACGTATTTAAAAAAAAGAAAAAATGACGGCCCGGTCAGGAAAATTCCGACAGGGACCGAGAGGTAGTATTAGTAGTAGTATTAGTAGTAGAAGCCGTATTTTCTGGGGTCTGTGTAAAGTCTGTGTAAAAAAAAGATTAAATATAAGAGCGTCATAATGTCCCCTATGACTCGAAAACGTGTAACAATTAGGATGAGCGACGAAATCTGTGAGCTGTTGACCCGGAAGTCCGATGAATATGGACTGCCAATCAACGCGCTGCTGGTGATGGCGGTTGTTGATAAGTATGGCGAAAAAGAAGGAGTGCCGGTTGGGGCCGGCACCGGTTCGGTGAGAAACCCTAAATCTGTGGCAGGTCCTCGAGATGCTAAGCCAAAGCACAGATAAAAAGATTTCTGGTCTGGATTGGATCCTCCAATTCATAAAAAGATTTCCAATTGTGTATAACTGTGATGAGCGGTTACGAAGCTTGTCAGCTGCCGAAACAATCAGGAACGTTTCCGAGGCATATCGGGAAAAAAATTGTGCAAATGTCCCCACAATAGAGGAGCTCGAGGTTTACTACACGAATGTCTTAGAACAACAATTACAAGACCTGATGGCAAAGGTATGGATCACCGACACGCAAGGATACAAGTTTCAAGACGGGAAATTGTTTGCAATTCGTATCGACGGGGACGGTGAAACACACCAGCGACTTGTTTTTTCTGCACCGCTGACAGTCAGTCAGATAACTAAGCGTGATGATGAGTATCTCATAACGTTTAAGTGGCTTGGTACTGCATTTACAAAGACTGTCTCAGAATTCCTAACATTTGCAAATAGTAATCTCAAATTAAGTGGGGCTAGTCGACAACATTTTGCTGAATTCCTGTTTGCCCTGATTTCACAGGCTAAGGACAACGATTTAATCACCGATGACCCCTCGCCTATAATTGTTGATGACGACGGCATTATAAGGGTAAATTATGACGTTAGTTCAATTGACATCAAGAAAAGTATGTCATTACTACGGGATTTCTATGAGTGGACGTCGAATCCCTCAGCTTTATTGAGTGCCATGAGTTTTGCTCTGACAGGGCCTTTACATTACTATATCAGGCAGATGGCCCCTGCTGATTTCCTTGTGCCGATTCACCTGTCCGATGGTCAAACCGGGGCGGGAAAGACAAGTATGGCCGCATTATTTTGCGTGAGGGGATATGCTCAGGACAAAGACTCAGCGATATTGTCGAAACAGAGGGTCGCGACCCGATTTACATTCATGAAGGCACTTGGTGACTCAACTTTACCCGTTATAATAAACGACATCGGCATGTCATGGCTGAAACAACTCTTAGAAGAGATTAAAAACGCCAGTGAGGGTGCAATCATCGGGAGCCGTGGCAAAGCTGACCAAACGGTTAACGACTATATTCTCAAACGTTCGTTGTTTCTTACAATGAATGAGACATTCGATCCATTCAGCGATGCAGCGCTAAACAGACGATTCATAACGGAGCACTTCTCGGATTCAGAGGTCAAACGTCAGGATAAGAAAAGATTTAGGGATCTGGAAAACAGACTGACACCGGGATTTATGTTCGGTTTGTTCAGTGATGTATTTGATGGCAGGATGATTGGCGATGTGGTCCGTGACATAACACAGACAGATGGCCCGGATGGCTTCGTACAGTATGGGTTGGATCGGATAAACGAATTATGCTTTAAACACGGCGTTCCCCCGTTCCCGCCTTACCGGGCGCAGAACACTCTAAAGAGTGGAGGGGAAGTTGAAGAACTTTGCCAATGGCTTGTCGGAATGTGGCGAAAGATAAATGATGCCGATGATTACGGGAGACACTATAATTATAGTGGGATCGACCGTACTAATCTTGACGTTGACATTATTTCGATTGACAGCGACAGGAGCACGATATATGTCATATGGTTCATAGGGTCGACGTTCCAAAAGGCACGTAAGGAGTTGCAACTTCCATGGGCAAACGCAACGGACATGTTGAATAACATAGTGCCGAATCCTGTGGTTTCCGTCCATGCGAAAATGCGGAATCACAAGTTTGGGCCGGACAGTGCAAAAGCATTCGCATTGAAGTATGTGGTTACTGAGAATATGGATGGTGGTAGTTAGATGGGTAACGTATTTTCCTTATTCTCCAATGAATCACTACCACCACTACCACCTAACTACCACCATGAACTACCACCATTTTATTATTTATTTTACTTATTTTCTTATCATGGTGGTAGTAAACATGATCATGATATACACCATGTACACTCTCACAATATAGTATGTATCATGCGGATTCACTACCACCGGATCGCAGACCGTGTATTATATGGGTGAAATGATGGTACTGGGTTCACTACCACCGGCGAGGATCATTCGGTTCCAATTCGTTTGTGGAAGTCGCATTTCACGGTGTTTCCTGTGAAACGGAGGTAAGAAAATGACAGAATGGAAATTGCCTATTACCCTGACACCGGAGCAGTATCGAATATGGCGCAGGCATGAGCGAAAGAGAATTAGGCTTTTGATTGCCTATATCAGAGGGATGGAAAATGAACGAAAAAGATGAAGAAAACGTGTATCTGTTTTTCATAACCGAAAGTGAATTGAACGCCATAACTGAAACGATCAGAAATGCCCAAAAATGGAGGGAGGAAGTTAACCGATTGACATTGGAAAATGAGAATCTCAGGAAGCTGACTTCGTTGATGGGAAGCACGATAAACAAACTGCAGGGGAAGGAATATCCTTAAAATTCATTATATTTTTTCTATTGATCGTCTCCCGGCTCAATATATACCATTATATCTCATTAGAATAACGATATTGTATTAAAACACAATATTTCGATTAGATATTGTTATAATACGAAGATAATCGTTATATCGTTGGTCTCTATATATTATCTATGCCAGAAGACAAAGAATATACATGCCCGGAATGTGACAAAACGTTTGATAAGCCAATACAGTTAGCGAATCATGTGCGTGTTGAACATAAGGCCAAGGGGGAGGGGAGGGGGTCAAAGAGTGAATCCTACCTAACCGACGAGGATCTCATTGAGCTTCGTGAACAGGAAAAGCGTATCAAGGCATTGGAAATGCAGGTTCGGGAAGCAAAATTGCAATCCCAATTGAAAGCCCTCGGACAGGACAATACCGAGAGTTCTGGGTTTCTCGCCGAATTCCCGCCCGGGTCAAGACAGACTGTTAAATTTAAGAGTGCCAAGGAATATGCCGATCTACTCACGCAGTATTCCATAGCTGTGAATCCGAAGACCGAAACCAAAGAATCGGTCGCAGGGGAAGGTCCACTTTTGCAGGAACTTCTGAAACAGAATTCGGAACTTCAGCAAAAAATAAACGAAATGACTATAAAAAGGTTAGAGGACAAACTTGCTTACCTTGTTAACCGCGATCCACTGTCCGAAACCTCAGATAGCCTTAAAAAGCTCGAACAAACGGCATCCGCAATAGGTTTTTCACGCGGTAGCTCCGCCGATGAGGTCAAGCTAAGGACCGTCGACATGAAGGTCACTGCCATTAATGAGGGCATTAACATCCTCTCCAAGAAGATCGACAAAAGCATGGCCAGAGCCGAGAAAATTGAAACGCATGCCCTGCCAATTTTGGAGAAATTCGCAAACCTGTATTTTGATGATTTTCGGCGCCGGCGAGGTCAGGTTGGGTCGGTTCCTCATTCAGAGGATGAACTAGTCCAGCTCACCCAGAAACTTGATTCGAATATACAGCAGGAGCTCGCAGAAAAGCCGCAAGAGAAGCACCCGGAACAGGAGCAGAAGGTGTGGGATCCTACTCAGATGCCCAAATTTAAACTCTTAGAGTTCAGCCCGCGGAGAATCGTTGGGCACGAAACAAGCAGTGAAACAGCGACCACATAAAATATATATTGCCGATACCATTTATTACACGATCAACATGATCGCCAACAAAAAATTAGAAGGAGGTGACAGACCGGACTGATTCTCAGGAGTAAAACGGGCTTAACCGTTGATCAGCAGGCAACCGTGGAACTGCCAGCTATTGTGTGAGACCATCGCCTTGCCCGGCGGAAATGGGCAAAACTATTTATTTTAAAGTCCCTATGTAGAACCATGGGTATTTTATCGGAGATTATGCAGAATTTACAGGGACGGAACAGACCACTTATTGATATGTTATCTGAGTTCTGGGAATCACGTCCCCATCCGTTAAGAGAGTTCCGCGGAATGCAATTGCAAAGGCAGATTGAACATACGAAGCCCGAAGTTACATCCCGGGACACAGATGGTGAAAACAAAGAACAGACATTCGATTTTGGCGCGAAGACCGATACTGACGATCCGAATGCGTGGTTCGTCGATCCTCGTACAGGTGTGAGGGGGCAGCACGCTACATATTCAGGTCCGGGACCCGGCGAGCTATACGCGGGCATGGTGGAAAAGCCTGAATTTGAGCAGAAGCCGTTCACTGAAGCCCCGTTGAATACATCTGTTCTGTTGCCGAATGACTATTTTGGAAGCCCCGCTGGCGAGATTGCAGTCGGTCATTCCACCGTCCAGAACTCACTTCCTCACATACGAACACATTAATTGCAATTTATTCAGCACTCTTTTAGAATTGATTTTTCAGATGGTGTAATGGTCAGTTGATATTTTAACCCTTACCACCCATGTCGACGAAAAATCACTTGCTTGTAAATTCACCCATCGGGTGTGTTGGTATCCGATTCGGCTAATGTCTCCGAATCGGATACTTATCGGTCACAGTGTCCAACAAGTACGTGTAAGTCTTAGCCCAAAGCAAAACAGACCGCCCCGTGCGGGGCGGATATTTTTACTATGAAAAATTAATATATGCAAACTGGATCATGACAATTGGTGATGAATTGAAGGAATCTACTAAGTTGCGGCTGAAGTATGCCCTCGTGACAGGGATAACCTTCGTCGTGATCGGGATCGGATTCTACCGGATTGGTATCAATGGCCCACAATAAATTTCTAAGGAGAATATCACGGTTCTCGGATCAAATCTATACCGCCCTTCTTTTATCGGGATTAGCGATAGTTATCTACATAACCGGCCTTGGTGGCATATTCGTTGAAGTGATGATAGGGCTCGCCATTATTACCCTCGTGTGGCTTGCCTTATTCACGGTGCTCACACGGTGACATCATGTCGCACCCTGCACGGGTGCGTGGATTGAAGTGGACGTAAGGACGTAATTTTAACCCAAGGTTATGTGTGTAGGTTTGATTTTCATGGTTCTCTTTGGATCAGTGGGGGTAAATAAGCCTCCTGTTTTTTCTTAGTAGAGTCTGTATTTAAGCCTAGGACTCTTAATTCTTATCAGGTTAGCACAATCAATGGTCAATTTAATCTCAGGATATGTATCCTGCTTTATCCAGATAGAGTTGAATGTCTTTACTTACCCCCAGAATGTTAAAGAGATCCATTTTCATTTACACATTTTTCTTATTCTTCTCTGTATTAGGTTGTTCTCATTTGGTCTAGAGTATTTAACCCACGTGTAACTCTTATCTTAGGACTTACACACGGTTTAAATACCCCAGACCCCCCATGCTTTCATGAGATGGGGGCGGAATGGCATAAATGTGTAAGTTTAATTTTTACTTACACATATTTTTCCATAAAAATTTATAATATAGACTACAATTTTTATTTTATGCCTCAGGTGAACATTTCCGGCGGCATTGTTATTCTCGGGTCACGGAGTACGCACATTGCGCAGGCCCACCAGCAGACCACGTCCGGTACGAGCCTATCCGAGGCAGGCCTTGCAGCCGTTTCCCCGCTTAATGTTAGCATCGGCACCGTCAGCGCATTGGCATTGGCGGAGGTTCTGGCTTCTTCTACCATAGTTTTTTCAGGTTCAGTCCTGACAGTTCCGACCAGCAAGGTTTTTCTCGCCGGCGTGAAGCAGCAAATGATTGCAGACATTGGCGTACTAGGCAGCGGGAGCATATTGGTAACGGCGTATTCATTGCAGCCGCAATTCGCAACGATCTTCCCGTTGAATGCCATTGATGGTACGTTGGCAACTTCCGGGTGGGTTTCAAGTTCCACTGTCCCGTCCGCTTTTAGGCTTTATAACAATTCCGGAACTGTTCCACTGAGTCCTATTATCTCGCTGGAATTTGTCCCGGCGGGTGTCATCCAAACATGGTGCACTCTAACGCTGGCATTTAGGTAATCCTTTTTAATTGCCAAAACTATTTATTTTCCATTCTCCTATATATTGGCGATCGACATGATCGCAAACAAAAAAATAAACGGAGGTGAAGTACCCGGTTAATTCTCAGTGCAGGCTCAAGTTCCGAATAGTGTTCCAGCTACCGCTTATTATGTGAACCATCGCCCGCCGTGCGTTAATCGGCAACCTTTTTTTTAGATATAGTGTCCTGAAAAAACTATATAGTTCCCTTGCACTTCATATGCTATGGGTATAATATCTGACCTGATAAAGGACCTTCAAAATCGTCCTAGGATTTTTGATTTTCGCAGTCAGACAACGGCACTACAGGGGCCAACCGGCTATGAGCCAACAACCGCAAAAACATCCAAAGTTTCAACAACGGAGCAGCCAGCAGCGCCATACCACAATCCACGGGGCAACCTACCAACGAATGAAATACCTGAGGGTGCCGTCGCGGTCGGCAGGGAAATTGGGCAGTATCCGGTAATTCATCCTGAATTTGAAAACATAAGCAGTCCGTATGAATGGCATCAGGCGCTTGTGGCCCAGAAAATGGCAGATGCCAAAGCCCAGATCGATCAGCGGAGATCACAGTCGGTGTACAACATAAGCCACGAATATGGCAGCGAACCGGCAAGGTCAAATTCTGAACCTAGCCAGCTACCCTCTAATGTGTATAATCGGAATGTTTCATTCCGTTAATTTCAATCTTAAGGGTATAATTATTCATCGTGTCCTGTTAACACGTTGAAACAACGTTGTTTTAACGTTTTTTGGTCTACTCAAGTAAGGCCGTTTTACCCAAGATATATCCTATTCTTTTCGATTATTCCAAAGTGATAATCCGATATTTTTTGTACCATAACTAATTGGCATGTAAGTTATGGATCGGACTCTTAAACAGAAATTCAGACAACCCTTTGGCTTTTATATGGAAAATCTAATTGGAAGACATTTGGAAATGAAGGGCATTTTTACCATGTATCATGCGCATTCTCATGCTTTTGAATGGGGCCTAGATTTGAACGATGACGACTTGAACCAATTAAAGTTCCTCCTTAATACTTTAGCAATAGACACAGAAGGTTTGAGTGAAAGAGTGAGAAATGTTCTAAAGGGCAACAATGGGTATTATAATCAAAGTTATGCAGAACTGATTAGGAAAAACTTTTCTCTCAATGATTATGAAGAACTGTTCAACAAGAAAATTACCCTGTTAGCAGTTTCACATCTGATATCTTCAAATATGCTGGAGCTTCTAAGGCTTGAGGATCACTGGTTAATAGTCAGTGAGATAAAGAGTCAATACGGACCAAAGGTTGATTATAGGATAGAGTTTGAAAGATCACAGCTTAACAGATTACTGGTCTTGACAAATATGGGTATAGAGACTTCCTTAATTTATTGCATTGCCCTACCTGAGCCGAGATTTGTTGAAATACAATTCATTAAGCTGTTGCCCATATTCGAAGATTATGATGATTTTATAGACCCTAGAATTAGAATTCCCATGAGATATAGAGCTGAGGAAAATTTTGAGAGGATTCATGAATCACTCTACGGTTTCAAAGATGAGCAATCTTTATACAAGTCCATTTTGGAAGAATTCCCAAATAAATTTACACATTTAGAAAGATATTCCAGAACGTAGATTTCCTCACAGAAAATACCCTATTCAAATTTGGTTGAAAATATATAATTTCAATAAACCAATCCTTACTTTTCTCGGAAAATGAAAATTATAATGCGTTCATTTATAATTGATTTCAGGCATTGATCAATGCAGGGGGGTTAATTGACTTTGAGGTATCCTATGCCTTTAAATTTCGTGAGGTTTTAAGCGGATAAAAAGTGAAAATGTGGAATCAGGATTGCTGTTCTAACTTCTTCTTCATTTCCTGCATGGTGTTTTGCATATCCTGTATCATGAGTAATAACGGTTTTAGTGTTTCGTAGTTGGTGATTTTCCCAGTGAGTGACCCGGGCATTTTCTGTTCCTTATCCAATTGCACGTCTATGCTCAGAGTGGTATTGATTGCTAACGACTGATCCAGCACCATAAAACAATTGGTGCATATCTTAGAATATGAAGGCTGCAAGGTTCCACACCTCGGGCAGGCCTTAGGTTTCACTGATTCCAATGTATGTTTTTCTGTTTCTATCCCATGAGCCTGTAGAACAGCCCGATCTGTTTCCGTGTCGTTTAAGTGCACGTAGATTGCCGCCATTCTGGAACTGCCTGACCAGCCCATTGATTTCTTGAGGACAGATTCGCTCAAGACACCGGCTAATCTTGTTGCAGCACTATGCCTAAAGAGATGTGGATGTATTTTCTTTGTTATCCCTGCACGAATGCAGGACTTCCTTAACGCTGAGCGCATGGTATCATAATCAAGTGGCTGACCCAATTTATCACCATTAATGCCCACGAATAGCCACGAATCGGGATTAACTATTGGATGGGCTCTGAGCCATTCTCTCAGATATGCAATGGAATTGCCGACAATCCTAACGTTTCGTTCTCCGGTTTTACCTGTGACGTGAATTAAAGCCCCGTATTGATCAAACTTAACGTCCTGAATACGTAATGTTAGGATCTCGCCAACACGGCAACCAGAATCATACAACAGTGAGAATAATGCCTTATCTCGTGGATTCATGGCATTTTTAACGATTGATTCAATTTCAGATTCAGTGAGCATATCTTCTGATTTCTTTGTCCGGTTAACATTGTTTTGAATTTTGACATGCCCCATGACCTGACTGTATACCTTTTTGCTCAGATGCCAGGAATAGAATTTTCTCATGGCCTGTTTGTAGTCCTCTATGGTTCGAGGGGACAATTTCTTGGGTTTCTCTATCGATTGCAATTTTGTGATTGCATTTGTGATATTACCCCTTGTAGGCTTTAGGAATGCAGATCCCATTATTTTGGACAAAACACGCAATCTAACAACATAGAACACAACCCTGTAATCAGTCAGTCCTGCAACCTTCAACTCATTGGCGAATTTCTCAATCGTCCTGACTACCTCAGGATCAGGAATAAGCCGCCTGTTCCTTGCTAATTCATCGGTCAAGGTGGTATCATAAATCGCCATGGTCATGGATGGCCATGGTTGTTCAGGTTAAAAATGTATGTATCCGATATGAACCTTTATTTCAAATCCCGGCACCCGCATTCTCTGGCTATATCTATCACTTTTCAGATTTCTTTCGCGCAGATCAATAACCGTCATGTAAAGCCCATTGATGCCGGCCTCTAAATAATCCTGACTTGATATTCTAAATTGCGATGACACCTCTTAATCTGATGCTTTGGGTATCTGTCTAATCGCATTTAGTGGGACCATTCCTAATATCAAAAGTGCCAACCCGGAAACTCCAATAAGAATCCAGGAGGCACTCAGGCCCGCCAATTTTCCAAATTCCATGAAAAGAAATGGAAATGCCGAAGAAACTGTTTTCTGCAAAAAGTTGTTGTAACCGAGGTACAGGGATGATTCGGAAGCGTTCCCTGCACTGGACAGGATAAGGAAATACAATATTGAAAGTACAGCATTTACGAGAAAACCCAACGATGAAAGTATTGCGGCCATTATGAAAATGCTGTGGGCATACGGAATCGCAACAATAAGAAGTGCCAGTGAAGATGCAGCAGCCACATAAGGTATTCTCCTGTTCCTGGCGGTCTGATAGTAATATCCAATTACGAAACCTCCGAATATACCTATGATCCAATAGAGACTGTTCAAGGCACCAGCCTCGGCTGGCAAATAATGCAGAAAACTTTCAAGGTAGAAGACAAGAAACTGCCCAAGGATACTTTCCGCAATCGAAGCGACAAGGGCAGAAATGCTCAGTCCGAAAATGTATCTATTTCTTATAAGGTCAAGGAGACCCTTGTGCGGTTCTTCAGATAATTGGAAGCTTTGGGTTCTATAGCGTCCCATAGCCAGCCATGCCATGGCCACCAAATTGAGCCCCCCTGTCACTATAAACGAGAGCCTCCACCCGAAATCCTGATCGAGGAATACAAAGGACATAAGAGTTAATGCAGCTCCAACGTTGAACATGCTATTGTAAATGCCAACGCCAAGGCTGCGGTTTCTCTGGCCAGAAGCTGAAAGCAGCGCCAGTGCGGGAGAAGAAAAATAAGGGGCAAAAAAGCCTGTCAGGAAACGGAGAACAACAAATTGTTCGAAGCTATTGGATACGGACATAGCAAGTGAAGCCAGCGCCACCCCAAGAAGGCCGGTAACTGAGATAGCCTTTGGTCCAAATTTGTATCCAAGTAATCCACCTATCAACTGGGACGGAATCAAGCCAAGATAAAATGCAGATCCTAGAATTCCTATTTGAACTGCTCCCATTCTGAATTCAGTTGAAACATAAATAAAGGCAGGGGCTATGTTGAACCATGACAGCGAATATGTTACTCTTCCAAAATAAATGGCCCAATTACTGTAGCTCAATTGCCCGTCAGTATTAGGCAATACTTGTAGATAAAGCTGGAGGTCCGGAAATAGCTGTTACAAACCATACCCAATTGCAATCTTTGTTTTAAGTCAAGGGACACAATTGCATGGCCCAGTCATATGAATTTGTTTTGGGAAAAAGCAATTAATCCGGAACTAATCACCCATCCACGACATTCGACGCTCCTGACATCTGGGCAGCGTGCTGGGACTTCAAGTCCAGACGCGAAGAATTTGAGGAAATATCAAGAAAGGAAGCCTCACATTACATTTCTGAACTGAGGGATTCTGGCCACCGGCAGTTCATGCTTATGAGCACCTGCAACAGGCTTGAGGTATATTTTATGGGAAGGGCCGCTCCTGAGAGGCTCCCCTCGGACATGCCCAATCCTGTTTTACTCACTGGTTCCGACTGCCTGGAACATCTGTTCAGGGTTGCTGCAGGACTGGAGTCACTTTCAGTTGGAGAAAACGAAATACTCGGGCAGCTTACACAATCTTTCCAGAACGCTCAGCTATTGGGAACTTGCTACGGCAATCTGTCAGCTATCGTTATGAAGGCCATAGCCGTTGGCAAGAAGGTCAGGGAGAAGACTGATATTTCAAAGGGGAGAACCTCCATCGCCCATATTGCCACTGACCTTGCCTTCGACGGATCTAAACCTGGGTCCAGAGTAGCAATTGTTGGAAATGGAACTATGGCAAGGAAAATCGCATCCTACGCTTCGGAATACACTTCTGACATCACTGTGTTTGCCAGGAGAATTCCTACTATTGATTCTTCGGCCTGGCCAAAGGGCGTAGAATTCAGGAGGCTCGGTGATTTTTACAGTATGATTTCAAAATTCAACCTGATTTTCACTGCAACCTCGGCAAAGAGCCCCATAATAAGCCAGAAAGATGCAAGACAGATAATCCCGGGGACCATCCTAGTGGATGTTTCTGTACCTCCTAACATAAGTCTTGGCGGTCATGAGGCTGAAAATCTGAAAATCATCACACTCGTTGACGTTGAGAAGATTGTAATCAGCAACCTTGACAGGAAAATTTCATCCATAAAGGATGCCGAGTTGATCGTGCAGGAGGAGCTCAAAGCATTCCTGTTCAAGTACCAGAGGCTTTCCTCCGACCAGGTTGTTTCAGAACTGTACCGGTACGCTCAGCTTGTTAGGGACAGAGAGACGCAGCGCCTGCTGGATGAAATTGGATCCCCGGATCCGAAGCTCGAAGAAAGTATCAGGGCCATGTCCAATGCCATGGCCAACAAACTACTTCACCCGGTTTCCATGGCACTTAAGCTGATAGCCTCCTCAGGGAAGGAAAGCAGCGACGTCGGCGAGGCACTAGCTGAGATGCAGAACCACATCGCCAAGTACCTGAAAAAGGAAGAAGAGGAGTGTCAGAAAATAATTAAGGATGTCAAGGAGGGCTGAGCTCAAGAAGAGCTTTCTTTGTCTTTCTGACAGCCTGTTCAAGATCAGCTCTGGTATGGGCAAAGCTCAGGAAGTTGGTCTCGTACTGTCCCGGGGCAAGATATACCCCATCCTGAAGCAGTTTCCTGAACAGACGCATATAAAACACTGAATCTGACCCCATGGCATCGCTATACGTTCTCACTCTGTCTGTTCCGGGGAATATCTGGAACATGCTTCCTGCAGCATTAACTGTCCCCCTGCCGTGAATATCTTTCAGGGCAACTTCGAGCTGTTCCCTGACCCACATTGTATTTTCCAACAATGAAGAATAGTCCGTCCTCCGGAGCTTTCTAAGTGTTGCCACGCCGCTGCTCATCGAAATAGGATTCCCGCTGAAAGTGCCGGACACATAGACTTTTCCCGAAGGGGCCACCATCTTCATTATCTCGCTGCTTCCACCGAAAACACCTATTGGCAACCCGCCACCCACAATCTTTCCCAGTATCGTAAGGTCAGCCTCAACATTCGCCAATCTCTGGTATGTGGAAAAGCCGAACCTGAAGCCTGTTATGACCTCGTCAAGCACAAAAAGAGAGCCGTATTGGGTGCACAGATCACGTATCCCCTCGAGGAAGCCTTCATCGGGTTCGATCACACCTGTGTTTCCAAAGACTGGTTCGGTTATAACACATGCTATTTGGTCGCCATGTTCCCTGAAAAGCTTTCGTAAACCGTCCAGATCATTGAAAGAGGCTATCAGGACGGTCCTGCCCACTTCCTCCGGCACCCCTGCCGATGATGACATGCCGAAGGTGAGCCCTCCGCTGCCTGACTTTATAAGGGCATAATCGTGAGAACCGTGGAACCCACCCTCCATCTTTACTATTAATTTCCGGTTGGTGTAACCTCGCGAAAGACGGATGGCATGCATTGTAGCTTCGGTGCCTGAGTTGCAAAATCTTACCATCTCCAGATTCGGGTCAGCTTCCTGCAGAAGGTCTGCCAGATCAAGCTCCAGTTCGGAAGGGGTTCCGAATATGAGTCCGTCTTCCATAGTATGCTCAACGAATTTCAACACATCAGGGTCAGCATGCCCAAGAATGGATGGCCCGAATCCCATGTTGAAATCAATATATTCGTTTCCATCGACATCCCACAGGCGTGAGCCTGAGGCCCGCTTCATAAATATTGGAAATGGCTGGAAGTACCTTACCGGAGAACTTACTCCCAGTGGAAAATGTCTGGAAGCCCTCTCGAATAACTCCTGAGATCTATGAGTGTTCAAGTTTATCACAGGGAAATGGTATATCTCATTATAATAATGGAGATTTGGGAAATTTATCTGAAGAGATCCTGCCTGACCGTTTCGATCCGCAGATCACCCTTTGAATAGTCAATGTATACGTTCTTTATTTTCAGATACTCCCTTATTCCGTATTTGCTCCCCTCGCCTGCTTGGCCGGTAAGCCTGAAACCTGTGTGGTAGCCCTGGCTGGATTCCGGACCTGGCATGTTCACGTAAAGCTCCCCGAACCTTACACGCTCGGCCGCCCTGAATATGAAATCCGGGTCACGTGTAAAGAGATAAGACGCAAGTCCGTACTTGGAATTGTTTGCCTTTGATATTGCCTCATCCTCAGTAGAAATCTCGGCAACCCCTATTACTGGACCAAAAACCTCCTCCTGGAACAGCTCTGAATTCTGCCCCACTCCTTCTATCACTGTGGGCTTAAAGAAGAACCCGTGGCTGTAAGGTTCAGAAAGACTTGGAACAGCTCCACCTGTCAGCACCTTTCCTCCATCATCCTTAGCCTTCTCCACAAATTTCTTCATATTCTCAAGAGCTCCTTTGTTGATGAGTGGGCCCACATCGGCAGTTTCGGGGTCCCCTACCTTGAGCTTTGAAATAGCAGAAACAAACTTCCTCATGAAATCCGCGTAAACGTCCTTGTGCACGTACAGTCTTTCTGCGGCTATGCATGACTGGCCAACGTTCCAGAATTTGGCCCACATCAGTGTGGTGAGTGCCCTCTTCAAATCAGCATCCTTCCAGACAATGTATGGGGCCTTGCCCCCAAGCTCCAGGATTAGCTTAGCCATGTTTGCAGAAGCTTTCTGCATGATTCTCTGGCCCGTAGCTGTAGATCCAGTCATTGTAACAGCAGACACCTTCGGGTGCGCCACAATGTAGTCCCCTATTTCTGATCCCCTGCCAGTGATTAGATTCAGGACCCCCTTTGGAAGGCCTGCCTTCTGAAACATCCTGACTATCCATTCGGCTGAGAAGGGGGTATCACTGCTTGGCTTGAGGACCACCGAGTTGCCGGTTAGGAGAGCAGGGGCTAGCTTCCTTGCCACCATTGCTGCCGGGAAGTTCCATGGTGTAAGTGCAACAACTACCCCATAGGGAACCAGATACTGGAAAATCTTTCTATCCTGGGTATCTCCCTCAACTATGTCACCGGTAATCTTCCTGGCAAATTCCGCATAATACTGTATCTGATCAAGAACGCCGTCGACTTCCTGCCTGGCTTCAATCTTGACCTTTCCGTTCTCATTCATAAGTATTGTTTCAAGTTCCTGCCTGTTTGACTCTATGAAATCCCTGGCCCTGTAAAGAATCCTTGACCTTGCAACACTTTCGAGGTTGAACCACGCTTCCTGGGATTGCTCTGCGGCATCAATAGCAGCGTCAACATCTTCCTTAGTAGCGGCCGGGAATGTTCCCATAGAGTGGCCATCTACTGGTGAAATCTTCTCAATAACATCTCCGCTTGATGAATCTCTCCACTCTCCATCTATCAGAATTTTCATAGTACATGTAGGCTGGCATGTTTAATAGCTGTTGCCCTTGCCATGCAACCATTCCATATTGCAGGAAAACACAGGCCCCTTCCAGGTAAAACCATTTACTATTGGCTATTTGAAATCTATAGAGAAGATTCAAATAGGGTTTAACGAATCTGATTTTATGACAGAATCTTCTGCCAATAGGAGCAGATTTTCGGGACTTGACAATGCTCCCACAAGCGGTGTGCACTACAGGATTACAGCCCTTTCAGCAGCTGGGGTATTTCTCGATGGCTATGACATTTCCATTATAGGGGTGGCACTGACAATAATAAGCTCAATTCAAGCTTTTTCCTACGTGAATAATCCACTTGGGAAAGGTCTCATGGCCGCTTCAACAACAATAGGAATGCTTTTCGGTGCCATCCTGTTCGGTTACATAACAGACATCAGGGGCCGGAAGTTCATGTATCTTTGGGATATGGTGATTTTCATTATATTCACCGCCCTAATATCCTTCGCTTCATTCAACTTCGATTCTCTGTTCATTTTCAGATTGATTCTTGGTGTTGCAATCGGAGCGGACTACGCGATCAGCACAACAATAATATCGGAATTCGCCCCTGTAAAGTCTAGGGGCAAGCTTCTGGCTGTAAACGTCTCTGCCTGGTGGATTGGATCTGCCGTTGCCTATACAGTGGGGTATCTTCTTCTGCCTTTTGGCTCAGAGGCATGGAGGTACATGTTTGCTCTGGGTATAATTCCCGCAGTGATAGTCCTGATCTTCAGGTTTTCGGTTCCCGAATCAGCCCGCTGGCTTGCCCACGTGGGAAAAATACAGGAGGCCAAGAACGTCGAGAAGCTTGTATCAGGAAGCTCAGATGAACAGAAGAAAGCAGGAAAGCGCTCGTCACTCAGGGAGCTTTTCCAGAAGAACAACATCAGAGCCACTGTCTTCGTTTCGGTCTTCTGGTTCTCCTACGATGTCGCTTTCTACGGGATCGGGCTTTTCAATCCGACCATACTCCAGATCTTCGGACTGAGTCATAGCCTCTCCATCCTCGGGTCAGCTGTCTTCGCGTTCTTTGCAGTAATCGGCAGCTTTCTGTGCATAGCTTTCATTGACAGGCTTGGCAGAAAGAGAATAACCGCACTGGGGTTCTCCGGAATGGCAGTGTCGCTTCTTATTCTTGGAATAGTGGCACTCGAGGTTCCAAAATCTGCTTTTGCTGTAGGCATACTTGCACCGGTTATTGTACTGATGTTTATTGTGTTCGAAGTCACCCAAACTATGGGACCGGGTGGAACAGATTTCATCTATCCTCAGGAAATCTTTCCGACGTCCATTAGAGCCACAGGACAGGGATTCGGAACATCTGTAAGCAGGATTGGAGCCATACTGGGCCTGACGGCTTTCCCGGCCCTTGTGGCTATAGCAGGGCTTGGAGCGGGACTGCTGTTCTTCTTTGTCTTCTCTGTGATCGGTCTTCTGGCAACCCTCATTCTGGGAGTCGAAACAAAGGGCAGGACACTGGAAGAGATCAATGGGTGAAATTGTGGCTACAATAGAATTCCTTGGAAACTGGAGTTCTAATATAGTTGCTGGAAAGCGGAACATATCCATTATCATCGACAGGCATTTGATCATGGACTTCGGCCCCCATTCCATTGAGTCACTGTTGGAGATGCACATAGATCCATGCAGAATTACCACCGTTTTCATCAGCCACATGCACCTTGATCATTTCGCAGGTGTCCCTGAGTTGCTGTGGTACAGGGCAATCCACAAGTGCAAGGAAACTCTGATAATTGTTGGCCCGAAGGGAATCGGAACGGTGACTAAGAACCTCTTGAGGTCCTATCACACCCCTGAGGCCTTCGAGATATATGCCGAATACAGAGAGGAAAAATTTGAAAATGCAGAGGGTTTTCTCTCCAATCATCTAATCAGGGACATCGGGTTCAGGGTTGAACTGGATGACAAAACAATCTACTACACCGGAGATACTGCATACACCGAAAATACCGCAAGGGGAGCAGAAGGATGCGACTATCTGTTCCATGAGGTGACATACTCGGATCAGGACAGAAAACTGGCTGATTTCTGGAAGCATTCAACTGTTTCGGATGCAATTAGGGCCTTTGAGGAGTCTCATAGCAGGGTCCTTGTCCCTGTTCATCTCACCGATTCATCGGAAAATACGGTGAAGAATATTATTGAGAGAGACCAGATAATCAGGTTTCCGGCCGGTACAATCAGGTGAATTTAATCAGCAGAGCTTGTTTAGACGCACTTACGCGGGTGACCGAAAATCATTCAGGAGCTTTGTGGCTCAAATATCTTGGATCAATGCCTGGATTAAAGTGGCCTGGCTTTACTCCTGACCGGAAAATTTACGCTCTTTTAAAGGGCCCAAGAGTATGGTAAGCGTGGGTGGGGCAGCCTAATTGAAAGACACACCTAGCTAATTCCTCTGTGTAAATACTGAGGACGCGTTTCGATCTGTTACTCGGATCAACATAGTAAAGTGCGATGCCAATTATTTTCTCCTTATATCCGGCGAATTTTCCTGCATTTTGGGTACAACATGAACTCAGACTGAAGTTCAGGCACTCCGCATGCTTTATGTTATCTCTCCTCCTCTTAATTTTCCACAATTTGAAACTGTTGCTTAAGGTGTTTCCGGGAAACTTCGTAAATTACCATACAATTCTTAGAACATGATTGCGCATACTAAAGGTTTCAGACAAAGTGTACACGCAAGAATTCTGCCTTCCAGTGATGGTTTCACCCAATACCGGTTGATCGGCGGATTTAAAACGCACTCCCTATAAATCGAAAAAGGAAATTACACTGACAGTCCAGCTAATGTTGTTCTTATATGGATCCTTCTTTTATTCGCGGCTTGATCAGCCCTCTAAACAGTTATAGATCGTGGACAGGCATATTTCGCAATTCATCCCAAACATGGAGATCAGAGCGCACTAGTTCCTTTGATTGCAAAACTAATTGGAGGATAAGCGGACACAAAATATGGGGGCGTCACTTTCTGTTTTCCTGAGTCCGTTTTAGGAAATCGAGTTCCTTCAGGGTTCTTGACCTGATCTTCCCTGCATCTTCGTAACTGCCAAGCCTTTTTCCCGCCTCTAGGAATTTCACCAGAAGGTCAACCATGGCCTCACCACATGAACAATCCCTTGCCTTTTCGTTGACGGGTATAACCCGAACCCTTCCACATTTGGGGCACCTGAGTGCAGTCTTTTCACCGGAAAATTTTCCCCTCTTCGCGATGCTCTCCCCATTTAGACTGACAATATCCATGGCAAAATCGAAGGGCTTTGCAGATGAAATTGAAGTGCCGATACCAAATGCATCGGCACCGGCATCCACGAGATCCCTAAGGTTTTCCAGTCTCAGACCTCCAGATACCATTATTTTCACATGCCCGAATCCCCGTGTCTTCAGTTCCCATTTGACCTCGCGAATGAGATTTCCGAAGTTACCCCTTCTTGAAGAAGGGGTGTCAAGGCGGAGATACTCTACACCCTTGATATGTGTAACTGCATCAATGGCAGCAAATTTCTCGTCCTGGAAAGTGTCAATCAAAAGTGTTATTGGTCCCCTGGAGCCATTTGCGGTCATTTCCCAGGCTGCATGATCCCCGTAAAGGATTGCAAAGGAATGTGGCATCGTTCCCACAGGCTGCGTGCCGGTAATCTCAGCGCCAAGTATTCCCGACACGCCATCAGCGCCCCCAATGAATGCAGCCCTGTCTATCATTGGAGATATACCTGGATGCATCCTTCTGATTCCGAATGAGTAG
>Ga0070737_10002428_pt1 | contig 22433 bp, 15 predicted proteins | sample Coa_R1_10_FD_66438 | JGI IMG/M metagenome (GOLD analysis project Ga0070737, IMG submission 66438) | Surface soil microbial communities from Centralia Pennsylvania, which are recovering from an underground coalmine fire - Coalmine... | ecosystem: Environmental > Terrestrial > Soil > Unclassified...
GACCACCGTTCCGCGGCTGGTGCGCGTCAGCAATACCTTCCATCCCGCCAATGGGTTGCCGGCCGCCCCGGTGGAGAGTGTCACCTTGTCGGTCTATAGCGAGGAAACCGGCGGAACTCCTCTCTGGCAAGAAACCCAGAACGTCAATATCGATGCGGACGGGCGTTACACAGTTCTGATGGGATCGACCCAGAATGACGGTGTTCCGCTGGATCTGTTCAGTTCCTCGGAACCGCGCTGGCTCGGGGTGCAATTCAACCGCGCCGGGGAAACCGAACAGCCCCGTGTCCGCCTGGCCAGCGTTCCCTATGCTCTGAAAGCCTCCGATGCCGAAACCCTGGGCGGCCTGCCCGCTTCGGCGTACTTGCGGGCGCCCAGCGGGAGTGCCGGAAGCGGCAGCACGGCTATCGCAGGTTCTACAACCTTCGCCGCCGCGGCACCACCCTCAGTGGTTCAATTGAAACCGCAGATCGCCAGTGGAGCCTCCGCGAATAGCATTCCGATGTTCACCGATAACGCGGGGGACCTGGGGAACTCCGTCATCTCCCAAGTGAACGGCAATCTCGGCATGGGGACGGCGACCCCGGGGGCCTTGGTCGACATTGAAGGAATCATACCGTCGGCAGCAATGATCATCGGACGATACACCGGATTAGCCTCGCAAGGTCCTACCAGCTTGCCGATGGCGGTGCGCACGGCGCGGGGCACTCCGTCCAGCCCAAGTGCCGTGCAACAAGGCGACCTGTTGGGACCCTACGTTGCCCAGGCGTGGGACGGCACGGGATTTGGCCAGGCCGGGCAGATCATCTATGCGGCCGATCAGAACTGGACGAGCACTCAGCATGGCACGCATCTGAGCATCACCACGGTTGCCGATGGGACGACCAGCCCGGCGGTGCGGATGTACATCGACAATGCCGGCAATGTAGGGATTGGGACTTCGACGCCGGCCCACACATTGGATGTAGCCGGGTCGGTCAACAGCCAGGGCAACTTGACCGTGGCGGGCAACCTGAGCGTAACCGGGGCGGTGAATCTGAGCAGTGTGCAGAGCACCTTCAGTGCGACCAACGGCGCGGCAGTGTCGGGGCAGAACACCTCCACCAGTACCACAGGCTACCCGGTGGGCGTGCAAGGTAGCGTGACTGGAACGGTGGGTGCTGGAGTTAACGGCAACGCCTCCCAGGCCGGCGCAGTGGGCGTGAACGGATTCAACAGCGCTACTACCGGGAATGCGACCGGTGTCTATGGCGGAACGAATAGTCCGGGTGGCTCTGGGGTCGTTGGGACTAACAACTCCACCGCTGGTGGGGTTGGCGTGTCGGGCAATGCGGCCGGCCCGCATGGAGTAGGGGTCAACGGCTCCAACTCCTACGTTGGCACGGCCGGCGACGGCAGCTACCCGGTCGGGGTTCAGGGCAACGTGAACGGTCCCACTGGCGCGGGGGTGTCGGGCAATGCGTCGATGGCCGGCGCTTCCGGAGTCAACGGGTATAACAGCGCCACCTCGGGTTTCGCTCCCGGCGTGACAGGCACCTCGGCCAGTGCAAACGGACCGGGAGTCAACGGCTTCAACAATTACAGTGCCGGGGCCACGGGTAGCTATCCGGTTGGCGTCCAGGGTGGGATAAACGGTCCCACTGGAGCGGCCGTGCAAGCAAACGCCAACGGCGCCGGTGCTTTCGGTCTGTCTGCCTTTAACAACGCCACATCCGGGCATGCGGTGGGCGCGCAAGGCGTCACCGCGAGTCCCAGCGGCGCGGCCCTTCTGGGGCAGACGATGACGTGCGGCACCGGCGGCTGCAAGCTGAACGACGGCACGGCATTAGAGCTACACTCAGCCAACGATAGCGGTGGCTGGCTGATTCAAGGATTCTCCGGGGCTCCCAATAGCGACGGCTTCGGGGGAAACAGTGTCTTTGATGTGGACGGCCTCGGAGACGGTTTCTTCGCCGGCTGGCTCCAAGCGACCTCCTCCACGGCGTCGACCGCCGCGGTCAGCGGCAAAAACACCGATAATTCAGGCACCTGTTGCGCAACCGGTGTATCGGGAACCGCAACCGGCCCGAGTGGCGTTGGCGTTGTCGGCAGTGCAACTTCCAGCACCGGGACCGGAACCGGCGTGCTGGGCATTACCGCGACACCGACGGGGAGTGGAGTGGCGGCACTCGCCGTTCTTTCCGGAGCCGTTGGCGTGCATGGGGTGAATGTCGCCACCTCGGGCGTTGGCATCGGCACGCAAGGCGTCACCTATAGCCCACAAGGCATCGGTGTCCTCGGGGAGAGCGTGCACTGCAGCAGCCCCACGGGGAGCTGTACTTTCGAACCTGGAACGGCAGGTGAATTTGTCGCGGCCAGTGACACCGGGTCGTACCTTCTGCAAGGCTATTCAGCACCCAGCGGAACCGCGGAAACGCCTGGCAGCAGCGGTACTCAAGTGTTTTACGTCGACGGGCAGGGGAACGGGTACTTTGCCGGCAAGCTGACCGTCGTCGGAAATATTTCCAAAGGCGGCGGCAGCTTCCGTATCGACCATCCCCTCGACCCCGAAAACAAATATCTGTATCACTCGTTCGTGGAATCGCCGGACATGAAGAATATCTATGACGGCATCGTGGTGCTGGACGAAAAGGGCGAAGCTACGGTCACGTTACCCGACTGGTTCGAGGCGCTGAATCAGGATTTCCGCTATCAGCTCACCTGTATTGGAGGCTATGCACCGGTGTACGTGGCCAGCGAGGTTTCCGGCAACAAATTCCGCGTGGCCGGCGGGCGCCCTGGATTGAAAGTATCGTGGCAGGTCACCGGTATCCGCCACGATGCCTACGCCAACGCGCATCGGATTCCGGTAGAAGAAGAGAAGCCGGCCGGCGAACGCGGGAAGACCGTCGAGCAGAACTCGATGCTGTCGAAAACGGCCGGCGCCGCGCAGTAGAATCGGCAGCGGCGAATTCGCCCCATTTACCGCTTCACCCTCGCCGTGAGATTGATCGTGGCGCCATTGGCATCGCGGCCCACGATCACACGGAGGGTGCGGCGGTTGGCCGGGTCTTGGGCCACCAGCATGCCGCCTTCGTCCGAGTGGGTTTGCATCTCCAGCGCCATGCCGGCTTTCTCCAGGGTACGGTGATAGTAGTCGAGGATCTTGGCGGGCGTATCGGGAGTGCTGAATTCGTACTCGTAGGCCCCGCCGGCTTTTGCCCCATCGCCATCCACCTGAAAGCTGGATTTCACTTTTGCTCCCGGATAGACGGGCACTTCGGCCGGAACCGTGCCGCCACTGTCATCGCCGGCCTGGATGAGCGCGCGGTGATCTTCGCCATCGTCGGCTTCCAGCCGAAAGTCCCGATTCTTCACCTGGTCGAAAGTAAGGGTAATTTCCTTGCCGCTGCGGCGGTCGCGCACGGTTACGGTTTGATCGGCGGCATCGGTGTGGATGACATCGGCATTCGGATCGACCGCGGCGACGAGTTTTTGAATCGCCAGGGCAGGATTTTCGCGGAACAGGTCCGCGTCCACGCCGGCCTCTTTGGCCTTATGGGCCATCCAGAGGCCGCCCGCGAACACAACGGCGCCGGCCACCAGCCCAAGACCGAGAATTCCGGCCAGGATCCAGACCAGCACGCTGGATTTCCGGCGGGGTTCGGAAGCGGCCGGGGGGGCGGTCCCCGCAGCCTGCCCGGCGGGCTTGCCGCATTGCGGACAGAACGCGCCTTCGGTAGAGGCGCCGCAATTCGTACAATAAGGCATTAGAGTGAACTCCCCCTCATTTTAGCCGCCGCCCGCGTGCGGGATGAGGCGGAAGCCGATTGCATGCAAAACGCGACTGGAACAGCGGAAGACCGGGAATTAGAGAGCCAGGCGCGGCGCGAGGCCTGGCTCGCCGCCGCGCGGTCGGCGATTTCGATTGAAGCGGAATCGTTGTCGGCCGCCGCGGCGCGCCTGGATGGCGAACTGATCCGCGCGGTGGATCTGATCCTCGGCCATGCGGGCAAGGTGGTGGTGACCGGCATCGGCAAGTCCGGCCACATCGGACGCAAAGTCGTGGCGACGCTGTGCAGCACCGGGACCGCGGCGGTGTTTCTGCATCCGGCCGAAGCGGTGCATGGCGATTTGGGCATCTACACGCCGGGCGATCCCACCGTGCTGATTTCGCGCAACGGCAGTTCGCCCGAGTTGCTGGCGCTGGTTCCGCTGCTGCGCGAGTTTCGCTCGCCGCTGATCGGCATCCTGGGCAGGACCGCTTCGCCGCTCGGCGGGAAGATGGACGTGCTGCTGGACGCTTCGGTGGAGCGCGAAGCCGATCCGCACAATCTGGCTCCCACGGCGAGCGCGGCGACCGCCCTGGCGATGGGCGACGCGCTGGCGGTAGCCCTGATGTGCGCGCGGAATTTCACCGCGCAGCAGTTCGGCCGCTTCCATCCCGGCGGGCAGTTGGGGCGGAACCTGCGGCTGCGCGTGGCGGAGGCGATGCATCCGCGCGATGCGGTGGCTGTGCTGGGTCCGGAAGATTCGCTGAAGCAGGCGATCATCGCCATGACGAACCGGCCGTGGGGCGCGGCCTGCATCGTGACGCCGGATGGGAAACTGGCCGGCTTGATTACGGACGGCGATCTGAAACGGGTGCTGCTGGCGCACGACGACATTCGCGAACTGCGGGCTGAAGACGTAATGACGCGCTCGCCTGTTTCGATCGGCCCGGATGCAACATTGGCGGAAGCGCTGGAGGCGATGGAGCGGCGCCCCAAGCAGATCTCGGTGCTTCCGGTGGTGGATGCCGCAGGGAGAGCGCTGGGCTTATTGCGGCTGCACGACGTTTATCTGGGGACCGGCGGCCTGGGCTCCGGCGGCAAGTGATTCGCGCGGGAACCGGCGTTTTTACATTCCGCAAACGTAAAAAACCGGTGAACCGGGCGATTTGTCTACTTCGACTCTCGCTCCGGCCACCGGTTCGCGCCACTTCAACTGCCCTCACAGGGAGCAATGCCTGTGCCATTCCCACCGGCGGGATAGTTTTTCACCGAAAGACCCATAGTGGGGCGCGCGCGGCGACCGATGCGGTACGGCTTACATGGACAAATTACATGGAAAGTAGATGTTTTGCCGGATTTACTTGATTGTGCGCGGGCGACAGGGGCGGTTGTAGCGCGGCGGTTATACTGGTATTTCCATGGTCAGGGTCCGGTTTGCGCCCTCTCCCACTGGCTTTTTGCACATCGGGAGCGCGCGCACGTTCATCTTTAACTGGCTGTATGCGCGCCGTTCGGGCGGCGCCATGATTCTGCGTATCGACGATACGGACATCGGGCGCAACACCGAAGCTTCTCTCCAATCCATATATGAGGGTCTGCATTGGCTGGAATTGGAGTGGGATGAAGAATACAGGCAGTCGGAACGTTTAGAGCTTCACCGCAAACTGGCGGAGGCGATTTTCGAAAAAGGACTGGCTTATCGCGATTTCACGCCGGCGCAGGCAGGCGAGGGCGAGCGCGAGCGGACCGAAGGCGCGTGGCTCGCGAATGCCGAAATGCGGGAATTGCCGCGGGCGGAAAGCGACCGGCGCGCGGCGGCCGGCGAACCGTTCGCGCTGCGCTACCGGGTGCCGCGCGACCCGGAGCGGACGATCCGGTTCGATGACGCCGTTTACGGCGAACAGGCGAAATCCACCGCGGATATCGAGGATTTCGCGCTGCTGCGCAGCGACGGCCTGCCGACGTATCATCTGGCTTCGTGCGCGGACGATGCGGACCTGCGGATCACGAACGTGGTCCGCGGGCAGGACCATCTTTCGAACACGTTCAAGCACGTGCTGATTTTCGAGGCGCTGGCCGTGGAGCCGCCGCGATTCGCGCATCTGCCGCTGCTGGTGGCGCCGGACGGCATGAAGCTTTCGAAGAGGAAACACGGGCCGGTGGTGAGCGTCACGACTTACCGCGACGCCGGTTTTCTGCCGCACGCGTTCGTGAACTTTTTGTGCCTGCTGGGCTGGTCGCCGAAAGACGATCGCGAACGGATGAGCCGGCAGGAACTCATCGGCGCGTTCTCCTTCGAGGGCATCAACCGCAGCAACGCCGTGGTGAATTTCAAAGAAGACGATCCGTTCGATCCAAAGGCGCTGTGGCTGAATGCCGAGCACATTCGCGCGCTGCCGGTGGAGGAGTTGACGGAACGGCTGCTGCCGTTCGCGGCGGCCGCGGGTTTCAACACGGACCGCGCAAAGCTACTGCGGATAACGCCACTGATTCGCGAGCGCATCCGATTGTTGAGCGATATTGCGACGGTGGCGGATTTCTTCTTTGTGAAGGAACTCGCTTCCTACGAGGCATCCGAACTGATCCCGCAAAAGGGGGATGCGGCGCTGGCTCTAGCCGTACTGCAGCACGCCTGCCGGGTTTTGAGCGAGACGCCCTTCGAGCACGATCCGCTCGAAGCGGCGCTGCGCAAGGCCGCCGGCGATTTGAACATCAAAACCGGGCAGATGTTTCAGCCGGTGCGGGTGGCGGTATGCGGCCGCAAAAACGCGCCGCCGTTGTTTGCCACCCTAGAAGCGCTCGGCCGCGACGTCTCTCTGAAGCGGATCGCCCAGGCGATTGAGAAGCTGCAATAAGAAAGCGAAATATGGGAATCACCACGACCGAGACCGGCGCCTCCAACTTCATCCGCGACATCATTATTGAGGACTTGAAGACCGGCAAATACCAGGGCCGCGTGCATACGCGCTTCCCTCCGGAGCCGAACGGGTACCTGCATATCGGGCACGCCAAATCGATTTGCCTGAACTTCGGACTGGCGCGGGAATTTGGCGGGAAATGCAATCTGCGCTTCGACGACACCAATCCGGAAAAAGAGGAGACCGAGTATGTCGAATCCATCATGGACACGATCCGCTGGCTGGGATTCGACTGGGAAGACCGGCTGTACTACGCCTCGGATTATTTCGAGCAGTTGTACGAGTGGGCGGTGGAGCTGATCAAAAAAGGCAAGGCATACGTCTGCGATTTGAGCGCGGAGGAAGTGCGGCAGTACCGGGGAACGCTCACCGAACCCGGCAAAGAGAGCCCCTACCGGAACCGTTCGGTGGAGGAGAACCTGGACCTGTTCGAGCGCATGAGAAAGGGCGAGTTTCCGGACGGCGCGCGCACGCTGCGCTCGAAAATCGACATGGCTTCGCCCAACCTGAACATGCGCGATCCGGTGATGTACCGGATTCTGCACGCGGAACACCACCGCACGGGCAATAAATGGTGCATCTATCCGATGTACGATTTTACGCACGGCCAATCGGATTCGATCGAGCGGATCACGCATTCCATCTGCACGCTGGAGTTTGAAGACCACCGGCCGCTATACGACTGGTACATCGAGCAGCTCGGGATTTATCATCCGCGGCAGATCGAGTTCGACCGGCTGAATCTGACCTACACGGTGCTGAGCAAGCGCAAAATGCGCACGCTGGTGGAAGAGGGGCACGTGCGCGGCTGGGACGATCCACGCATGCCTACGCTGGCGGGAGTGCGGCGGCGGGGGTACACGCCGGAAGCGATCCGGAATTTCTGCGCGTCCATTGGGGTTTCGAAGACCAACGGGATTCTGGAGTTATCGCTGCTGGAGCACTACGTGCGCGAGGACCTGAACAAGCGGGCGCCGCGCGCGATGGCGGTTCTGCGGCCGCTGCGGGTGGTAATCGATAACTACCCGGAAGGGCAGTCGGAAATGATGGAGGCCGTGAACAATCCCGAGGACGAATCGATGGGTACGCGGCAGACGCCGTTTTCGCGGGTGATTTACATCGAGCAGGACGATTTCCGCGAAGACCCGCCGAAACAGTATTTCCGGCTGGCGCCGGGGCGGGAGGTGCGGCTGCGATACGCCTACTTCATTACCTGCACGGGCGTGGTGAAAGATCCGCGGACGGGCGAAGTGGTGGAACTGCACTGCACGTACGACCCGGCCACGCGCGGCGGCAACGCGCCGGACGGGCGCAAAGTGAAATCGACGATTCACTGGGTTTCGGCGGAGCACGCGCTGGACGCGGAAGTGCGGCTTTACGAGTACCTGTTCGACCGGCCGAATCCGAACGAAGAAGGCGTGCCGTTCACGGCGTTTCTAAATCCGAAATCGCTCGAGGTGATTCCGCACGCGAAGCTGGAGCCATCGCTACAGGGCGCGGAGAAGCTGCGCGGTTACCAGTTCGAGCGGCTGGGGTACTTCTGCGCGGACCCGGATTCGACGCCGGAGAAGCCGGTTTTCAACCGCACGGTGGCGCTGCGCGACACGTGGGCGAAGATTGAGAAACGGGAGAAGGGCGGCCAGTAGCGTGATCATTCTAGGAATTGGGGGCATTGTCGGCCGGGCGGCGGCGGCGCTGTTGAAAGATGGCGAGCTGGTCGCGGCGGTGGAGGAAGAAAAGCTGGCGCGCGTCCAGGGGGGCGAGCGTGGCGGCCTGCCGCAGCGGAGTATCGCGGCGTGCCTGGAACTGGCCGGGGCGGAACCCGCGGATGTGGACGCGGTGGCGCTGGTGCGGCCGCTTCCGGAAGACGCATTTCATTTGAAGCTGCGCGCGCGCTTCCCGAACAGCCGCATCGTGGTGATCGAGCATCACCTGGCGCACGCGGCATCGGCCTATTATCCTTCGCCGTTTGACGAAGCCACGGTGCTGACGCTCGACCGCGCAGGCGATTTTCGCTGCGGTTCCCGCTGGAACGCGCGGGGCACGCAGATGACGGTGGCCGATGAGCAGTATTATCCCGATTCGCTGGGCGATCTGTACGGGCGCGTGACCGAGTTGCTGGGGTTCACCGCGAACGCGGATGAGCACCGAGTGCAGTGGCTTTCGGTGAGCGGGGACGACCGGTACCGGCAACTGTTTCTGGAAATGCTTCGCCCATCGGAGGCGGGCCTGCGGGTGGACCGCTCGTTTTTCAGCACGGAGCGGCTGAGCCGGGGCGGATTCGGCGCGCGGTTTTATGAAAGGCTGGGCCTGCGGGAAGGCGACGCGATACCCGCGGCCGAGCGGGCGCATGTGGCGGCCGGGATTCAGCGGGCCACCGAAGACGCGGTGATCCGGCTGGCGTGCGAAGGCCGGAACTTATGTTTGGCGGGCGGGCTGGGATATAACGCGCTGCTGGTTTCGGCGCTCGAAAACCGCTCGGGCTATGAGAACGTTTTCGTGCAGCCGGTGGCGGGCAATCCGGGAACGGCGATCGGGGCGGTGCTGGAGACGTGGCATTCGGTCTATCGCCAGGCAAAGCGGGTCGGCCTCGACACGCTGTGCCTGGGGCCTTCGTTCAGCGCGCCGGAGATCAAGCAGGTGGTGGAGAATTGCAAGCTGCGCTTCCGGTATTTGCTGACTACCGAGGAACTGATCGATACGGCGGTGACGCAACTGGGTGAGCATCGGATTCTGGGCTGGATGCACGGGCGCATGGAATTCGGGGCGCGCGCGCTGGGGAACCGCAGCATCCTGGCGTCGCCGCTCGATCCGTATTCGGCGGAGAATCTGAACGCGTTCATCAAGCATCGTGAGCCGTTTCGGAAGTTCGCGGCGTCGGTGCCCGCGGAACTTTCCGGCGACTATTTCGAGGTGGGGGCGAATGCGCGATTTCTATCCACGGTGGGGCGGGTCAAAGCGGCGCACCGGGAGAAGTTCGCCAATGCGATTCTGGCGGGCGACCTGATTCGCGTACACACGGTGGAGCGGGGGGAAAATCCGCTGTATTGGCAGTTGCTGCACGCGGCGGGCAAGGCCACGGGGCTGCCGGTGCTTTACAACACATCGTTCAACCTGTTCGGCGAACCGCTGGTGTGCACGCCGCGCGACGCGGTGCGCAGCTTTTACTCATCGGGCATCGACGCGATGCTTATCGGCAATTTCTTTTTGCAGAAATGAGCGGCCGCGAGGGGATAGGCGGCGCGGTAAAGAACAAAGACACTACGGGCGCGAGATTGGCCGGAAATTTGGGAAAACGGCGGGAGTTTTCGCTCCCGCCGCTCCGGGTGTGAATGCGAACCGGCGCGGGTTCCGAGCACCGAACATAGCGACGCCTAACGCGCCCAAACGTCAGACGCGGCACGATCCGGTTGGAATTCCTACGCTATTTACACTCTTTTCGGACATCGATGCCCGCCCGCGCCGCCGCCGGGCCCTACTACCCGGCGGAAGCGCGGAACACCGAACAACTGGAGAAGCATCACTGGCCAGTGAAGAAATCCTTCTCTGAGTTCAGGAGAGCACGGCGGAAAGCGGCTGTGGCGCGGGGAAAAGGGTAAGTGGTTGAAAAGGAGACGAATATATTTTTCGTTTTTGGGGAATGTTCCATGCCGCGCCGGCGGCCGGCTACTCGGCGGCGGCCGTGGCTGTCCCGCGCAGCGCCTCGCGGACGCGGGCCAGGGTAGCTTCGACATCCGGCTCGTCAACGCGAATCACCTGGGATTGAGGGCCTTGGGGGCGCCAGCGGGCGAACATGCGCTCGCAAGGGAAGCCGGCAAAAATGCTGACGAGCGGGACGCCGCAGGCCGCGGCCAGATGCTGGCCGGCCGAATCGTAACCGACGTAGAGTCGGCTGGCGGCGACGATTCGGGCGAAGCCGGAGAAAGAACCTTCCCAGGTGGCGGCCGCAACGCCGGAAGCGGCGATGGCGCGCAGCACGCGGTCGCGCTCCTCGCCGCCGGCTCCGGTGTCGATGGTGAGAGGCAAGCCGGTCTCCGCAAGGAGCTTGAGCAATTCCGCCTCAAACGGATCCGGCAGCCGCTTGGCCGGGTTGTCTCCCACGCCCAGGCTGACGGCGATGCCGCCAAGCTTTCGGGACCGGTTTCCCAAGGCTACGAAGGGCCTGGCCGGCGGACCTCCGAGGATCTCGCGCGCCCACTCCGAAGTGAGTTCGGGCAGGGAGCGATCCGTAGCGCCGCCATAGGCACGGCTCTCGAAGAAGTAGTAGTTTTCTTCGGGACACACGGGCAGCATGCCGAGCTGCGTGAGGCGCGAATCCGGATCGATCACAATAGCGCGCGGGGGACCCTCGAGGAGCCGGCACAATTCGCGGGCGGCCTGGAGCCGCTCGGCCAGGCTGCCTCGGCGGTATTCGAGCGGCGCGTGATGAATGTGGCGATCGGCCGCGAACAGTTCGTAATTTTTAGCCGGCCCGCAGAAGACGATTTCGGCATGTGGAAAGCGGCGCTTGGCCGCCGCCAGCAGCACGCTGGTCACAGCGATGTCCGCGCCTAGAGTGACGCGAGAGAGGATGACGATGCGCTGGGGCTTGACGGAAATGGGACGAGGGCGGCGGATGCGCTCGTACCGGGCGACGAGCGAAAGCGCATCCCAGCCGGTATCCCATTCGATACCCACAGCTTCCAAAGCGCCGGCGAACAGCCGCACGTAGGTATCGCAGAGGGCCGGTTCGAAACGGTCCGCCAGAGGTTCCACAATCGTCCCGAACAGGGCTTGCGCGCAGGGCGCTTCGAGCAGGCAATGGGGCAGCGTCTTGGGCGGCTGTCCCGCCAGGCACTTGGCCAGGATTTCGCCGGCGAGCTGCTTACACGAAATACTTTGCAATCAGGATCCCCAGCTTGCGGCGCGTGGCTTCGGGCACCAGCTTGCGGTCGGTAATGATGGCGTGGGAAAGCGCCGAGCCGCACGCGCAACCGCGCCCGGCCGGCATGCGCGCGATCGCCTGGGCCACCACGGCGCAGGCATTTTCCGCGTTTTTGTTGAGGACGGCGACGATCTGATCCACGGTTACGGCGTCGTGATCTTCGTGCCAGCAATCGTAATCGGTCACCATGGCGACGGTGACATAGCATATTTCGGCTTCGCGCGCGAGCTTGGCTTCCTGCAGGTTGGTCATGCCGATCACGTCCATGCCCCAACCGCGGTAGACGTTGGATTCGGCTTTGGTGGAGAACGCCGGGCCTTCCATGCAGAGATAGGTGCCGCCCCGCTTGGCGTTCACCTTGGCGGCGGCGCAGGCCTCGGCCACGACGCCCGCCAGTTCGGCGCAAACCGGATGGGCGAAGCTGATATGCGCCACCAGGCCCTCGCCGAAGAAGGTGGAGGCGCGCCCGCGGGTGCGGTCGAAGAACTGGTCGGGAATGACGAAATCGAGGGGCTTGTGCTCTTCTTTCAAGGAACCGACGGCGCTGAGCGAAACGATGCGCTCCACGCCCAAACATTTCATGCCATATATGTTGGCGCGATAGTTGATCTCCGAAGGCGAGAAGCGGTGGCCGCGCCCGTGGCGGGAAAGAAACGCCACTTCGCGGCCCGCCAGCCTGCCGACGACATAACTATCCGAGGGCGGGCCGAACGGGGTTTCGAGCACGACTTCTTGCTGCGCTTCGAAACCCGGCATGGAATAGAGGCCGCTGCCTCCGATGACTCCGATTTCCGCTTTCACTTATGCGCTCTCCTGAATCAGCTCCAGCAGCACCCCACCGGTGGAAGCGGGATGCACGAACACGTAGATGTGGCCTCCGGCGCCGGCGCGCGGCTCGTTCAGCAAACGGGCTCCGGAGGATTTGAGACGCTCGACGGCGGCGTTGAGGTCGGGCACGCGCAGGGCCAGGTGATGCAGCCCCGGACCGCGCTTGGCCAGAAAATTGGAGATGGGCGAATCGGGCGCGGCGGGTTCGAGCAGCTCGATGCGGGAATCCGAAGTGGGCAGCATGGCCACATTCACCTTTTCCTGAGGGACCGTTTCCCGAAGCCCCACACGGAGGCCGATGGCTTCGTAAAAGGGGACGGTTTCGGTGAGCGATTGGACGGCAATTCCCAAGTGATCGATGGCCGCCGCGGACGTGGTTTGGGCGCCGGCTGCTGGTTTCGGAACCGCGGCGGCCAGCAAGCGATCGATCTCATCGAGCAACTCGCCGATGCCCGTGCCCGCGGTCGCCACTGTGCGGAGGACCGGGGGCTTCGGCCCGCCGGCGAGCAGCAGAGCGGCGCGCAGTTCCTGCTCAACGCGACCGGCGCCGGGCTGATCGAACTTGTTGATGACGAAGATATCGGCGATCTCCATGATGCCGGCTTTGATTGCCTGAATGTCATCGCCCATTCCGGGCACCAAAACGACAACGGTGACTTGCGCCAGCGAGGAAATTTCGATTTCAGCCTGGCCGACACCCACGGTTTCGACGAGCACGTAATCCTTGCCGGCCGCGTCCATGAGGCGAACGAGATCGGCTGTCGAGCGCGCCAGGCCGCCGGCTTGGCCGCGCGTGGCCATGGAACGGATGAAAATGCCGGGGTCGGCGTGATGCTGCTGCATGCGGATGCGGTCGCCCAGAATGGCGCCGCCGGTGGTCCGGCTGCTGGGATCGATGGCTAGAACCGCGACGGTCTTCCCGTGGCGGCGGATGGCGGCGACCAGCGCATCGACCAGGGTGCTCTTACCGGAGCCGGGCGGGCCGGTGATTCCCACGGTGCGCGCGTGACCGGTAAATGGGGCCAGTTCGCGGAGCACATCGAGCGCTTCGCGGTCGCGATTCTCGATGCCGGTGGCCAGGCGGGCGAGCGCGCGCGTGTCGCCTTGGCGGATCCGGGCTGCCTGTGGGTTGCTCAAACTGAGACTGTAGCATAGGGGGGTTAGAGGGCTTAGGAGACAGGAGGCAGGAGTCGGGAGACAGGGCAGGAGGGGCCGCTTCGCTGCTCGGGTTAGGATTGGCGGCTTCGCCGCTGCATCTTATTGTTTAGCGTCCGGCAGGGGCGCTTTGCCGTCCAGGACGAAGGCCAGCAGGTGGGCGGGGCGGGCGTTGGTTGAGGGGGAGCTGTTGGGTCCGCCCCCGTTGCCGCCTTTCGGGCCGCCGGCTACGGTGATGTACTGCTTGCCATCGATCATGAAGCTGATGGGCGGGCCCAATTGGGTGAGACCGGTGGAAAGCTCGAGCAATTTTTCGCCGGTATCGGCGCGGAACACGAGCAGCTTGTCGTTATTCGAGGAAAAGACGAGGTTGCCGGCGGTGGCGAGGGTACCGCCGGAGAATGGCCCGGGGCTGGCGTTGGCGGCGCGCCAGCGCTCCTTGCGGGCGATGGGGTCCCATGCAAATAAGACGTTGCCGGTGGCGCCATCCGGGCCGATAGTGGCAAGGTCGGAAACAGTGGAGGGCGGCTGGATGCCGGGCGCGGCGATGCCGGCCGCATCGGGCCGGGCGGCCGGGGTGGCGGCGGCGACTTCGGGCGGCAGATTCGCGTTGGCGCTGCCTTGAGCGGCGTTGCCCTGGGCGGTATTGCCTCCGCGGGCGCGGCCGCCGCGTCCACCGGTGGCGGTTCCCATGTTGAACTGGCCGCGGCCGGTGGGGCCGATTTCGGTGGGGGCAGGGACGAAATCGGCATTGGCCTGGAAGCTGTAAGTGGTGCCCGAAGTTCCCGGTATGTAGACCAAGCCGGTGAACGGATTGTAGGACCAGGGCGCCCAGACGTGGCCTCCCGCCGGACCTGGCATGACGCGCACAGGCTTGGCTGTGCCGTAGCGCGCTTCCGGATTGACGATGGGCCGGCCTGTTTTTAGGTCGATGCCCTTGGCCCAACTTACTTTGGTGAAAGGGTCGGCCGAGATGAGTTGCCCCGTGAGGCGGTCGAGCACGTAGAAGAAGCCGTCTTTGGGGGCGTGCATGATCACCTTGCGCGGTTTGCCGTCAATGGTGAGATTGGCCAGCATGAGGTCGGCGATGGAATCGTAGTCCCAATCGTCGCCGGGGACTTCCTGGTAATACCAGACGAGCCGGCCGGTGGCGCCGCGGACGGCCAGAATGCAATTGGCGTAGAGATTATCGCCGGGGCCGCGGGCGACGTCGGTCCAGGGGCCGGGCTGGCCGGTACCGATGTATACGATATCGGCATCTGGGTCGTAGGCCATGCCGTTCCAGACGGCTGCGCCACCGCCGATTTTGTACCACTGGCCGCTCCAGGTTTTGGCGGCGGCGGCGAGATCGGGATGCTCGAAGGGTTTGGAGGGATCGCCGGGAACGGTATAGAAGCGCCAGGCCAGCTTGCCGGTTTGGACATCGTAAGCCGAGAAGAAGCCGCGGATGCCGTACTCGCCGCCGCTCACGCCGATAATCACCTTGCCGCCCTTAATGACGCGGGGCGCCATGGTGATGGTGTATGGCTGGGTTTCGGGCGATACGCGGGTCTCCCAGAGCAGTTTGCCGGTGGAGGCATCGAGCGCGCGCAGGCGCCCATCGACGACCGGAGCGATTACCTTTCCTTTATAGAGCGCAATGCCGCGGTTGACGATGCCGCAGCAGATGCGGGATTGCCATACCTGCTGGTTGACGTCGGGGTCCTGATGCCAGAGTTCTTTGCCGGTGCGCACGTCGACGGCGTAGACGACGCTCCAGGGAGCGATGCTGTAGAGGACGCCGTTGAACACGAGCGGGGTGCCTTCCTGGTGGGTCTGGTGGTTGCCGGGCGCGGCGGGAATGTCGTACGACCAGGCGAGGCCCAGGCGCCGCACATTATCCACATTGATCTGGTTGAGAGGGCTGAACCGCTGCTCGGACCAGTTGACGGCGTAACTGACCCACTCGTCTCCGGAGCGGCTGCCTTCGCGCAAGAGCTGGTCGTCGACTTGCCGGCCGGAGGAGCGCTGCGCGAGCGCGGTGAAGGCGGCCGACGCGAGTAAGACGGCCAAAAACAGGGGCTTCATCGGTTACCTCTCGACTGGAAGTTAAGATATCACGGCGGCCGTGCCACTATATAGCTAGATGGTTCCCGTACCTACCTTGCGCGCACCCATTGGGGTTTTCGATTCGGGGGTTGGCGGCCTGACGGTTTTGCAGGCTCTGCGGCGGCGCTTGCCGGAGCGCGATTTCGTTTATCTGGGCGATACGGCGCGCGTGCCTTACGGCCGCAAGCCGCCGGAAATGGTAGTCGAGTTCGCCCGCGGCATTGCCGATTTCCTTTGCGGATTGCGAGTGGAGGGGCTGGTGGTGGCGTGCAATACCGCGTCGGCGGTGGCGCTGCCGGCGCTAGTGGAGCGCTGCCCCGTGCCCGTGTGGGGCGTGATCGAGCCTGGCGTAGAGGCGGCCGCGCGCGCGACCCGCACGGGGAATGTGGGGGTGATCGGGACGAAAGGCACGATCGGCAGCCGGGCTTACCAGCGCCGCCTGGAACAGCGGGGGCTGCATGCATGGGCGCAGGCCTGCCCGATGCTGGTGCACGTGGTGGAAGAGGGCCTGGCGGAAAGCCCCGAGGCGGAGCTGCTGGTGCGCGAGTATCTGCGCGACCACCCGCCGATGGACACGCTGATTCTGGGCTGCACACATTATCCGCTGCTGAAGAAGGTGTTGCAGCGCGCCGTGGGAGGCGAGGTCCGGCTGGTGGACAGCGCCGAAGCGACCGCGGAAGCCGTGAGCGCCGTGTTCGCTCCGGATGGGGGCGCGCGCGGCAAAGTGATCCACTTCGTGACCGGCGACCCGCTGGCGTTCGCGCATACGGCGGCGGTGATCGGCGGGGTGGAAGGGGAGATTATTCCGCTGGCGGTGACGGAGTTGGCGGGGGTGGCGGCGGCGTGAGCGGGGGGACGCGCGCCGCGCCTGAATCGCACCTTTACTGCGACGTCAGCCTGCCGGTGCCGCTCGATCAGCCGTTCACGTACGCGCTGCCGGAGACGCTGCGGCATCGGGCGCGGGAGGGCAGCCGGGTAATTGCGCCGTTCGGGCCGCGGAAGCTGACGGGCGTGATTTTGCGGTGCCACGACGAGCGGCCGCCGATGGCGGTGCGCGAGGCGCTCCGGCTGATCGACGAGGAGCCGGTACTCAATAGCGAACTTTTGGCGTTGGGGCGCTGGATCGCCGGTTACTATTGCGCGCCGCTCGGCGAGGTGCTGCGGGGCATGCTGCCGCTGGCGAGCGAGATCCGGCGGGGAAAGGTCTGGTCGCTGACCGATGCCGGGCGGGATGCGGCACGGCAGCTTGTGCTGGACGCGTCGCCGGACGACGCTGCCGTACAAGTGCTGCGACTGCTGGAGAAACGTCCGCTGAGCGCGGCGTATCTGGCGAAAGCGCTGCCGCTGGGGGACAAGGCGATCCGCTCGCTGGAGAAGCGGGGATTCGTGGTTTCCGAGCAGGTACACAGCGAGCGCGACCCGCTGCGCGCGGCTTCCGAGCGGCTGCGTCTGGAACTGGCCGCGGCGAGCGGCGGGGTGGAGGCGAAGCTGAATAAGGCGGAGCGGGAATTGCGCGCTTTTCTGGAGCTGCATCCCGGCTCGCACAATCTGAAGGACCTGGAAGGCACGGTGAAGAATGCCGGCACGGCCGCGCGCTCGCTGGCGCGCAAGGGGCTGGTGACGCTGACACCCGAGCCGGCGCCGATCGCGGCCGGCGGCGCGCGCGCGCGGCACACGATGAACGTGGCGCAGCAGGCGGCGTTCGAGGCGATCCGCGCGGCCATCGAGGAACGCGCCTTCCGGATTTTTCTGCTGCATGGCGTGACCGGCTCGGGCAAGACCGAGGTCTACCTGAACGCCATCGAAGCCACGCTGGCGCAGGGCCGCGGCGCGCTGCTGCTGGTGCCGGAAATCGCGCTTACCCCGGCGGTGGCGGGGCAGTTCTTTTCACGATTCGGCGACCGGGTGGCTATCCTGCACAGCGCGTTTACGGATGCGGAGCGCTCGGGGCAATGGCGGCGCATTCGCTCGGGCGGGGCTTCGGTGGTGGTGGGAACACGCTCGGGAGTGTTTGCGCCGGTGCGGAACCTGGGGCTGATCGTAGTGGATGAAGAGCACGACGGCAGCTATAAGCAGGAAGAGACGCCGCGTTATCACGGGCGGGATGTGGCGATTGTGCGCGCGCAGGCGGCGGGCGCGTGCGTGGTGCTGGGGTCCGCCACGCCCAGCCTGGAAAGCCGCTACAACGTGGAGCGCGGGAAATACACGATGTTGGAGCTGCCGGGCCGCATCGAAGAGCGGCCGATGCCTTCCGTGAAGCTGATCGATATGCGCCAGGAGTTCCTTGAAACGCGCAAGCAGGCGGTGTTTTCGCGGCAGTTGGTGGATGAAGTGGCGCAGCGGCTGGAGAACCGGGAGCAGACGATTATTCTGCTGAACCGGCGTGGATTTTCGAGCTTCGTCGCGTGCCGGTCTTGCGGCGATCGCGTACAGTGCGTGAACTGCTCGGTCACCTTGACGTTTCACAAGCGGGATTACCGCCTGCTTTGCCATTACTGCGGCTACGCGCAGAAGGTGCCCAAAGTATGCGCGAAGTGCACGAGCGAGCACCTGTATTTCCTGGGCCTGGGCTCCGAGCGCGTGGAAGAGGAACTGCACCATGCGTTTGGCGCGGCGCGGATCGCGCGCCTCGATCGGGACACGGCGAGCGGCAAGCGCCAATACGAGCAGATCCTGCGCGATTTTCGCGAGGGCAGTTACGACATTCTGGTAGGCACGCAGATGATCGCCAAGGGCCACGACATTCCGAACGTGACGCTGGTAGGCGTCATTTCGGCGGATATCGGTCTGGGCATGCCGGATTTCCGCGCCGCCGAGCGCACGTTCCAACTGCTCACGCAGGTGGCGGGGCGCGCCGGCCGCGGCAGCGTTCCGGGCACTGTGCTGGTGCAGACCATCAACCCGGATCACTACGCCGTGCGCCTGGCGGCGGCGCAGGATTACCAGGCTTTTTACGAAAAGGAACTGACGTTCCGCCGGGCGCTGCACTATCCGCCGTTCAGCGCGATGGCGAATGTGCTGGTGCGCAGCGAGCGGAAAGAAGCGGCTATGCGGATGAGTTCGGAACTGGCACTGCTGCTGACGCCGCCGCCGGAGAAACTGCGGGTGATGGGGCCGGCCGAAGCGCCGGTGGCGCGCCTGAAGAGCGAGTACCGCTACCAGTTCCTCATTAAAGCCGCGAGCCGGAAGGCGCTGAACGAACTGCTGCAGCGCATCCGCTGGTTCGCGCTGGAACATAAGTGGGGGGCGACGGCGCTGGTGATCGATGTCGATCCGCTCTCGCTGCTGTGAGGTTGGCGGGCGGAAACGCCCGCTTCGCCTTACACTGGAAGCATGGCGTTCGGACGCCTGCTGATTACCGCCGGATTGCTGCTGATCGTGGTTGGCCTATTCGTGACTTTCGCGGGCCGGCTACCCTTCCGGTTAGGCCGCCTGCCGGGGGATATTTATATTCACGGCAAAAACACCAGCTTCTACTTTCCGCTGGCCACGTGCATCCTGCTGAGTGCGATCTTTTCGCTCGTGATGTGGCTTGCGCGGCGGTAGGCTGCTATTTCAGCCGGCCCATTTTATCGAGCGGCCAATAGACAAACACGGCCTTGCCGTAGATGTACTTGCGGTCCACGAAGCCCCAGGCGCGGCTGTCGTTCGAAGAGCTGCGATGATCTCCCAGAACGAAGTATTTCTCGGGCGGGACGCGCTCCGGCCCCCAGGAAACACGGTCGCGGTATTGTTCTGGAACGTAGTCTTCTTCGAGCGGCCGGCCGTTTACGAATACCTGTCCGGAGACGATTTTTACCAAATCGCCGGGCAGACCGACAACGCGCTTGATGTACGATTTCGAGGTATCGAGCGGGTACCAGAAGACCACCATGTCGCCGCGCTCGACCTGACCGAGGCCGTAGTGGTATTCGAACTTGTTGATGAAGATACGCTCCTGGTCGGTGAGCGTGGGCATCATGCTGGTGCCTTCCACCTTCACGGGCTGGTAGATGAAGACGATGAGAATGACCGCAATCAGAATGGAAAATGCCAGATCGCGAATCCAGGAGAGCGTGTTCCACATGCCGGCGCGCGGGGTTTCCAGGGGGGCAGCGGCGGGAGGAGCGACCACTTCGGACGCGGCTTGGGGAATATCGTCTTCCAGCATCCCTTTGCTAACACAATTATAGACGGGCAGCAGTTTGCCCGGTTACGGATCACTGTAATAACGGGTTCAGCAGTTGTAAAGGCACGGCGCCCTGGCGGAGGGCCGCATCGTGGAAAGCGGATAACCGGTAAGCGGATCCTTTGGCATTCCGGTACGCTTCGCGCACACTCAGCCACGCGCGCCAACCGGCGAAGTAGGTGGGCAACTGGCAGGAGGAGAGCTTGGCGCGCTGCAGCTTGCCGTTGGCCTCCTCGCTCTCCTGAAAGGTTTTTTTCTCCATCAGGTCGAGCGCTTCCTGATCGGACATGTTCAGGGTGTGCAGGCGGATATCGAGAATCGCATTGGCGATCACACGCAGTTGTTCTTTCGCGAAGGTCAATGCCATTTCGGGCGAGTGGTTCAGGAAGCCTTCATCGAGCATCATCTGCTCGGCGTATTCCGCCCAGCCTTCGATGTACGCGCCATTGCCGTAGACGGAGCGCAGCACGCGCCGGCTCTTCGGCTGGACATCGTTGGCGAATTCGAGCTGCACATAATGGCCGGGGACGGCTTCGTGCAGGGTGAGCAGTTTCAGCTTGTAGAAATTGTATTCGCGCAGCTTCGATTCGATGCGCTGCTTCGGCCAATCGGAGGGAATGGGCGTGACCCAGTAGAACGCGCCCAGTTGCGGTTCGAGCGCGGGCGCAGGCGAAAAGCCGCCCACGGAATAGATGCCGCGCATGAATTCGGGCGTGGGGATCACCTGCAAATTCGCGCGCGTGGGCATGGTGAGCAGGTGTTTTTCCACGACGAAGGCGCGCGCTTCGTCCAAGTCCTTGCGCGCTTCTTCCATGTACGTTTCGGGCGTGGCGTGGCGCTCCGCGATTTTGTCCAGCACCTCGCCGATCACCGCGTTTTCCCGCGCGGTTCCGGAGAGGTTGGCGTGATCGCCATGCCCGGGGAACATCTTGCGATGCAGCGGCAGCGCCAATTCCAGCATGCGCGCCCGCACGCGCTCGAGATCGGCTTCGGCGTTGGCGAGCACCGTATCGGCTTCCAGGCCGCTTTCGAGCGTGTAGCGGAACTTGCGGACGTAGCGATCTCGCCCCAGCCGCCAGTCCCAGTTATTGCGCGCGGTGAGGCTGGTTTTGAGGTAATTCTGGAACCGCCGCATGGCGTCGAGCGCCGGGCCGGCCGCCTGGTTGTAGGCGTCGCGGAGTCCGGCGGGCACGTCGGCGCGCAAGGTCTTGTCCACCAGTTCGATGTTGCCGTCGTTTTCCTCGACCGCCACTTTCGTCCAGATGTCCGGCGAAGAGAGCAGGTTGGCTTCGGCCTGATCGAGATAGAGGGGCGTCTTCCGCAGCCGCGCAATGATGCTCTCAAACCGCGCCGGCTTGGGTGCGTACTCCAGCACGTAAGGGTTGAAGAGCGCGTTGCCGAGCGTTTCCACATAGAGCGTGGGGTTGTGCAGGGGCGTGTGGACTTCGTTCAGTTCGAGCAGCGCGAGCGAAATCTGGTCCTGGATGATGCCCAAATCGACGCGGTCTTCGGCGGAGAGCGACTCCGGCTTCAGCGCGGCGAGCCGCCGGCGAAAATCCTGATAGAATTTGCGCTCGGAATCGAGGGCGGCCGGGCTGAAATCGTCCAGCAGATCGTCGAGTTTGCGCCCCTGGTATTCGTGGAGGCCGGCCGCGGTCGAGCCAGACGGCGAAAACGCCAGCGTGGTGTAAACGAACTCGTTGGAGAGCTTGGAGAAATCGGGCGGATCGTTGCGGCCGCACCCGGCCGTTAACAGAGCGATTGACACAATCACAGACCCCGCGGCCCGCAGATTCTGCATGCTTCGAATTGTAGCGGGAGCGGGGCTGGAAATGTGGGGCGGGCCGGATCAGCGGGTTGCGCGACGTCGAAGCAGCGCCAGCGCTCCGAGCGCTCCGCCGACTAAGCCGAAGAAACCAGGCTCCGGCACAGTGGGGGTAGGGCTGCCGATGATTTGAAAGGCAAGCTGCTCGGGAAGGCTGGTCCACACCCCGGTGTCCGAATTCTGCTGCTCCAGCGTTGCTCCCGGCGGGGCAGACGACGTTGTCTCCCAGCCCCAGGTTGTACTGTCGCCGAACTCGTGGCTCGTCTCTAAGATGTCTAGCCAGTAGGTGGTGTTGGCGGACAGATTGGTCCATGGCCCGACGCTCGCGCTGTAGGCATACTCGTCCCACCCGGACGAGCCCCCGATCAGCTTGCCAGTGAGGGTCTGGTTGCCTGAGACCACAGGCGCAACGTCAAGGGGAATGCCGGGTGTTCCCGAGCTATCGGAAAGGATCTCGATTTCGAACTTAGTCGCAGGATCGCAAGTCCCGCCCACTGGTGGATAGCAACCGCCCCACCAGTTTATGCCCGTAATGGTGGTTTCGCCCGGCGTGAGCGTAAAGCTCATCGCGGCCTCGAGGTTTGCTCGGCTATCCGAATAGATTTCCCCACCCTGATCGGGCGCGCCTCCATTGTAAATGACGTCGGCCGAAGCCGAGCATTTTCCAATCGAAGGATGAGCATGAAATCTGGACTGCCGGTGAGCCCGGAAACGGAGGAATGAGGAGGCCGCGTAGCGGCCGACTTCCTTTCTTCGGTTTTTGGTTCGACACCAG
>Ga0070737_10002430_pt1 | contig 22429 bp, 18 predicted proteins | sample Coa_R1_10_FD_66438 | JGI IMG/M metagenome (GOLD analysis project Ga0070737, IMG submission 66438) | Surface soil microbial communities from Centralia Pennsylvania, which are recovering from an underground coalmine fire - Coalmine... | ecosystem: Environmental > Terrestrial > Soil > Unclassified...
CTGGCGACCAGGGCTTGGTGCTAGGGGGCTTGGTAGACCGCATGAAGATCATCGGCAGCGGCGATCCGTACTACGGCGTTCTGCTGAACCTGGCAAAGCTGATTCTCCATGGTTCAACGGATTATCTGGCGAATGGTGGTGGCATCCTTCAATCCTGGCGCCCCGATCCGCCCCCTGGTAACGATTCTGGCGACTACATGACAGGTGTGGGCGCATTCATGCGCTATTTCTTGTACGCTTATCTGAACAACGGTGACTTGCGCAGCTACTTGACCGAGCCATATTTCACCAACTTCATCGTAAGGAACGCCACGCAGGTTCTCGCACACCCGAGTCTCCCCGACTACATCGTCACGCTGACCAACGATCTCGCTACATTGGTAACCGCGATCGTGACGCTGTATGGACAGGAATAGTTATTGTGTAATGTGAATAACACCGCCGATCCATTTCGTTTGGCAAAAATGAGCCGGATTGGGTTCGTCCCGCAAAATCGAGAGACACCTTCCATCGATCTGGGCCGTTGGGCGGCTGCGGCCTCCCATGCTAGACTGAAGTGTTCGAGTTTTCGAGCGGAAAGCACAACTCTGTCCATGCGCACTGAATTTCCGTCCAAGCACGAAATCGATCGTGCCTGGCACGTGATCGACGCGAACGAAGCCGTCCTCGGAAGGGTGGCCAGCCGCGCTGCTATGCTCCTGATGGGGAAGCATAAACCTATATATACGCCGTCATTGGATACGGGCGATCACGTGGTCATTATTAATGCTGCCAAAGTCAAACTGACGGGCGGCAAGGAAGGTCAAAAGCTATATCGCCGTCACAGCGGCTATCCTGGCGGCCTCAGCGAAGTGGGAGCTCGTAAAATGCGCGAGACGCGTCCCCAGCGAATGCTGGAGCTCGCGGTCTCCGGTATGTTGCCTAAGACCAAGCTGGGCAAGCAGATGTACCGGAAGCTAAAGGTCTACGCCGGCGAGCATCACCCGCATCAGGCGCAGAAACCGGCGCCGCTGGCCTTGTAGGAGAAAAGGGGAATAGAAGGTAGTGCCTGCGAAGTTAGTCCAACAGTTAGCAACCGGCCGGCGCAAAACCGCCACCGCGCGCGTCTTCCTGCGGCCCGGCAAAGGTCAGATCACGGTCAATCACCGGCCGTTTGAAAATTATTTCGTCAACGAATCGGCTCGTGCCTACGTGCGGCAGCCGCTGCTCGCCGCCGAACTGGCCGATCGCTTCGATGTCATGATCCTCGCCCATGGGGGCGGGATTACCGGTCAGGCTGGGGCCGCGCGCCTCGGCATTGCCCGCGCGCTGATTGAATTTAACTCCGAGTTGCGCGGCAAGCTCAAGCAACTCGGCTTACTGACGCGCGATGCTCGCGCGCATGAGCGAAAGAAGTACGGCCAAAAGGGCGCTCGCAAGCGCTTCCAATTCTCCAAACGGTAATTGTCCTTTCGTCCTTCCCTTTCGTTCTCAATCGTTCACTCGAATGGCGCGGTTCCTGGAGCCGCGCTTGGCGTATTCTCACAACCGGGCCGGCGCGCCTTCACGCAAATCTCCGCTTTGGGCCGCGTGAATGCTCGCTGGGCTTAGCAAAACTTAGGAGGCAGGTTGCCATCAATCTCTATGAAGGAATTGCTCGAAGCAGGCGTTCACTTCGGGCACCAGACCAAGCGCTGGAATCCAAAGATGAAGGAATACATCTTTGGCGAACGTAACGGGATCTACATCATCGATCTGCAAAAGACGCTGAAGCTCTTCAAGGACGCCATGCGCTACGTCGGCGAAATGGCCGCGCAGGGCAAGACCGTCCTGTTCGTCGGCACCAAGCGCCAGGCGCAAGAGGCCATTGCGGAGGAAGCCACCCGCTGCGGCCAGTTCTTCGTGAACCAACGCTGGCTGGGAGGATTGCTCACCAACATCGCCACCGTCCAGCGCTCCATCAAACGCCTGAAAGATCTCGACGCCATGTCGGCAGACAACGCTTACGAAGGACGCGCCAAGAAAGAAGTCGGCCGTCTCGAGCGCGAGCGCAAGCATCTGCAGCAGAACCTGGCCGGTATCAAGGACATGAACGGCCTGCCGGACATGCTGTTCGTCATCGATTCGAATAAAGAGTCGATTGCAGTGAAGGAAGCGCGCAAGCTGGGTATTCCGGTGGTGGCCGTGGTCGATACCAACTGCGATCCGGACGAAGTGGATTACGTGATTCCGGGCAATGACGACGCCCTGCGCGCCATCCGCCTGTTCACCACCAAGATCGCCGATGCCGTTGTGGAAGGCCGCTCGCTGACAACGGAGCAGGAATTCACCGGCGAGAAGATTGTCAGCGACGAAGAGGGCGAGGGCGCGGCCGAGCACACGCCGGAAGAGTACACGCAGTATCTGGATCCCAAGTACGCCGAGCAGTTAATGTCGGAAAGTCTGGCCACCAGCAATGAACCGGAACCGCCCCCGCGTAAGGGTCCGGCCAGCGAGGCGCCCGAGGAAGTCGTTACCAGCACGGTCAGCGAACACTAGGGCAACTGCCGCGCGCGTAGTTGCCGGGCGACCGGGGATACTGACAGCGCACAGGGCGACTGGCCGGTTGTGCGCGGGCCAGGTCGCTCATCGTGTGTAAAAACGAACCGGGCGGCCGGTGGCTGAAAATAGGAAAAGCAAAATATGGCAGAAATAAGTGCACAGTTAGTGAAGCAGCTCCGCGATAAGACCGGAGCTGGGATGATGGAATGCAAGAAGGCGCTTCAGGAAGGGGACGGCGACATCGAGAAGGCCGAAGTCATTCTGCGCAAGCGCGGACTTGCCGGCGCGACGAAGAAGGAAGGCCGTTCCACCAAACAAGGCTTGATTGCATCCCATATCGCAGGCGATGCGAAGTCGGGCGTGCTCGTCGAAGTGAACTGCGAGTCGGACTTCGTGGCGCGCACTGAAGACTTTCAAACGCTTGCCTCCGATATTGCGGCGCATATCGCCGAGACCAAGCCCAAGGTAGTTCGGGTGGAGGAAGTCACCGAGGCCGAGCGCGCCAACTTCAAAGCGCATGAGGCGCTCTATGAGCAGAAGTTTGCGAAAGACCAGAACACAACTGTGGCGGAGCTGGTAAAGACCAAGGTTGCCAAGCTCGGCGAGAACATCAACGTTTCGCGTTTCGTCGTGTATGACTTAAACGGCACAGGGACAGTGGGCAGCTACGTTCACACCGGCGCGCAGATTGGCGTGCTGCTCGAGGTGCAGGCGCCGCCGCAGGTGACCGTCAAAGACGAATTCAAGACGCTGGTGCACGATATTGCGATGCAGGTGGCCGCGGCGAACCCGCAGTGCGTCAGCCGCGAAAACGTGGCTTCCGAATCGCTCGAAAAAGAACGCGAGATCCAGCGCGAGCGTGCGCGCGGGGAAGGCAAGCCCGAGAAGATGCTGGACAAGATCGTTGAGGGCCGCATGAGCAAGTTCTACGAGGAGGTATGTCTGCTCGATCAGCCCTTCATTCGCGAGAACACGATTTCAGTGGGCGAATTGATAAAGACCGCGGGCGGCAGGCTGGGCGGCGACATCCACGTGGCCCGCTTCGTTCGCTACAAAGTGGGCGATATCGGCGATGCTCCCGGCGTGCAGGAAAGCCCGCTGCCTGTAACGGCCTGAGTTCCGCCGGACGGTCCCGCTCTCATGGCGCCTTACCAACGCATTCTGCTGAAGATCAGCGGCGAGGCGCTCGCCGGAGCGCTGTCCTTTGGTTTAGACCCCGATCGAGTGATGATGCTCGCCGGCGAAGTGGCCGAGGTGGCGCGCGCCGGCGTGCAAACGGGCCTGGTGTTGGGCGGCGGCAATATCTTTCGCGGGATTGCCGCGGCGGCGTATCACATGGATCGCGTGACGGGCGATCACATGGGCATGCTGGCGACCGTCATCAACGCGCTGGCCTTCCAGGACGCACTCGAGCGGCAAGGCATTCCGACGCGCGTAATGACCGCCATCCAGATGCATCAAGTGGCCGAGCCCTACATCCGCCGGCGCGCGATCCGGCATCTCGAAAAAGGCCGCGCGGTCATCTTTGCCGCGGGCACCTCCAATCCCTATTTTTCCACCGATACCGCGGCCACTCTGCGCGGCCTCGAGATACACGCCCAGATCATCGCGAAGGCAACCAGCGTGGACGGCGTCTATGACAAAGATCCGAAGAAGCACGCCGATGCGGTGAAGTATCACGAGGTGAGCTACACGGAGGTGCTCTCGAAATCTCTGGGCGTCATGGATGCCTCCGCCGTCGCCATGTGCCGCGATAACCGCATGCCCATCATGGTCTTTGATCTGAAGGTGAGCGGAAATATAATGCGTATGGCGATGGGCGAGCCTATTGGAACGGTGATTCGCTGATCGCCACACCCTGGATATGAAACAAGAACAACATCCCGCTCCCGCTGTCGGCAGCTTTAAGAACGTGAAGGAAGTCGAGGCCAACGCGCGCTCACGCATGGACAAAGTACTTACGGACTTGCAGCAGGAGATGGCCCATATTCGTACGGGCCGCGCTTCAATCGGCCTGCTCGACAGCGTGCGAGTCGATTACTATGGCTCTCCGGTTCCATTGAACCAGGTGGCGCAATTGCATGTGCCGGAGCCCGCCATGATTACCGTGCAGCCGTGGGACGCCTCCACCATCGGCGCCATTGAGAAGGCCATTCGCAACGCCGATCTTGGACTCAATCCCTCGAACGACGGTAAGCTGGTGCGCGTGCCCATTCCGCCGCTGACCGAAGAGCGCCGCCGCGATTTGGCCAAGAAGCTCAGCCATATTGCCGAAGAGCGCCGCGTTGGTTTGCGGAATATTCGCCGGGACGCCAACGAGCATCTGAAGAAGATGCTCAAAGACAAGCAGATCAGCGAGGACGAAGAGCGGCAGGCGTTAGATACCATTCAGAAGCTGACCGATGGCCAGATCTCCAAAATCGACCAGGCCGCAAAAGCCAAAGAAAAAGAGATCCTCGAATTCAAGTGAGATTGCATCTAATGGTGTATGGCAAAGACAACTACAACCAGTGACAGCCGCACTTCGCCGGCCCAGCCTCTGCTCGGCCAGCGCGGCAAAATTGTTCAGGAATTCGGCACCGTCGTTCATCTCCCTTCCGCCTTGGAAGAAGATGTACGCCTGGAAAGCACACGCAACCTGAACCAGGTTCTCGCGGATACCGTCATGCTTCGCGAGATGTATAAGAAGCACCACTGGCAAGTCTCGGGGCACACGTTCTACCAACTGCATTTGCTGCTCGATAAACACTACGAGGAGCAGGACAAGCTGGTGGACGAGATTGCCGAGCGCATTCAGGCGCTGGGCGGCGTGGCGCTCGCGATGCCGCAGGACGTCTCCGAACACACGCGCGTGGAACGCCCGCCGATCCATCGTGAAGAAGTGCCGGTGCAGTTGTCGCGATTGCTCGAGGCGCATGAGCTGATCCTCAAAGAAGCTCACGAATACGCTAAGGCGGCCACGGATGCGGGCGACGATGGGACCAACGATCTGCTGGTCAGCGACGTCATCCGCACCAACGAGCTGCAGGTCTGGTTCCTGGCGGAGCACTTGGCCGCCATGCCGGTGGTACATGCCGACTCGGCAAAGGCCGAGCGGGTATAAAGGCGCTCAAAGTCAGGGCCGGGTTGCGGCCGCGGCCGGTAGCGAGCCAATAACCGATTCGTCGTAGGTGATTCCGTTCTTTTCGAGCAGATCACCTATGGCGCGGTCGAGCGCCACGCGCGCTTTAATCCAAACGCTGCGCGCGGCGACTTCCGTCGATCGGGCTTGCGCAAGATAACTCTCCTGCTGGATCACTAGAAAGTTCGTCGAGGCGCCGACAGAGAGCTTGTCTCGCTCCGCATCGACGAGCTGTTCCTGATATTGGCGGCTCTGAATTGCGGCGTTCAGGGCCGAGCGCGCGGTCTCAAGCGCAATTACCGACGCCTCGACCTGTTCGCGAACTTCATTTGCCAACTGCTGCGTGCGCGCCTGAGCCTGGCGCACCTGCAGCGCGTCGCGCGCCGCATCTGCTTCGGCCACGTGGTTCTTCAACGGCAAATTGAACTGGATGCCCGCCTGATAGATGCGGGACGTTCGCAGGCCGGCGACGCCGAGATCGGTTGGCGCGCTGATCAGTCCCGTACCGGGAGTGCCAAGTGTGGTAAAAGGCAGCTCGGTGCTGCCACGCGTTTGAAAGTTGCCGACCAGATCGATTTGGGGCAGCGCGGCGTTGCGCGAGGCCTTCAACGCGATCTCGCCGGTTTCCACTTGCAGCGATGCCTGCAGCAGGTCGGGGCGCATGGCGAGCGCGGAAGAAACGAGCGAGTCGAGCGCCGGCAGATTGTCGCTCGGCGGAATCGTGATGGGATCGGTCGGCACGATGGGCAGGTTGCCCAGGATCGGATCGGCCGTTCCGCGCCGCGCCAATTGCGACTTGAGAATCACTTCCTCCTGCTTCACCAAGCCTTCCGACTGGATCAGGTCCAGTTGACTCGACGCCACGAGAGACTGCGCCTGCGTCAGGCCGATGGGCGCGAGCGTCCCCTGCTCTTCTTGCGCCTTATCATCCTCATAGAGCTTCTGTGCCGCGGCGAGCGTCTCGCGCTTCACCCGCGCGTTTTCGTTGAGGCTGACCAGGTCATAGTAAAGCCGCGCCACGCCGTAGACGGTGCTGATGAGCTGCTGGTAAAACAGCAGGCGCGAAATCTTCTGATTGACCGAAGCGATGCGCATGTATCGCAGGCTGATATCCCGGCCGCGGCCGCGCAGCAAAGGCTGCGAGACAGTGAACGAAGCATTCGGAGTCGAAAATGGATCGAGCTGGTTCTGGGTCCCGTAGAGCACCTGCGAAGCGTTATTCAAATCGACTTCGACTTGCGTGCCTGGGCTGAAGCCTTCTACCAGAGCATAGTTGGCGGTGGTGAAATCCAGAATGCCGGGGCTGGCCGGGAGTAGCGAACTGGTCCCTAAAAGGGGAATATTCTCGCGTTGAAACCAGGTATTCTGTCCCACCAGCGTGGGCTCGAAAGTTGGAACAGTCGGCCCTGCCGCAAAACCCGACGTACCTTGCACGGACAGATCCGTTTGGGTCTCGGTCAGTATGTTCAGCGAAGTGAGATCATTGATGGTCGGCGAGTTGGGCGTCACCGAAGCAGCCGCTTGATTGAGCAGCGGGCTGCCCGGGCCGCCGACGCCTGTCGGGCTTTCCGCAACCGAATAGTCGATACCGCGCAGGTTGCCGCCGCCGGAGGCGCGCACAGCTTCCGTGCCCGCGATCGACAAATTATAACGCGCGACTTCGACATCGAGGTTGTTCTCGATGGCAAGCGCGATTGCGTCATAGAGCGATAAATAAATCGCGCCGTTGCGAACCAACGAGCGCGCGCGGTCTGCCGGATTGAGCGGCAGCGGGTCCGCGGTGGGCCTTCGATATTGGGCGAGGAAATCGAAGAAAGAGGATCGCGCCGGATAGCTGATGCGTTCGGCTTTGGGCTCCGTCTTGTTGTTTTCAACCGAGTTGAGAACGGGAGAGGGAGATTGCGCGGCCACATTCAGCGCCGCGAGAAAGAGCGCGAGAACAGAACGCGGACTCACTGCTTGCCAGACCCCTTGTTGCTTTTTTGGCCTCCGCCTTTGCCCTTGTTGCCGCCCTTGCTCTTTTCGGCGTTCGAGCCTTGGTTATCCAGGCTCTGATTGCCATAGCGCCCTTCCTGGCCCGGCCCTTGATCGCTTTGCCCTCCGGCCTGCTGTTGGTTGGGCTGTTGCTGCTGTTTGGGGAACTCGGGGTCAACCTTCACGCCTTCTTGTATGTCGTCGGTGATGGTCTTGACGATGACGTCGCCGGGCTGGAGGCCGCTTGCGATCTCGGTTTGATTGCCGAAATCGCGGCCGATCTGCACAGGGCGGAAATGAACGTAATTGTTGTCGACCACCGCGAGCGTGTTCTTGGCGTTGCGAACCACGATCGATTCGCCGGGAACAACCAGCGGCGGGACGGCCTTCAACTGAACGAAATTAACCACCACATACATGCCGGGTATCAGTATTCCATTGCGGTTGTGGACCTGCACTTCGACAAGGAGCGTGCGCGTGTTCTGGTCGATGGAGCCGGAGGTGCGCGTCACCAGGCCTTCAAATTTTTCTTGCGGCAGCTCTTGAAAGAAGAGATCGGCGCGCTGGCCCGCTCGCACCAGCGAGGAATAGGCTTCGGGCACGGAGACGAGAATGCGCAGCGGATCGAGACTGGCGATGCCGAACATTTCGCCGCCTTGAGAGCCGCCGGTAGAGGGCGCGACCGAAGAAGAAACATTGCCGGAGGCGCCTTGATTGTTGCCCTGGGCGCCGGATTGCGTGGTTCCGGGAGTAGTCGCGGTGGAGACGCCGAGGCCCGTTCCCTCAGCGGTAATGAGGGAGCCGACATCGATGTTACGGTCCGTGATGATGCCGTTGAAGGGCGCCGTGACGCGCTCATATTGCTGTAGGACGAGTTCGCGATCCAGGTTTTCGCGGTTGCCTTGCACGGTGTTTTCGGCCGCGCGGACGTTGGCCTCTGCGACTCGATAATTGGCTTCCTGGGTATCGCCGTCCTGGCGTGAGAAGACGCCCTTTGCGACCAGAACCTTATAGCGGTCCCAGGTGAGCGCGGCCAGATGAAGCTGCGCTTCGAGCTGCAGAAGGTTCGATTGGCTCTGTTCGAGCGTGGCGCGCGCCTGGGAGACTTGTTTGTCGAGATCGGGCGCGTCGATGACGGCGAGCAACTGGCCGGTATGCACGCGATCGCCGATATCGACCAGGCGTCTGCTGACATAGCCGGAGGCGCGCGCATAGATATAGGCTTCTTCGTAGGCGAGCGTGGTGCCGGGAATCATCAATTCAGAGATGGCGGGGCCGCGCACGACCTTCATGACCTGGACCTTCGGAACGGCGTGCGCGCGCTCCTGGGCCTGGCGCTGGATCTCCTGATCGCGTTTGTGCCGCGGCAGCCAGCCGAGGAAGAGAACCAGAATGGCCGCCAAGAGGACAACGGCCGCGAAGATCAACCAATAAAGCTTCGAATGGCCGCGCTTCTGTTGTTGCGGAGGTCTTGGGTCCGGCTTGTCCGGAACGTCCGCCAGAGGCTCGATTGCGGGATTGTCGGTAGTGGCCATGCGTTAAGACTCCTGCGGCCTGGGCTGGCCCTTCGGCTGAACCGGTTCACCGCCAGGAGTGATCTCGCCCTTGTATTCTTTGTCGATCCTTTCGTCGTAGTCGATGGGCGCATTCTTGCGCAGCAGCGAATACATGATAGGCACGATGAAGAGCGTGCCGACGGTTGCCACCAACAGGCCGCCGATGACGGCGCGGCCGAGCGGCGCGTTTTGCTCGCCGCCTTCGCCGAACGCGAGCGCCATGGGAAGCATGCCGAGGATCATGGCCAAGGCGGTCATAATGACCGGGCGCAGGCGGATGAAGCCGGCCTCGAGCGCGGCGTCGGTCTGGTTCTTGTGCGTTGGGCGCTGATCGTTCGCGAAGACGACTAAAAGGATGGAATTCGCGGTAGCCACGCCGATGGTCATGATCGAACCCATCAGAGACGGCACGCTGAAGGTGGTCTGCGTCAAGTAGAGCATCCACAGAATGCCTGAGAAAGCGCCCGGCAGAGCCATCAGAATGATGAATGGATCGAGCCAGCTTTGGAAGTTCACCGCCATCAGCAGGTAGACGATGATGACGGCAAAGCCGATGCCGAGCTCCAGGCGCTCGAACGAACTCTCCATGGTGGAGACTTCGCCGCGCAGATCGAGGAACGTGCCGCTGGGCATATCCTTGGTCTGTTTGATGATCTTGTGGATCTGGTCGGCAACGCCGCCGAGGTCGCGCTGGTCTACGTCGGCATAAATGTCGAACGTGGGCTGAACGTTGTAGTGATCGACCACGATGGTGGAGACGTTGCGTTTGAGGCTGGCGAGATTGGCAAGCAACTGGCTGTTGGTGCCAGTGGCGGAGGTGACGGGCGTGCGCTGCAAGGCCTCGAAGGAGTCCACGCGATACAGCGGAGATTGCACAACTACTTGATAGTTGACGCCGTTCTGAGGATTCAGCCATTGGTTGGGCGCAGTCTGGCCGGTGCCGGAGAGCGAGATGAGCATGCTGTTGGCAACGTCGCTCTGGCGCAGGCCGACCTGTTGCGCTTTGCTGCGGTCCACGTTGACTTCGAGCGTCGGATACGCGATCTCCTGATGGATATGCGCGTCGACGATTCCGGGAATGGCCTGCACCTTCTGCAAAAGCCCCTGGGCGATTTTATAATTCGCCTGCGGATTGCGGCCGACCACTTGCAGATCGATGGGCGCGGGCAGGCCGAAATCGAGGATCTGGTTGGTCATGTTGGCGGGCGTGAAGAAGAAGGTTTCCTGGGGAAAAGAGCGTGGAAGCTGTTCACGCAGGCTGCGCGTGTACTCCTGGGTTTTTCTCTCGCCCGGCTTGAGCGCGATGAGTATATCGCCATCGGAGTTGCTGATGGTGGAGTTGTTTCCGAATGCCAGATTGATGCCGCCGTTGGGCAGACCAATATTGTCGAGGATCATGTCGATGCGTTCGGACGGGATGATGCGGCGGATGTCGGCTTCGATGGCCGCAAAGATCATCTCCGATTGTTCGATGCGCGTACCTTGCGGCGGAACGACGTGCAGGCGCATCTGGCCTGAATCGACGTAAGGGAAGAAGTCGCGGCCAATGACGAAGGTAAGGCACATAGAGCCGGCGACGAAGATGCCAAAGAGAATCAGGACAATGGCGCGATGATGGAGCGTCCACTCGAGCCAGCCGTGATAACGATGGCGCAGTTGCTCGAAGCGATGCTCAAAGCGTTCGTGCACGTGCCAGACCCAGTTCTTTGCTTCTTTAGGTTCGGGATCGCCCGGCTGCCGCTGATAGAGGGCGACTTCGGCGGGCAACAGGTAGTGCATCATGGTCGGCACCAGGGTGCGGGAAAGGAAGTAGGAGGCGAGCATGGCGAAGGCGACGGCCATGGCCAAAGGGGTGAACAGATATTTGGCGGCGCCGGTGAGCAGCAGCACCGGCAGGAAGACGATGCAGATGGAAAGCGTGGAGACAAGGGCGGGCGCGGCCACCTGGCTGGCGCTATCGAGAATGGCGTGCACCAGAGACTTGCCGGGCTCGGCGAGATTGCGGTGGGTGTTTTCGATTTCGACGGTCGCGTCATCGACCAGGATGCCGACGGCGAGCGCGAGTCCGCCGAGCGTCATGACGTTGATGGTTTCGCCGAGCGCCGCGAGGATACAGATAGACGTGAGGATGGAGAGCGGAATCGAGATGCAAACGATCAGCGTGCTGCGCCAGCTTCCGAGGAACAGCAGGATCATGAGCGCGGTCAGCAAGGCGGCGATGCCGGCTTCCCGCAAGACTTCGTTAATGGAGTTGCGCACGAAGACCGATTGATCGAACAGCGGAGTGATCTGCAGCGATGGAGGCAGGTCGGCCTTGACGCGGGGCAGCGCATCTTTGACGGACTTGACGATGTCGAGCGTGGAAGCCTGGCCGTTTTTGAGGACCGTCAAGAGGGCGGAGCGGCGGCCATTCTCGCGAACGATATTGGTCTGGACCGCGAAGCCGTTGCGCACCTGCGCCACGTCTTTCATGTAAACGATAGCGCCGTTGGCGGAACGCACGGGGAGATCGTTCAGCGCTTCTACTGTGGTGGGGCTGCTGTTGGTGCGCACCAGGTACTCGATGTTCCCGATGCGCGCTGTGCCGGCGGGAAGAATAATGTTCTGGGAATTCAGCGCGGCGGAAACATCGCTCGCCGAGAGATGTTTCGCATAGAGTGCATCGGGGTCGATATCGACCATGATCTGGCGGCTTTTGCCGCCCCAGGGCAGCGGCACGGATGCGCCTTGCACGGTGGCGAGCCGCGTTCGGATGAAGTTCAGGCCGAGATCGTAAAGGTCCTGTTCGGTAAGGCCTTCGCCGTTGAGGCCGAGTTGGAGAATGGGAACGCTCGAGGCGTCATACTTCAGAATATTGGGCGGAAAAGTGCCGGGCGGCAGCACGCGCAGGATGGTCTGCACGATGGCCGTGATTTGCGAGAGCGCCAGCTCGACTTTGACTTTGGGTTGGAAATAGATGCGAATGACCGAGACGCCGGTGTAGGATTCCGACTCCATGTGCTCGATGTCGTTCACGGTAGTGGTCATGGCGCGCTCGCAGACGGTGACGATGCGCTTTTCCATTTCGTCGGGTGTGAGGCCGGTGTAGGTCCACACGACGCTGACGACGGGGATGTTGATGTAGGGGAAGATGTCCTTCGGCAACACAGCGGCGGACAGGGCGCCGAGGATCAGCACCAGGACCGAGAACACGACGAACGTATACGGACGCCGTAGCGCGAGATGAACTATCCACATTGTGGGATCTGCAAGGTCGAAAGAGACGCGGAAGGGGTCGCGCGGCTGCAGCTACGCAGGCAATTCCTCAACAGTTGGAAACCCATGCTGCTCACGACCAATTTTACCGTCGTACTTGGTCGTGGTCTTAAACAGCTCCAGGTGGCCGTCGCTTGCTTCGTTGCGGCAGCGGTCGCGGAGCTGGGCGAGTGCGGTGTCGTTCATGGGTGAGAAATTGGTGGCGATCTCGAGATTCTGTTTCAACACATCCATGGAATTAATGCCGCTGATGGTGGTGGTGACCGGCAGGCTCATGGCGTAGCGAAGCGCGTCGGCGACGGTGATAGCGCCTCTGCGGATCATTTCCCCACTGCCGCCCAGGCTCTTCATGCCGAAGACGGCCAGGCCGCGCTTGCGCGCCTCGGGCAACACGTGTTGCTCAAAACTGCGAAACGTGGCGTCGAAGGCATTCAAGGGCATCTGGATGGTATCGAAGGGGAAATCGTGCGAGAGCATTTTGAGATGAATGGCAGGGTTCTTGTGGCCGGTGAAGCCGATAAGGCGCACTTTGCCTTGCTGCTTGGCCTGCGCGAGCGCTTCGGCCGCGCCGTTGGGGCCGAAGATGAAGTCCGGGTCGTTGTCGTAGATGACTTCGTGGATCTGCCAGACGTCCAGATAATCGGTTCTCAGGCGCCGCAGCGACTCATCGAGCATCTGCATGGCGACTTTCTTATCGCGGCCATGTGTGCACACCTTGGTCATCAGGACGGCCTCTTTGCGCCTGCCCTGCAGAGCCTTGCCAAGCCACTCTTCGCTTTGGCCGTCATGATATTCCCAGGCGTTATCGAAGAAATTGATGCCCGCATCGAGGGCGTGCTGGACGATGCGGGTGGCATCGTCGAGACTATCGGCGGAGCCGACATGATAGCCGCCGAGGCCGAGGATGGAGACTTCGGTGTCGGTCTTGCCGAGGCGACGCCTGGGAACGGCGGCCGTAGAACCATTCGCATGAGAAGGATTTGCCATGGCAGAAACAACTCCTAGCAATGCAGCTTCTTGAAGAAACGCGCGGCGACTGTCTTGTTTGGACATGCTTATTGGCTGATGGACGGGAAAGGCTTGCCCGTGTTGTCGGTGGACTTCATCATCTCTTTGACCTCTTTCTGGGTCATGTCGAGCGGGAAACTGTGGGCCAGGCGCGCCTCCGGGTTGTCGTACTTCAATGAGACTTTATACAGCTCGTAGCGGCCATCGGCGAACTGCTGGCAGCGCGTGCGAAGCGACGCCATTTCGGTGTCGGACAAAGGCGTGAAGTTCTGGGCGATTTTGAGGTTTTGATCGACGACGTCGAGCTTGTCCATGCCGGTGATGGTGGTGGCGACCGGCAGGCTCATGGCGTAGCGGAGCGACTCTTCGGCCGAGAGCACGCCGGCCTTAATGGCGGGGCCTGCGCCGCCGAGCGGCTTCATGCCGAGCGGGGCGATGCCGCGGCGGTGCAACTCGGGAAGCACTTCGGTTTCGAAGCTGCGAAAGGTGGCGTCGAATGGATTGAGAGGCATTTGGACGGAATCGAAGGGGAAGCCGGTCTTCAGCATGGCGAGATGGAGCTGCGGATCCTTGTGGCCGGTGAAGCCGACAAAGCGGACCTTGCCGTCTTTCTTGGCCTGGGTGAGCGCTTCGGCGGCGCCGTTGGGACGAATGAACAGCTCGGGGTCGTTTTCAAAGCTGACGCCGTGGATTTGCCAGAGGTCGAGATGATCGGTTTGCAGCCGGTTCAGGGATTCTTCGAGCATGCGTAGAGCGAGATCTTTGTCGCGGCCATGGGTGCACACCTTGGTCATGAGGAACACCTGCTGGCGTTTGCCCTTGAGAGCCGCGCCCATCCACACTTCGGACTTGCCGCGATGATACTCCCAGCAATTATCGAAGAATGTGACGCCGCCATCGATGGCGCGGGCAACGATCTGCTCGGCGGTTTTCTGGTCTTGCGCGTCGCCAAGGTGATGGCCGCCGAGGCCGAGCGCCGAAATTTCGACTCCGGATTTTCCGAATTGTCTGCGAGGGATTTGCGCCATGCTGATTTACGTTTGTATTTAACTGACCTAAGTAAGTGAAACAAGGTTTCGCGGACACGTATAAAGACTAGGCCCGGGCCTGCCAGAACGGCTTGCGGAGGCGATGGGAGTAAGCTGATTTGATGCCGCAGAATAACCATTACGACGCAATTATTATTGGGTCGGGCCAAGGCGGGAATCCTCTGGCGGTGAAACTCGCCGAACGCGGCGAAAAAGTCGCGTTAATTGAATCGGGGCACCTGGGCGGGACGTGTATCAACACGGGATGCACCCCGACCAAGACGCTGGTCGCAAGCGCGCAGGTGGCGCACTATGCGCGCAATGCAGGGCGCTGGGGCGTGCTGGCAGGCAGTGTGAGCGTGGACTTGCCGGCGATTCTGAAGCGCAAAGACGAAATCGTACAGGGCATGCGCAGCGGGTGGGAACGAAGCATGGATGGCGAAGGGCAGCCTCGGCTGTATCGCGGGCGGGCGCGGTTCACCGGACCGAAACAGTTGCAAGTGGGCGACGTGGCGCTGGAGGGAGAGCGCGTCTTTATCGATACCGGCTCGAGGCCGGCAATTCCGAAGATAGACGGACTGGATTCCGTTCCCTACCTGACGAACGTCAGCTTGTTGGAAATGAGAGAACTGCCGCAGCATTTGGTTGTGCTGGGCGGCGGGTATGTGGGCCTCGAGTTCGGGCAGATGTTCCGGCGATTCGGCAGCGAAGTGACCGTTATCCAGAGCGCCGAACGCATTTTGCCGAGTGAAGACGAGGACATTACGAAGGAGCTGCAACGCGCGTTAGAGGCGGAAGGCGTCCGGTTCCGGTTGCGAGCGCGCGCAGTGAAGGCGGAGGCGCGTAACGGAGTCGTGACGGTAACGGTGGAAGGCGGCGAGCCGGTGGTGGGATCGCATCTGTTGGTGGCGACGGGGCGCACGCCGAATACCGGCGATCTGGACCTGCAGACGGCGGGCGTTGAGACGAACGAGAGGGGCTATATCGTTGTGAACGAGCGGTTGGAGACGAGCGCGGCCGGGGTCTGGGCGATAGGGGACGTGAACGGCGGACCGGCGTTCACGCACATTTCCTACAACGATTTCCAGATCATCTACGGCAATCTTTACGAAGGCCAGAACTTGAGCACGAAGACGCGCCTGGTTCCGTACGCGGTGTATACGGATCCGACGTTGGGGCGCGTGGGAATAACGGAGAAAGCAGCGCGGCAATCAGGGAAAAAGCTGAAGGTCGGTAAGTATCCGATGTCGAGCGTGGCGCGGGCCAAGGAACGCGCCGAGACGGCGGGCCTCATGAAGCTGGTGGTGGACGCGGAGACGGATAACATTCTGGGCGCGGCGATTTTGAGCGTCGAAGGCGGCGAACTGGTGCAGATTTTGAGTACGCTGATGCTGGCGGGGAAACCGTATACGCTGCTGAAGGGCGCGATTTACATACATCCCACGCTGGCGGAAGGTTTTTTCGGCTTGATGGATAGCGTAAAGCCGGCCGAATGAATGATCGATACAATAACACCTTGTCTTCCCTTTACCGGCTGTTCCTAGGAGTGGTTGCGGGTTGCGCATTGGCGGCGAGCGCAACCATCGATGCGCAGTATTTCGCGGAGATGCGATGGCGTCTGATTGGGCCGTTTCGCGCGGGCCGCACAGTTGCCATTAGCGGAGTGGTACAGCAGCCGAACGTGTATTACATGGCGCCGAACAACGGCGGCGTATGGAAGAGCACCGATTACGGGAACACCTGGACGCCGATTTTCGATGGGCAGGACACGGGCTCGATCGGCGCGCTGGCGGTTGCGCCGTCGGACCCGAACATTTTGTACGTGGGCAGCGGCGAGGGCTTGCAGCGGCCGGACCTTTCGGTCGGCGATGGGATGTACAAATCGATGGACGCGGGCAAGACGTGGGAGCATCTGGGCCTGCGCGAGGGCGAGCAGATTGCGTCGGTGATTGTCGATCCGCGCGATGCGAAACGGGTGTTCGTGGCGGTGCTGGGGCATCCGTACGGGCCGAATACGGAGCGCGGCGTGTATCGATCGACGGACGGCGGCAGGTCGTTTCAGCGCGTGCTGTACAAGGATGAGAACACGGGCGCCATAGAGGTGGCGTTCGATCCGGCGAATGCGCAGATTGTCTACGCCAGCTTGTGGGCAGCGCGGCAAGCGCCTTGGGAGATAGGCAATTCGTTTAATGGGCCGGGCAGCGGGCTGTTCAAATCGACGGATGGTGGAGATAACTGGCAGCCGCTGACGAAAGGTGTTCCGACGATTGCGCAAGGGCTGGGGCGCATCGGATTTGCGATTGCGCCGAGCGATTCAAAGCGCATGTACGCGCTGATGGATGCTTCGCGCGAGCATGGCGGGTTGTATCGATCCGACGACGCGGGCGATAGCTGGCGCAAGGTCAACGACGAAGCGCGGTTGTGGGGGCGCGGGTCCGACTTCGCGTGCGTGCAGGTAGACCCGAAGGACGAGAACAAGATTTACATTGCGAACACGTCCACCTATCGGTCCACCGATGCAGGGCAGACGTTCCTTGCGATCAAGGGCGCGCCGGGCGGCGACGATTATCACAGCATCTGGATCAATCCGCAGAAGCCGGACATCATTTTTCTCGGCGTGGACCAAGGCGCGACGCTGAGCGTGAACGGCGGAAGAACATGGAGCTCCTGGTACAACCAACCGACGGCGCAGTTCTACCACGTGATCACGGACAATCGCTTTCCATACTGGGTGTATGGCGGGCAGCAGGAGAGCGGATCGGCGGGAGTGGAGAGCCGAAGCGACGACGGCTCGATCAGCTTCCGGAACTGGCATCCGGTGGGCGCGGAAGAATACGGATATATCGCGCCGGACCCGTTGAATCCGGACATCATTTACGGCGGGAAGGCGAGCCGGTTCAATTGGGCGACGGGAGATGTGCAGGACGTGAGCCCGCAGGTTTTGCGCGGGCAGTATCGTTTTGTGCGTACCATGCCGCTGTTGTTTTCGCCGGTCGATCCGCACGTATTGTATCTGGGGTCGAACGTTCTGTTCAAGACGACGAGCGGCGGCGATCGTTGGGATGTGATCAGTCCCGACCTGACACGCAAGCAGTGGCAGATGCCGGCCGTCATTCAAGCGTTCGAAGCGCAAGATCCGGAGAAGGGGCAGCATCGCGGAGTGATCTATACCGTGGCGCCTTCGCCCAAAGACGGAAACCTGATCTGGGCGGGAACCGACGACGGCTTGATCCATGTGACGCACGACGGCGGGAAGAATTGGCAGGATGTGACGCCGCCGGAGCTGACGGCATGGAGCAAGGTATCGCTGATTGAAGCGTCGCATTTCGACACGGATACGGCGTACGCGGCGATCAACCGGTTCCGTTTGGACGATCTGCGGCCGCATGTGTATCGAACGCAGGATAGCGGGAAAACGTGGAAACAGATTGTCAGCGGGCTGCCGGATCGAGCGGTTGTGAATGCGGTTCGCGAGGATCCTGAACGCAAGGGATTGCTGTTTGCGGCAACGGAGATCGGCGTCTTTGTATCTTTCGATAACGGCGGTAACTGGCAGCCGCTGCAGTTGAATCTGCCGGTCACCTCCGTGCGCGACTTAGTCATTCACCAGGACGACTTAGTAGTAGCAACACATGGCCGGTCGTTCTGGATTCTCGATGATGTTACTCCACTGCGGCAAGTGAGCAGCGAGGCGATGGGGGCGAAAGGGCGGCTGTTCGTTCCTCAGAAGGCAATTCGTTGGCGCTGGAACCGAAATACCGATACGCCATTGCCGCCCGAAGAACCGGCGGGTCAAAATCCTCCCGAAGGCGCGATTATCGATTACGTCCTGCAAGAGAACAGCGGGCCGGCGACGCTCGAGATCTACGATTCTGAGAACAAGTTAGTTCGCCGATATTCGAGCGAAGACAAGCCGGACGTAACACAAGCAGAGTTAGAGAAGGAGCTGAATGTGCCGGCTTACTGGGTGAGGCCGCCGCATATTCTGTCTGCCGCACCCGGAATGCACCGGTTCGTTTGGGACCTTCGATACGCGCCGCCGAGGGCTCTGGAGCATGACTATCCCATCGCGGCGATTTACAAAGATACACCGCGGCTGCCGAGAGGCGCACTGGTGCTGCCCGGAGAGTACACGGTGAAGCTAACGGCCGGCCGCGAGAGTTATTCGCAGCGTTTGACAGTGGCGATGGACCCTCGCGTAAAGACTCCGCCTGCGGGATTGCAGCAGCAGCTTACGCTGTCGCTCAAATTGAGTGAAATGATGGACGCAAGCTATGACTCGCTCATGCGGGTTCGAGCCGCAGGGGGTCAATCGAAGGACGTCGAAAGCAGATGGAGCGCTTTGAATGGAGAGCTCTCGAAGGTATTGGACGTGATTCAAGGCTCAGACAACGCGCCCACTTCGCAGGCGGTGGCGGCGGTCGCGGAATTAGAGAAGAAGCTGAATCAACTGAAATAGCGCTGGCACATGCGGCGGAGAAAAGCGAGCGATTCGGCCATCTCTGCCATGCCGTTCATGCCGTCTTCGATGCTGATCCAGCCGCGATAGTGGTGTTCGGCGAGGAGGCGGAAGATGGTGTCGTAGTCGTTCAGGCCTTTGCCGGTGACGCCGTGGCGAAGGCTGGTGGAATAACCGAACGTGCCGTCGGTCTGGCGCAGATCTTCGAGGGTCGCGCCTTCGGCAAGGTAGCGGTCGCTGGCATGCATGCTGACCACGCGGCTGGCTACGCGCCGCAATAGCTCGATGGGATCGTCGCCCGCCACGAGCGCGTTCGAAGGGTCGTACTGGACGCCGAAAGAGTCGCGGTCGGAAACGGCATCGACGATGTCGACGAAGCGATGCATCTTCTGCGCGAACTCAGGATATTTCCAGAAGCCATCTTTATAGTGGTTCTCCATGCCGAGCACAATGCCGTTCTCGCGCGCCACGGGCAGAACCTGGTGGATGGCATGGAGCACCCAGTCGCGTCCCTGCTCCCAGGAGACCTGGGGATAACGCTGGCCGCTGAGAATACGGCACACTGCGCCCGCGCCACCGAGACGCCGGGCGATGCGAATCATCTCCGCTTCGCGCTCGATTTCGCGCTGGCGTTTGTCCGGGTCGGGCGCTGTAAAGTCGGGCGAGCAGCACAGCATGGGCATGGCGAAACCGGCGGCATGAATCGCCTCGGCGATGGAATCCAGATAGGCGGCGTCGAAACTGGTGAAAAAGCCTTCATACATCTCGAGCCCGTCGGCATCGAGTTGCCTAGCCATTTCGATCCAATCGAAGACGGACATTTTGCCGGCGGCGATCGAATCGAGATAGCACTTCGGGAATGCGGAAATTCTGACTTTGAGGTTGGATTTCGGCGGCTGATGGGGCGGCATTCAGGGCGCGAGGACGGCTTTGACATGCTCGCCTGAGTGCATCTTCTCGAAGCAATCGAGCCAGTCGTTGAGTCCGGAGACGCGGCTGATGACGGGAGAGAGATTAATCTGGCCGGAGACGATCATCGAGATGACACGTTCCCAGACGGGCCAATTATGCGAGAAGCTGCCGGAAAGCGTGATATTTTTCTGCACCAGCGGATCGAGGCTGAACTGCATGGGCTGCGGACCCCAGCCGACTTTGATGATTTGGCCGGCGGGGCGCACGGCTTGAAGAGCCATCTGCAGAGTAAGGGACGCGCCCGAGGCATCAATGGCGACGTCGACGCCCAGGCCGTCGCCCAACTGCGCGATGTGTTCGGCGAGACCGCCTTCGAGCGTGTCATCGGCTCCCAATTCGCGAGCAACGCTGAGGCGGAAGCGGTCGGCGGGCAGGCCGGCGACGATCACACGGCCGGCGCCGCTGAGCTTTGCCATGAGCGCACACAGCAGACCGATGGGACCCGGCCCGAGCACGAGCACGTGGTCGCCTGGACGCACGCGGCCATTTACGCAGACCGCATTGTAGGCGACGCAGCAGGGCTCGGTGAGAGCGGCTCTTTCGAACGGCAGCGAATCGGGAATGCGATGCAGGCAGCGCTCGGGGACGCGCACATATTCGGTCATCGCACCGTTGACGCCGTAGCCGAAGCCGCGGCGCGTGGGGTCGAGATTGTAGAGGCCGCAGCGGCTGAGCGGAGAGGTTTCGTCAATAATGGCGGCGGTTTCGCTCACCACGCGGTCGCCTTCTTTGAAACAGGAGACCGCGGCGCCGGCTTTCGCTACCGTGCCCGCGAATTCGTGACCCAGGATGCAGGGATAATTCACGGGCCAACTATGGGAGCCGTGCCATTGATGCAGATCGCTGCCGCAAATGCTGACGGCGCCCACGCGCAGGAGCACGTCCCGCTCGCCGATGTCGGGTATGGGCACGTCGCGGAGCTCGACGGAATGCGGCTCGCGCGCGAAGTTGACCAGCGCGGGCATGGTTTTGCTCATGCGGATGCCTTTCGCCCCACAGGGATGTCTCCATAGGCGTGAACTTTTTCGCAGATCAGGCGCAGGGTTCCTGCAAGATCGCCGGCCTTGGTTCGAAACGAATGCGCGTCAATGGCAAGCGGCGCGCCGAGGACGACCAGGGGAGCGCCGGCTAGGGGCGTGTCGATCGCCTGTTCGATGCTTAAGCCGCCGACCGCCTGCACGGGAATGGAGACCGCTTGGACGACTTCATGCAAGCGATCGAGAGGAGTCGGGGAGGGCTGGCCGCGCTCACGCCGCAGGGTGCGCATGTCGTAGCCGATGTGATGAACGATATAATCGCAGCCGAGTTCTTCGAGACGCTTGGCGCCGGCGACGGGATCGGGCATCGCCATGTTGTCGCCCATCACCTGGACGCCGAAATCGCGTCCGGCTTTCACCACCAGCTCGACTGTTTCAGGGTGCGCCTGGCCCATTACAACCACCATGCTAGCGCCCGCTTTGGCCATCAGCTCGGCTTCGAGCCAGCCGCCGTCCATTACTTTGAGGTCCGCCACGATGGGAACGCTGGGATAACGGGCGCGTAATTCGCGTACCGCGCGCGTGCCTTCGGCGAGGATGAGCGGCGTTCCCGCCTCGAGCCAATCTACGCCCGTGCGCAGTGCGATCTCGGCGGTGTGCAACGCTTCGTTGAGATCGACGATATCGAGCGAGAGCTGGACGGTGGCTTGCATGCTCGCAGCGCTGCGCTTCGGCAGTTTACTTTGACACTGCTTCGGCGGAAGGATGCGGATGGCGCGCAGAGGCCGAATTACTCGACCCGAGCAGCTCTTCTATATGCTGCCGGATGGCCTGTTCAGACATAAGCTGCGTCCATTCATCGCCGGAGAGCGGCGGAGTTTGATAGTGGATGTAGCCTTTGCGGTCGATCAAGGCCAACTGCGGAACGACATAGCGGGCGTCGGGGAATCCCATGAAGGTCTGCATCTGCTGTGGAGTGGTCCAGCCGACGGGAAAATTCACCTGAAAATCCTTGGCGAAATTTTCGACCAACAGGTCGGCGTTCGGATTGATGGCAATGTCGATGACCTGGAGGCCGCGGCTGCCATATTCCTGTTGCAGCCTGGTCATCAGTTTCGATGCCGCCTGGCAGTGCGGACAGGTGGTGAAGATAAACTCGAGCGCAACTACTTTCCCCCGATAATCGCTTAACTGTTTTTGGCCCTGGCTCGGGACGGTGAACATGAGCGGCGGCGCCTTGCGAATGGAAGGCGCATCGGCAGCGGCAAGAGAAGCGGCGAGTAACGAAAGCGCGGCAGCGGAAATGAGGAACTTGTGCACAGAAGGCTCCAAACAGAAGTTTATCGTAGGTAAACCGGTTCGGGCGCGTTCCCTTTTGAATCGCGGCGTAAAGGCATTTCTGGATCAGATGACGGTCCGAACCCGCGCACTGAGGTACAGACACAGTCCAAAGTCGGAGGTTGTACATATGTGCCGTAAGGTAAGAGCACTCGGGATGACGCTTCTGGTTGGGTTTTCGGGGATGGCATTTAAGGTTGCCGCAACCACAATTACAACGA
>Ga0070737_10002434_pt1 | contig 22420 bp, 22 predicted proteins | sample Coa_R1_10_FD_66438 | JGI IMG/M metagenome (GOLD analysis project Ga0070737, IMG submission 66438) | Surface soil microbial communities from Centralia Pennsylvania, which are recovering from an underground coalmine fire - Coalmine... | ecosystem: Environmental > Terrestrial > Soil > Unclassified...
TCGGGAGAGGGTGCCCCGAAGGGGCGGGTGAGGGTACGAACCTCGCGCAAGCCACCAGACCCTCACCCGGCGCTACGCGCCACCACGGAGCTGTTGGCCATGGATGGCAGCCGTACCCGGAAGGAGAGGGGAGAGGCTTCATTCCGCCGCTTCGCGTGGTGCTGGACGTGCGCCTTGACGCGCTGCAACCCGGCGCGCATCTGCTCGATGGCAGCGCGCCGACGCTGATGTTGCACGCGCCGGGCGCGAAGCCGCAGGACGACCGCTACGCGCGCGTCGAGCTGGCCGAGGTGCCGGTCGATGCGGAAGGTCGGACCGACCTCGATGCGGTGCTGAAGCTGCTTGCCGCGCGCGACGTCAACGAATTGCAGGTGGAAGCCGGACCCACGCTGTGCGGTGCGCTGCTCGAACAAAACCTGGTCGACGAACTGCTGCTCTACGTCGCGCCGACATTGCTCGGCGACGGCGCGCAGCCGTTGTTGCACCTGCCGATACTGACATCGATGCACGAACGCCGCGATTGGCGCATCATCGATCGGCGGATGCTCGGCGCGGATCAGCGCCTGCTGCTGCGGCCTGCGGCGCTATAATTGATGAGCCGGCTCGTGCCGGCACGACGTCTTCAGGGCGGGGTGCGATTCCCCACCGGCGGTAGGCCCGCAAGGGCGAGCCCGCGAGCGCTTTCGCAGCCGCGAAAGGTCAGCAGATCCGGTCGAATGCCGGAGCCGACGGTGACAGTCCGGATGAAAGAAGACGGCCCGACCGCGGCAGCGCCCGTGCGTCGGCCATGCCTTGGGGCGTTCTCGCCATTTCGTCACGCGGAGAACGTTCATGCTGATCATTTGCAAGTTCGCTGCCTTTCGACGGGAGGCGTGCTGATGTTCACCGGCATCATCGAGGCGACGGCGCGCGTCACGCGCATCGAACCGCGTGGGGGCGATCTGCGTTTCACGATCGCCGCCGAAAATTTCGAGATCGCCGACGTTGCGCTCGGCGACAGTATCGCCGTATCCGGCTGCTGCCTGACGGTGGTTGAGCGCAATGGCGATTCGCTTGCCTTTGATGTATCCGCGGAAACCCTGTCGGTGACCACGCTCGGCGACTTGCGAGAAGGCGACCGCGTGAATCTCGAAAAGGCGTTGCGCCTTTCGGATCGCCTCGGCGGGCATCTGGTGTCGGGGCACGTCGACGGGATCGGTACGATCACCGCCATCGAGCCCGATGCGCGTTCGCAGCGCTGGACCATCGAAGCGCCTGCCGCGCTCATGCGATACATCCCGGTCAAGGGTTCCATCTGCGTGGACGGCGTCAGCCTCACCGTCAATGTCGTCGCGAACGCTGCATTCGAAGTCAACCTTGTGCCCCACACGGTGGCACATACGACGTTCGGCGTTCGACGTGCCGGTGACCGCGTAAATCTCGAAATCGACATGCTGGCGCGGTACCTCGAGCGCCTGCTGGCAGACAGGGAGCATTGAAAGCATGGCTTTCGCGACCATTCCGGAACTGCTCGCCGAAATCGCCGCCGGCCGCATGGCCGTGATGCTGGACGACGAGGACCGCGAGAACGAAGGCGACCTCATCATGGCCGCCGACAAGGTGCGCGCCGAAGACGTCAACTTCATGGCGCGCGAGGGGCGCGGGTTGATCTGCCTTGCGCTCGACGCTGCGCGTTGCAGGACGCTCGGCCTGCAGCCGATGGTCCGCGACAACGGTTCGACCTACCACACCAATTTCACCGTTTCGATCGAGGCGGCGAGCGGCGTCACCACCGGCATTTCCGCGCATGATCGAGCGCGCACGATCCGGGTCGCGGTGGCGCCGGACACGAAACCTTCGGACCTGGTGCAGCCCGGCCACGTGTTTCCGCTGCTGGCGCAGGAGGGCGGCGTACTGGCCCGCGCCGGCCATACCGAGGCCGCGGTGGACCTTGCGCGGCTTGCCGGCTGCGCGCCCGCCGGCGTGCTGGTCGAGGTCTTGCGCGAGGATGGCTCGATGGCGCGCCGCCCGGACCTCGAGTCGTTCGCAGCGAGACAAGGCCTGAAGGTCGGCAGCATCGCGGACCTGATCCGGCACCGGCTCGCGACGGAGAAAACCATCGAACGGGTGCACGACTCGGAAGTCCAGACCGAGTTCGGTGCATTTCGTCTGGTTGCGTGGCGCGATCTCTTGCGCGGCGAAGTGCATTTCGCGCTGGCCCGCGGTGCGGTCGAAGACGGCGAGCCGGTGCTGACGCGCGTGCACGTACGCAACACATTGTCCGACGTCCTGCACTTGCGGCGCGATGATCTCGGGATGACGATGACGGCCGCGTTGCGCCGGATCGCCGCCGAAGATCGCGGCGTGGTAGTGGTGTTGGCATCCGCGGAAGATCCTGCTGCATTGCTGGCGCGCCTCAATCACGAGGTAAGCGCGGTGCCCGAGACTGGCCGCAATGCGGCCGCGCAGCGCGAATGGCGTGAGCTCGGGCTCGGTGCGCAGATCCTTGCCGATCTCGGCGTGCGCCGCCTGCGCGTGCTGGGCACGCCGCGCAAACTCGTGGGCCTGTCGGGATTCGGTCTGGAAGTTGTGGAATACGTCGAAGAGCAGGGGCTGGGGACTCGGGACTAGGGGCTGGGGCATATGGCTGCTACGCTTTTTCCGAGCCTGGCTCGCACCCGCGACTCGCACGCGACTCGCAGCCCCATCTCCCTTCCCCGTCCCCAGACCCAGTCCCCAGTCCCATGTCCACCCAATCCGCCACCTCATCTGCCGACCTCCGTTCGCCGCCCGGCGCGCGTTACGCGATCATCGCCAGCCGCTGGAACGATGAAATCGTCGATGTGCTGGTGGATGGTGCGCGCATGGCATTTGCCGGGCATGGCGTCGCGGATGAAGCGATCGACGTATTGCGCGTGCCCGGCGCGTGGGAGCTTCCGGTGGCGGCAAAACATGCGGCGGCGAGTGGCCGCTATGCCGTGATCGTGGCGCTCGGCTGCGTGGTGCGCGGCGAAACGCGCCACTTCGAACACGTTGCCGACGAATGCGCGCGCGGGCTGATGCGCGTGGCGCTGGACAGCGGCGTGCCGGTCCTGAACGGCGTGCTTGCGGTCGAGGACGAGGCCGACGCGTGGGCCCGCGCCGGCGGCGCGCATGGCAACAAGGGTGCGGACGTCGCGTTGTCCGCGATCGAAATGGCGGCGGTGCTGCGGGAGTTGTCGGCGTGATTGCGCATCGGCGCGCGGACGGCATCGACCCCGCTGCACGGACGCGCGCGCGCCGGCGTGCGGTCCAGGCGCTGTATGCCTGGGAACTCGGCGGCAATCCCATGCGCAAGGTGATCGACGATTTTCGGCACGAGCAGGACATGCAGATCGCCGACCTCGAATATTTCGAGGATCTGCTGCGGGGCGTGGAAACGCATCGCCCGGACCTCGATTCCGGCTTGGCGCCGTTCCTCGATCGCGATATCGAGCGCGTCGATCCGATCGAGCGCGCGGTGCTGCGGCTGGCCGCCTACGAGTTGAAGCATCGTCTCGACGTGCCGTACCGCGTGGTGCTGAACGAGGCGGTGGAAGTCACCAAGCGCTTCGGTTCGGAGCAGGGCCACACCTATGTCAATGGCGTGCTCGACAAACTCGCGCGCCAGTGGCGCGTCACCGAATCCGCGGCGCCGCCTTGAGCGAATTCGCGCTGATCGACGTGCTTCGCGCACGCTGCGCGCAGGCGCGCGACGATGTCGTGCTTGGCATCGGCGATGATGCGGCTTTGTCGACGGTACCTCCGGGACGGCAATTGGTGTCCTGTACCGACACTTTGCTTGCCGGCGTGCATTTCCTGCCCGATACCGCCCCCGAAGATATCGGCTGGAAGGCACTCGCGGTGAACCTTTCGGATCTCGCGTCAATGGGAGCGGAGCCTGCGTGGGCGCTGCTGGCGCTGACGCTGCCGGAAGCCGACACGGGCTTCGTAGAACGTTTTGCCGATGGATTCGTGGAGCTGGCGCGCGCGCATGATATCGCCTTGATCGGCGGCGACACCACGCAGGGGCCGTTGTCCGTGACGGTGACAGCGCTGGGCTTCGTGCCGATCGGGGCCGCGCTGACGCGCGCGGGCGCGCGCGCAGGCGACGTCGTGTTCGTCACCGGCATGCTGGGCGATGCGGCGGGCGCACTTGCTCTTTCCCTTCCCCCGCTTGCGGGGGAAGGGGCGCGGAGTGCCGTCTTTTCCCCCGAAGGCGGATGGGGGCAGTTGCTGAAGCGATTGAATCGCCCCGAACCACGCATTGCGGCAGGCTTGGCCTTGCGCGATCTCGCGCGCGCCTGCATCGACGTGTCGGATGGATTGCTGGCCGATCTCGGCCATGTTTGCACCGCAAGCAATGTCGGCGCGGAAATCGAGGCCGACGCGCTGCCGATTTCGCCGGAACTCACCGCGTCGTTCGATGCGCAAACCCGCCGTGATCTCGCGTTGGCCGGCGGCGACGATTACGAGTTGTGCTTCACGGCGCCCGCCGAGCGCGAAGCGACGATCGTGAAAGCGCTCGACCGCGCGGGTTGCGGCGCCACACGGATCGGGCGCATCGTCGCGGGTTCCGGTGTGCGCGTCGTGGATTCGCATGGCAATGTCATCGCCACGCCGCGTGCAGGTTGGGAACATTTCTCGCGATGAGCACGCCACTGACCAGCGCGCAACGCCGAATTTTGATGTCGCACCCCGCGGGCTGGATCGCGACCGCGCTGGGCGCGGGCCTGTCGCCGAAGGCGCCGGGCACGGCAGGCTCGCTCATTGCGCTGTTGCCGTGGTGGTTCCTGCTGCGCGGCTTGCCGATCGGTGCGTACGTCGCGGTGCTGGCGGCGGGGTTCCTGCTGGGTGTGTGGGCCTGCGAGGTTTCCGACCGCCGACTCGGGATACACGATCAGGGCGCGCTGGTCTGGGACGAAGTGATCGGCATGTGGATCAGCCTGTTCGCCGCGCCGCCGCAATGGTGGTGGTTCATCATTGGCTTCGCCTTGTTCCGCCTGTTCGACATCTGGAAACCGTGGCCGGTGCGCTGGGCCGACCACAGCGTGCGCGGCGGGCTGGGCGTGATGCTGGACGATGTCGTGGCGGGGATTTACGCGTTGATCGTGCTGCAGCTCCTTGCTTTGGCAGTGCGCCAGTTCACCTGAAGCGTAGCCGCGTTCACTCGCGCAACAACCGGCGCACGCGCCGGCGCAACGCGGGCAGCACTTCCGTCTCGAACCACGGGTGGTACATGAACCACGCGGTATTGCGCGGGCTGGGGTGCGGCAGCGGCACCTTGCCGTCGTCGAAATATTCACGCCAGGCGGCGCAGGTTTCGGTGAGCGTGGCCTTGCGCCGATTGCCCAGCATGCCGCGGATCGCGTAGCCGCCGATCGCGAGCGTCAGCCGGATGTTCTTCAGGCGCGGCATCAGGAGCGGATGCCACAGTGGCGCGCACTCCGGACGCGGCGGCAAATCACCGGATGCCCCCTTGCCGGGATAACAGAATCCCATGGGCACGATCGCGACGCGGTGCGGATCGTGAAACGTTTGCGTATCGATGCCGAGCCATTCGCACAGCTTGGCGCCGCTCTTGTCATTGAACGGAATACCGGTCTCGTGCACCTTGCGCCCGGGCGCCTGGCTTACCACGAGCAAGCGTGCGTCGGGATGCGCCTGCAACACCGGGCGGCAACCGTGCGGCAGATGCTGCGCGCACACCCGACACGCGCGGATGCGCGCCATCAATGTATCGAAATCGGGGCCGGGGACCGGGGACGAAGGACCAGAAGAGGCCAAACGATCGGCACTTCCCGGCTTCCCGTCGCGTCCGCTGCCCTTCGGTTTGCTCCTTGTTGTCCCTCGCGCAAGCTTGGGCGCTGGCATGTTGCTCATGCGCTGCTCGAACCATGTGTCAGTGTGCCCGGGCCGTACAGTTCGGACTGCCGGCCCGCTGACTCCGGTTCTCGTTCTCCGTTCTCCATTCCCGCTCCATCCGGAAGCAATTTGCCCGGATTGAGGATATGTGCGGGATCGAACAGGTCCTTCAGTTCGCGCATCATGGAAAGCGCACCTGCGCCGAGCGCCTCGGGCATGAAGTCGCGCTTGGCGATGCCGATGCCGTGCTCGCCCGACAACGTGCCGTCGAGTTCGATCACACGCCGGAACACACGCGGCAGCGCCTCATCGGCGCGCGCGCGTTCCTCGGGATCGCGCGGCAGCAGATTCACGTGCAGGTTGCCGTTGCCGGCATGGCCGAAGCTGACGATGGGAATGCGGAACTCCTTGGCGAGTTCACCTAGGTATTCGACCAGCGCGGGCATCCGGCTCACCGGGACGACCACGTCCTCGTTGATCTTGTCCTCGGAAATCGTGCGCAGCGCCGGCGACAGCGCCTTGCGCGCGGCCCATAGCGTCGCGGCTTCCGCCGCATCGCGCGCGGCGCGCAGTTCGACCAGGCCCTCGCCGCGTGCGGCGTGCTCGACCGCCGCCTGCGCGGCATCCAGCGCCGCGGGCTCGCCATCGACTTCGATCAGCAGCAGCGCACCGGCTTCGGCGGGCGCATCGCCCCCGCGCTTGCGCACCAGTTCCAGCGCGGCGGCATCCATGAATTCCAGCGCGCGTGGGGTGACCGGCTGCGCCATGATCCGCGCCACCGCGTCGGCGGCGGCCTGCATGTTGGCGTAGGCCGCGCGCAGCGTGCGCATCGCATTCGGCTTCGGCGTGAGCTTCAGCGTCGCTTCGGTGATCAGCGCGAGCGTGCCTTCCGAGCCCACGATGATGCGGGTCAGGTCGTAACCCGTGGCGCCCTTGGTAGTGTGCGTGCCGCAGCGGAACGATGTGCCGTTGCCCGCGACTGCGCGCAGGCCGAGGATGTTGTCGCGGCTCGCGCCGTATTTCACGGTGTGCGGGCCGCCCGCGTTGCACGCGAGATTGCCGCCGATGGTGCAGTAGGGTGCGGAAGTCGGGTCCGGCGGCCAGAACAGTCCGTGCGGCTCCAGCGCGGATTGAAGATCGGCGTTCAGCACACCGGGTTCGACGATCGCGAGGCGGTCGCCGGGTTCGATCCGGACGATCCGGTTCATGCGCTCGAAACTCGCGACGACCCCGCCTGCGAGCGGCACCGTCGCGCCGGTGGTGTTGGTGCCGCGCCCGCGCGCGACCAGCGGTACGCGATGATGCCGGCACGCCGCGACCAGCGCGGCCACCTCTTCGTGTGCCGGCGGAAACACCACCGCGTCAGGCAGCGACTCGCGGCGCGAATTGTCGTATCCGTAAGCCGCGCGCGTGCCCTCGTCCAGCGCCAGCGCGCCGGAGGGAAAGATCTCGCGGAGTTGATCGACGAACGCGGCGGGCAGGTTCATCACCCGAGTCTACGCCAAATTACCGGCTGTCCTCTGATGTCGGTCAGGGGATTCCATCCCAAGTAGCTCTTGTGAAAAGTCAGGGCAGGGATGCCCGAGGTGATCTTTATCGGGCGCGGACCGAAATGGTTGCTTCGATGTCTGACGCGCGGCGATCAGGGACGATCGCAACAACTTGGCAGGGATGCCCGAGGTGATCTGCATCGGACGCGAATCGTGGGCTTGCATGGATATATGACGCGCGGCGATCAGGGACGATCGCACTCAATCCGTATACTCGAAGACTTGGATCACCTTCTTCACCCCCGCCACGTTGCGGGCCTCGTTGACGACCGCGTCGGCTTCCTTGTGACTCACCAGCCCCATCAGGTACACCTTGCCGTGCGCAGTGCTGACCTTGACCCGGCCGGGGTCGAAGCCTGGCATGTCGATGTGCAGGAGCGCGGTCTTGACGGCTGCCGTGATCGCGGCGTCATGCAGACTGGCGGCGACCGACTGCAGCGGCATCACGTCGATCAGGTTGACCACTTTTTGCACGCTCTCGTAACCCGTGACGTCGGCCTCAGCACGCTGCTTCACGGCTTCCGTACTGGCTTCCCCGATCAGCAACAGCACGCCGTTATAGACGCTGGTGCCGATGTGCGCGCGGCCCGCGAGTTCGGGATCATCGTCGAGCGCGCGCTGCGCCGTGATCTGAACATTGCGGTCGATCATCGCCCGGTTGAAACCACGGCGCGGCGTGAAGACGCTGCACGCGGACAGGGCAATACACAGCACGAGAGCAACGGTGGTGAGGATCGTCTTGCGCATGTCGGGTTCCGTTCAAAAAGTCTCGAAGGCAGCGCGTTGCCAGTCGCAGGCGGGCGCGTCCGCGTCGCCGTCGAACGCTATCACATCGAACCTGCACGGCAAGCACGCGAGTCGCGGGTGGGCTTGCAGGAAGCCCTGAGCGGCACGGACGAGCTTCTCGCGTTTGCCGGCGATGACCGACGCCGCACCGCCGCCGAAGCGCCCGTCGCGCCGGTAGCGCACTTCCGCGAACACCAGCGTCTGGCCGTCGCGCAGGATCAGGTCGAGTTCTCCGAAGCGGGTCCTGAAGTTGCGTTCGACAAGTTTCAGACCGGCGCGTTCCAGATGTTCCAGCGCGAGTTGTTCGAAACGCGCGCCGACGGTGCCGGTGTTCAAGGACATGCCGTCATGGCCCGGTTGAGCCGGCAGCCACGGGTTCGAGGCCAGCCGCGACCGGTTGCGCGACGCCGTTCTGGAATTGCACCCAGATCGGCGTGCGCTGTACATGTCCGGAGGAATCCATCGTCAACTGGCCGGTGGCGCCTGCAAGATAGCTGCCGGGGTGGCTGCGCAACCAACCGAGATACGGCATCAACGCGTAGGCATCCATGCCGAACGCGAACAGGCGTGCGGCGGGACCGCCGGCCGTTGACAGTTTGGACGCCAACTCGGCATGGCTGGGCAGCCCCGCCTGCGCGTTGTACAGCCACGGCTCGTCGCAGAACTGGACGCCGTCGAGATCGCTGTCGGCGGTCGCGTTCTCGTCTCCGGAATAGATCATCGAAGTGGCAAACACCGGCAGCGTCGAGCGCGCCAATCGCAACTGGGGCAACAGCAGGCGCGCCTGGGTCGGTCTCAGAAGGGCGACGATTCCGGTCTGGCTCCCTGCGCCTGCGAGCGCGGCCGTGACCTGGCCTTCGAAATCCACCGCATTCGGCTGCAGCACGATGTCATTGGCAATCTGGCCGCCAAGGCTGTCGAATTCCACCCTGAAGGCATTGAACGTGCGCTTTGCGGTGTCGTCGTTGCCGCGGAACACGATCGCGGCGTGCAGGCCGGCGGTGATCATGTGCGCGGCGAGCTGCGCGCCCTCGGCTTCCGGCAGCAACGCGAATTCGACGCTGCCGCCGGGGATTGCCTCGTTGCCCGGCGCGTGATTCAGGGCCAGCACCGGCACCGGCAGCGACGCCTGCGAGAACACCGCGCCGACTGCGGCGCGACCCAATGGCCCGACCACCAGCGAGGCGCCGTCCGTCACGGCCTGACGGTACGCCGCGACCGCGCCGTCCGGCGTGCCGCCGGTGTCATACACCTTGATCGACGGACGTTGTTCCTGGGTGATCGGCGTGTGGAAATACGCGGCGAAAAAACCATCACGTACCGCCGCGCTCGCCACCGCCACCGGGCCTGTCGCCGGAAGCAGCAGCGCGACGTGTGCCGGCATCACGAAACCCTGCGGTACCGAAGCGCCCGTCAACGTGCCCACCGGTTCGTTCAATTGAGGGAGGGCGCGCGGCGTGGTTGCGCCTGAACTTGCGAGCGCCTGCTTGACGTAAGGCCTCACCGGATCCTGGTCGGACAAAGTCGGATACAGCGAAGCCAGGGAGCCTTTCCCCATTCCTGCCAGAATGGCGACCGCTTGCTTGCGCTCGGCAGCCTGCGCGGGCTGCGGCAGCAATGGTACGCGTCGCGCGATGGCACGCGCAGCCGCGAGGCGATTGCCCAACGCGAGCTGTGCGCGCGCCTCTACGTCCAGAGCCTGTTGCTGCACGTCGGGTGGCAAGGACGACGGCAGCGTGGCGAGTTGCTTCAGCGCCGCGTCGGCGTGGCCGTGCTTGAGCGCTGCGTCTGCCGCCTGTATGCGCTCGATCGCGGTTTGCGCCTGCGCCTGGGAACTGACGGATTGCGACGACGGGCCTAGCGTCGCACAGCCGGCCAAGTACAGCAGTGCGATCAGTATCGTTGCGGGATACGCCAAAAACCTGACCCTGGACATGTGCTTTCCATGCGCGCCAGCCGCGCGTTCCGGTTTGGGCGATGATAGCGGATCGATTTGCGAGGTCAGGGGCTGCAACATGAATGCCGGCAAGTCTGGAGTGCTTTCGGTGGTCGCCACCCCGATCGGCAATCTCGGTGATCTGTCGCCGCGCGCGGTCGAAGTGCTGCGCACTGCGACGGTAATCGCCGCCGAAGACACGCGCCACAGTCGATCGCTGCTGCAGCATTTCGGTATCACGACGCCGCTTGCCGCATTGCACGAGCACAACGAACGCGCGGCCGTGGCATCGCTGATCGCGAAATTGCAGTCAGGCGCGGACATTGCACTGATCTCGGATGCCGGCACGCCGCTCATCAGCGATCCGGGTTTCCGGCTGGTGCGCGCTGCGCGCGAGGCCGGGATCGCCGTGTCCCCCGTTCCAGGCGCGTGTGCAGCGATCGCCGCCTTGTCGGTCGCAGGCTTGCCCAGCGATCGCTTCGTGTTCGAGGGATTTCTTCCCGCGAAAGCCGCCGCGCGCCGTGTGCGATTGCGCGAGCTTGCCAACGAACCGCGCACGCTGGTGATCTATGAATCTTCCCATCGCATCGTCGAGTGCTGCGCGGACTTGCGCGACACCTTCGGCGCGCAACGTGAAGCGCGGCTTCTGCGCGAACTGACCAAGGTGCATGAAACCTGCCTTGGTGCGGCGCTCGGCGAAATTGCCGAACGCGTCGCGATCGATCCCGAACAGCGCCTCGGCGAATGCGTACTCGTGGTGGCGGGACACGGCGAAGAAGCCGATGCCAAACTCGCGGAAGGCCGCCGCGTCTACGCGTTATTGCGGGAGGAGTTGGCGCCAGCCCAGGCTGCGAAATTGGCCGCTGCGATCAGCGGCGCGCCGCGGAAGACGCTGTATGGGGGGCGAGGGACGAGGGACGAGTAGCGAGATTTGCGTTTGGCGCCTCTCGTTCAGGCGTTTTGATACTCGTCCCTGATCTCTCGCCCCTATACTTTCACTCGGAGTCGGCCGGACAGTCGCGTCGTTCGTCCACGAACGCCGAGGAAAGTCCGGGCTCCAGAGGGCAGGGTGCCAGGTAACGCCTGGGCGGCGCGAGCCGACGGACAGTGCAACAGAGAGTAGACCGCCTAAGCCGAAAGGCCGGCAAGGGTGAAACGGTGGGGTAAGAGCCCACCGCGAGTCGGGCAACCGACCGGCACGGCAAACCCCACCCGGAGCAAGACCAAATAGGGGAACGATGGTGTGGCCCGCACCGTTCCCGGGTTGGTTGCTTGAGCCAGTCGGCGACGTCTGGTCGAGAGGAATGACTGTCACGCCGCAAGGCGCACAGGACCCGGCTTACAGGCCGACTCCATTGTTTTTGCTCGCATCCCTGCTCGCCATTTCGTTGTGGGGCTGCGGGTATGCAGGTTCGTCGGTCATCAACACTACCTCGGCCATCCTTGGCCTGACTTTTCACGAAAGCTCGTGTCCATGTGGCTTCGTCAAGCGACGAGCGGGCAGCGTTCGCCACACCAACTCGGCCATCCCTGGCCTGACTTTCCGAGAGAGCTTTGAACAGAGCGGCCATCCATGGCCTGACTTTTCGCAAAAGCTCGCGTCCATGCTCGCTGCTCGAGGGGCGTGGCTCGCCGAGAAAGCTCCGCTCGACCTGACTTCTGAAGCCCGGTCCCGCGATGCTGCAGTGCAACACGATCTCATCGGCGATCCGATTCTCCGGAGTCTCTCCAAAACCTGCCGGTTGCTGAATCGATTGCAGCGATGGAACGCCTCCGGGGTGGCTAATCGACGGATTTCGAAAATCCCTCGCTCAGTGAAAGCTTTTGGATTCAACAACCTTGCGAAGGTAGCTGAGAGAACGCCTGAAATTCAGTCAGAACTGCGCCTTTCCCATTGATCTAAAAGCGAAATTTTCTTGACAGTCTCACCTGCTGCGACTAAGGTGGGCCCGCGTGTAGTTTTGTGGGAAAACGTGGGAAGACTAGTCGCATGTTCCAAGGTGAAACCGCAATCAGTGTGGACGACAAAGGGCGGCTGGCCATTCCCACGGCCTACCGCGAGCCGCTGGCGCGCGCCTGCAACAACCATCTGGTCGTCACGTACAACCCGTTCGAACAGGGTTGCCTCTGGTTGTTTCCGCTGCCCGAGTGGGAGCGCGTGCGCGACGACGTCAGCGCGCTGTCCAGCGTCAAGCGCTCGCATCGCGATCTGGTGCTGAAGCTGATCGGGGCCGCGGCTCAGGTGGAGCTGGATGGCGCAGCCCGCGTGTTGCTGCCAGCCAGCCAGCGTGCGACGTCCGGGATCGACAAAAGAGCCGTGCTGCTCGGCATGGGCAACAAGTTCGAATTGTGGAGCGAGCAGGCCCACCTCGCCAAGATCCGGCAGACGATCGGCGAGGAGGAAATCAGCGAGGAAATGGCGGGACTCAAGTTGTGATACGGGCGTTCGGCGGACGGCGATCGACGCCGGGCCGGATGACACGGGCGGGATGCGGACGGCGCAAGCGGCATGCGCGGCATGCGAAGCGTGCGCGGGTAAAGCTGATGGATGGGACGCGGGTGATGACGGCCGGTCGGGAGCTCCAGCACATCCCGGTGATGCGGGAAGCCGTACTCGCCGGCTTGGCGGTGCGCGCGGAAGGGCGCTACCTGGATGGCACTTTCGGCCGCGGTGGGCACGCGCGCGCGATTCTCGAAAGGCTGGGACCCGAAGGTCGTCTGCTGCTGATGGATCGCGATCCCGCGGCCATCGCGCATGCCCGGCAAGCATTCGGCGACGATCCGCGCGTAGCCATTCGCCACGCGAACTTTTCCGAAATGGGCGAGTGGAACGAGGTGAACACCGGCCTTGACGGGGTGTTGCTGGATCTTGGCGTGTCGTCGCCGCAACTCGACGACGCCGCACGGGGCTTCTCGTTCCAATCGGATGCGCCGCTCGACATGCGCATGGACCCGACCGTCGACGAGAGCGCGGCGGAGTTTCTCGCGCGCGCAGATGAGCGGGAAATCGCGGACGTGCTGTTCCGCTACGGCGAAGAACGGATGAGCCGCCGCATCGCACGCGCGATCGTTGCGCGCCGGGCGGAGTCGCCGGTCCGCACGACGCGCGAACTCGCGGAGTTGATCGAGCGCACGATCGGCCGGCGCGAGCGCAACAAGCACCCGGCGACGCGCACGTTCCAGGCGCTGCGCCTGCAAGTCAACGACGAACTCGGCTCGCTGGAACGCGCGCTGCCGGTTGCAACGGCGATGCTGAAATCCGGTGGTCGGCTCGCGGTAATCAGTTTCCACTCGCTCGAAGACCGGATCGTCAAGCAATTCATCCGCGGCCCGCAGCCGGCACAGGCGCGGCGCGGCTTGCCCCCGCCGCCCACGGCCGCGGCGCCTTTGCGTGCCGTCGGTCGCGCGCAGATGCCGGACGCCGATGAAATCGCGCGCAATCCACGCGCGCGCTCCGCGGTGTTGCGCATCGCGGAACGCGTGTTGTCGGGAGCCGGGGCATGAAGGTGATCGGCATCCTCGCGGTGGGCGTCCTGCTGTTGGCCGTGGTGGCCAGCGGCATCGCGGTGGTGTGGGCGCGCCATCAGGATCGTGTCGCTTTTGTCGAACTGTCGAAACTGCAAAACCGGCGCGACGCGCTGAACGTCGAGTTCGGCCGGCTCGAACTCGAGCAGGCCACCTGGGCCAGTCCGTCGCGGATCGAGGAGGTCGCCCGCGGCCAGCTCGAAATGATCAGTCCGCCTGCGTCCAGCGTGGAGATGATCCACGAATGAAACGGCACCGGCCCGTGGAAACCATCTCGCAACCGCCGCGCCGGCGGCGTCCGGACACGCGCAAGCGTCTGGCGCTGGTGATTGGCGTGCTGTCGGTGGCGGCGCTCGGCCTGATCGCGCGCGCGGTCGACCTGCAGGTCGTGCATCAGGCGTTCCTGCAGCAGCAGGGCGACGCGCGCTTCCTGCGCGAAGTCCAGATCCCCGTATCGCGCGGCACGATCTATGACCGCAATGGCGTACCGCTTGCGGTCTCGACGCCGATGCTTTCGCTGTGGGCGAATCCGGACGAATTGCTTCAGCACGCGGACCGCATCCCCGAGCTGGCGAAGGCGCTGGGGGTCAACGCCGTCGATCTGGCCCGAAAACTGCAGAATCGCAGCGGGCGCGAATTCGTGTACCTGCGCCGGCTGATGCCGCCCGATGCGGCGAAGGCGGTCCTCGCGCTCGACATTCCCGGCGTGAACGCGCAACGCGAATACAAGCGCTACTACCCCGACGGCGCCGCGACTGCACACGTGCTGGGCTTCACCAACATCGACGACCACGGGCAGGAAGGGCTGGAACTCGCCTACGACGGCTGGCTGGCGGGCAAGCCCGGCGAGAAACGCGTGATCCGCGACCGCCTCGGCCACATCGTCGAGAACGTCGAGCAGATCCGCGCGCCGGTTCCCGGACACGACCTGACGCTCAGCATCGACAGCCGCATCCAGTACCTCGCCTACCAGGCGCTCACCGACGCCGTGGTCAAGCGCCACGCCGCTTCGGGCTCGATGGTGATCCTCGACCCGCGCAACGGCGAGATCCTCGCGATGGTCAACGTGCCGTCGTACAACCCCAACGATCTCGAGAACAGCAATCCCGCGCAGCGCCGCAACCGCGCGGTCACGGACGTGACCGAGCCGGGTTCGACGATGAAGCCGTTCACGATCACGACCGCACTGGAATCGGGCAGATGGACGCCGACGACGATGCTCGATACCAGCCCCGGCACCTTCACGATCGACGGCCATTTGATTCGCGACGACCGCGACAACGGTCGCATCGATGTGACCCACGTGATCACGTATTCGAGCAACGTCGGTGCCTCGAAGATTTCGCTGACGCTCACGCCGCAGCAGATGGACAAGGTCCTGCACCAGTTCGGCTTCGGCGCGAGCACCGGCAGCGGATTCCCGGGCGAAGTGGGTGGCTACATCCCGCCGCCGCGCACCTGGGGCGATTTCGTCAAGGCAACCATTGCATTCGGCTACGGCCTCAACGTGACGGCGCTGCAGCTCGCGCAAGCCTACGCGGCGATCGCCGATGGCGGCATCAAACATTCGCCGACGTTCATCAAGGGCGACGACAATCCGGGGGTGCGGGTCGAACCCGAGAACATCGCCAATGAAGTCATGGCGATGCTGCGCACGGTGGTGGGCCCGCCTCCGGCCACCGCGCCGCAAGCGGCGATCGCCGATTACACGGTCGCCGGCAAGACCGGCACCGCGCATCTCGCGATTGCGGGTGGGTATTCGCGCAACCGCTACGCCGCCCTGTTCTGCGGCATCGTGCCGGCCAGCGATCCGCGCCTGGTCGGGGTGGTGATCATCCGCGACGCCGGCGGACACGGCGGTGAATATTTCGGCGGGATGGTGTCGGCACCGGTCTTCAGCGAAGTGATGACCGGCGCGCTGCGTCTGCTCGACGTTCCACCCGACAACGTGAAGCAGTGGTATGCAGGCGGGCCCGTAATACCGGCGCCTGTCCCTCCGGCTCCGCCGCCCGCGCAGCCCGCTGCGGCGGCAGTCGCTCCGCGCGCAGCGCGGGGAGGCACGCCATGACTGCACGGCGCCTCGATGACCTGCTGCGCGGGATCGCATTGCCTGCGCAGGGCGACATCGTCGTATCCGGCATGACACTGGATTCGCGCAGCGTGCAGCCCGGCGACGCGTTCATGGCACTGGCCGGCGCGAAGCATCACGGGATCGAGTTCGCGGATACGGCGATCGAGCAAGGTGCGGTGGTGGTGCTGGCTGAAGGAGCGGCAGAAGATCGGGGCTGGGGATTGGGGACTGGGGGCGTAAGAGCCGAGCTTCCTGTCGTTGATGTCCCCAGCCCCCAGCCCCCGGCCCCCACCCCCGTTGTCTGGATCGACAACCTCCGCACCCATCTCGGCGCCATCGCCGCTCGCTTCTACGACGATCCATCGGCGTCGATGACGGTGATCGGCGTCACCGGCACCAGCGGCAAGACCTCCACGGTGCAGATGCTGGCGCAGGCGTTCGCGCATCTCGGCAGGCGCGCGGCGACGATCGGCACGCTGGGCGCGGGCCTGCACGGCGCGATCCGGGCCGGCGAACACACCACGCCCGACGTGATCCGCGTGCACGGATTGCTGGCGGAATTCCGCGAGGCAGGCGCGACCGACGTTGCGATGGAAGTTTCCTCGCACGCGCTCGACCAGCACCGTGTCGATGGCGTGCACTTCGATGTCGCCGTGTTCACCAACCTCACCCGCGACCATCTCGATTACCACGGCACGATGGAAGCGTACGGCGCGGCCAAGGCCAGGCTGTTTGCATGGCCGGATCTGCGCGGCGCGGTGATCAATGTCGATGATCCGTTCGGGCGCGAACTTGCGACAAAATTTGCGAAAGAAATCGGTCGTCATCCCGGCCAGGGAATGGCCGGGACCCAGCCCCGGGGACAGAAACAGCAAATCCTGCGGTACGGCATCGACTCCGCCGACGCCGATGTGGGTGCCACCGACGTGCACCTTCACGCCGACGGCATCGATTTCCGGCTGAGCACGCCGTGGGGCGCGGGCACCGTGCACAGCCGCCTGCTGGGCCGTTTCAACGTGGCGAACCTGCTGGCGGTGGCAGGCGTGCTGGGCGCGCTCGAAGTACCGTTCGACAGGATCAGCAGCGCGCTCGAAGCACTGGAGCCGATCGCCGGCCGAATGAATCGTCTGGGCGGTGGCGCCGCGCCGCTGGTAGTCGTCGACTATTCGCACAAGCCCGACCCGCTGGAGCAGGTGCTCGCAACGCTGCGCGCACACTGCGAAGGGAAATTGGTCTGCGTGTTCGGCTGCGGCGGCGAACGCGACGCAGGCAAGCGTCCGGTGATGGGCGCGATCGCCGAACGGCTCGCCGACGTCGTGATCGTCACCGACGACAATCCGCGCGGCGAAGACGGCGATGCAATCGTCGCGCAGATCGTCGCCGGGATGAGCGCGCCCGAACGCGCGCTGGTGGAACGCGACCGTGCCCGCGCGATTGCGCTCGCCATCGGCCAAGCCGGTGCGGGTGACGTAATCCTGATCGCGGGCAAGGGCCATGAGACGTACCAGGAAACCGCGGGCGTCAAGCGTCCGTTCGACGACCTCGCGGTTGCGCGGTCCACGCTGGAGACGCAGCCATGCTGAACCTGCGCCTCAAGGAAATCGCAGTGTGGACGCGCGGCGTGTTGCAGGGCGCCGACGAAGAAGTCCGCGGCGTCTCCACCGATTCGCGGACGCTTCAATCCGGCGAGCTGTTCGTGGCGCTGGTCGGCGAGCAACATGACGGCCACGAACACGTCGCCGAGGCGGCGGCTCGCGGTGCGGCCGGTGCCGTCGTGTCGCATCGTGTCGAGGCCGATCTGCCGCAAATCGTGGTGGCGGACACGCTGCACGCACTCGGCGATCTCGCCAGCGCGGTGCGCGCGCAGCGCGATGTCACGGTGATCGGCATCACCGGTTCCAATGGGAAGACCAGCGTCAAGGCACTGACTGCGCGCATCCTGGCCCGGCACGGCAAGACCCACGCCAACTCGGGCAGCTTCAACAATGAAATAGGGGTGCCGTTGACGCTGCTGGCGATGCCAGAAGACACGCGCTACGCGGTGCTGGAAATGGGCGCGGGCAAGCCGGGCGACATCGCCTACCTCGGGGCGATCGCGCGTCCCCGCATCGGTCTCGTCAACAACATCGGTCCGGCGCACCTCGAACGCATGCACACGTTGGAGGGCATTGCAGAAACCAAGGGCGCGATGTACCAGGCGCTGCCCGCGGACGGCGTGGCGGTTATCAATGCCGGAGACGCGTTCGCGATGTATTTCGCCGGATTGGCGGGCTCGCGGCGCACCCTGCGTTTCGCGCTGGATGCGCCAGCGGACGTGACTGCAACCGATATCTCGTTGCACCCGGACGCCAGCCGTTTCGTGCTGCGGACGCCGGCGGGTGAGGCCGCCGTGCGACTGCCGCTGCCGGGCCGGCACAACGTCGCCAATGCAGCGGCAGCGGCGGCACTGGCGATTGCGGCGGATGTTCCGCTCGACACGATCGTTGCGGGACTCGAGACGGCCGAGGCCGTCGGCGGACGGCTGTTGCGGCGCGAATCGCCACAGGGCTGGGTTTTGTTCGACGACAGCTACAACGCCAATCCGGGTTCGGCATTGGCGGCGGTTGCGACGCTGGCACTGCAACCGGGTGAGCGTTGGCTGGTGCTGGGTGACATGGGCGAACTCGGCTCGGACGCGGCGGCACTGCATGCTCGCGTCGGGAAGGCCGCGTGCGATCAGGGAGTCCAGCGGGTCTATACGGTCGGCAAGCTCGCGGCGCACGCGGCGGAGGCATTTGGCCCGGATGCCCGCACGTTTTCCGATCAGGGCGCGCTGATCGCGGCGCTGCGTGAAGATCTGCACGCGGGCGTCAGCGTACTGGTGAAGGGTTCGCACGCCTCGCACATGGAGAAAGTGGTCGCAGCCTTGCTGGGCGACGAGCAGGGGGGCGACCGCAATGTTGCTTGAACTCGCCCACTGGCTGGAACGGTACCTCGGCACCTTTCGGCTGTTCGACTACATCACTTTCCGCACCATCATGGCGGCGCTCACGGCGCTGTTCGTGTCGCTGCTGTGTGGCCCTGCGATGATCCGGCGCCTGACCCAATTGAAGGCGGGGCAGGTGGTGCGTACCGACGGTCCGCAGACGCACCTGTCGAAGGCCGGCACGCCGACCATGGGCGGCGCGCTGATGCTGGCGGCGATCCTCATCGCGACGCTGCTGTGGGGGGACCTCACCAGCCGGTATCTGTGGGTGGTGCTGATCGTGACCGTCGCCTGCGGCGTGATCGGCTTCTACGACGACTACCGCAAGCTGGTGCTGAAGGATCCGCACGGACTGCCGGCGCGCTGGAAATACCTGTCGCAATCCGTGGTGGGGCTGGGCGCCGCGCTGTTCCTGTTCCACACCGCCGACGTGCCGGCCGAGACGGCGTTGTACGTCCCATTGTTCAAGCACGTCGCGATCCCGCTCGGCGGGGGGTTCGTGGTGCTCGCGTACCTGTGGATCGTCGGTTTCTCCAACGCCGTGAATCTCACCGACGGGCTGGACGGACTCGCGATCATGCCGGCGGTGCTGGTGGCGGCGGCGCTCGGCGCGTTCGCGTACCTCGCCGGTAACGCGGTGTTCTCGGCCTACCTCGGCATCCCCTCGATTCCGGGCGCGGGCGAACTCAGCGTTTTCTGCGGCGCGCTGACCGGTTCGGGCCTCGGCTTCCTGTGGTTCAACACCTATCCCGCCCAAGTGTTCATGGGTGACGTGGGTGCGCTCGCGATCGGCGCCGCGCTCGGCTGCGTCGCGGTGATCGTGCGTCAGGAAATCGTCCTGCTGGTGATGGGCGGATTGTTCGTCGTCGAAACCGCGTCGGTGATGTTGCAGGTCGCGAGCTTCAAGCTCACCGGCAAGCGCGTGTTCCGGATGGCGCCGATCCATCATCACTTCGAATTGAAGGGCTGGCCCGAGCCGCGCGTGATCGTGCGCTTCTGGATCATCTCGGTGGTGCTGGTGCTGGTGGGCCTTGCAACGTTGAAGGTGCGTTGAGCATGAAGAAGCAGAAGCGGGACGAGGGACTGGGGGCGAGGGGCTCGCGAAAGCGCGCCACCTTGCGGCTTCTGCTCCCCAGCCCCCAGTCCCCAGTCCCCAGCTCATATGCGAGGTCGTCCTGATGGGATGGCTCGGCACCTCGCAGGCGGTTCGCAAGCTCGGGCCCGAAGGTCGCCACGACCCGTGGCTGCTGCTGGCCATCACGGGGCTGGTGGCGTTCGGCATCGTGATGGTGGCCTCGAGTTCGATCGCGGTCGCCGACGGTCAGCACATCGGCGAATTCCATTACCTGAAACGACATCTCGAATTCCTGCTGGTGGGCGGCCTGTGCGCATTCGTGATCGCACGCCGCATCGAACTGGACCGGCTGGAGAAACATTCCGGCTGGCTGATGCTCGGCACGTTTGCTCTCCTCATGCTGGTATTCGTTCCCCACATCGGTATGCGCATCAACGGTGCGCGCCGCTGGATCAATCTCGGCATCTCTGGTTTCCAGCCGGTCGAATTGGCCAAGCTGACCGTGGTGCTGTACGTCGCGAGTTACCTCGTGCGCCACCGCGACGCAGTCGAGACGAAGTTCCTCGGCGCGATCAAACCGGTGCTGGTGGCGGGCCTGACCGCGGTGCTGCTGTTGGCGCAGCCCGACTTCGGCTCGGCGGCGCTGATCGGCGTGGTGACGATCGGCATGTTGTGGCTGGGCGGCGCGCGCATGCGCAACCTCGTGATCATGGGTTTGCCGATGATCCCGTTGGGCGCGTGGCTCGCATTGTCGACCGACTATCGCGTGAAGCGCCTGACTTCGTTCCTCGATCCCTGGAAGGACCCGTTCAACAACGGCTTCCAGTTGACCCAGGCGCTGATCGCGGTGGGGCGCGGCAAATGGTTCGGCGTGGGGCTCGGCGGCAGCGTGCAGAAACTGTTTTATCTGCCCGAGGCGCACACCGATTTCATCCTCGCCGTGATCGCGGAGGAGCTCGGCTTCTTAGGTGTCCTGTTCGTGCTGGCCCTGTTCGCACTCCTGGTCGGCCGCGGCCTGCAACTCGGGCTGCGCGGCGTCGAGGTCGGCCAGCATCGCGCGGGTTATGTCGCCTTCGGCATTTCACTGATGATCGGGCTGCAGGCGCTGGTGTCGGTGGGCGTGAACCTCGGCGTGTTGCCTACGAAGGGCCTGACCCTGCCGCTGATCAGTTCGGGTGGTTCCAGCACGCTGATGACCTGCGTGATGCTGGGCGTGCTGCTGCGCGCGGGTTACGAGATCCATCGCGCCGAAGATGCGCGCCGGATGGCGACGCGCCGTGCGGATGCCGCGACCCAGCATGCCGCGCTAGAACGTCCTTCGGCCGAACTGCCGCTGGCCGCGCGCACGCGCATCGAGGCCGCCCTCGAAAAGGTGCATGCATGAACGGCATTCGGCATTCGGCATTCGGGATTCGGGCAGGAGCGCCGGTTGCCGGTGAGCGGGCCGGCGTGGGCAACTCGGGCTCGGCCATCCAATCCCCAATCCCCAATCCCCCATCCCCGCCTGTATTGATCATGGCCGGCGGAACCGGTGGCCATATTTTCCCCGGCCTCGCGGTCGCGGCGGCGCTGCGCGCGCGTGGCGTTCCAGTGCTCTGGCTCGGCGCGCAGGGCGGCATGGAAACCCGGATCGTGCCCGAGCACCGGATCGCGCTGAGCACGCTGCCGGTCAGGGGCCTGCGTGGCAAGGGCCTGCGCCAGCGCGTTGCGGCACCGTGGATGCTTGCGCGCGCAGGCTTCGGCGCATGGCGCGCGTTGCGAATCGCCAAGCCGCGCAGCGTCTTGTCGCTGGGCGGTTACGTGGCCGGACCCGGCGGCGTTGCGGCCTGGATGCAACGTCGGCCGCTGCTGGTGCACGAACAGAATCGCGTCGCGGGATTCACCAACCGCATGCTCGCGAAACTTGCGCGCCGTGTGATGAGCGGATTCCCGGATGCCTTCCCGGCGAACCTGCACGCGGAATGGACCGGCAATCCGGTGCGCGCGGAAATCGCCTCCTTGCCGACGCCAGGAGTGCGCTTTGCGCACCGCCAGGGCGCGCCACGCCTGCTGGTGTTGGGTGGCAGCCTCGGAGCACGCACCTTGAACCAGGGCGTGCCGAGCGCACTATCGTTGATTCCCGCCGAGCGTCGTCCCGACGTGCTGCACCAGTGCGGCAATTCAAACGTCGAGTCGACCCGCGCCGCCTACGCACGCGTGGACGTGGGGGCCAAGGTCGAGCCGTTCCTTACCGACATGGCTGCGGCCTATGCGTGGGCCGATCTCGTGGTCTGCCGCGCGGGCGCGCTGACGCTGGCCGAACTCGCGGCGGCGGGGCTCGGTGCGATCCTGTTCCCGTTTCCGCATGCGGTCGACGATCACCAGACCAAAAACGCGGAGGGTTTCGTCGCAGCCGGCGCGGCCGAGCTGGTGCAGGATCGCGACTTCGACGCGTCGCGCTTCGCCGGCAGGCTGGAACGCCTGCTGCGCGATCCCGACAAGCGCCTCGCGATGGCGAGTGCTGCCCGCACCCTCGCCAAGCCGGATGCCGCCGACGTGATCGCCCAGCGCTGCGTGGAGGTGGCCGCATGACGCCGCATCGCCTCCCGCCGCACGGCGACATCATGCAAAGTTTCCGGCGCGTGCACTTCATCGGCGTCGGCGGCGCCGG